>ERZ795059.16-NODE-16-length-325774-cov-55.411612_pt1 | contig 325774 bp, 319 predicted proteins | sample MGYA00375143_ERZ795059 | MGnify/ENA primary metagenome ERZ795059 (study PRJEB30188, sample SAMN05720168) | activated sludge metagenome | isolation source: Anaerobic digester | place: USA | collected 2015-01-07 ... | reverse complement strand
TTCGTCATGCCCGGGGCAGTGATTCAGTGGCGGAGGGAGTGGGAGTCGAACCCACGGTACCTGACGGTACATCGGTTTTCAAGACCGACGCCTTAAGCCACTCGGCCATCCCTCCGTGCAGCGGCAATCTCCTTAGCTCATGGGGCCGATGAGGTCAACACCCATGTAAGGCCTGAGCGCCTCCGGGATCTTCACGGTGCCGTCAGGGAGCTGATAGTTCTCCAGGATGGCGGCAACGGTCCTCCCCACGGCCAGGCCGCTCCCGTTGAGCGTGTGGCAGAGCTCGGTCTTCTTTCCCTGCTTCGGCTTGTAGCGGATCTGTCCCCTGCGGGACTGGAAGTCCACGAAGTTGCTGCAGGAAGAGATCTCGCGGTACACCTCCTGGGCCGGCATCCACACCTCGAGGTCATAGGTCTTGGCCGAGGAGAACCCCAGGTCGCCGGTGCAGAGCACCACCACGCGGTAGTGCAGCCCGAGCTTTTTCAGGATGTCCTCGGCGTCTGAGGTGAGCTCCTCCAGGTCGGTGAAGGAGCGCTCGGGGTGGGCGAACCGCACGAGCTCGACCTTGTTGAACTGGTGCTGCCGGATGAGGCCGCGGGTGTCCTTGCCGTAGGAGCCGGCCTCCCTGCGGAAGCAGGGTGTGTAGGCGACCAGCTTGACGGGCAGGTCTTCCTCGGCCAAGGTCTCGTCCCGGTAGAGGTTGGTCACCGGGACCTCGGCGGTGGGGACGAGGAAGTAGTCGTCGGTCCGGAACAGCTCCTCCTCGAACTTGGGGAGCTGGCCCGTGGCGGTCATGCTGTCGCGGTTCGTCATGAACGGGGTCCACACCTCGGTGCAGCCGTGTTCGTTCGTGTGCACGTCGAGCATGAAGTTGATGAGCGCCCGTTCCAGGCGGGAACCGAGCCCCCAGCTCACGGTGAAGCGGGCACCGGTGATCTTGGCGGCCCGCTTGAAGTCCAGGATGCCGAGGTTCTCTCCCACCTCCCAGTGGTCCTTGGGGGTGAAGTCGTACCGCCGCTTCTCGCCCCAGCTCCTCACCACCAGGTTGTCGGTCGGATCGGATCCCACAGGGACACTCTCGTGGGGTATGTTGGGGATCTCCATGGCCATGGCCTCCATGGCCGACTCCACGTCCCGGATCCGCGTGTCGAGGTCCTTGATCTCATTGGAGATGCGGCGCATCTCGGCCTTTTCCCGCTCCAGGTCTCCACCCTGGCCCTTGGCCTTGGCGATCTTCATGGAAAACTGGTTTCGCGCCGCCTTGAGCTCCTCGGCCTTCTGGATGAGGCCCCTGCGCTCGTTGTCCTTTTCCATGAGTGCATCAAATCCGATGGATGTCCCTCTGTTTTTCAGGGATGTCTTTACTAAGTCCGCATTTTGTCTGATGAATTTGATGTCTAACATGCACCGAGTGTAACATCTCGCCGAAATCCCGTCAAGGAGTGCAGTTCCGTCCAGGTGCAGGCATGCAAGAACGCTTGCAATTGGAGGCCGCTCTGTACTAATTGGTGAGACTGCCCCATGAAGAAATTCTTCAGAATATTCCTTCTCATGCTGATCGTCGTCACGCTCCTTGCCGCCGGAGGTGTCCTGTCGTTCAGGTACATCGTGTCCAAGTCTCCCGAAAAGGTCACGGCAACGGTCCAGAACCAGCTGCAGAGGAACCTCGGGGTTCCCGTGACCATCGCCCGTGCGAAGTTCGAGTGGAAGAGCGGTCCACGGGTCATCCTGTCCAGGGTGGACATAAACGAGCCAGAGGCCATCATGCTGCACATCAGGAGCATCACCGCGTACCTTTCCTTCTGGAAGCTCCTCTTCGGTGATGTGAGCGTCAGGAAGGTACGGCTCATCATGCCGAGCGGGACCGTCGACCTCGACGCCATGAAGGACCTCAAGGCCAGCGATGAAACCAGGCCGGACGTGCTGATATGGAAGGGGACGCTGAAGGTCGCCTGCCGCGGCATGGACATCCCCCTGAGCGAAGTGAGCGGCCGCATCACCCGGCACTGGGCGAACCTCAGGGCCCGAACCCTCGGGGGCAGGCTCCTGCTGGAAACCGACCTGGAGAGACCAGGAAGGATGACCTTCGACGCGTATGCCGTACGGCTCGAACAGCTTGACGAAAGGTTCAAGGGCGTCGCCCACACGAACCTCACGGTGGAGGACACGAAGAACGGCATAGACGGATCGTTCTCCCTCCAGATCAAGGACCTGCGGCATCCCTGGATGCACGGAACCATGGACAGGCTCACCGTCTCGGCGTCCCTCTCCGGGGACGACCGGCTCATGAGAATCACCGATCTCGCCGTGAAGAGCCCGGTCATCCATGTCTCCGGCAAGGGGGAGCTCGCGGGCCTCTCCGACATTGCGTCGTGGGAGGACGCCGTGCTGAACCTGGAGGCATCCTCCAGGGAGTTCGACTACGGCAAGGTCGTCTCGGTCCTGCCGGTGGAGAAGTTCCCCGGATGGCTCGGGACGCTTCTCACCAGACAGATCGAAGGCGGCAGGTCGAGGTTCGTCACGGCGCAGTACAAGGGCCCGGTCAGGGGACTCTTCTCGGGTGTCGAGCTGCTGGACAACCTCCACGTGGTCCAGGAACTCAAGGGTCAGCATTTCACGGCCGGGCACGGGGCAGAAAGCATGACGGACATAACCGGCCAGGTGGTCTACGGCAGCGGCGATATCTCTTTCAGGAACCTCTCGGGCACGGTGGGGGCATCGCGCATCGACCGGGTGGATATCGTGTTCCCTGGTGCGCTGAGGCCCTTCATGCGCGTGGGCGTGGACGTGGTCTTCGACATGCCGGCCAGGGATTTCATGCGCGCCTGGCAGGCAGCCATGGTCCCGGAGGAGATACACCGCCTCCTGGAGCCGGTCACAAACGTGCAGGACGGTCAGATAAAGGGACGGGTGAACACGTTCTATGACGAAGAAAAGAGAAACCCGTTCGCCGCACGGGGAGACATCCGGATCGACGGATGGGCCTTTGCGTGGGGCAGACACGCGGTCACCGGGCTGTCCGGGACCATCCAGTCTGACAGCTTCTCAAAGCCTGAGGTCGTCACGCTGAGCGGCACGGTGGACAAGACCCGTGTCAGGAAGCTGAACCTGAGCCTCACGGCCCCCTTCGGGGAGGGCATTTCCCGATTCAGTCTGGTGGCCGACAGCCTGCCGCCGGTGGGGAGGTTCACCCCTCAAGAAGCCAGCATCAGGGTCTCGGGCAGGGGCAGGGGTCTTGACCTCGGCGGGACGGCGGAGCTCAGTGCCGGAGAGCTCGCCTTTGCCGGGGACCGGCGGACCTATCGTGCAGGGGGGGTGAAGGCACAGGGTGAATTCAAGACCAGGCTCGGCGATTCACCGGACATCACGTTCAAGGGCCTCGTCGTCCGGAATCCCTCGAGCAGGCTCGAGGGGTCGGCGGACCTGGGGCGAGACGGCGGGTCGGCAGTTCTCTCCGGCAGCATCGACCTGAAGGGCATCTCCGTGCAGAGCGAGAAAGCCACGAGGTCTCTCGCCGGCATTGCCGACGGGACACTGTCCCTTGCATGGGGAAAATCCTCCGACGTTTCGGGAAGTGTTTCACTGCACGGCGCCCTCCTGCCCATGGGCGAGGACCTCGTGACCGTCGACGGCCCCCTGAGCGTCGGTTCATCACGGGTGTCCATGGACCATCTCGGGGTCAGGGTCGGCGATGTCCAATCAACCATCACCGGCGATCTGGTCCGGGGCGCGCACCCGAGATTCAAGGGGGAGGCCAGGGTCGAGGGCCTGAAGATCGAAGGGAAAGGCCGGACCGTGGAGGGAGTCACGGATTTCGCTGCGGAAGCCCGGCTCACCCTGGCCCGTTGCGTCTTCTACGGTTTCCCCGTGGAGATGGCCACCGCCGACGCCGAGTTGAAAAACGGGAAACTCACGCTCGACAACATCATGATGGAGACCGCGTCTGGGACCGCAAGCGGTGGGGCGACCCTGTCGTTGGAGGGTGGCTCGTCCTTTGACGTGACGATCTCGCTGAAGAACTCCGATATGCAAAGACTCCTCACGGCCGGGAACGGCACCTCGGCCGTTGACGGAATGCTCGACCTGGAAGGCCATCTCTGGGGCAGTGCGGGTGTCCTGAACGGCACCCTGGCCGCCCATGCACGCAACGGCGAGATCCGCAAGTATGCCCTCGTCTCCCAGATATTCTCCCTCCTCAACGTCTACCGGATCGCCCAGAATAAGGACACGGACATCCTGAGCAGGCACTTCACGTACAACCACCTCGACACGACACTGACCATCAGGAACAACGTGGCCCGGTTCGATGACTTCTCCCTGGACAGCAATTCCATCCAGCTCTCGTCGGTAGGCACCTACGACGTGGTCTCGAAAGAGATCGATGCGGTCATCGGCGTCCAGCCTCTGGAGAGCCTGGATCGGACCATCAGCATGATACCGGTGGTGGGCTGGGTGCTCACCGGGGACAACGGCAGGTTCATCGTGGTGAGCATGAAGGTGGGTGGTACCATGGACGACCCGAAGGTCATGGTCGCCCCCATCGAGACCCTGTCCAACACGGTGGCCGCGTCGCTGCTGAGGTCGCTGAGGCTTCCGGGCAGGCTCGTCGAGGAATCCCTCAGGCTCATCGACGGCAAGAAAGAGCAGAGATGAGAACGCGTGTCGGACTGTTGTTCCTCGCACATCCATGGAGAACGGTCAGGCCAAGGGTTCCCTTGTCTAGCGGGCAAGGAAATACTCCTGCATGCGCTCGATGAGCGTCCTGAGCGTTGACCTGTCCAGGGCCGATACGACCACGCCGTCGTACCGGCCCGCCCACGCCTGCGCGGTGCCGTCGCCGACCCTGTCGGCCTTGTTGAAGACCCTGAGCCGGGGCTTGTCCTGGAGGACCAGACCCTTGAGGATCTCCTCCACGGCCTGGATGCGGTAGTCGATGTGGGGGTCGGTGAGGTCGATGACCTCCAGGAGGAGGTGGGCGTCCTCGAGTTCCTCGAGCGTCGCCATGAAGGCGGCCTTGAGGTCCTCGGGCAGGTCGCGGATGAACCCCACGGTGTCCGTGATGATCACCTCGATGTCGCGCGGAAAACGCAGCCGTTTGCTCGAGGGATCCAGGGTCGCGAACGGCATGTCCGCAGTGAGCACGCTGCTCCTGGTCAGGGCGTTGAGCAGGGTGGACTTGCCGGTGTTGGTGTAGCCGATGATGGAGATGACAGGCAGTCCCTGTCTGTTCCTGCGGGCCCTGGTGATCTTCCGCTTGCGGCTGATACGGCGGTTCTCCCGCTCGAGGCGCTCCATGCGTTCCTTGGCCCGGCGCCGGTCGACCTCCAGTTTGGTTTCGCCCGGCCCCCTGGTGCCGATCCCTCCGGCCAGCCTGCTCAGGGACGGGTTCTTCCCCACGAGCCGGGACATGTTGTACCTGAGCTGGGCAAGTTCCACCTGGATCTTCCCTTCCCTGGTCCGTGCCCTGCGCGCGAAGATATCGAGGATGAGCTGAGTCCGGTCTATGACGCGCATGTCAGCTATCTCCGCTATGGAGCGGGCCTGGGACGGCGTGAGCTCGTGGTCGAAGACGAGCAGGTTGGCGTCCCTCGCCAGGGCCCTGATGTAGATGTCCGCCACCTTGCCCTTCCCGATGACGTATCTGGGGTCCGGCCGGGGCCTCTTCTGCACGACCGTGTCCACCACCGTGATGTCCGCGGCCCTGGCCAGGCCGTGGAACTCCGCCGTAATGTCCGCGAGCATGTCCCCGGGCGCCGAGGAGACCACCACGAGGATGGCCCGGTCCTCGGTGGCCCCGGGGACGAGGACGGTCTGCTTCTTCGTGATCTCCCCTTCCAGGGCAGCGATGAATGCGTCGAAGGGTATGTCGATGCCATAGGTGGGCACCGGTTCGAGAATCTTCCACAACGTCCCGCTCTCATCGGAGGGGAGGAGGTGGGCCCCGTATGCCAGGCCGGGGCTGCCGTCATCGCGGACCTCGATGGCGTAGATCAGGTCGAGGCGGAGCTTGGCCAGGTCGGTGAGGTCTTCGAACGTAAGCCGGCCGTCCTTCAAGTGTGTGTGGACCAGCCTGAGGCCCTGGAGCCTGCCTGGGTGAGTCCTCATCCGGTTCAGTTCGGGGATTGAGATGCCCGAGACGGTCCCTGCGATGACGTACTCCACACCTCCGAGCCGGTTGATGAGCAGGCCTATCTGAATACCGGTGTCGTGCGACAGACGGGCCAGTTCCGTGCAGAGCTCGTGGGTGATCACGGCATTGAAGGGTACCCGCCTCCGGTAAAGCCGCTCGACGGCTTTCGTGTCGGAGGACCTGAGAGTCCTTGCATTGCCGTAGATCCTTGGGATGGAGCCCCCCTGTGCAATCAGGCCTTTTCGATGAGAGACGGGTGCATGACCACCTTGGCCCGGTTATTGACCATCTGGATGAGGATCTTCACCCTGCCCTCATCCGAGCCCCACGCCTCGAAGATCCCGACGAGGTCTTTGAGTGGTCCTGACTTGATCCGTACCGTATCACCGGGTTCGAACTCGACGGGCTTCCTGATGACACCGCTTTCCCTGTCCTGCATCGTCTGCAGGGAGGTGATGAACTCGTCCTCAATGGGCACGGGCTGGTAGTTGTCGATGAGGATCCTCCGCACGCCCCTGCTCCAGCGTATCTTGTGATACTCTTCCTCGACGGGAGAGATGTGGACGAAGAGGTAATTGGGGAACAGGGGATAGCGCTTGAGCGTCTTCTTGCGGGCGTGGAACACGAACTTTTCCATGAAGGGCTGATAGATCGATATGCCGTTCTGCGCGAGGATCGTGGAGGCCAGGTGCTCCTCCTTGGGATTTGTCTGTACCACGAACCACTGCTTCATGTCGGTCACGCCCTCTGTAAGACTCTTTCTATAGCGCAAAGGCAAGGCAGGAGTCAATGCGACCGGGGCACGTCCAGGGACCTTCTAGTAGTGCCTGTCAACGAGCCTGGACACCCTCACGATCTCGATGCCCCGGCCTTCAAGCCGGGGAACTTCACGGGCCAGGGTTTCGTATGTCGCCTGATGGGGATGGCATATCCCGATGGCCTCCCCGGTGCTCAGGGCCACGTTGACGAGTCTGTCGATCTGGCCGGTGATGTAGTCCATGGACTGTTCATTGTCGAGGAACACATCACGCACCTCGAAGGGGAGTGCCGCATCCTCTGCTGCGGCACGGCACACCGATCCGTTCGTGGTAAGACTGTCGACGAAGAACAGGTCCCGTTCCTTCAGGACCGAGAAGAGCGCGTCCATGATCTCCCTGTTCCGGGTCACCACCGAGCCCATGTGGTTGTTCACCCCCTTGGCATGGGGAACCAGTTCGAGGGATTCCTGGAGGATGACCATGGCCTGAGCCGGGTCGGTGTCACCGTAGATCGCCCCCTGGCCTGGATTCTTCCCGTTGCCCTCCATGGGAATGTGCAGGAGCACCTGTCTGCCCCGCTTGTGGAGGTAGCGCGCCACATCCTGGGTATACCGCTCTTGGGGCAGGACGGAGAAGGTGATGTCGGCATCGATGGCCGAGAGCTTGCGCGCGATGTTCATGTCCTGTCCCATGTCGTCGACGATGATGGCGATCCGTGCCCTGGTTTCCTTTTGAACCCTGGTGGCGCTGAAGAGGATCTCCCAGGTACCCCCGTTCATGGTGACCTTGAGCCGCGACGGTTCGTCCTGGCGCACCTTCACCCCTTCCTCGTCCTCGAGGTCGGCGAACGCCTTGCGTATGTGGGCCGTCGAGGGAACCTTCGCCACGGAGACCTTCACGGACCTGCCCTTGATGCTGACCTTGTCCCGCGGGATACCCAGCTCAAAGAGACAGCCCTTGATGAGGATCTCTTCACCGACTATGACGGGCCTGCTGATGGTGACATGATCGAGTTCCTGTGGCTTCTCTATCTGGCGGGACGGCCACTTGGAGACCAGGAGGAGCCCCGCTGCGACGAGGACGAGGGCTGCGAGGGCACTGACGGCAGCTGTTATGAGAACCTTTCTCGTTGGTTTCTTTCTGGTCTTCTTCCTTCTCATGCCGCCTTCTTCACCCGGTGGAACACCTCCCATGTCTTGAGCATGTCAAGCCCGTATTTCAGCTGGAAATCCTTCTCGAGGTTCACTTGCCCGCCGGGGATATCGCCCTGATCGGCAGGCTCATCTCCCTTGGGCTCCAGATGCATCCTGAGGTCCTTTTCCCGGACGAATGTCTGGGTGGTCTCCTGGGAGGCGACCTTCTGCTCCACCACGACGTCCGGCTCGATGCCCTTGGCCTGAATGGACCGCCCTGACGGGGTGTAGTATCTGGCGATGGTGAGCTTGAGGGCCGAGCCGTCCTGCAGCGGGCGGATGGTCTGGACGGACGCCTTGCCGAAGCTCCTGACCCCCACGATGACGGCACGGTTGTTGTCCTGGAGGGCACCCGAAACGATTTCGGCCGCACTGGCCGTCCCGCCGTTGATGATGACCACGATGGGGAACCCGTTGTAGGTGCCTTCCTTGTGGGCCTTGTACTCGACACGGTCTTCAGGTTTGCGGCCGTCGGTGTACACGATCTTGCCGTCGTTCAGGAAGAGGTCGCTCACCGCGATGGCCTGGTCGAGCAGTCCGCCGGGATTGTACCTGAGGTCGAGGACGAGACCTTTGAGGGTCCCCGCCTTCAGCATGCCCTGCATGGCCTTCCGTACCGCATCAGAGGTGTCGACCTGGAAATTGCGTACCCTGATGTAGCCGTACCCCGGCTCGAGCATCTGGGAGATGACGCTGTCGATGTGGATGATGGCCCTGGTGATGGTGACCTCGATGGGTTTTTCTTCGGACTCACGGCCGATGGTGAGCGTGACCTTGGAGCCCTTGGGCCCCCGCAGGAGCTTGACCGCCTCTTCCAGGGACATGTCCGTCGTGGCGGTCGAGTCTATCTTGAGAATCCTGTCTCCGGGCCGGATGCCGGCCTTGAAGGCCGGGGTGCCCTCGATGGGCGTGATCACGGTGAGCTGGCTGTCCCTCAGCCCGAGCTCGATGCCGAGACCGCCGAAGGACCCTGTGGTGCTGATCTGCATCTCCTTGTAGTCTTCCTTTGAGAGGTAGGTGGAGTGGGGATCGAGGGTGGACGTCATCCCCTTGATGGCACCTTCGATGAGCTTTCCCGGGGTGACCTCCTCCACGTAGTACTTGTCGATGAGATCGAGACAGTCGGTGAACTTTTGGAGCTCGGGGAATATACCCGGCGTCTCTGCGTTGAGGGCCTCCGTATGCTGCAGGAGCAGCAAGCCGACGAGCCCTGCCACTATGAGGCCAGGCAGGATTGCCTTCATGTTTCTCATGGTCTACCTTTCTTTCAGGAAGTGCTTCATTCTGCATCGTCCTATAGCATATCTCTCATGAGTGTGAAATAATCACTGTTGCCGGGAAAGCCACTTGACAGGGTCCTGGGGTTTATCCTTGTACCGTATCTCGAAATGCAGGGTCGGTTTCATGACGTCGCCGCTCTGGCCGACCAGGGCGACATCCTCCCGCGCACTCACGGAATCGCCGTTCGACTTCAGGGACTTCTGCAGGTGTCCATACACCGAGTAGAGGCTGCCCCCGTGATCGATGATCATGGTGTTGCCGAATTTCGGTATCCAGTTGTAGTACACCACGGTGCCCGCATGGATGGTCTTCACCAGGGCCCCCTGGGCAGCCTCGATGTCAACGCCGTGGGAGATCTGGTCATAGCCCTCTTCCTTGGTGACCCCGAATCCTCGCACGAGGGTCCCCTTCACAGGCCATGGCAGATCGCCGATCTTCTTGGCCATGCCGCGGTTGGGGACCTCGGTCTTCCGTTCCCTGAGCTTCTTGAGGAGGCGCTGGATCTGCTGCTCATAGGTCCTCTTCTCCTTGGCCAGAGACGCGAGCATGGTGGCTTTCTGCTCGTGTTCCGTTCCGAGGGACCTGACCTTGGCCTCCAGGACCTTCAGGTTCTCCTTCTGGGCCCGCGAGGCCTCGTCGAGGCGGACCTTGGCATCGAGGAGCTGCTCCCGCGTCCGGTGGTATTCAGAGAGCTCCTCCTTGTTCTTCGAGATGATGGCATCGACGTATCCTGCGTACTCGGCATGGGTGTACAGGACGTCCACCATGTCGAGGTATGCGCCTTTGTACAGGGCTATCCACTTCTGCTTCAAGGAGCCCTCTGACTGGACAAGCGCGCGCTGATACCGGCGGATCTGGGCCTTCTGGCCGGCGATCTTGTCACTGATGGTCTCCGCCCTGTCCCTGGCGGACGAGATCTCCTCCTGGGTGGACGAGATCCTCTTGTCGATATCCTTGATCCGCTGTTCCTCGGTCCGCCGTTTCTTTTCTATGGCCTGGACCTTTTTACCGAGCTCCTTGATGGTCCCGGACTCGTTCTTTGCCAGGCATTCGCCGGAAAAGGCGAGGAACACGATGAGGATCGCCGGGACGAGCCTGCTACCCATCGACGCTCCTCTGGATGGCCAGCAGAGCCCCCCCGACGCTGCAGAAGCAGGCAAAGAAGACGACCCCGGCGACCTGATAGACCGTGAAAGGGTACATCAGCGTCTTGAACGCAGGGAAGTGTGTGTGGATGTAGTGGAAGGCCACGGAGGTGCTGAACAGGGACGCCGCTGAACCGATGAGGCCGTAGGCCGCACCCTCGATGATGTATGGCGCGTAGATGAAGAACGACGTGGCCCCCAGCATCTTCATCACCTCGATCTCCTGCCTGCGTGAGACGGTGCCCACCCTGATGGAGAGGAAGATCACCAGCGCCAGGCAGACCACGACGACGGCCCCGATGATCGAAGCCCCCACGAGGATCTCGGTGAATGATCCCGCGATGGAGCCGATGAGTCCCTTGCGGTAGCGCACATCGTGTATACCGTTTATCCTGCTTATCTCCAGCGCGAACCGGGCCGCCTTGTCCGCGTGTTCCCTGTGGAGCGTGATCTCGAATGCAGCCGGCAGAATCTCGGGATCGACGTCTTCCACCAGCGGGCTTTCGGATCCGAGCCATGTTCTCATCTTTTCCAGGCCATGCTCCTTGGAGACGAACTGCACCCTGGAAGTCTCTTCCCGTGAGGCGATAGCCTTTCCGATCTCCTCGATCTGCGACTGAGAGGCCCCGTCGTCTATATACGCCACCATGGCACCCGAGGTTGCCGGCAGGGTGCTTGCACGATCGGCCACACCCACTGCCAGGAAAACGAGCGAGAGCTGACACAGGGCAAACCAGCAGGCGACGAGGGTGAGGATGCTGCCCCACGGACGCAGGCGGAGCCCGCGGGCAATGAGCTTGAGTATGTAGTAGAGCCTTATCATGGGGTCATGGGTTCCCCGTAATGCCCCCCCGCTCCATGCGGATGACCTTTGCATAGTCCATGAGGGGGTCCTGACGGTGGCTCGCTATCACGATGGTGGTGCCCTTTTTGTTGAGCTTGAGGAACATGTTCATCATGTACCGGGCCATGGATTCGTCCAGACTGCCGACCGGCTCGTCGGCAAGCAGTATGTCGGGGGTGTGGATGATGGCCCGTACCAGGGCCAGGCGCTGCCGTTCGCCGCCGGAGAGGTTCCTGGCCCGTTCGTAGACCTTGTGCTGGAGCCCGACCCACTTGAGCATCCTCCACACCCTGGACCGGACATAGATGGCAGGTTTGCCGAGGATCTCGAGGATGATCGCCGCGTTGTGATAGACGGTCCAGTCGTCGATGAGCCTGAAGTCCTGGAAGACGAAGCCGGTATGCCGCCGTATGGCCTGGATACTGGATGCGCCCAGCCCTTCGAGGCTGCGGCCGAAGAGCGAGACCGTGCCCCTGGATGGGTGCTCGAGGCCGAAGATGAGCTTGAGCAGCGTCGTCTTCCCTGCACCCGATGGACCCACAATGAAGCACAGGTCACCCTTGTCGATGCTCAGGGAAACGTCCCTCACGGCATAGACGGTGTCGTGGTAGATCTTTGTGACGTTGTCGAACCGAATCATCTGTCGCGTCAGGGGAACTCCCGCCTCAGGTGTTTCCCACCTGCGACGTCATCGTGTCCCTATGCCAGGAAACAGACCTTTATCTCCGTCAGCATGTCGATGTCGTCGCTGATCATCGCCATGTACCGCGCAAGTGCCGGATAGTCGTCGGCCAGTTCGGCGCCGTCCATGAGGATATACCGGAGTTCCTCGAGTTCCTTGTCGATGAGGCGCACCAGTCTGTTCACGTGATCCTCTTCGAGCATGATGGTCCCCTCGGGTTCGACCCTGTCAGGGGCACTCGCGTGTTTTCCTGGAGGGTAGATCGAGGCCGTCAGTTCGTCCGTATCAATGCCGAGGGCCTCCGAGATCTTCCCGAGCACCTTCCTGCTCGGTCTGCCCGGAGGGTTCTGCTCGTACTGCGACACGGTCTTTGCCGAGACCCCGCTGAGCTCGGCAAGCTTGCCCATGGTCAATCCCTTTGACTTGCGTAGTTCCTTGAATGTCTTCACCGAAAGAACCCCTCCATTTCACGGTTTGCCGGTCCTCTGGAGCACATGTACCGATATCATTTTACACAAAATGATCGGTGTGTATAGATGAAACCTCCTTTTCGGGTTCCGGCACCGTGGAAGTGCCCTGGTATGTTTTTCGCATTCACCTCCTTCATGGCCAAAGAAAACGAGAACGGTCAGGAGCGGACAGAGCAACCTACCAGTAAGCGCCTGCAGGACGCCCGGGAAAAGGGGCAGGTGTGCAAGAGCATTGAGGTGTCCACCGCGCTCCTCTTTCTCGTCACGGTCATAGCCTTCTATCTTTACATTCCGACGGTTGCGAAGAGGCTGGGCAGCGTGGTCGGCTCGTATCTCGGCAACCTTTCCATGTGGAACGGCACCAGCGTGAGCGTCGTGTCCATCTTCAGGCATGGCGTCGTTGAACTCGGCATCATGACCCTGCCGCTGCTGGTGCTCTTTCTCATCATCGGGCTCGCGTCAAACATCATGCAGATCGGGTTCATGGTCAGTCCCGAGGCCGTCACACCCAAGCTGTCCAAGATCAACCCGCTGACGGGGTTCAGGAACCGGTTCATGTCTCTGAAGGGCCTGGAGCTGCTCATCAAGACCCTTGTCATCATGACCATCATCATCTGGGTGTCCTACCGGGCCATCAGGCGGGAGATGCCGGTCTACCCCCCTCTCATGACCGCTGACGTTGGCGTCATTGTTTTGACGATATTCCACTCCACCACCAGGCTCCTGTGGGACGTGCTCTGGATATTTGTCATCATCGCCGCGGCGGATTACGGGTTCCAGAAGTGGCAGCATACCCAGGACCTCATGATGACCAGGCAGGAGATCAAGGACGAATTCAAGCAGTCCGAGGGCAATCCCATCATCAAGAGCAGGATACGGTCCATTCAGATGCACATGGCCAGGAGGAGGATGATGAGGGCGGTGCCCAAGGCGGACGTGGTGATCACCAATCCCACCCACCTGGCAATAGCCTTGCAATACGATCGGGGGAAGATGATCGCACCGACGGTGGTTGCCAAGGGGGCTGGAGAGGTGGCGGAGAAGATCAAGCAGGTAGCGAGAAAGGCAGGCGTACCGGTGGTGGAGAACAAGCCCCTGGCCCAGGCGCTGTTCAAGTCCCTGGATATCGGCGATGTCATCCCCGAGGCGCTCTACAAGGCAGTGGCCGAGATCCTGGCATACGTTTACCGCCTCAAGGCGAAGGTTGTGAGGTAGCATGGCGATCCAGACACTTCCCATCAAGCTCCCGGAGAAGATAACGAGTGATGTTTTCATGGCGGCAGGCGTGCTGGCCGTGCTGTTCATCCTGCTGGTGCCGCTGCCGACCTTCATGCTGGATATCCTGCTCACCTTCAGCATCGCCATCGGCGTCATCATACTGATGGTGAGCATGTACACCACCAGTCCTCTGAATTTTTCGGTCTTTCCGTCCCTGTTGCTCATCGTGACCCTCTACCGGCTGGCGCTCAACATCGCCTCCACGCGCATCATCCTCCTGCACGGCGCCGAGGGCGAGATGGCGGCAGGAAGGGTTATCCACACCTTCGGCCAGTTCGTCGTGGGAGGCAGCTACGTGGTGGGCTTTGTCGTCTTCGCCATCTTCGTGCTCATCAACTTCGTGGTCATCACCAAGGGGGCCACCCGCATCGGCGAGGTGACGGCACGGTTCACCCTGGACGCCATGCCGGGCAAGCAGATGGCCATCGACGCCGACCTGAACGCCGGCATGATCACCGAGCAGGAGGCCCGTCAGAGGAGGGAGCGCATCGCCCGGGAGGCGGAATTCTACGGGGCCATGGACGGTGCCACCAAGTTCGTCCGTGGCGACGCCATAGCCGGCATCGTCATCGTCCTCATCAACATCACGGGCGGCATCATCATCGGGGTGCTCCAGAACGGCATGCCCTTCGGCGAGGCCCTGAAGACCTATACCATCCTCACCATCGGCGACGGTCTGGTGGCGCAGATCCCGGCGCTCATCATCTCGTCGGCCGCCGGCATCATCGTGACCCAGTCCGCGGCCGACAAGTCCGTGGGCAGCCAGCTTTCCGAACAGCTCTCCTTCCAGCCCATGGCCCTGCTCACCGCAGCGGGGATCATCTTCGTCTTCGGGCTTGTCCCGGGCATGCCGCACGTCGCGTTTCTCACCATGGCATCCATCATGGGAGCCATGGGCTGGGTGAGCCTGAGGTTCAAGGCCGAAGAGAAGGTGGAAGAAGAGGCTCCGCCGCCTGGCGATGAGGTCTCCGCCGAGGCGCTCCTCCCGATGGACATCATCGAATTCGAGGTGGGCTACGGCCTCATCCCCCTGGTTGACACCGCCCAGGGTGGCGAGCTCCTCGCCAGGATCAAGGGCATGCGCAAGGCCGTCGCCGGCGAGCTCGGCATCGTGGTCCCGCCCATTCATGTCCGAGACAACCTGGAACTCAAGCCGAACGAGTACCGCCTTCTCCTCAAGGGGAACGAGATCGCCCGTGCCGAGGCCATAGCCGACCGGCTCATGGTCCTCAACCCCGAGAAGATAGATGTCGACATCCCCGGCATACCCGTCAAGGAACCCGCCTTCGGCCTGCCCGGCCTCTGGATCAAGAAGGCCGACAGCGAGCGGGCACAGATAGCCGGCCTGACCATCGTGGACGCGTCGACGGTGGTGGCCACCCATCTCACCGAGGCCATCAAGGGCAATGCCCATGACCTGCTGGGGAGGCAGGAACTCCAGTCCATCCTGGATACGGTTTCCAGGACTCATCCCAAGGTGGTGGAAGACCTGATTCCCGGGACACTGCCGGCCGGCGTCGTGCTCAGGGTACTCAGGAACCTGCTCAAGGAGAAGGTTTCCATCAAGAACATCCTGACCATCCTGGAGACGTGTGCCGACTTCGGGCACATGACCAAGGACCCCGATATTTTGACGGAGTACGTCAGACAAGCCCTCATGCGAACCATCAGCACCCCCTACATCCAGAACAGCACCATCAACGTACTGGCTCTGGATCCTGTTATAGACGGGATGATCTCGAGTTCGATCCAGCACACGGAACATGGTTCGTATCTTGCAATGGATCCGGAGAAATCGCAGAAGATTCTGATGACGTTGAACAAGGAGGTAAACAACGTGGGCAAACAGGGGTTGGTACCGATCCTGCTTACCTCGCCCATCAGCAGGGCATACGTGAAGAGACTCTCCGAGCGGTACATGCCCGATCTGATCGTGCTCTCCCACAACGAGATACCTCCGGACGTGACCATCAAGAACCTGGGACTGGTGAGGATCGATGCAAATTAAGACCTATACGGCGGTATCCATGAAGGATGCGTTGGCGCAGATCAAGTCCGAGCTCGGCTCGAACGCGGTCATCGTCTCCACGCGGGAGATCAGGGAAAGCGGGTACGGTCTCATGAGCAAGCCCCTGATCGAGGTCGTGGCGGCGGTCGACTATGACGAAGGTGCGTGCACCAGAAGGATGCAGGGATACAAAACCCGGGCGGTCAAGCCTGATGACCGGCATCGGGCCGCACCGGTCCTCTCGGAACCCGGTCGCATCGGTGACGAGATCGTGGAGCTGAAGAAGATGCTCAAGCAGCTCATGGCCCAGGGCAGGATGACCCCGGCCAGCCCTGTGCGCGAAAAGCTCCTGGCGAGTGGAATCCGCGAGAGCCTGGTGGACCTCGTGCTCTCGAAGCTCGGCGACGACGCCACCGAGGAGGGGGTGAAGAACCTCGTCTCCAAACTGGTCCGGGTCGAGGGACCCACCGGCGACCGTATCCGGGTCTTCCTGGGAACCACCGGCGTCGGAAAGACCACCACCATCGCCAAGATGGCCGCGCGGGCGGTACTGTCCGAGGGCAAGAGGGTGGCGCTCATCACCCTGGACAGTTACCGGATCGGCGCGATCGACCAGAGCCGGATATATGCCAAGATTCTGAACATCCCGTTCTTCTCGGTGACGACACCCCTCGAGCTGACGACGGCGCTCAACCAGCTCGACTCCACCGACCTCGTTCTCGTTGACACCGTAGGGCGCTCGCCGTTCTGCACTGACTATGTGCGCCAGCTCCTCGGGTTCTTCGATGGCATCGCTGCCTGCCGGTTCCTTCTCATGCCCGTGGCCACCCGTGACCGGGAGATGGACACCGTCACCAAGGCATTCTCCCCCCTCAAGGTGGACCGCATGATCTTCACCAAGGCTGATGAGGCGCACACGTTCGGGAGCATTATAACGCACAACATGATCCATCGGACGCCCGTTTCATACATAACCACGGGGCAGCGGGTACCTGAGGACATGGAAACGGCGAGCACGGAGAAGATCACAACACGCACGTTTGGAGACGCACGATGAAGGATCAGGCTCATACGCTTCGGAGAATCTTTGAAGAAGGTCCATCCAGAACCCCTGAGGTCCTCTCCGTCACATCGGGCAAGGGGGGCGTGGGGAAGACGAGTATCGTGGTGAACATGGGCATCCTGCTCGCATCCAGGGGGAAGAAGGTGATCGTGCTCGACGCCGATCTCGGTCTGGCCAACGTCGACGTGATGCTGGGGATCGCCCCCAAGCTGACCATCAAGCACGTCCTGGACGGCCAGTGTCCCATTGAAGACATCGTGCTCACAGGGCCGGCAGGTGTCAAGATCATCCCGGCGTCATCGGGCATCCAGGAACTCGCGGATCTCAACCCCGAGCAGCAGATCAGCCTCGTGAACGCCCTGGACCATTTCGACGGCGACTTCGACTACCTGATCATCGACACCGGGGCGGGCATCTCGCGCAACGTCATGTATTTCAATGCGGCGTCCCAGCGGGTCATCGTGGTCGCCACCGCCGAGCCCACGTCCATCACAGACGCGTATGCGCTCATCAAGGTGCTCAGGAAACACTACGGCATCAAGAGGTTCGATCTCATTGTCAATAACGTGACGTCGAAAGTCGAGGGGGATCACGTGGCGGAGAAACTGATTATGGTATGTGATAGGTTCCTCGGGGATGTGGCCCTGGAGATGCTCGGCTCCATCCCGCATGACAAATCCATTCCTGAATGCATCAAGGAGCAGAAGGCGTTCGTCGGGGTGCATCCGACCAGCGATGCAACCAAGAGACTTGCCAGGATCGTCGGCAGGCTCGAGGAGTCAACGAAGACGTCACCCGGCGGGAACCTTCAGTTCTTCTTCAGAAAGATGCTCTTGAACCAGGCGAAAGGAACGAGCCATGCAGGATATCGTGTACACGGAACTTACTGAGGAGCAAAAGCTCAACCCCAAGGTCCGGGGCAAGATCATCAACGAGTTCGCCCCGCTTATCAAGTACATAGCGAGCCGTATCGCCATCCGGCTGCCTCCGCACATCGACCTGAACGATCTCATCAATGCGGGGGTCATCGGGCTCATCGACGCTATCGAGAAGTTCGATGCCAGCAAGCAGATCAAGTTCAAGACCTATGCCGAGTTCAGGATCAGGGGGGCCATCCTCGACGAACTCCGCTCCATGGACTGGGTACCCAGATCCGTGAGACAGAAGGCGCGCAAGGTCGAGGACACCATCGCGAGGCTGGAATTCACCCTGGGAAGGCCGGCCAGGGACGAAGAGGTGGCCAACGAGATGAACATCGACATGGATTCCTTCTACAGGCTCCTGTCCGAGACGGCGTCCGTTTCACTGCTCAGCCTGGACGATCTGGGGGAGGACGATACCGATCTCTCCAGGCGGAACCTTCTGGAATATATCATCCAGGACGAGAGGGACTGGCCCTCGCACAAGATTCGCTATGCCGAGGTCAGCACCATGGTTGCAAAGGCCATCCAGTCTCTGCCGGAGAAGGAGCGCATGGTAATCTCGCTGTACTACTACGACGAGCTGACCATGAAGGAGATCGGGCATGTCCTGAAGTTCACCGAGTCGCGTGTCTCCCAGATCCACACCAAGGCCGTGCTGCGGTTGAGATCGAAGATGAACAAGATCCTCAAAGAGATATCCATGTAAAGATTCGCACATGAAGGTTCGATGAGAATGGAAAGGCGGGAGTACGGGAGGTATCCATGAATCTCGACAAGAATATGAAGATCCTCGTCGTTGACGATTTCTCCACCATGCGCAGGATCGTCAAGAACATCCTGCGCCAGCTGAACTTCGTCAACATCATCGAGTCGGACGACGGATCGACCGCACTCGAAGTGCTCCAGCGCGAGAAGATAGACTTGGTGATCTCTGACTGGAATATGCCCAAGATGACCGGCCTCGAGCTGCTCAAGGTCCTCAAGGCCGACGACGCGCTCAAACACATACCCTTCCTGATGGTCACGGCGGAGGCCCAGCAGGAGAACATCATCGAGGCGGTGAAATCCGGGGTGAGCAATTACATTGTCAAACCCTTCACGGCCGAAACACTCAGCCAGAAGATCAACCAGATATTCAGCAAGCAGGTGATGACGTGACGGACCAGCCGGGCAGAAAGGCGGATCTCGACCAGGAGGGCATCGTCTTCGCGGACGCTGGGAAGGCGGAGCTCGACAGGGAGGGCATTACCCTGGAAAGCCAGGACGCACCTGTCCAGGAGGAGGCGGCTGAACCCTCGCCGATCGACCAGGGTGCACAGGAACATGCACGGCCGGCCAAACGCCTCGTTCTCATCGCTGCCGGGGGAGCTGCCTGCCTCGTGATCCTTCTCGTCATCCTGGGGATCGTGCTCTTGCGATCACCCGAGGGGCCTCCTCCTCAGGCTGCAGGGACGGTACAGCCCGGCAAGGTGCCGGCATTCGGGGCGGACGGCATACTCCTCGATCCCTTCATGGTCTTCTATGAGACGCGGTTGCCGAAGAGATCCGGCGTGCTCATCGCCCAGGTGAGCCTGAAGGTGGACCCCGCCGTGGTGCCCACCGTTGAGAGCAGACTCTACGATATCCGGAACATCATATACAGGAGGCTTTCGGCCGCGGCGAACGTATATTCACAGACCGAGATCACGCTCATGCTCTCGGACGACCTCATGGATTATCCGATACAGGAAGTGGCGTTCGTTCAGTACAACACCAGATGAACGCCCGCAGGCCTGGTGCGCACGTTCCGGTGAAAACGTAATGGTGCAGAGGGAGGCATGAACTATTCCGTCATCGATGCCCTGATCGCATCGGGGGACTCGTCGGACAGACGGACGGCTGCCACCATGCTGGGCGATTCAGGAGGCGCCGGCGCCGTCGAGAGGCTCGTCGTGCTGCTCAGGGATGTCAACAGCGGGGTGCGGGACGCGGTCCAGAATGCGCTCATGTTCATGGGCGGAAGGACCGCCGTCGAGAAGGTCGTTCCCCTGGTGGCCGAGACTGACCCGGGGCTTCGCAATGCAGCCATCGCCATCCTCCGCAAGATAGGGGATGACGGCATCGATGTCCTGCACGGGCTCGCATGCCATCCCAACGACGACGTAAGGCTCATCGTCCTGGATATCCTGGGGACCATCGGCAACCCTCAGAGCGTGGACGTGCTCATCGGGGGGCTCTTAGACGCCAACGCCAATGTCCGAAACGCCGCGGTCGTCTCCCTCGGTCTGATTGGAGATCCCACGGCGTTCGAACACCTCAAGGCGCTCCTCGATGACGAGGAATGGATCCGTTTCAGCGCCATCGAGTCGCTCTCCCGCCTGCCGCATGACGCACTCCCGGATTTCCTGCTGAGCCAGCTCGAGAGGTTCAGGCACGACGAGCTCACCACGGCGGCCCTGCTTGAAAACCTCGGGAAGATCCGTTCCAAGGAGGTCGCAGGGCCCCTGACAGCCATGCTGAACGACGCCGGTCCCTACCTGGAGGCCGAGATTGTCAGGGCGCTGCTGAAGATCCTCACCCCGGATGAACTGGCCGGTCTGCCGGCCAAGGACGCTGGCATCATCAAGTCCATCATGGACGTGCGCCTTGCCGAGGCTGATGATGAGATGCTCTTCGACATGCTCTCGGCGCTCTCCCGAGTCGGCGATCACGCCAGCGCCCGGGCCATGGTCGAACTGGCCCGCGGGACGGATCCGGACACCCAGACCGACAGGCTCGCCGCAGTCATCGACGCCCTGTGCGGCATCGGCGACATGGACGTCATGGCCCGGATGCTCGATGACGATGACAACCTCAGGATCGTCGCCGCACGGGTGCTCGGACGCATCGGGGGGAGAGACGGGTCCCGGCTCATATGCGACAGGATCTCTTCGGCCCAGGTTCATGTGAAGCGGGCCATGACGGATGCCCTGGCCTCCATCGGCGGGGCGGAACTGCGCGACACGTTCAGGGATCTGCTCAAGGACGGGGACGGACATGTCGTGTCGTCTTCGCTGCGCGCCCTGGGGAAGGTCGGTGAGCCCGGTGACATCGCATTGATCGAGCCCTTCCTGCGCCATGAGTACCCGGATGTGCGCGGGGCGGCCCTCGCGTCGATCGTCGAGATCGGGACCTGCCGGGCCGAGGACGTGTTCATGGGCATGTGCAGCGACGCCGACCCTGGATGCCGCATCATGGCACTGTGCGGGCTCGACCTCATGGGGAGCACGCGCCTGAGCGAGGTTGCAGGGAAGCTCGTCAGGGATCGGGACGGGGAGGTCCAGGCCGCAGCCGTCGAGGTGATCCGCGACAGGGATCTGGCAGTCGCCCATGACTTGCTCCGGAACCTCATCGCCAGTGATCATGACCAGGTCAGGTACACCGCCATTGATATCGTGGGTCTGAGGAAGATCGACGAACTGAGGGGTATCCTCGAAGAAACGATCTCGGGAGACGACATGTGGGCCGTGTCACATGCCATCGAGGCCCTGGGCCTTTTCAGAGACGCACAGGCCAGGGACGGGATCCTTGACATGATCGCGTGCGGATCGGATTTTCTGCGGATCACCGCCATCAGGACCCTCGGGGGGTGGGGCCAGGAGGACCTTGTCGCCGAGCTCGAGCCCTGGCTCGACGACCCCAACCCGGATGTGGCCCGTGCAGCCATCGACGCCATCGACAGGCTTCAGGGAACGGGATTCTGAAGATGAAGGAACATGTCCTCGAACGCATCCGGCTCATCGAAGATCTCCCCACGCTGCCATCGGTGGCGATCGAGGTCCTGAGCCTGGCCCATCAGCCGGATGTCTCCATCCAGGGCATTGCCGAGTGCATTCACCGCGATCCGCCCCTGGCCGCCAAGGTGTTGAAGATGGCGAATTCGGTCTTCTACCGGCGGGGTGACCGGAAGGTGGAGACTCTCCACCACGCCATCATGTTCCTGGGTCTCGCGGAGATCATCAACATCACGACGTCGCTGTCCGTGTTCTCTGCGCTCAAGTCACGGAAGGCCCAGGAAGTCTCCGTACGCGAGAGCTTCTGGGACCACAGTGTGGCCACCGGACTCATTGCCCGGCACATCGACAGGAAGCTCGGCATGAGGACCATGGGCAGGGAGTTCGTGGCCGGCCTGCTGCACGATATCGGAAAGATACTCCTGGACCAGTACTTCCACCGGGAATTCATGGCGGCATACAACATGTCCATCGAGAAGGACAGGCCCATGTACGAGACCGAGATGGAGCTGTGCGGGACCAACCACATGGAGGTGGGTTTCTTCATCGCCCGGAAATGGAACCTGCCGTCCTACCTGGCAGACGTCATCCTGTGGCATCACCAGCCGTCCCAGGCATCCTCCCCCGAGATGGCTGCACTCGTCTCCATGGCGAACCTCCTTGCCAAGGCCTCTCGGCTTTCGTGCGGGGGGGACAGGATGGCCTTCATCCTCGCCGACCAGGATGCGTGGAAGGTGCTCAGAGACAGGGGGCTTGCCGTCGACTCCCTCGATATCGAGCGGATAACCTTTGAAATGGAGACCATCGGCGACCAGGTGAAGAGCTACATAACCACGGTCATGGAGCCCTCCGGAAAGGAGCCGTCCCATGGATGAAGCCCCGGCCGGAGCGACCAGGAACATGACCGACGAAACCTTCATCCTGCTCCGTGACTTCATCTACGAGCAGTCCGGGATCTACTTCGCCGACAACAGGAAGGGACAGCTGGAGGCCAGGCTTGCGCTGCGGCTCAAGGTCAACAATCTTTCCGACTACGACAAGTACTACTACCTGCTCAAGTACGACCCCAACTCGGCCAGGGAGATGAGGGCCCTGTTCGACTCCGTGACCACGAACGAGACCAGCTTCTTCAGGAGTCTTCCCCAGATCCAGGCCTTCCAGGAGAAGGTCCTGCCCGAGGTCGTCACCCGGAAGGAGAAACTGAACGAACGCAGGATCAGGCTCTGGTCTGCGGGGTGCTCCACGGGCGAGGAACCCTACACCATGGGTATCGTGCTCAGGCAGGTTCTCAACGACGACAGTGCGGCCTGGGACGTGAAGATCGTGGCCAGCGACATCAGCGAAAAGGCCCTGCGCTCAGCCAGGGCAGCACTCTACAGCGACTACTCCCTGCGCTCGGTGCCGCCCGGGATCAAGCAGGGGTTCTTCGTTCCCGAAGGGAGCTCACACCGTATCGTCGACCATGTCCGTAATCTCGTGGACCTGCAGTACCTCAACCTCAACGATACGAGACGGGTCCAGCTCATGAAGGGGTTCGACGTCATCTTCTGCAGGAATGTGCTCATCTATTTCGATGACGAGGCGAAGAGGCGCTTCGTGGCGCAACTCTACGACTGCCTCAACCACGGGGGATACCTCTTCATCGGCCATTCCGAGTCTCTGCACAACATTTCGCGGGCATTCAAGCTCGTCCACTTCCCGGGCGCTCTCGGGTACAAGAAGGAATAGGCGGGGGGGCCATGGAAACGATCCTGATAGTCGACGATTCAAGTACGGTGAGGAAGTTCCTCACGGCGACGCTGAAGACCAGGAACTTCAGGTGCATCGAGGCCTCCGACGGGTTCGACGCCCTGGAGAAGCTGGCACAGAACCCGCAGATAAGGCTCATCATCTCTGACCTGAACATGCCCAACATGGACGGCATCGAATTCATCGGATCGGTCAGGAAGGACCCGGTCTACCAGGACCTGCCCATCATCATGCTCACCACGGACTCGACGCCCGACAACCGCAGGCTCGCCTTCGAGGCCGGGGCGAATCTCTACCTGGTCAAGCCTTCACCGGCACACATCATCCTGTTCAAGGTACAGAGCCTTCTGGAGGCGGACAAGGAGCAGACACCGTGCTGCCCCGGCCGTCACCGCACTCGTCATTCCACATCGGGCTGAGCCTCATCCTGCTCTGTTATACGTCTCAGGGTGACATCCACCGGTCTCTGGCATTCCAGGGCCTGGTCATGGTCGGGAGCGGAGAGCTCCTTGAGCCGGTTGGCCGCCGGCAAGACCCGGGACTCGAATGATCCGAGCGCCGCGTTGTAGGACTCGTTCGCCCTGATGAGGCCGTCACGTACCTTGTCGAAGTGCTTCATGAAGGTCTTGATGCGCTCGAAGAGCTCGATGCCGGTCTCCCAGATCCTGTGAGCGTTCTCCGTCGCGCTGTGCTGCTGCCAGCTCATGGCGACGGACCTCAGCAGGGCGATGAGCGTCACGGGGGTGGCGATGAGCACCTTCCGGTCGATGCCGTCCTCAATGAGGGCCGTGTCCTGATCCAGCGCTGCGCTGAAGAAGGCCTCGCCGGGAAGGAAGAGCACCACGAAGTCGGGAGTCGGGGTGAACTGCTTCCAGTACTCCCGGCTCGACAGGACGTACATGTGGTCGCGCACCGATTTCGCATGGCGGGCCAGGCTCGTGGCCCTGCTTCCGGGATCGGCGGCCTCGTAGGCCTCCAGGTAGGCCCGCAGCGGGACCTTGGCATCGATGACGACCTGCCTGTCTCCGGGGAGCTTTATGATGAGGTCGGGGCGTTTCCTGCCCGCCTCCGTGTCGGCGGACGGCTGTTCCACGAAGTCGCAGTGGGCGGACATGCCTGAGAGCTCCACCACCCGCTTCAGGGTGATCTCGCCCCACCTGCCCCGGGCCTGAGGTTCCTTCAGGGCAGAGGCGAGGATCCTGGTCTGGTCCGCGAGGCGATCCTGCATCTTCACGAGCTCCCCGATGTGGCGGTTGATGTCTCCGTAGGCGGCCTGCCGGGAACCCTCGATGGCCTGGATCTGTGTCTCGTATCTCCGGAGCGATTCTTCCAGGGGTTTGATGGCGGCTTCCACGGCACCCTGGCTTTTCTGGAAGTCACCTTTCACCTCGGCCAGGATCGCCTGCATGGTCCTGTCCGCCAGCTGAATGAAGGAGGTGTTGTTCTGGTTGAGCGCATCGAGCGACAGGGCCTTGAAGGTCTCCGAGAGCCTCCTGCCGGCATCTTCCACCAGCGCCTTCTGCTCGATCATGGAGGACTGCGCCTCGGTGAGCCTGGTCTCCAGGCGAGCATGCTCGATGCGCTCATCCTCCATGGCGCTGCGGGCCTCGTCAAGCTCGTTGCGGAGGCGTTCCTCCTGGGTCCGTAGGTCCGAGATAGTCCGTCCTGCGGCTTTCAGCTCGCCCGAGAACTGTGCCCGTGCGAAGAACCACCCTGCAAGACAGCCTGCTGCGAAGGCGGATGCGACGACGAGGTATTCCATGAGCCCCCCATGTCAGTTCAGTGTTCCCGTGTCAAGAGTATCCCTTCACAGGGAGGTGTACAAGAACATTCTGTCCGACGAGAAGTCCAGCGGCATCAGGCCTTCTCAGGATTCACGGGGCTCTGAAGCCTTATGCTGTAGACGCCCGAGCGGGTGACGATGAGGTGGTCATGCAGCGCGATGCCGACCTGGGAGCAGATCTCGCCGATCCGGTTCGTGAGATTCCTGTCCTGCTCGGAAGCGGCCAGCGCGCCCGAGGGATGGTTGTGCACCAGGATCACTGCCGTTGCGTTGCAGTTCATGGCCGTCCTGAGAACCTCCCGGGGATAGACGTGGGCCGCGTCCACGGTCCCTTCCGCGATGATTCGCGAGTGAACGAGCCTGCCCGCGGCATTCAGGCAGAGGAGCATGAACTGTTCCTTCGGGCATCCTCCTATGGCCGACCTGAGAAAGGCGGCCACATCCTCGGGGCCGGATATGACCGGGGCCGTCTCCGGGGACGGCTCCAGGTACCGGCTGACACCTGCCCGGAAGAGGGCGATGAGGGTGGAGGCATGGGGTCCCAGTCCGGAGACCTCCTCGAGCTGGTCGAGCGGCGCGTCGAGCACGGCCTGGATGGTGACGAATTTTTCCAGGAGCGCCTTGGCTATGGGCTTGGTGTCCCTCCTGGGAATCGCATACCCGAGCAGCAGCTCGAGGAGTTCGTAGTCCGCCAGGGCCTTCCTTCCGGAGGACCTGAACCGCTCCTTCAGCCTTGACCGGTGACCTGCGTAGTGAGGCCGCCGGGGACGCGGTTGGTCATCCTTCATGACCGCCCTCCACGCAGCGCGAACCTCTGAGAAAAGACCAGGGCAGGAGTTCCGTCTCTCCCCGCTCCCTGAGGGCATAGTAGTCGGGGTTCAGCGGCCACCGCTTCAGGAGGCGGTGCCAGGAGGATGCGTCGTGTCCTGCCAGTTCGGTGATGAGACCCAGGAGCCGGCGGTCGCCCCGGGCCAGGAGGGCCTGCAGATAGGCCCACTTGGGCCCCTCGAAGCTCACCTGCACGTTGCTCTCTTTCTTGAGGCCCGTCTCGATCCGCTTTATGCGGGCCCTTGCTTGGCCGGGCTCGACCATGGGCTGCCGTTCGAAGGGGGTATGCGGCTTGGGCACAAAGGTGTTGACGCTCACCGCGACCGTGCCGATCTTTCTGTTCCCCCGTGAAATCTTCAGGAAGGTCTGGCGGACCCTCTTGATGAGGTCGATGGTCTCATCGAGATCGGCGAGCTCTTCACCGGGCAGGCCCACCATGAAATAGAGCTTGAGGTCACGGATGCCCGCCTCCACGAGGGACCGTACATCGTCAAGGATGGTTTCGTTGCGGATGTTCTTGCCTGCCGAGAACCTGAGATGTTCCGAGCCGGTCTCCGGAGCCAGGGACACTCCCTTGACGCCGGAGTCTGCCAGGGCAGCCAGGAGTTCGGGGCCTATCATGCCGGACCTGAGAGACGGGGGTGCCACCTTCAACCCCCGTCTGCGGATCTCAGCGAAGAGGGCGGCGGCCTCGGGGTGGTTGTTGAGCGAGGTGCTCACCAGCCCGATCTTGTCACGGTGTCCGGCAGCCTCGTCGAGGATGGAGCAGAGCCTGTCCAGGGAGACAGGCCGGTACGGCGAGTAGACCTCGCGGGCGCTGCAGAAGGCGCATGAGAACGGACAACCCCGGGCAGTCTCGACCAGATACATGTCGCCGAAGGCAGTGTCCCTCGTCACGACGCTGGTGCGGGCCGGTTCTGTCAGCGGGTTCACCAGGGAGAGCCGGGGCGGCCGGCCTTCGATGGAAGCGAGCGTGTCGCCCTCGTAAGCGGGCCGGACACGGGCGGGCAGGTACACACCGTCTGCCGGGCCCATCCTCTCGAGGAACTCCTCGTATCCCGAGCTCCGGGTAAATGCCGCATGCAGCTTCTCCGGGAGCGAGTCTCCGTCTCCCAGGAAACAGATGTCACAGGCGTCGGCCAGGGGTTCGGGATTCATGGTGAGCGCGGAACCGCCGGCCATCACGATGGGTCTGCCGAGGCGCTGCCGTGCCGGTATCGTGATCCCGTTCTCGCTGAGGATGCGTACGGCCTCGATGAAATCCATCTCGTAGGAGATGGAGAAGGCGACGAGGTGAAAGTCCGAAAGCGGTCTGTGTGCTTCCACCGATCGCGGGCTGTCGGTGAAGAACCGTTCGCAGAGGATCCCGGGATGTTCATTGAAAAGACGGTACATCTGCTGCAGCCCGAGATTCGACATGCCGACCCAGTAGGTGCTCGGGTAGACCAGGGCGATGTTCAGTCTGCCGCCCGGTTCCTTGAGGACTGTCCCGGCTTCATTCCACATCGATTCCGAGGCTCTTGATCTTGCGGTGCAGGTTGCTCCGCTCCACGCCTATGAGGTCGGCGGTCCTGGATATGTTGTTGCCGCACTGGTTGAGTTTTCGCTCGATGAAGATCTTCTCGAACTCCGCCCGGGCGTCCTTGAGCTCCTGCGTGTCGAAGATCCTGTCCATTTCCGTGGTGGTCCTGGTGCCGAGCGGTATGATGTCGTCGGCCGTGATGGTGTTCCCCGGGGTCATGATCACGAGCCGTTCGATGATGTTCTTCAGCTCCCGGACATTGCCCGGCCAGTCATGCTGCATGAGCTTCTTGATCGCACCCTCGGTTATGGTCTTCCTGCCCCCCTTCAGCGGCGAGTAGAGCTTGAGGAAATGGTCCGCCAGTTCGGGGATGTCGTCCCGGCGCTCGGTGAGACGGGGCACGTAGAGGGGAATGACGTTCAGCCGGTAGTACAGGTCCTGCCGGAAGCGGCCCTCGGTTATCTCGTGTTCGAGGTTCTTGTTGGTCGCCGTGAGGACACGGACGTCGACCTGGATGGTCTGTGCGCCACCAACCCGCTCGAAGCGCTGTTCCTGGAGGATGCGGAGGATCTTGGCCTGGGTGGGCATGCTCATGTCGCCGATCTCGTCCAGAAAGAGGGTGCCGTTGTGAGCCAGGTCGAATTTGCCGCGCTTGCGTTCGGTGGCACCGGTGAAGGCGCCCTTCTCGTGGCCGAAGAGCTCGCTCTCTATAAGCTCCTCCGGTATGGCGGCACAGTTGACCTCGACGAAGGGGTACCCATCCCTCCTGCTGTTCTTGTGTATGCGCCTTGCCACCAGTTCCTTGCCGGTTCCGTTCTCGCCGAGGATGAGCACCCACGCATCCGTGGGCGATACCCGGTCGATCTGCTCCTTGAGCTTGAGTATGGCCGGGGAGCTCCCGATGATCTCGTCGTCTTTTTCGGTCTTCTTCTTCAGGAGGGCGTTCTCTTCTTCCAGTGCCCTCAGGTGCAGGGTGTTGTTGATGGTGATGATGATCTTGTTGAGGTCGAGCGGTTTTTCGATGAAGTCCAGCGCACCGAGGCGGGTGGCGCGGATGGCCGTCTCGATGGATCCATGGCCCGTCATGATGATGACCGGGAAGGAATACCCGTCGCGCTTGATCTCCTCAAGGGTCTGCAGGCCGTCCTTGCCGGGCATCCAGATATCGAGGAGCAGGAGGTCCACGTCCTGTTTCTCGATGATCCTCTGGGCCTCTTCGCCGGAAGAAGCCAGGATCGTGTTGTATCCTTCATCCTCGAGCCCCCCCTTGAGCGAGAGCCTGATGTTTTCTTCATCGTCCGTTATGAGTATGGTGTGTTTCATGGTCACTCCTTGACTGGCAGTTCGATACTGAAGATGGTCCCTGCGGGCTCGTTGTCGCGCACGCGGATGAACCCGTTGTGATCCGCGATAATCCTGCTCACGATGACGAGCCCCAGGCCGGTTCCACCCTTCTTGGTGGAGAAGTAGGGCTCGAACATCCTGTCCTTTATGTTCTTGGATATCCCCGGGCCCGTGTCCACGATGTCCAGCGTCGCGATGTGGACCTCGGGGTCGTAGACGGACCTTACCGTGACCCTTTTCACCGCCCCCCCGCCATCCAAGACGGCCGTGGTCGCGTTCTCCAGGAGGTTTGCGATGGCCCGGTTCATCTGGGAGCTGTCGATATCGACCTGCGGCATGCCCTCGTCCAGCTCGAGGATGTACTCCACCTCGTGGTGGGCCTGGCGGTAGAGCGCCACCGAGTCAGCCACCACCTTGTTGAGGTCATCGGGGACGGGCATGGAGGTCGGCATCTTGGCGAAGGCGGAGAACTCGTTGACGAGGCGCTTCATCACATCCACCTCGTTGATGATGACCCGCGTGCACTCGTCGAAGACATCCGCATCGTCCCCGAGCCTGTCCAGGTACCTGCGCCTGAGGCGCTGGGCCGAGAGCTGGATGGGCGTCAGGGGGTTCTTCACCTCGTGGGCGATTCTGCGCGCCACCTCCCGCCACGCCGCCATACGCTGCATGCGCAGGAGCTGGGTCAGGTCGTCGAAGACGATGAGCGCCCCCATGCTTTCGCTGTTGTCCACGTGCAGCGGTGATGCCTGGCCCATGAGCGTCAGCCACGTTCCTTTCACGGACACGGAGAGCTGTCTCGATATGGTCGACGACCGCGCATTCTTCAGACCTGCCACCAGTTCGGCATAGATGGGCTGGTAGTCCCCGGACAGCACCTCGGATGCCGGCTTTCCCAGCACCTCGCCCGGGGAGAGCCCGAGCAGGGTCTGGGCCGAGGGGTTGATCATCGCGATGTGGTCGTCCCGGTTGATGGTGATGACCCCGGTGGAGATCGTGTTGAGGACGGTCATGATATAGCGGTTCCTCGCCGAGATCTCGTTGTAGGCGCTTTCGAGGTTTTTCCGGGAGTCCTTGATGTCGTCGACCATGATGTTGAAGTCGTCCACCAGGATCCCCAGTTCGTCGTTGGCCTGGACATCGATCCTGAAACCCAGGTCTCCCCTGGAGATCCGCTGGGTGCCTTCCACGAGCTTCTCGATGGGGTTGATGAGGCCTTTGGCGATGTTCAATGCGAACCAAACGGCCGAGAAGATCACGAGCAGGGTCACCGAGGTGAGCAGGATGAGGTAGTTCGTCTTGATGGGGCCCTTGAGCCTCAGGATCTGGGAATAGTCGGAGAAGGAGTTCTTGATGAGGCCGAGCCTGCCCGAGATGCTTTCCGGCACGTAGTAGTCGACCACGAGAACACCCACGACGTCCGCCGGGTTGAAGGACGACCTGATGGGGACGATACCCTCGATGATGTCGGCCTTGCCCTTGCGAAGGACCATGGAAAAACTCCTGCCCTGCATGGCGGACTGGACATTGCTCGACTCGGGGCTCGGCATGACCTCGGACTGGATGCCCGGGGAGACGATCTTCACGAGCTCTTCCTCCTGGGACGAGAACACCACCACCGATGACAGGCGGAAGAGATCCATCCTTTCCTTGAGCATGGCGTCCAGTATGTTGAGGTTTTCCTCCTTGAGGAGCCTGCGTTCGGTGATCTCCTCGGCAATGGACGTGGCGTAGTGGATGGCATCTGTCGATGCCTCCTCATAATACAGGTTCGCCACGTTCATGGACTCCTCTATGGCACTCTCCACCTCGGTGGAAAACCAGCCCTCCATGCTCCTGTTGAGGAAGACCACGCTGGCGAAGAACAGCACCGCGGTGGGTATGATGGTCAGGGTCACAAAGGCCACGACCAGTTTCGTTCTGAGCCTGGTACCCAGCACCCCCCTCCTGCGTTCCAGCATGAGCTTCACCACGTTGCGGGTCACCAGGAAGACGACCAGGATGAGCAGGATGACGTTCAGGCTGATGATCGTGAAGATCACGGCGTTACTGGAGGGCACGAGGCCGAGGCTGCCCAGGTTGGCCCTGGCGATGCTCATGAGGATCATCACCAGGAGGATGGCGGCGACGACGATCATCTCCTTGGTCTTCTTGGACATTGTCCCTATCCCTGCATCCTTTCGAAGATGAATCTGGCCAGGCGGATATGCAGTGTATGGTTGGCGCGGTACGCCCGTATTCCGGCATTCAGGGGAGCCTGGAGCGTCCACAGGTCCCCGAGGAGGTCGAGCACCTTGTGGCGGACAAACTCGTCAGGGAAACGCAGCCCTTCGGGGTTGAGAACGCGCTCGCCATCCACCACCACGGCATTGTGGAGTCCGCCTCCCAGGGCAAGTCCGGCAGATCGCATCGTCTCGACATCCTGCATGCGGCCGAAGGTCCGGGCGGGGGCTATCTCCCCGGGAAAATCCGTACCTGCGAAGGTGTAGCACAGCTTCCCGATGGCCGCATCCGGGAAGTCGATCTCGTAGCTCAGGGAGAAATCCCCGGGGACAGCTTCGATCCATGAGATCCCGTCTTCCACGCGGATCGCCCCGGTGATGTCGATGGGGGTACGAACGAGTCCGAGGCATGCGGTTCCCGTGTCCCTGAGAAGCCTGACAAAGGGCAGCGCAGATCCGTCCATGGCAGGGATCTCGTCCCCCGAGACCTCGATGTCGCAGTCGGTGATGCCCGCGCCGTAGAGGGCCGCCATGAGATGCTCGATGGTGGAGATGCGCACTGATCCGCTGCCGATGGTGGTGTTCAGGCGTGTGTCGATCACGTTGACCGGGCAGGCCGGGATACGCAAGCCTGCCCGTATGAATACGATCCCGCCCGATGCGGGTCTGAGGTGCACGGTCACCGTGGATCCCGAATGGATGCCCGTGCCCTCGATCATGACCTCTTCCCGTATGGTTCTGCGCTCCATGGCAGGTCCTAGATTATGTAAGGAGTACCCATTAGTCAAACCATATTGTAGGTTCGGGACAACGATAAATTTCGCTTGACTTCATCTCCGGCTCACGATGAGTATATGCTTTTAGCAAAACCCAAAGGAGAATCCTGTGGCCGATCTCGGGACACGATATAAATGCTATAAATGCGGCACGAAGTTCTATGATCTGGGTAAGCCGCAGCCGCTCTGTCCATCCTGCGGAGAAGACCAGAACAATGAGGACAGCAGGAGGATGCTCAAGCGCAAGAGGAAGCGGTCCCTGGCCAAGGTGAAGTCAGACATCAGGACCACGCCCGAGGATGGTGGCGCTTCCATGGAAGCGGATGAGGACGTGGAGGAATATGTCCTCGACATGGAAGATATCGTCCTGGAAGACAACGCCGAGCGGGACCACCCGGAATAACCTTGGCCGATCGATACCCTTCAGGACTTACTGGACAATCTTCCTGGTCGTGTGCTGGATGTACGGTTTCATATGCTCGGGCATGAACCCCATGACGACAACTGCGGCCCTCTTGGTGACGGGAAGGGTCTTTGAGTTGACGAGGATGGCCGAGTTCCTGGGCAGGACCACCTGAAACATAGCCGCCACCATGAGGGCTAGGACTAAACCCTTCAGGAAACCGAACAGGGCCCCGAAGACCGTGTCGAAGGATGCCAGTACGGAGGCGTTCAGTATCTTCTGAAAGACGTGCATGCACACCTTGATGAGGATGAAGAAGACGATGAAGACCACGATGAATCCGAGGACGCCTCTGACATCCGCCACGTGCAGCACCGACAGGAAATGCGAGACTTCAGCGGAAAACCTCTTGGCGAGGAAGAGGCCGCCGATTATGGCGACAAAGGATGATACGCTCCTGATGAGGCCCTGATAGACACCGAGGCCCGTGAAGACTACCACGAGAATGACGGTCAGGACATCGAGGGCATTCACTGCTTGGCCCTTGTGAGCTCAATCCAAACCACGTCCTTCATCGCTATCTGGTACAGGCCGTAGGGCATCCTGCCGTATATCTTCGCCATGCCGTTGGTCTTGAGGTCGCACATGGTCCCGGAACCTTTGAGCGACACGCATACGGCACCGCCCTTCATCTCTATGCGCGAGATGTTCTCGAAGGGTATCTGGACCCTGCCCTTTCCCATCAGGACATTGAAGGTGGTCTTGCCGTCAAAGGTTACCGAGGACACATCCACCTCGTTGTTGGAGGTGTCCCTGATCTTTGCATTGAACTGGGAGTCGGCAGCGGCCGGACCGGGCGAACCCGCTCCGCCCATCCCCATGAGGGGGAGTACGAGGGCTGCCAGGAGAACCGCGCGGAGGACAAAACCCTTATTCGTCATGACACCATAACCTCCTTTATGACTTCTTCCGCCTGAAGGGCGTCAATGAGATCGAACAGATCCTTCCTGCAGGTCTCGGGGTAGGTCACCTGGACGAGCCCCAGGGACCGGTCGCTGGTGGTTACCGTCCCGATGCCGTCGTAGCCCTCTACAATATAATGGATGTAATGGATATCCTTGCGGTCCACCCGCAGAGAGACTCTGTGGAAATCCACCATGGTTACTCTGAGATACCACAAGAGATACAAGGCCGCAAGTGGCCAGCCATGAAGGATCCCGACGCCTGGAGCGGAATCCCCTGGCTTCCCCGAGGACGGAGTGGGGCATCTACCGCCTGCGGGACATCTCAACGAGGGGAACCCCCCCTATACGGGTGCCGTGTAGTGCAACACGTGAGGGGGCAATAAAATCCTTGACATCATCAAGTTTGAAATGATAGGGAAAATTGTCTGAATGAGTGAACAGCCATTCAGTCGCGGCCGTGCTGGAGAGTAAAGCGAGGCCTGTTGGGAAGAGGGTATGCAGGTTTTCTCGGCAATCTCCCGTTCCTCGATGGTTGCACCGATCCTGGCAAGGCTCCGGCGTCCGACCCGCTCGAAGGGGAGGAGTCCTGGTCGATGCCATGGATACCTTCGGCACGGTGGCAGGCAGTGAGCGACAGCGTGAAGGCAGGGCAGTGAAAATCTTGGGCAGCGGGTGAGAAGACTGCGGTTTCAAGGCAGGCACTTTCTCGGTTACCTACGTCTAAGGAGGCAGATTTTGATAGAAATCAATTTCACCCTTATCATCCAGATAATCAATTTCCTCGCACTCATATACATACTCAACATAGTCCTCTACAAGCCCATCCTGAAGGTCCTCGAAGAAAGGGATCAGAGGATCGACGGACAGCAGGCAGATGCCAAGAAGGTTGTAGAAGACTGCCAGGCCCTCATGGTTGATTACAACCAGAAGCTCTACAATGCCAAGGTTGAGGCCATGAATGCCAAGAATGCAGCGCGGAACGAGGCGTCCGAACAGGCCAACGGCATCATCAATGATGCACGAAAGAAGGCCGAAGAGACCATCTCCCAGATGCAGGAGCAGATGGCCTCCGAGATAGCCATGGCAAAGAAGGAGCTCGAACCCGAACTCGAAGTCATGGCTGCGACGATCGCACAGCAGATCTTGGGGAGGAAGGCGGCATGAAGAGCAGACTCAGGAAGATCCTGCCCCTGGTAGTTCCGATAGGTTCCGTGATCCTCCTCGTCGCTGTAAGCGTGGTTTTTGCATCGAGCGGCGGTGAGGGCGGACACGGCGGCGGCGAGGAAGGTTCATCGTTGGGCACCATGATCTGGCGCATCGTCAACTTCGTGATCCTCATGGCGCTGCTGTGGAAGCTCCTGGCGGACAAGATCAAGAAGTACTTCGTCGACCGCAGGGACGAGATCGCCCAGATGATCGAAGAGGCAGACAAGGCAAAGTCCGACGCACAGGCGCAATATGCGGATATCCAGGGGAAGCTGAAGAACGTGGAAAAGGATATCCAGGACATAAAGGTGGCCATCATGGGTGAACTGGGCAGTGAAAAGGACCGCATCATTGAAGAGGGCAAGGTCGCTGCCGAGCGCATCATCCAGCAGGCCAAGTGGACCGCCGAGCAGGAGGTGGTCAAGGCCAAGAACGAGCTCAAGGATCACGTGGTGGAGATGGCCGGTGACATGGCCTCCGGCATGATAAACAGGAGCATGACCCCGGACGACCAGAAGCGGATCCTTGAAGAATACTTAGATAAGGTAGTGAGGTAACCTTGAAAGACGACGTCGTAGCAAAACGATATGCCAGGGCTCTCTACGACCTGGGCAGGGAAGAGGGCATGCAGGACACGTTCCTCGGGGACATGGAGACCATCGTCGCTTCTCTGGCCTCCAGCGATGAGTTCAGGGGGATCATGGAGAGCCCCCTCTACGACATCACTCTCAAGAAGAGAATCCTGGGGCAGATCATCACCGAGGCGAAGCTCTCCAAGTATATGGAGAATTTTCTCAACATCCTGCTGGAGAAGGACCGCTTCGTGTACCTTGAGTCCATCCTGGACGCCTATCGCGTCATCCTCGACGAGGCGTCCGGCAGGGTCAGGGCGACGGTGACCAGTGCCATGGAACTCGACAAGATACAGATCGAGCGGATCTCCGAGGCCCTCAAGAAGGTCGTGAAGAAGGACGTTGATCTTGACCTGTCCATCGATCCCTCCCTCATCGGCGGTCTCATCGCCGAGGTGGAGGGTATGGTGTACGACGGCAGCGTCAGGACGCAGATAGCCAGATTAAAACAGAGTCTAAAAGGGGAGATATAGGATGCAGATCAGGGCGGAAGAGATAAGCAAGATTATCAAGGAACAGATCAAGGGGTACGAGAAAGAAGTCGATGTCGCCGAGACCGGTACCATCCTGTCGGTCGGTGACGGTATCGCCCGTGTCTACGGCCTGAGAAACGTCATGTCCAGTGAACTTATCGAGTTTCCCCACGGCATCATGGGCATGGCACTCAACCTCGAGGAAGACAACGTGGGTTGCGTGCTTTTCGGTGAGAGCGTGGGCATCAAGGAAGGCGATCAGGCCCGGCGCACCAAGAGGATCGTGGAGATCCCCGTGGGCAGGGGCATGCTCGGCCGCGTGGTCAACGCCATCGGTCAGCCCATTGATGGCAAGGGACCCATCGAGGCCGAGGAATACCGCACGGTCGACATCAAGGCCCCCGGCATCGTCAAGCGGCAGCCCGTGAAGGAACCCCTTCAGACCGGCCTGAAATCCATCGACGCCATGACCCCCATCGGTCGCGGCCAGCGCGAGCTCATCATCGGTGACCGCCAGACCGGCAAGACCGCCCTGGCCATCGACACCATCATAAACCAGAAAGGCAACGGCGTGATCTGCATCTACGTGGCCGTGGGCCAGAAGCAGTCCACCGTGGCCCAGGTCGTGGCGACCCTCGAGCAGTTCGGCGCCATGGAGTACACGGTCGTCGTCGCGGCCACCGCATCCGACCCCGCCCCGCTCCAGTACATCGCTCCCTACTCCGGCTGCTCCTTCGGGGAATACTACCGCGACAGGGGCGGCCATGCCCTGTGCATCTATGATGACCTCACCAAGCAGGCCCAGGCCTACCGCCAGCTTTCGCTCCTGCTCAGGCGGCCTCCGGGACGCGAGGCCTTCCCGGGCGACGTGTTCTACCTGCACTCCAGGCTCCTGGAGCGTGCAGCCAAGTTGAGCGATGCCCTGGGAGGCGGTTCGCTGACTGCACTGCCCATTGTTGAGACCCAGGCCGGTGACGTGTCCGCGTACATCCCCACGAACGTCATCTCCATCACCGACGGTCAGATCTTCCTGGACACCGACCTCTTCTACTCGGGCTTCAGGCCCGCCATCAACGTGGGCATCTCGGTTTCCCGCGTGGGAGGCAATGCCCAGATCAAGGCCATGAAGAAGGTTGCGGGTACGCTCCGCCTCGACCTTGCCCAGTATCGCGAGCTGGCGGCCTTCGCCCAGTTCGGATCCGACCTGGACAAAGCCACCCAGGCCCAGCTCAACCGAGGCGAGCGTCTCATGGAGCTGCTGAAGCAGCCCCAGTACAAGCCCCTGCCGGTCGAGCGCCAGGTGGTCATCATATACGTGGGCACCCAGGGACACCTTGACGAGTACCCCGCGTCGGTCATCAGGAAGTTTGAAGAGCAGTTCTTCGCCTTCATGGACAACAAGCACCCGGACCTCCTGAAGACGATCGCCGAGACCGGCAAGCTCGAAGCCGAAACGGAAAAGGGCCTTAAAGACGCCATTGCGGAGTTCAAGAAAATTTTCGTGGTGGAATAGCACAGGAGCGCACATGGCCAGCCTAAAGGACTTACGTAAGAGGATCAACTCGGTCAAGAAGACGAGGCAGATCACCTCGGCAATGCGCATGGTGGCGGCTGCCAAGCTTCGCAGGGCGCAGACCGACATCATTGCCGCCAGGCCCTATGCCATCAAGACCAACGAGGTGCTCGTGTCCCTCGTCACCAGGACCAACCCTGACATGCACCCGCTGCTCCGCGTGCGCGAACCGAAGAAGGCCGTCCTTGTCGTGATCGCATCCGACAGAGGGTTGTGCGGGTCGTTCAACCAGAACCTGTTCCGCAGGGCAGACGCCTTTCTCAAGGAGAACAAGGGGAGATACGAGGAAATTTCTCTGGTGCTCATCGGCAAGAGGTCCGGGGATTACTACAAGCGCAGGGACGTGAAGAAGCGTGCATCCTACGTCATCGGCAAGCCGAGCTACGAGCTGGCGTCCGAGATCTGCGACGACCTCATCAGGGGATACGTCAACGCCGAGTACGACGAGCTGACCATCTTCTTCAACGAGTTCCGTTCGGCCATGACGCAGGTCATGCACGAGGACCGCATCCTGCCGGTGGAGCCCATGGAGGTGGAGGACGACATGATGAATGTCGAATACCTCTACGAGCCCTCCGAGGACGTCCTGCTGGAAGCGCTGCTGCCCCTGAGCCTGAAGATATTCATGTACCGCGCATTGCTGGAGTCGGCGGCGTCCGAGCACGGGGCGCGCATGACGGCCATGGAGAGCGCCTCCAAGAACGCGGGTGAGGTCATCGGAAAACTGGACATCAAGTACAACAGGGCACGCCAGGCTGCCATCACCACCGAGCTTATGGAAGTGGTGGGAGGAGCCGAGGCCCTGAAGGGATAACAACTTTAGGATCCTAATCGGGAGGAGTGAACATATGAACATTGGCAAAATCTCACAGGTCATCGGCGCTGTCGTAGACGTTGAGTTCCCACAGGGGGACCTGCCGAACATATATAACGCCCTGTTCGTGACCAACCCCTTCATCTCCGATGAAGAGGACAACCTGGTTCTCGAGGTTGCCCAGCACCTGGGAGACCGGACCGTCCGTACCATCTGCATGGACTCGTCCGACGGGCTGGTCAGGGGTATGCCGGTCAAGGACACCGGTGCACCTATCTCAATCCCGGTGGGTGACGCGGTCCTCGGCCGCATCCTGAACGTGGTGGGTAAGCCCGTGGACGAGGCTGGTCCGGTGAATACCGAAAAGCGCAATCCCATCCACCGTGAACCCCCGAAGTTCGTCGACCAGAGCACATCGATCGATTCATTCGTGACCGGCATCAAGGTCATCGACCTGCTGACCCCGTACATGAGGGGCGGCAAGATCGGCCTGTTCGGCGGCGCCGGCGTGGGCAAGACCGTGTTCATCATGGAACTCATTCACAACATCGCCTCGAAGCACGGCGGCTACTCCGTGTTCGCCGGCGTGGGTGAGCGCACCCGTGAAGGAAACGACCTGTGGCTCGAAATGAAGGAGTCCGGGGTCATCGACAAGACCGCCCTGGTCTACGGCCAGATGAACGAGCCCCCGGGAGCACGTGCCCGCGTAGGCCTGTCCGGCCTTGCCGTTGCCGAATATTTCCGTGACGAGCAGAACCAGGACGTGCTGCTCTTCATCGACAACATCTTCCGGTTCACCCAGGCAGGTATGGAGGTGTCCGCTCTGCTGGGCCGCATGCCTTCTGCCGTGGGGTACCAGCCGACCCTGGGCACCGACATGGGCGAACTCCAGGAGCGCATCACGTCGACCACCAAGGGGTCCATCACCTCGGTGCAGGCCATTTACGTGCCCGCCGACGACCTGACCGACCCGGCCCCTGCCACCACGTTCAGCCACCTTGACGCCACCACGGTGCTTTCACGGCAGATCGTGGAGCTGGGCATCTACCCGGCTGTGGACCCGCTCGACTCCACCTCCCGTATCCTCGATCCGAAGATCGTCGGCGAGGAGCACTACACGGTGGCCCGCCAGGTGCAGCAGATCCTCCAGAAGTACAAGGAGCTGCAGGACATCATCGCGATCCTGGGCATGGATGAACTCTCCGAAGACGACAAGCTCACCGTTTCCCGGGCCAGAAGGATTCAGCGGTTCCTGTCCCAGTCCTTCAGCGTTGCCGAGCAGTTCACCGGCATGCCGGGCAAGTACGTCGAGCTGAAGGACACCATCAAGGGCTTCAAGATGATCGTTGCAGGCGAGCTGGACGACCTGCCGGAGCAGGCGTTCTACATGGTGGGATCCATCGAAGAGGTCATCGAGAAGGCGAAGAAGCTGGCTTCAGACTAAGGGAGAAGAGTCATGGCTGAAGAATACATGCAGCTCGATGTGGTCACCCCCGAGAAGGCGGTGCTCAGCCGCAAGGCCATCGAGGTGGTCGCACCCGGAAGCCAGGGAGAGTTCGGTGTGCTCATCGGGCATACCCCCTTTCTCACCACGTTGAAGGCCGGTCAGATCATTGTTCGGACCGAGGACCGGGACATCTACCTCGCCTGCGGCGGCGGCTTTGCCGAGGTCATTTCCAACCGGGTGATCATCCTGGCAGAGACGGCCGACATGGCGGAAGACATCAAGGCTGATGAAGTGAAGGCAGAGATCGAACAGGCCCAGGAAAAACTGCGCCAGATCGGCAAGGACGACCCCGATTTCGAGAAGTGGGAGAACCGCCTGTACCGGGCCGAGATCAAGCAGAGGGTTCTGGAGAACTGGGAAAAGTCAAAGTAACTGATATCAGTGACAGAATACATGAAGAGGGGCCTGAGAAAGGCCCCTCTTCGATTGTCAAGACATATTGACTACAAGAAAGATTCCTTCTATAAGCAGAGAGTTCTTTTACCGTGTGCGCCCATAGCTCAGCTGGATAGAGCGTTGGACTACGAATCCAAAGGTCGCAAGTTCGAGTCTTGCTGGGCGCACTTTTCCTTGAAGCTTCTCTGAGGTTTTATAGCACTATCCCCTCCGCTCCACGCCCTCCCAGAACCGGTCCTCGATCTCCTTCTTGTGCATCTTGCCGTCGATGTGACGGGGCAGGTTGTCCACGAACTCGACATGGTGGGGTATCTTGAATCGCGTAAGGTTGAGTCCTTTGAGGTACTCGATGATCTCGTCCGCTCCTATTTTCTGCCCATCCTTGAGCTGGATGACCGCTGCGGGAACCTCGCCGAGCTCGGCATGAGGGTAGCGGACCACGGCCACGTCCATGACCTTGTCGTGGCGCTTGATGGCGGATTCGATCTCGGTGGGGAAGATGTTCACCCCGCCCGTGATGATCATCTCCTTCTCACGGCCGGTCAGGTAGAGGAATCCGTCCTCGTCCATGTGGCCGAGCAGGCCGTCGTCGAACCACAGTTCGTTGCCGATCTTCTTGAAGGCGCTCTCGAGCTTCTCGGGCGAGCCTACGTAGTTCAGGCTGATGGTCGTGAGGCTCCGGGTCAGCACCTTGCCGTCCTTGCCCGGCGGGCACCAGGTTCCCGAGTCCTCGTCGAAGATCTTGGTTTCGGCGCACCTGATCCTGCCCACGCTGGCGTAGCGCCCGGGCTTCTCCTGGTAGTCCCGCGCCAGCAGCACCGAGGTCACCCCGGTCTCCGAGGATCCGTAGAACTCGGTGAACACGTCGGTGCTGCAGCCCTGCCGGCGGAAAAAGGCGTTCGTGCCCCGCTTTAGCTCAGGCGTGGCAGGGGCTGCCGCGCAGATGAGGGTGCGCATGGTGCTCAGGTCGTACCTGTGCCTGGTTTTCTCGGGCAGCGCAAGGATACGCTCCAGCATGGTGGGGACCACGAAGACCCAGTTGATGCGTTCCCGCTCGATGAGAGCGAGGAAGTCCTCCGGGTCGAAGCGCATCATGGGCACGGCCGTGGCGCCGAGCAGGATGAAGGGTACCCAGCCCGCGATGGAGCCTGCATGGTAGAGCGGTCCGGGGATGAGGCACCGGATGTTGCGGGAGACCGGATCGCTGATCTCGGTGCCACCGAACCAGTAGAGGAAGCTGAACTGGAGGACCAGGTAGCGCAGGTACTCGGCCAGGGTCACCCGGGGCGTCTCGGCCAGATCGCTGAAGGCATACCCGATGCTGTCGTAGTAGTTCACGTTCTTGGGCGTGCCCGTGGTCCCCCCGGTGTAGGGATTCAGCGCGACCACGAGGTGGGCCTCGGGCATGGTCGCGGGGGATCGTTCGAGCAGGTCCTCGTAACCCAGCATGCCCTCGGGCACGGTGCCACCCACGACGATGTAGTGCTCGATGCTCGGCATCTTCTCCCTCAGGGGAAGGATCGTTTCGAGGAACTCTTCGTGGAGGATGAGCGCATTCGGCCGGGCCCGGTTGATGGAATCAACGAGGCCCATCCTGGTGAGGTGCCAATTGAGGAAGGGCATGGGACAGCCGACGAGTGAGCACGCGTAGAAGGCCTCGAAGAACTCGGAGCCGTTGTACAGGAGCTCGGCGCAGCGGTCCTTGGGCTTCAGGCCCAGGGCCTGGAGGGCATTGGCGAGGCGGAGCACCCGGTCTTTCATGTCCGAGAAGGAAAACCTCCTTCCCTCCGAGATGATGGCCTCCCGATCCCCGAACACCTCCCACATGCTCACAAGGAAATTGGGCGTGATATCCCCCAGAGAAAAGTTCACAAGGTCTCTGATGGTCTTGAGGTGCCCGGTCTTCGACCCGGTACCCACCAGGATGCGCAGGGTGTTGAGCCCACCCCACTGGGTGTAGATGGTCTTCAGCAGGCCCGAGGTCTGCTCCATTCCCGCCAGCACTGGAATGGCCCGGGCAAAACTTTTGAAACCCTTATCCCCCATGGATGCCTCCTCGTCGGCGAGAAATAATATAGATGTAAAAAACTTGGCCTGCCAGGTCCGTGCATCTCGTGCCCCTTGCGAAGAAAGAGTGTTCAGCACGAGATGCACGGATCTGGCAGGTTATGTTTCCCCTTCTCAATGGTTGAGCAGGGTATTCAAAAGTTCAGACCTCCACTCCTCCATAGAGCTCCTTCACCTGTTTCCTGAGCACCTTGCCCACCGGGCTGACGGGCAGGGTGTCGGCGAACACCACCTGCCTGGGCCGCTTGAAGCCGGTCATCTTGTCCCTGCACCAGGAGATGATCTCGTCCTCGGTCGCCTGCGCCCCATCCTTGAGCACGATCACGGCGCGGACGACATTCCCCCAGGTCTTATCCGGCACGCCGATGACGCAGACCGAGTCGACCTCCTCGTGGTTCGCGATGATCTCCTCCACCTCGTGGGGAAAGACCTTCTCCGCACCGGTATTGATGCACTCGTTCTTGCGGTCCACCACGATGATCTCGCCGTCGGCGTCTAGGTAACCCAGGTCGCCCGAGTGGAACCATCCGTCACGGATCACCTCCGAGGTCTTCTGCTCCTCGCCGTAATAGCCCTTCATGATGGTGCCGCTGCGGTAGAGGATCTCGCCGACCCGGCCGGGCTGCACATCCACGCCTTTTTCGTCCACGATGCGCGTCTCGATGCCGGACAGGGGCTTCCCCACGGACCTGTTCTTGATGGTCTCGACCGACGCGTCGATGCGCAGCGCCGTGTCCGGGGTCATCTCGGTCTGGCCGAACACGTCGATGACCAGGGCGTTGGGGAACTTTTCGAGGATCTGGCGCTTCCGGTGGGCAGGGTTGGCTCCTGCGCCGGTCATGGCCACCAGGAGCGAGCTGCGGTCGTACCTTTCGAGGTCGGGGAAGTCGAGGAGCATGTTCCACTGGGTGGGCACGAGCAGGATCACCATGGGCCTCTCCCGCTCGATGGTCGCCAGGACCTCCGCGGGGTCGAAGTGGATGCCCTCCCTCAGGATGAAGCGCAGCGTGCCCGACATGGGCCCGATGATGAGGAGCTGGTAGTTCGCCATGTGGAAGAGCGGCATGTTCATGAACATGGAGATGCCGCCCGTGACGCGACTGAGGATCGGCCCGACGGCGGTGCCGGCGGTGTCCGAGATGAGCTTCGGCAGGGCACCAGACAGGAAGGACCGTACCGCCGTGGAACCCATGAGCCTGTTGAGCCCCGTCTCCAGGCCGGGTACGGGGAGCAGCCGGGACACGATCCTGCCGAAGTTCACCCTGGTGTCTGCGGCCAGCCTGCCGAGCAGGTCGCCGAACAGGGACTGGGCCAGGTTCCAGAAATTGGCGTAGGTGAGCACCACGCCCTTGGGCAGGCCCGTGGTCCCCCCGGTGTAGCAGATGGTGCAGACGTCATCCTCGGTGGTGCTGGGAGGCGGTTCAACGGCTTCGCCCGCCCGGACCAGGGAGGCGTAGTCGGCCATGCCTGCAGAAACGTCCCGTCCCTCACGTGCCAGGCACACGACCTGTCCGATCCCCGGGGTGTCATTCAGGGCCTTGACGGTTTCCGCCAGGTACAGGTCCTCGAAGATCAGGACGGTCGAATCCGAGTTCTTGAGCTGGTAGGCGATCTCCCGGGCCACGAACCGGAAATTGACCGGGATGGGCACGGCCCCGAGCTTCTGGAGCGCGTAATTGGCCTCGATGAACTCCGGGCAGTCGTGGAACAGGATGGATGCGTGGTCGCCCTTCTTCACGCCGAGGCGCTTCAGGCCGTTTGCAAGCCTGTTCACACGTTCGTTGAGATCCTTCCAGGTGATGGTCACGGTCCCGCAGGTGAGAGCGATCCCCTGGGGGTTGAAGCGGGCCGTCAGCGCGAGCACCTCGCCGAAACTCTTCCGTGGGGCAATGTCTTTTCCTGCCATGGCGCGTTCACTCCACACAATCAGAGGTCAAGGCACCGGGAGATGATCAGGAGCATGATCTCCGAGGTGCCCGCATAGATGGTCTGGACCCTGGCATCCCGGAACAGCCGGGCGATGGGGTATTCCTCCATGTACCCGTACCCGCCGTGGAACTGCACGCACTGGGGCACGATCCGGTTGAGCATCTCCGCGATCCAGTACTTGGCCATGGATGCCTTCTTGACGATCTTGGCTCCTGCCATGTGGTCGATGAGCAGGCTCTCCAGGAAGGCCCTGCCAACCTCCACCTCGGTCGCCATCTTGGCCAGCTCGAAGGAGATGTACTGGAAGCGGCTGATGGCCCTGCCGAAGGCTTCGCGCGTCTTCGTGTAGTCGATGGTGAGCCGCAGGGCCTCTTCCGCCGCCGCCTGGCAGATGATGGCGCACACGATGCGCTCCTGCTGGAGTTCCTCCATGAGGTAGAAGAAGCCCTGGCCTTCGCTCCCGATGAGGTTGGACGCCGGGACCCGGCAGTCCACGAAGGTTATCTCGGCGGTGTCCTGGGACCTGAAGCCGATCTTGTCGAGCTTCCTGCCCTTCTCGAAGCCCGGGGTGCCGTCCTCCACGGCGATGAGCGAGATCCCGGTGTACGGCGGGTCGGCTTTTGCGTCGGTCCTGGCGGCCACGAGCACGAGGTCGCAGAGCAGGCCGTTGCTGATGAACGTCTTCTGGCCGTTGATGATGTACGCGTCGCCGTCCTTCACCGCCGTGGTGCGGATGGATGCCAGGTCGGACCCGGCCCCGGGCTCGGTCATGGCGATGGCCGTGACGATATCGCCGCTCGCGCATCCCGGGAGCCAGCGCCGCTTCTGTTCGTCGCCGGCGAAATTGTAGATGTAGGGCACGATGATGTCCGAGTGGAGCGGGAAGGCGAACCCGCTGCAGTGGGTCCGGGAGGCCTCCTCGATGGCGATCAGGGTATAGAGGAAGTCCGCGCCGGTGCCCCCGTATTCCTCGGGCAGCCACGGGCAGAGGAAGCCCTGCCGGCCGAACTTCGACCAGAGCTCACGGGGGACGATGCCCTTGTTCTCCCACCCGTCCACGTGGGGTGTGACCTCCCTCGCGAAAAACCTCCTGATGGACTCCCTGAACAGGGAATGCTCCTCCGTGTAGGAACGATCGAGCAGCGACATGCGGTACACCCTCCCGGCACAGTCAGACGGGCAGCTCACCCGTAATATAGTTATATCATATTACAACAAGAACGCCGTGGACTCAATCACGATATCCAAGGCCGATTTTTACGGGACATGGAAAGCCCGCTCAGGACGTCTCCCGCATCGGTATCCCGCTGGCCTTCAGGAAAGCCTTGATGCCCGCGATGGTGTACTCCCGGTAGTGGACCATGGAGGCGATGAGCGCCGCATCCGCATCGGCCTCGAGGAACACGTCGCGGATGTGCTCCGGCCTGCCGGCGCCCCCGGAGGCGATGACCGGTATGGTGACGTTCCGTGAAATGAGGGAGGTGACGGTGAGCTCGTAGCCTTCCGTGGTGCCGTCCGCGTCGATGGAGTTCAGGCAGATCTCCCCGGCGCCGAGGTCCTCGGCCTCGTGTGCCCACGCCAGTGCGTCCATGCCCATGGGGGTCCTGCCGCCGTTGATCACCACCTCGTAGCCGCAGGGGATCTGCTTACTCGGCGCAACCCTTCTGGCATCCATGCCGAGCACGATGCACTGGTTGCCGAAGTGTCTCGCCCCTTCCGAGATGATCCGGGGATTGAGCACGGCAGCACTGTTGACGCTGATCTTCTCGGCACCCGCGTCCAGCACGCGGTACATGTCGTCCAGGGTCCTGATGCCGCCACCAACGGAGAAGGGGATGAAGATGTTCTCGGCGACACCCCGGACCACGTCGATCATGATGTCCCTCCTGTCCGACGAGGCGGTGATATCGTAGAACACGAGCTCGTCCACGCCCTGCTCGTAGTACTCCCGCGCCATCTCCACCGGGTCGCCGATGTCGATGTTGTCGAGGAACCTGATGCCCTTGGTGGTCCTGCCGTCTTTCACGTCGAGGCAGACGATGATGCGCTTGCCGAGCATGGTTCAATTTCATAGGACAACCATGAGGAGAATTCCAGAAAAAACAGCGCGGCCGGGGGCAGGAAAAACCCCTCGGCCGCACCCGGGCATGGATTCGACGATAGCGGGATCAGAAGCCTTCGTCGGCGATCTCCATCATGGAGAGGTCTTCGCTCTTGATGGCCTTTACCACGGCATCCACCTCGGGAAGCACGTTCTTGATAAAATATTTTGCCGACTTCACCTTGCCGTCGTAGAAGGCGGCGTCCTTGTTCTCCTTCAGGAACGGGGCCAGCGCGAAGGGATCGGCCGCGTTCACGCCCTTGGCCTTGCAGAGGGCTCCGAGCTTTTCCTGGGCAATGCCGGCCTGCCAGAAGAGGAGCCAGGCGCAGACGATCTTGCCCATCATCATGAGGAACGGGTAGGCGTTGCCCACGGGCACGAGGAACTTGCCCTGCTTGCCGCAGGAGGCGAAGAACATGCCCATGTCGGCCAGGGCATTCACGCCGGCGCTGACGTCGGCGGCGAGGTCCTTCACGGCCTCGACGCCCTGGTACCTGGCCACGGTGGCCCCCATCTCGCCGAGCAGGGTCATGAAGTAGGTTCCCTTCTTCATGCCCATCTTCCTGCCCACCAGGTCAAGGGCCTGGATGCCGTTGGTGCCCTCGTAGATGGACGCGATCTTCTCGTCGCGCAGGAACTGCTCGACGGGGTACTCGCTGCAGTAGCCGTACCCGCCGTAGCACTGCATGGCCGTCTCGGTGACGCGGAACCCGATGTCAGTGCAGTAGGCCTTCACGATGGGGGTGAGGATCTCCACGATGCCCAGCCACTTTTCCGCCTCCACCGGGTCCTTGACGCTCATGGCCTTGTCACCGCAGATGGTGGCGTAGTACATCAGGGCCCGCATGCCGTCCACGTTGGACTTCATCCACAGGAGCATGCGCCGGACATCCGGGTGCTGGATGACGGGCACGCGGGGTGCCTCGGGGTTCTTGAACTCCATGAGGGACGATCCCTGGAGCCGCTCTCTGGTGTACTGCAGAGCGTGGAGGTAGGCGATGCTGGCGCTGCCGAGGCCCTGCAGGCCGGTGGCGATCCTGGCCTCGTTCATCATCTGGAACATGACCTTCATGCCCTCGCGCTCGTTGCCAAGGAGCTCCGCATAGCAGTCATTGTTGTCGCCGAAGTTGATGAGGCAGGTGGCGCTTCCGTGGATGCCCATCTTCTCCTCGATCTTGGCGATCTCGTAGTCGTTGCGCCTGCCCAGCGAGCCGTCGGCGTTGACGAGGTACTTGGGGACGATGAAGATGGAGATGCCCTTGGTCCCTGCGGGGTCACCCTCGATGCGGGCGAGCACCGGGTGGATGATGTTCTCGGTGAGGTCCTGGTCGCCGCCCGTGATGAAGATCTTGGTGCCCTGGATCCTGAAGGTGCCGTCGGGCTGGCGCACGGCCCTGGTGCTGAGGTTGCCCACATCGCTGCCCGCACCCGGCTCGGTGAGGCACATGCTGCCGCCCCACTCGCCCGAGATCATCTTGGGGAGGTACTTCTTCTTGTGCTCCTCGGATCCGTACACCTCGATGAGGTGGCCCGCGCCTTCGGCGAGACCCGGGTATGACACGAAGGCGAAGTTGTGGATGAACCATTCGTGGGCGGCGATCCTCATGATGAAGGGCAGCCCCTGTCCACCGACGTGCTGGGGCAAGGACATGCAGTTCCACCCTGCCTCACAGAAGAGCTTGAAGGCTTTGTGGAAACACTTCGGCACGCGCACCTGTCCGTTCTCGAGCCTGCATCCCTCCTTGTCAGATTCCGCCAGGGTGGGGAAGATCTCCTCGGTGGCGAACTTCTGTGCCTCGGAGAGGATCATGTCGAACATGTCCTTGGAGAAATCCGCGTATCGCTCCAGTTCGCAGAGCTTCTCCAGCTCGAGCATCTCGTACAGGGTGAATTTCTGATCGCGTTCATCCAGAATCAGACTGGCCATGGAACCCTCCTCGTATGAATTGTAGAATCCTTGCTGTACAGATCGGGGGCCCGCACACGAGACGTCGCGAAAGACCACGGCTTGAACTGGGTTTCGATGCAGGGGCCCCGAACATCTAATGTATTACAGTATGAATCACTTACAAATAAGGATACAACCATGTTCCTTGGGTCTTGTCAAGACGCCAGGTGGCCTCCGGGAGAAACGGCGGCCATGGGTATCCCGACCCCGGTGCACCTCACTGTTCCGGTCCGGACCGGGAAGCACCCGCCCTGTCGGGGTCTGGCAGCGCGAGGCGCCTGAGGTGCGCCAGGGCCCTGCGGTTGAGGAGGACCTCCTTGCGCAGGAAGTGGACCTGGGTGGCGAGAAAACCGAAGGACAGGATCTGGATGCCGCCCAGGATGAAGAGGATCATCAGGGTAATGAGAGGTCGGTTCGGGTTAAGGATGCCGGCAGAGTACAGGTAGACGATATATCCACCCAGACCCGTGCCGATGATGACGGCCAGGACTCCCAGGAAACCGAACAGGAGCGTGGGCCTCTCGAAGATGGTGAAGAGGAGGTGCGAAACTGCGGTGGATTTGAATGCGAACTTCGATGCCCCCTTTTTTCGTGAGGTGAGCACGGCGGGTATCTCGCGCACATGAAATCCCATGGCAAGGATTTTCGAGAGGATCTCCAGGTGTATCTCCTTGCCGTCGGATTCAAGGTCCAGGCTGCCGATGACCTCGCTGCGGTAACACCGCACGATGCAGGTCAGCGTGTGGATCTTTTCAGGCATGGCCAGCTGCAGCACCTTGTTGCCCATCCAGGAGACAAGAAGCCGATTCCGCGGAACCCCCTCGGTCCTGCCGCCTTCCATGTACGGGCTGACGAGCACAACGTCAATGTCACTCTCTTCATCGAGTACATGTGCCATCTGGATGATGTACTCCGGATCATAGGAGAGGTCGGCGTCGATGGTGACGATGTACCTGCCCCGGGCTGCTTTGAATCCGTACCTTATGGCCTTGCCCCTACCTCCGTTCTTCCAGTATGAAACGACTCGTACATGAGGATCGCGTGATGAGATCTCATCGAGGATGTCCAGGGTGTGGTCCGTGCTTCCGTCGTTGACCGGTATGATCTCAAAGGGCTCGCCTGTTCCCTGCAGGAGTTTCTCTACCCGGGCGATGGTGTCAGGGGCATTTCCCTCTTCGTTGTACATGGGGATGATGACGCTGATCTTGACCGGGTAATCTTCCATCACCGTCTCGACAGGGGCTTGCCTGAGCATGGCATGATCATAACCAAGAAACGTGAGGTTGTATAGACCCACTTTGACGCCGGTCTGGATTGAGTTCACTTCGGGGCGGGCAGATCATCATGGAAGCGCAGGGATTTCCCCCGATGGGAAATCCCTTAAATAGAGGAGGAGAATTGAGGCCGGGAAATCATTGCATGTCCTTTGGGACTGCATGGTATAGTAAGCAACGGTAGTGCCAAAGTATATCATTTTATAACCAATTGATAATTTAGTTAGAAATAGAAATGGCGATAAGACAAAGCGAGGTAGTGGGAAATAAATTACCTCTTTTCTGTAATGCTTTTCAGTCTCTAGATAAGACTTGTCGAGAAATACCGTTCCGCACGGTCCGGCAGGACCGTGGCGATGATCTTTTCGTGGCCGTACTTCTCGGCCATCCGGATGCATGCCCACACGTTGGCGCCGGCCGAGGTCCCCACGAGCAGTCCCGCCTTGCGGGCGAGCAGCCGGCTCGTCTGCACGGCGTCGTCGTCGGTCACCTCCACGATCTCGTCGATGAGCGCGGTGTCGAGTACCGGGGGTATGAAGCCGTCGCCTATGCCCTCGATACGATGGAGGCCGGGTTCGTGCCCCAGCAGGGCGGACACGTTCTTCGGTTCCACGGCGACCATGACGGTGTCCCTGTTGCGTTCCTTGAGGAATTTTCCCACGCCCTGGAGGGTGCCGCCGCTGCCCAGGCCCGATACGAAGATGTCCACGTGATGCCGCAGCTGTGTCCAGATTTCCGGGCCGGTGGTGAGATAGTGGGCCAGGGGGTTGTTGGCATTCTCGAACTGCTGTGGGATGTAAACGTTCTTCCGGGAGCGCTGCAGTTCCTTGGCGACCGTGATGCTCCCTTCCAGGCTCTCTTCGGCAGGCGTGAGGATGAGCTCCGCACCCAGCGCCTTGATGATCTTCTTGCGTTCTTCGCTCATGTTCTCGGGCATCACGCAGATCACCTTGTGACCCATGACGCCTCCCACCAGGGCCATGCCGATGCCGGTGTTTCCGGAGGTCGGTTCTGCTATGATGTCGCCGTCCTTGAGCTGGCCGGCCTTCTTCGCCTCCTCCAGCATGAAGAGCGCCACACGGTCCTTGATGCTGCCGCCCGGGTTGAGGTGTTCCGCCTTGGCGAAGATGTTGGCGTCGAGCACGCCTTTCAGACATACGATGGGCGTGTTTCCGATCTGGTCCAGGACATTCTTGGAAAACATGGTCTACGCTCCCGCTCTGCTCCCGATGTCTATCTTGAGGGGTACCCGCACTGCTTAGGAGTACCCCTTGCTGCACGTCTCATGGTTAGTCAAGACCGGCTGCTCTGTCAAGGGCAAAACAAGGCTCTCAGCGGTTTTTCGTGCACGGCGGCATGTCGGCCCTTCACGCGGTGAGGTGTTTGCAGAAGAGGTCGAACTGGTTCCGGTCCATGCCGTAATCACCGGGCGAGCAGCCGTTCCTCTCGGGGCCATGGTAGTCGCTGCCGCCCGTCACGACGAGATGCAGGGCCGACGCGATGCCCGTATAGAGGGAGACCTGCTCCGGGGTGTGGTCCGGGTAGTGGACCTCCATGCCCGCGAGGCCCTCCGACGAGAGCCGTTCCACGAATGACCCGAGGTCACTCTCGTCGAGATCGAGGGTGCACGGGTGGGCCAGCACAGGCAGACCCCCATGCCGCCGGATGAGGCCGATGGCTGACATCCAGGACAGCTTCTCCTTCGGGACATAGGCCTGCCTGCCCCTGCCGAGATACCGATCGAAGGCCTCGTCGAAGCTGTGCACGTAGCCCTTTTCCACGAGGGCCCTGGCGACGTGGGGCCTGCCGACCTGTGTCTGGCGTACCCCGGGCGCGACATCGGAAACGTCGAGCCTCACCCCGAGGCCGTTCAGGCGGCTGATGATCCGCGGGATGCGTTCGTTCCGTGCCCGCTGCACATGCTCCAGGGCGGCCTCCATGCCGGGGGGGTGCGAGGGGAAGTAGCCGAGCAGGTGGAGCATGCCGGGCTCGAACTCGGCGCTGATCTCGATGCCCGGGATCAGCCGGATACCTCGTGCTCCTGCGGAGCGCAGGGCGGGCGGAATGCCCGCAAGGGTATCGTGGTCGGTCAGTGCCAGGGCACGAAGCCCGCGCGATGCGGCCAGGTCCACGAGCTCGGCCGGGCTCAGGTTCCCGTCGGATACGCAGGAATGGGTGTGGAGGTCTGCGACGGTGCGCACGCGGGCATCAGGCAGGTACCGTGGTTTCCAGGACCTGGGCGATCTTTTTCTTGAGCTCGGTGAGGTCGGAGGATTTCACGACATAGGCATCCGCCGCGATGGATTTGATGTCGACCTTGTAGCTGCCGTAGGCGCTGCAGAGGATGACGGGGAGGTTGTAGTACTTGTTCCTGATCTCCTGGAGGACATCCAGGCCGTTGGAGGAGACCATCTTGATGTCGAGGATCACCACGTCGGGCTCTTCCTCCTCGATGCGCTCCAGGATTCCGATGCCGTCCGATGCGGTTGCCACGTCATAGCCTTCTTCTTCCAGCTCTTCCGCATAGAGCAGCCTGATGTGCTTCTCGTCATCGACGACCAGAATCTTGGACATGGCCTTCTCCTTTCCTATTGGTCCCACCGGTAGATGAGGTACGGCTTGCTCTGCTCGAACACGAGACACAAGTCTTCGAGGAATTCCTCGGCCTGGTGGTGGGACATGCCTTCGGTCTTGTTCACGAAAGACAGGGTCATGCCGTAATGCAGCGGTATGAGAACCTCCAGAAGCCTTGACCGGTCAAGGATCTTCCTGCGGTATCCGATGGCGCAGTCGAAGAGGATGCGGGCCCATACGGGGACGGGCATCTCGAAATGGTCGAGGTCCAGCGATGCGATCTCCCTGATCTTCTGCAGGTTCTCGCTCGAGAACAGCGTGCGGTAGACGTCCCAGTGGGTGTTGAATCCCTCCCTGAATTTCATGTAGAGCCTGTCCTTGCTCACCTTGAGGGCCGGCGGCGCCTCCACGTCGCTGATGCCGACCCCGAAGATGGCGGTGGGCTTGCTCCACTTGGTGGTGGTCCACTTGTTCGTGAAGGCGTTCATGAGGTTGAACAGGGTGACGACCATGTGACGGAACATGGGCCCCATGTCCAGGGCGGGGTCTTTGGGCTTGGTGGTGCTTATCTTCGGCTTGCCCAGGAATGCCTGGCAGACGGGCAGCCCCTCGTTCACCGCGAGGGTGCTCATCCAGATGTCGATGCCGAACTGGCTCACATCCTCGTCCCACAGGGGGCTCTTGAGAAAGATCCCTGCCATCTGGGAGGAAAGCCCGCAGTCACCCCCGATGGGCTGCCTCACCCTTCTGCCGTAGAGACACCGGGAGAGCGGGTAGGCTATGTTGTTCGTTATGGTGCCGTCGTACTTGTGCCTGACGTACAGGGGTGAGACGAAGGCGAAGTCCTTGAAGAGCGGTTCGCCGAGGTTCCTGATCCAGACGGGAGAGATGCTCCTGAGGTTCGCCTCGACGACGATGGCGGCCTTTGCATCCATGTCCAGGACCTTCCTGAAGAGGTTCTTCAGGTTGTTTCCCTTGCCCCGGATGCCCCTGGGCGTTGCGATGGAGATCTTGGGAATGCCGTGGGACTCGGCGTTCATGAAGGCCTGGCCCGTACCGTCCGTGCTCGTGTTGTCGCAGTTGATGATGACGCTTGCCATCTGGGAGAAGTTCTCCTTGAGCCCGAGCGCCGCCTGCTCCGTGGTATGCGCGATGCCCCCCGCCTCGTTGTATGAGGGTATGCCCACGATGATGTCGGCCTTGCTGATCCCGCTAGGGTTCTCTTCCTGGAACGTCATGCCCTCTCCCGATTGTCGTGCGGCAACTCACATGGACTTGTATTGTCTGCTTTTTCTCAGGGGGAGGCAACAGGAAAATGCCGCGTTTCAGAGGGATCCCGCCGGGCATGTCATCGCGGAAACGAAGATTGCATGGTCGTGGAGGGCCGCGTTGCCCACAGGGTCCTCGCTCCCTGAAAGACGACCCCATTGGGGGAGACGGGCCGAAATCTCCCTTGCCTTTTGAGGTGCTCTGTGTGATCGTATGTAATTCCATGTATACACCGGATAAACCGCTGATCATACAGAGTGACGGGAGCATCCTGCTGGAGGTGCTTTCGGGGGTGTATGAGGAGGCGAGGGACGCCATCCTGCCCTTTGCCGAGCTCATCAAATCGCCCGAGTACGTCCACACCTACCGGATTACCCCGCTCTCCCTGTGGAATGCCGCTGCCATGGGCATCAGCCACGAGGAAGTCCTCGAAGGACTCACGCGGTACGCGCGCTATGACATCCCGCACACGGTGGTGAGCCGCATCGCCGAGGCCTTCGATCGCTGGGACGCGGTCCGTCTGTACCGTCAGGACACGGATACGCTGCGTGTCGAGGTCCGGTCGGACGGTCTGTTGAACCAGCTCATGGCCAAGAGGGAGATCGCGCAGGTCATCGTCGACCACGTCCCGCCCGGGGGCTTCCTGATCCCGTCGGGTATCCGGGGAAGATTCAAGCACAACCTCATCAAGATGGGGTACCCCGTGCACGACCTGGTGGGCTACGACAGGGGAGACGACCTCGACGTGGATCTGCGCGGGCAAACGGCGTCGGAACAGGCCTTCTCGCTGAGACCGTACCAGGTCGAGGCGGCGGACAGCTACTGGGCCGGGGGAAGCCCCCAGGGAGGTCAGGGCATCGTGGTGCTCCCGTGCGGTGCCGGCAAGACCATCGTCGGCATGGCCGTGATGGCAAGGGCCAGAACCCACACCCTCATCCTGTGCACCAACGTCTCTGCGGTCCACCAGTGGATGGGGGAGCTCCTGGACAAGACTACCGTCCGCAGGGAGGACATAGGCGAGTACACCGGATCAAGGAAGGAGATCAGGCCGGTCACCGTGACCACGTACCAGATGCTCACCTTCCGCAGGACCAAGGACGGGCCCTTCGAACACATGAACCTCATGATGGCGCGCAACTGGGGGCTCATCGTCTATGACGAGGTGCACGTGGTTCCCGCCCCGGTCTTCCGTGCCACCACCGAGCTGCAGGCCAAGAGGAGGCTCGGGCTCACGGCGACCCTCATACGCGAGGACGGCCTCGAGCAGGACACCTTCTCGCTCGTGGGCCCCAAGTGCTATGACGTGCCCTGGAAGGAGCTCGAGCAGAAGGGGTTCATCGCCGAGGCGGTCTGCTGCGAGGTGCGGGTACCCCTGCCGCCCGAGAAGGCCCCTGAATACGTGCATGCCTCCGACAAGATCCAGTTCAGGATCGCGTCCGAGAACGCCAACAAGGAACTCGTGCTCAGGGATCTCCTGAGGAAGCACGCAGACGAGCCGGTGCTCGTCATCGGGCAGTATCTGAGCCAGCTCAGAAAGATCTCTTCATCGCTCAAGGCCCCCATGATCACGGGCGCCACCGCCAACGCCCGCAGGGACCTCATCTATGAGTCATTCAGGAGGGGGGAGATCCCCGTCCTCGTGGTATCCAAGGTCGCGAACTTCGCCATCGACCTCCCGGACGCATCGGTGGCCATCCAGGTTTCAGGGACCTTCGGCTCCCGCCAGGAGGAGGCCCAGCGCCTCGGCAGGATCCTCAGGCCCAAGGAGCGTATCTCGACCTTCTACACGCTGGTGACCAAGGAGACGTCCGAAGAGATCTTCGCCCACAAGCGGCAGGTGTTCCTGGCCGAGCAGGGATACAAGTACCGGATCGAGGAGTGGTCCCTTGATGACCTCGACGTATGACCTCATCAGCAGCATACCTTCCTATATGATCCCCATCATCTCCACGCGGATCCTGGGGGACGTCATGGACCAGCGGGCCCTGGCCGAAGGGCTTTCCGACACCGAACGCCTCGAGACGGTCCTTTCTGACCTGACGGACAGGCAGAGAGAGCTCCTGCTGAACCTTCACGAGCTCGGCGAGAGTGTCGGCCTGGACATCCTCGGGAGGACCCACGGGTGCTCACCGGACGAATTGAGGTCAGACCTGGAGGAGCTTGGCCAGAAGGGCCTGGTCTTCCAGGGGGGGCTTTCCGGAAGGGACCCGGTCATCCTGCTGCCGTCCCTCGCGTCGCTCATGGATGCCATGAAGTCCGGGTATTACTGCGGGGTGGACGCCGTTCCGTGGAGGGAACACAAGAGGCGGGGCCTGTGGGGACACGTCACCATGATCAACGCCCTGCTCGTGGGCAGGATCCGGTGCAAGGCCGGCCTCGAGCCCTTCAAGAAGGGATGGGAATACCTCGACGGGAAGCTCTCCGCCGTCCTCGATGTCAGGAGGATCTACGGGGAGCTCGTGGAGCTCGGATGCCTCAGGGAGAAGAACGGCATCGTGACGCCGGTGCCGCGGGCCACGGCCGCTCTGGCCATGGAGGGAGACTCCCGCTACAGCCTCTGGCGCTTCTGTCAGTCATGCAGGCCCTTCCCCGGCCTCGACTACCAGGTGTACCTGACCATCGGCGAGCGCGGGATCAGGAGGGAGTTCCTCGCACGGTCGCTCACCCTGTGGATCGCGAGCAGGAGCGAGACCACGGAGGCAGCGAGGTCCACCATCGAGTCGCTGCTGGATCTCTGGGGCGGTCTCGGGGTGCTCCTGCAGGACGACACCGGGGCGTGGGTGCGCTTCGCTCCCGAGGCCGTCCGCGCATTGAAGACCGGCAGGACCGATGCCGCCGTGCACACCTATTCGGAAGAGGCCATCATACAGCCCACCATGGAGATCCTGGTCCCCGGAGATTTCGATACGGTGGACCTGCTCAATATGGGCGAGATAGCCGACCTCGTCCAGGCTGACGTGATGAGCATCTACCACGTCACCCGGGAGTCGGTTTTCAGGGCCCTCCAGGAAGGATGGACCGAAGAGAAGATCATGGGTTTTCTGGAGCGGATCTCGCGCCACACCCTGCCGGACAACGTGCGGGTGAACATTTCCGGGTGGTCGCGACTGCATTCGGAGGCGCACATCATCAAGGGTACGTTCCTCGTGCTCAGCGGCGAGAAGACCACCGTCCCCAGGGGGCTCGACGAGATCCTGCCCGGCATATTCAGGATCCCTGAGCGGTGCGAGGAGGAGATCACGTCGTTCCTGGAGAAGAAGGGCGTCATGATCAGGAGTGCCGAGGGCATCCGGGACACGGATCACGACATAGACTGGGGCAAGGCCCTGCCCCTCAAGGGCCCCCAGCGCACCGCAGCGCGGGTCTCGCAGAAGGAAGGCGCGTACCCCTTCGGCATGGTCATGCCGCTGCCATACGGGCCCAGGCGCGAGATGCTCTTCGAGGAGGCGCTCAACGAGGGCAGGTCCCTCATCATCTTCTACCCCCGGCAGGGTTATGGTGAGATGCAGGCCAGGAAGATAAGCCCCCTGTTCATCTTCCGCAGGAACGGCATGCCGTTCATGGAGGCCTACTGCGACGATTCGGGTGAGGGAGAGGTCTTCGACATCAGCAAGGTGAGGGCCATATTCCGGCAGCAGTAAGCGCTACTGCCTGCCCTGCTGCTTCTTCCCGATCATGTCCTGCATGGTAGTGAGCTCTTCGACGACTTCCCGGGGGAGATCCCCCTTGTCCTTGAGGGCCGTCTCGATGTGGAAGAGGCTCGCGGGGTAGTTTTCGGTCCTGTAGAAATACCTGCCGAACGAGAAGTGTGACAGGGCTTTCTTCCGGGCCTTCTCGTAGAGGATCCCCAGCGTGTAGTCAACCCTCAGGCTCTGTCCCTGGTAGGGCTCGAGCACCCTGATGGCCTCGTCGAACTCCCCGCGTTCCTGGAGGATCTCGGCCAGGGCCGTCCTTGTCCGGGCCGACCTGGCATGTTCCTTCAGGAGGGGGAATGCCTGGTCATTCCTTCCCAGGGCGTGGAGATTGAGGCCCCGGTAGGCCTTTGCCACGCTCAGGTCGATCTTCTCCAGTTGTGCGAGCGCCTGGACATGGTTCCCGTTCCTCGTGTGCGACAGGGCCTCCCCGAGGGACCTGTAGGGTTCGGGCAACTGGGAGGTCCGCATGCCCGCCTCACCGCCGGGAAGGACCAGCCCGGCGATGCATGCGGACAGGGTCCAATAGGCTGCATCCGGAGCGGGTTTCCCCGGGTCTTCACCCAGATTCGCTATCCTGTTCTGGGTGAAGGGGTGGGTGAGGAGGTATTCGGGGATCCCGGAGGCGCCCGAAAAGGCGTTGAGCCTGACGAGGAAGCGCGGCATGGCCGAGGGATCGATGCTCGAGGTCTTGAGCAGACTTCTCCCGAACTCGTCGGCGCTGAATTCGTGCTGCCTCGAGAAGGCCAGACGGATGTTCTCCGTTCCGCCCAGGGAGGAGAAGATCATGGCCGCCCCCGCCTCGGGATTCTTGGAGGACAGCAGGGTCCCTGCCAGCACGCCCAGGATGGTGGCGGTATTGAGCCTGAACTGCGTGTCGTAGTTTTCGGGGATGTGCCGCAGCTGCCCGTGTCCCATCTCGTGGCCGATGACCGCTGCGACCTCGTCGAGGTCCTGGGCGAAGAGGAGCAGGCCGAGGTTCACGAAGATGTGACCGTCCGGGATCGTGAAGGCGTTGATGGAACGGTCCCTGACCACGTGCACCGTGAAGTGGTATATCGGTTCCCTGACATGATCGGCCAGCTTCTCCGCGATCATCTGGATGGGCCACGTGATCTCGGCATCGTGGACGATGAGGCTGTTCGCCTCGAGCAGGTTGATGAAATCCCTGGCAACCGTCCGTTCGTCCTCGTACGTCATGGCCCAGGCCGCCCCTTCAGGGATGGCAAGAAGCACGAGAAGTGCGATGATGAACCGTTTCATATACACCGACTCATATGCCCCCGGGGTGAGGTTTTCAAGGGGATCTTTGCGGTTCTCGTGCCCATGGCCCGTTCCAGGGGGAAAGGTCAGCCGGGGAGATGGTCCACGGGCTCCGGATCGCCATTCGGAGAGGGGACGAAAAATTCGGCCCGGGGAAAGTCCCGCAGGTCCTGGGCGATGCCCGCCTGGAGAAAGGAATTGACCCAGTTGACGATGTCATTCTTCCGGATGGATCTCCTGAGCCTCCGCATCCGGGCCTGCCGTTCGTCGTGGGTCATGAGGAAGGCGGTGTGGATCGCGTCGGCGGTACGCTGCCGGTCGTAGGGATTGACCAGGAGGGCGTTCTGGTGCAGCTGGGAAGCGGCGCCGGCGAATTCGCTCAGGATCAGGACCCCCTTCTCCTCGATGTTGCTGGCGCAGTATTCCTTGGCGATGAGGTTCATGCCGTCCTTCAGCGGTGTTATGAGGGCTATCTCGCAGGTCTTGTAGTAAGCGACGAGTTCCGGTCGCGGCAGGGACCGGTATATGTAATGGATCGGTGTCCAGCCGACATCGGTGTACCTCCCGTTGATCTCGCCCACGAGGCGCTCGATCTCCTGCTTGAGCTTGCCGTACTCCTCCACGCCCCCGCGGCTGGGGACCACCACCTGGACCAGGTTCACCTTCCTGCGCATGTCGGGGTAGCGTGCCAGTGCATGCCCGAACGCGAGGAGCCGTTCGGGGATTCCCTTCGTGTAGTCGAGGCGGTCCACGCCGAGGATCAGCTGCCTTCTCGGCAGGTTCGCATGGATGATCCACGCGGTGTCCGCCACCCCGCTTGTTCTGGCGAGGCTTTCGAATTCGTCGTAGTCGATGCTGATGGGGAAGGCCCCCACGAGCACCTCCCGGTCGTGCAGGAGAATCCTGTTCAAGTACTTCGAGCCCGTGACCTTGCAGCTTAAGAGCGCCCGCACGCACCCGATGAAATTCCTCAGGTCCCTGACGGTCTGGAACCCTATGAGGTCGTACTCCAGGAGTGCCTCGAGGATCTCGAAGCGCCAGGGCAGCTTGAGGAAGATGTCGAGCGGAGGGAAGGGGATATGGAGGAAGAAGCCGGCGTCGCGCCTGGCCCCGAGGCGCTTGAGTTCCCTGCTTACCAGGATCAGGTGGTAGTCCTGGACCCACACGTAATCGCTCTGGTCCGTGTTCTGGACGACGGCGCCCGCGAACTTTCTGTTCACCTGCTCGTAGAACGTCCAGTAGGTGGGGTCGAAGACGCAGTGCGAGAAGAGGTCGTGGAACAGGGGCCAGAGGATCTCGTTGGAGAAGCCGAAGTAGTACTTTCTCACCTCTTCCCGTGTGAGATTGACCGGTTTCAGCGAATAGCCCGTCTCCCGGGTCCCCAGCGAGAGGAGGTCTCCGAGGAGGGGACCCGCCGGGGTTTCCTCGGCATTCGTGCCGATCCAGCCGATCCATAACCCGTCGCGATGCTTGAGGACAGGGCCCAGGGCGGTCACGAGACCGCCCGATCCCGACTCTATCTGCCATCTTCCCCGCTTCTCCTTTTTCAGGACGATGGGGAGGCGGTTCGAGACAACCGCCAGTCTTCTCCTTTCCATCCGGTCCCTCCTCATGCCCCCGCAGGGGCCAGGTCGGCCCACCCTTTCAGAAAGCGCTTCACGGCCTGCGTGTCGGCAAGGAACCCTGCAGCTTGGGTCTGCGTGTCGGGGCCCCCGACCCTGATGCCGATACCCCTGCCCCTGAGAACCCTGAATGCGTCCTCATCGGTCTCGTCGTCCCCGACGTAGACGCAGAACGCGTTCTCAGGCCTGCGGAAAAGCACCTCGAGCAGGGCGCTCCCCTTGTCCGTGCCCGTGCACCTGAGCTCGATGCCGCCGTTGAACCTCCTCACCGCCAGGTCATACGTTCGGGCAAGGGGCATCCAGGTGCCCATGACCTGCCGCTCCAGGGATTGGGCCTGTTCGCGGGGAATCCCGCGGGTATGCAGGGCGAGGCCTGCCACCTTTGTCTCGACCACCGGATCCAGAGCCTTGCGGACGACTGCATCCCGGGCCCGTGAGATCCCCTCCTGCTGTATCGGGGTCGGCTCCCGGACCTCGAGGGTCCCGTCGGGATACCTGAACTCGTACCCGTGACTGCCTATCTTCATGATGCCGTGTACGTCGAGGAGCTGCTCGAGCTCTGCCATGGGCCTGCCGGAGATCACCACGACGGATCCGTGCGTCCTGTCCCTGATCCGCCCGATGAGCTCCGGGACCCCCTCGATGGGACGGGCCTCCATGCGCACGGTGGAAAATGGTGCGAGGGTGCCGTCGTAGTCCAGGGCAAGGAGGCTCGCCCTGGCTGACCTGAGGTCACCCCAGAATCCCGGAATGCCGTCGACGGGGATGGGTGTGACTGGCTCCTGGTTCATCCCGTCTCGATCCTCTCTTGCGTCTCGAACATGACGGCGTGCATCAGGGTCAGGTATTCGCGCAGATGCCGCGTGATGAGGAAATTCTCCAGGACGAATTCATGGGCCTTCCTGCCCATCTCCTCGAGGATGTCGCGGTGCTTGAGCAGGTACCTGATGCGCAGGGCGGCGCCCTCGGGCGAGGTGACGAGGAATCCGGTATGGTGGTTCACCACCTGGAGTCTGATGCCACCCGTGTCCCCCCCGATGACCGGCTTACCCTTCCACATCGCCTCGGTCACGGTGAGGCCGAACCCTTCCCGGGTGGACTTCTGGATGACGATGTCGGATATCCTCTGCAGCGCGTTGATGGTCCGGTGATCATCGCTGGGGAGCAGGAGCACGTGGATGTCGCTGTCCTCGCCTGCGCTCTGCCTGACCCGGCGTATAACCTCCTCGCCCTCGGGGTCGTCGGCGGCCCCTCCGCCCGCGAGGACGAGCTGGACAGGGGAGAACTCCCTGACCAGCCGGTATGCCCTGATGACCCCGAGGGGGTCCTTGAAGCGGTCGAAGCGCGACACCTGGGTTATGATGGGCCGACCGGGGTCCAGGCCCCACCTGTGATACATGGCCGTGAGCTCGTCCCCTTCCAGGTCGATGTTCTTCTCGCTCAACGGATCGATGCTCGGGGCCACGAGGTAGAGGGGATGCGGCAACGGCTGGGCGAACTCGGAAAGGGACCAGATGCTCGCATGGTAGGTCCCGACATAGTTCCGCAGGAATTTCCAGACAGGCCGGAAGGGACGGCCCGCATCGATGTGGCAGCGCCAGATCCATCTCCCCCGCCGGGCGGGGACGAAGTGCAGGAGCGCTGCGGGCTGCGGGTCGTGAACGAAGACGATGTCCGCCTCCTCGAGGGTCTTCCCGAGGGTTTCGGCATTCGCCTCGTTGACCCGCTCGTACTCCTTCAGGTGGTCCTCGTTGAGATCCACGCTGGCGCCCTGGAGACCGTTGTGCATGAGCTTGGTGCACTGGAAGAACAGGTCCGACCCGGTGATGACCTCCCACCGGGCGTCGATGCCCAGCTCCTGCTTGAGCGGAATGAGCCGGTGCAGGATCTCGGCGACCCCGCCGCCCTCTCTGGTGGAATTGACGTGCACCACCTTCATGCCCTCCAGGTGAGCCCCGAGCTGCCTGAGGTGGTTGATGACGTCCTCGCCGACGATCTGCGCGTACTGTTCGAGGAGACCCATGATCAGGCCCGCCTTTCCCGCATGTACGAGGTGAAGACCCGGTGCAGTTCATCCCTGAGCTCGCTCAGCGTGGTGAAGTAGGGGTCGATCCCGGCAATACGCTCGGCGAGAACCTGGTGCTCCTCGCCCGATCCCAGGAGCCACTCGGTGAAATCGTTCCTCCCCCGGGGGGTCCTCCTGCGTGCATCGATGAGATGGTAGAAGATGGTCCCGGGTGACATGTGCGGGATATGTGCACCCAGGTCATCGACGGTGGAGAACCTCCTGCCGGTGTCGAAGACCACGATCTGGGACCTGACGAAGTGGAAGCGGTGGGACGGGATGACCCAGGACAGCAGCTCGCTTTCCTCGAGGCGCTCTTCGATGACCTCGACGAGTTCCCTGCGCAGTTCCTCGAGGTCGGCGAAGTCGGTCGGGTCTATGAGCGCAAGCCTCTCGGCGATTGTCTTGTCATGGAGACTCCGCCACGACCAGATGGCAAAATCGTTCTGGTACTGGGGGTCGTCGAATCGTGGCCTGAGCAGGCCGCCCCAGAAATGATAGTAGATACAGCTCGTGGGCACGGTCTTCAGTTTGTCCCTGAGTTCCCGCAGGGTCTGAGCGTGTTCTCCCGTAGCCACTGCGATGAGGGCACAGTCTTTCACGGCGAAGGGATCGGCCATGGGTATGCCTCCTTACCGGTTTTTGCCTTTCATGTCAGTCGACAATTCAGTCGCCCCGTGTACCGTGCATGGTCTGAATTGCGTGTGGCCGGGGAAAATATCAGGGCATCTTCATGACTATCGTCCCAGTGTACACGTCGGGGGAAAACATGTCAAGTTTCAACGAGTTTTTGTGCCGGGAGGGGAACATCCCCGGGTGGAGGACTGCCTGTTGCCCGGCAGCGGTCGTGACGATTCGGGGGGCGTCAATCCCTCTTCATAATTACGTTTGGGTAACCTCGCGTACGATTCTGTACGTCAAATATCTGTACTTAACTTTCTAACCTACTGAATTAATGATCTTAACATATTTGGTCCCTATATTGCCTTCTTTGACGCAAGCACTGGAAAGACGGGAGGTACCCCCATGAGACGCTTTCGAAGCATCCTCTTTCTGATCCTGGCAATCATTGTCTTTTTCCCGCTCGAGGGGTTCGCGGCATCGCTGCAGGTGAGCTGGAACGCCAACACCGAGGAGGACCTCGCCGGTTACAGACTGTATTACGGCACCCAGTCGAACACCTATGGTCAGACCGTCGATGTCGGTAATGCGACGTCGTACACCATCGGCAGTGCGCAGAACGGTTCTACCTACTTCGTGGCGGTTTCCGCCTACGATGCGGAAGGGAACGAGTCCGACCTGTCCGCTGAGCAGAGCACCTACATCCCTGTGCCCGACACCACGCCGCCCACGGGGAGCGTCTCCATCAATGCAGGGGCCGCCCGGACCACATCCAGGACGGTCACGCTGTCGCTCAATGCCAGCGATGCGGCCGGCTCGGTCACCGGGATGAGGTTGAGCAACGACGGGACAACCTTCTCATCCGAGGTCGCCTATAGGACGAGCTACTCCTGGACCCTGACGAGCGGCGACGGCATCAAGACCGTCTATGTCCGTTTCAAGGACTCCGCGGGCAACTGGATGAGCACCTCCGCCACGGACACCATCGAGCTGCTGCTCGACACGGACGGCGACGGCATGCCCGATGCGTGGGAGGCCCAGTACGGCCTGAACCCCGGCGTGAACGACTCCTCGGGTGACATCGACAACGACGGGGTCTCCAACCTCAATGAATACCTCGGCGGGTCGGATCCTACCACGTCCGGAGACAATGCGCCGGTGGCCCGTGCGGGCTCCGACCAGAATGTGGTCCCCCAGCGGGTGATCCTCGACGGTTCCGCGTCGTACGACCCGAACAACGACCCCCTGACCTATGCATGGACCCAGCTCTCCGGGCCCGTCACCGTGACCCTCGAGGCGGCCAACCAGAAGACGGCGAGCTTTGTCGGCATAAATGCAGGTACGTACGGCTTCAGGCTGAGCTGCTCCGACGGGTATGCGACATCGACGGACTCGGTGAGCGTGACCATCCAGAACGTGGCGCCGACAGCCAGCGCCGGCAGTGACCGGACCATCGGTGCCGGCACCCAGATCACGCTCCATGCCACCGGTTCCGATCCTAACGAGGACACACTCACCTACTCCTGGACCAAGGTGTCCGGCCCCGGCGTCAGCCTGCCGAGCCTGAACCAGCAGGACATCACCTTCACGCCGACCTCCTCAGGCCTGTACACCTTCTCGGTGCGGTGCTCCGACGGCGTCAACACCAGCGCTGCGGACCAGGTCAACGTCACGGTCAACGCGGTCAACACCGCACCGACGGCCAATGCAGGCGCGGATCAGGATGTGAACAAGGGCAGCGTCGTGCAGCTCAGCGGTTCGGGCTCCTCCGACCCCGACGGCGACCTCCTGACCTATTCCTGGACCCAGACCTCGGGCACTGCCGTGACCCTGAGCAGCAGGACCGCCGTCAACCCGACCTTCTCGGCGGCTGCGGTGGGTACCGTCGTGTTCCAGCTCGTGGTCAACGACGGGACCGTGTCATCGACCGCCGACTCGGTCACCGTAAGGGTGATCTCCCAGAACACCCCGCCGGTTGCCGATGCGGGTTTGGACATCACCGCCTCGGTGGGTGACGATGTGGTGCTCGACGCGTCGGGGTCCTACGACGCCGACCTCGACGGGCTCACCTATGCCTGGTCCCAGGTCTCCGGCGCCACGGTGCAGATCATCAACCCGAACACCATCTCGGCGTTCTTCGTGCCGACCACCTCAGGCACCTTCGAGTTCATGGTGACGGTCTCGGACGGCCAGATAACGGCGACCGATACCGTGGTGGTGACCGTGGACGCGCTCAACCAGGTGCCTGTCGCCCATGCGGGCAGTGCCATCGTGGCCACCGTGGGAGACACCGTGACCCTGGACGGCACGGCCAGCTACGACCCGGACGGTGACGCCATCTCCTTCATCTGGTCCCAGACGAGCGGCACGGGCGTGTCCCTGAGCGCCTCCAACACCGCACGGCCGACCTTCACGGCGGCCCAGGCAGGGGTGTACGTGTTTGCGCTGAACGTGTACGACGGCCAGGCAACCAGCAGCCAGTCCACGGTCACGGTGACCGTGCAGACCGCCGCCGGTCAGGTGACGCTGCTGTCTCCCGCTGACGGGGCCGCATGCTACTCGAGCCCGACCCTGCAGTGGGCCGGCGAAGGCTTCAAGAGCTATGCCGTGTACATCTCCTTCGACGGGAGGAGATTCAGCAAGATCTACAACGGGACCGGCACCTCCACGACCCTCCACACGGTCCTGTGGCGGTGGTTCATCCCGGTCGGCACGAGGGTGACCTGGTATGTGCAGGGCACCACGCCGGATGGACAGGCTGTACTGAGCAATTACCAGACGTTCTTGAGAAGATGAGGATGCCTGTGGCTGACCCCACATGGACGGGGGATGGGCGCACGTGCCCATCCCCTTTTTTCTTGCGCCAGGGCCGCCCGGTCAGGTCGGTTCCCCCGCCTTCTTCAGGCGCGCATACGTCACCAGGTATCCCAGGGCCTCGATGGCCTTGCGCGTGGTGGGATAGAACGGGATACCGTAGTGTTCCGTCAGGGCGCCGAGTCTCCTGACCGATTCCGATGAAGGCCCGTAGGACCATGACACCACGGGCTTCCTCAGGTGGTCCGCCATGTGCCGGAACACGTCCTTGTAGACATCCGGGGAGAGATAGCTGCTGATGTAGGTGTTGAGGTAGATGCAGTCGATGTTGTCGTCTTCCATGAGGACATCGTAACTCTTGATGTAGTAGGAGAAGAGGTCGGCCCCGTTGGCGGCGGAGGCAGGTCCCAGGTCGACGGGGTGGCCCGCCAGGGTGGGGCTGAGGGCCAGGAGCCGCTCCACGCTGCCTTCGCCCAGTTCCCCGAGGACGAGGCCGTTGTCTGCTGCCGCGTCGATGCACTGGATTCCCATGGCCCCCGTCAGGCTGATGATGCCGAGGCGGTTGCCCCTGGGCAGGGGCTGCGACAGGAGTGCCTTGGCGCCCAGCAGCAGGTCCTCGTACTCGTCAACGCGGATGATGCCGGCCTGGCGGAACAGCGCGTCATAGAGGCCGTCCTGGCCCGCGATGCTGCCGGTGTGGGAGGCCATGGCGCGGGCCGCCTCACCGCTCCTGCCTCCCTTCAGGCAGAGGATGGGCTTGTCCCGGGAGATCGTCCTGGCGGTTTCCAGCAGCTCCCGGGGCCTCCGGGTATGCTCGATGTACAGCCCGATGACCTCCGTCTCGGGGTCGCGACCGAGATAGTCGAGGCTGTCCACCTCGTCGATGTCGCACATGTTGCCGAGATCGATGACGGTGCCGATGCCGAAACGGTACTCGTTCAGGGCGACGGCCTGGGGGCCGTACATGCCCGTCTGGGTGATGATCGAGACCCCGCCCCTGGGCGGCAGGTGGTACCCCTTCTCGTAAGGTATCGTGCTGATGCCTGCGTGGGGACGGTAGACGCCCAGGGTGTTCGGCCCGACGATGCGGATGCCGTTTCTCCGCGCGAGGGCGACCATGTCCTCCTGGCGCCGGACGCCGTCCGGTCCGGTCTCGGCAAACCCGTCCGCAATGACCACCGCCGCCGTGATCCCTTTGTCCCCGCAGGCCTGGAGGATCCCGGGGACCGCGCGGTAGGACGTGGCGATGACCGCCAGGTCCACGGGGTTGGGCGCCCGCGCGATATCCGGATAGACCTTCAGCCCGTACACGGACTCCGCGCTGGGGTGGACGGGGTACACCCCGCCCCTGTAGCCCAGGGCCTGCAGTTCCCTGACGACCACCGCACCACCGAAGAACCACCCCTCCATCATGCTCCCGAACACGGCGATGCCGCGCGGCTCGAAGAATGCAGCCAGGTTTCCTGAACGGTTCATCGAGAAGCCCCCCGTCTGAAGTGTAGTGTGACGATACGGGTCAAGCGGCGTCCCGGGTGTTACCGCAATACGTCCTGGGGACGCGCCTGCTCATGTCGCAGGTGACCTCGTAGGGGATGGTCCCGCACCAGGATGCCACCGTCGCCGCGGTGATGGGACCCTGCCCGAACAGGATCACCTCCTGCCCCACGGGGTAGGCGTCATCCCCGAGGTCGACGAGGGTCTGGTCCATGCATATCCTCCCCACCACGGGGTAGTGCTTGCCTGCGATGAGGACGTGTGCGGTGTTGGACAGTGCGCGGGAATAGCCGTCCGCATAGCCCACCGGTATGGTGGCGATGGTGGCGTCGCGTCCGGGCCTGTAGGTCAGGCCGTAGGAGAGGCCGGTGTCCTTTCTGACCCGCTTGACGAACATGATGGCGGTCTTCAGGGTCATGGCCGGCTTCACGTCGAGTTTCCTCGGCATGTTCTCGGCCGGATAGAGTCCATAGCACAGGATCCCCGGCCTGACCATGTCCATGTAGGACTCGGGGTTGTTGATGACGGCCCCGGAGTTGGCCAGGTGGCAAACCCCCGCCTCGATGTTCAGGGATGCGACCCTGTTGGAGAATTCGATGAAATGTCTGATCTGGGATGTGGTGAAGGGGCTCCCCGGTTCGTCGGACACCGGGAAATGGGTGTAGACACCGGCGATCCTGATCTCCTTCAGAGATGCCAGGTGCTCCATGATCACCAGGGTCTTTTCCGGCGGAAGGCCGAGCCTTCCCATGCCCGTGTCGGTCTTGACATGCACGGCAATGGGGCGACCCCACTTCCTGGCGCCCTGGACGAGGGCCTCCACCGGGGCGAGGTCCGCCACGGTGGGGATGAGGTTCTGGGAGAAGACGGCATCCACGTCGTCCTGGCTGCCCGTGATGAGGCCGAAGATCAGGACGGGCAGACTCACGCCTGCCTTCCTGAGCTGAAGCCCCTCCTCGATGCAGCTCACGCCCAGCATGTCCACCAGCGATCGTTCCTGGACGAACCGTCCGACGGTCTCCGCGCCGTGGCCGTAGGCGTCGGCCTTGATGGCCATCATGACGCGGCCTTTCGTGAGCCCCCTGATGAGGCCGATGTTGTGCTTTATGGCCGAAAGGTCGATCTCAACCCGTGTGGGCCGCATGATCCTCCCTAGTCGGCTTTTTTGCGCAGGAACGTGGGGACATTGTAGAGTTCCTGATCGAGCACGCTCTCGTCGACGACCATGCCGAGCTTGATGACCTCCTTCTCTTCCTTCTGCTCTTTCTTGCGCATGAAGGCAGGCCTGCTGTAGTCGATGACCGTGGCGTTCTGCGCATCCCGCATGGTCTGGTGGACCCGCCCCTTGTCAACGCCCGAAGAGAGCACGATGGGCTTGTTGGCGAACCCCGTGGCGACCACGGTGATGGCTATCTGGTCCGCCATGGCCTCGTCGATGACGACCCCCCAGATGATGTTGGCGTCGTCGTGGGCCGCGGCCTGGATCAGCGAAGACGCCTCGTGGATCTCGTTCATGGTGATGGATGGTCCGCTCGTGATGTTGATGAGCAGGCCCTTGGCGCCATGGATGTCCATGTCCTCGAGCAGCGGCGAGCTGATGGCCGCCTGGGCCGCTTCGGCCGCCCGGTTTTCCCCGGTGCCGTACCCGATGCCCATGAGGGCCTTGCCCTTCTCGATCATGACCGCCTTGACGTCGTTGAAGTCGACGTTGACGAGCCCGGTGTTGTTGATGAGGTCCGAGATACCCTTGACCGCGTTGATGAGGATCTCGTCCGCCATCTTGAACGCCTCCAGCAGGGGCACGTTCTTCCCGGCCATACTCAGCAGGCGGTTGTTGGGGATGACGATGAGGGCGTCAACGTTTTCGGCCAGTTCCTTCTCGCCGGCCTCGGCCTGGGTCATCTTGCGCTTGCCCTCGAAGGGGAAGGGTTTGGTGACCACCGCCACGGTGAGGATGCCCATGTCCTTGGCGACCTGGGCCACCACCGGTGAAGCCCCGGTGCCCGTCCCGCCGCCCATGCCCGCGGTGATGAAGACCATGTCGGTGTCCTCGAGTGTGGCCCGCAGATCCTTCTCGCTCTCCAGGGCGGCGCTCCTGCCGATGTCCGGGCTGCCGCCCGCCCCGAGACCCCTGGTGAGCTTGGCCCCGATCTGGATGCGGCCCGATGACAAGGAGGACCTCAGGGTCTGGATGTCGGTGTTGCACGAGAGGAACTCGACGCCCTTGAGCTGGGCGCTGATCATGTTGTTCACGGCGTTGCAGCCGCATCCCCCCACGCCGATGACCTTTATCTGAGCGCCTGCGCTCTCTACTTTTTCCAATTCAAACATCGTAGCACCCCCCTTGCAGTTAAAAGACTTCCTTAAACCAGCTGATCATTCGCTCCAGAATCCTCTCAAAGACGCCGGTGCCCTTCGGTTTGAAGCTGTACGACGGTTTGCCGGCCTCGTACACGCACAACCCCACCGCGGTGGCGTAGGCGGGACTGTTGACCAGTTCCACCAGTCCCTTCACGCCCCTGGGAAGACCCACCCGCACGGGCATGTGCATGATGCTCTCGGCCAGCTCGGCAACCCCCTCCAGAGAGCTTGCACCGCCGGTGAGCACAAGCCCGGCTGACATCATCTCCGAATACCCCGTGTTCCTGATTTCATTATATGCAAGTTTGAAGAGTTCTTCCACTCTCGATTCAATAATTTCGGCCAGAATTCTCCGGGGCACCATGTTCACCGAGTCGCCGCCCATGGAGGGCACCTCGATCTGCTCATCGCCCGACACCCGGGAGGCGCTCGCGTGGCCGTACTTGATCTTGAGCCGCTCCGCCTCGGCGATGGGACAGCGCAGCCCCACGGCGATGTCGTTGGTGATGTTGTCCCCTCCCAGCGATAGGACCGAGGTGTGGCGGATGGCCCCCTCGTTGAAGACCGCGATGTCCGTGGTTCCGCCGCCGATGTCCATGATGATGACGCCCAGCTGCATCTCGTCGGGCGTGAGGATGGAAGCGGCCGAGGCGATCTGCTGGAGCACGATGTCCTGGAGGCCGAGCCCCGCCTTCTGGGCGCACTTGGAGATGTTGCTCACCGCCGAGACCGACCCTGTGACGATGTGGACCCTGGCCTCCAGGCGCGAACCGGCCATGCCCACGGGGTTCACGATGCCCGAGACGTCGTCCACCGTGAACTCCTGGGGCAGCACGTGGATGATCTCCACCCCGACCGGCTTGGCGAAATCCTTGGCCTGCTCCACGACCCTGCGACGGTCGATCTCGGTGATCTCCTCTCCCTTTATGGCGATCACCGCGCTCGTGCTGATGCCCTGGATATGGCCTCCCGCGATGCCGGTGTAGACTTCGTCCACCCGGATACCCGCCATGCGTTCGGCGTCCTCGACGCAGCCCCTGATGGCCTCCACGGTCTGCTCCATGTTGACCACGAGGCCCCGCCTGAGCCCCTTGGACTCGGAGACGCCGAACCCGATGACCTCGAGCTCCCCCGACTCGTTCATCTCGGTGATGAGGCAGCAGATCTTGGTCGTCCCGATATCCAGACCGACGATTATCCTATCCCTCGCTGCCATGGGCGCTCCTGTTCCTCAACACTATTTTGTCGTCGCACCTCAGATCCATAACAGTCCCTTCCGATGGTTTCAGTTTTGCCATGGTCTTCATGGCCCTGTCTACCTTGACCGGGGTCATCTCGCCGAAGACAGTCAGCGTGATCCCGTTCGTGAGCCTTATGTGGACGAGTCCGCCCGGTTCGATGGCGAGATCGTTCAGCGCGAGACCTCTGGCCTGCACGAGCTTCGCCGCGGCGATCGCCCCGCTCAGGACACGGTCCAGCCCCTCCTTCATGTCCTGGCGCGAGAAGTCCTTTGCCCGTATCATGAGGCCGTGGTAGGTGTCCGGGGATGAGATGAACACCAGTCCCTCTTCCGAGATGAGGTAGGGCCTGTCCTTGAGAAAGAGGGTTGCCGCGGGCCTGTGCTCCTCGACGACCACCTCGATGGATGCCGGGACGAAGTTCCTCGAAATGCTCAGATCCTTGATCCACGGGTGCTTCTGGAGCCTCCGGTACGCATCGTTCATGCCCCACGAGAGGATGTTGTCGCCCTGCTCGATGTCCAGGAGGGTGAGCACCTCGTCGGCCTTCACGTGGGAGATCCCTCGGATGTCGATCTGCCTGACGTTGAAAACCGCTGAGTTGGCGATGTAGGCGGCTGCACAGACGGTGATGAGCAGCCCCGATATGCCGAGGCACAGCCACATGGAAAGCCTCAGGACGGTGTTGATCTGCGAGATAGCCTTCTTCTTGGACGGCGTCCTGAATCTCTGCCTGAGATCGCTGAAGTCACTGACCAATGAACTTCACCTCCTCTCTCAGTTCGACCCCGAACCGCTCCTTCACCCGTTCCTTCACCTTCAGGATCAGGTCCTTGATGTCGGAGGCCGTGGCGCAGCGGTCGTTGACGATGAAGTTCGCGTGGATCTCCGACACCTTGGCCCCGCCCACCCGCAGGCCCTTCAGGCCCGCCTGGTCGATGAGGTACCCTGCGGCCCCGTGCGGGGGGTTGCGGAAGATGGAGCCCGAGCTGTACCCGTGCGGCTGGTTGCGCCTGCGGGAAAGGGAGGAGAGCACCGCCCTGCGCACCTCCTCCGGGGAGGACCGTTCAAGCCTGAAGGCGGCCGAGGTGATGACGGCCTTGTCGCCGATGCCGCCGTGGCGGTACCCGTAGTCGAGGTCGGCGGTCTTCACGGTGCGCACACCGGAGGGCTCCACGATCACCAGCTCGGAAACGGCGTCGAGGATGCCCCGCTCGGGCGTCCCGGCATTCATCCAGAGCGCCCCGCCCAGCTGGCCCGGGATGCCGGCCATGAACTCGATGCCGGCCATGCCGTTGCGGATGCTGAAGGAGAGCAGGCGCTTCATGGGGAGCGCCGCGCCTGCGCGCAGCCCTTCCCCGGTGGGTTCCACGAAGCTGAATGCACGGCCGAGCCTGATGACGGGCCTCGTGATGGTGGTGTCCTCGAAGATGGTGTTGGTTCCCCCGCCCAGGACATGGAAGTCCTCCAGTGTCGCCACCAGGGACAGAAGCTCCCCCGTGTCCTCGGGCTCGTAGACGCGCGCGATGGTACCACCGCAGTGCATGGAGGTGACATCGGCTGCACGGACCGCTTCCATCGTCCTCATCCAAGCCTCTCCAGGATCCTGAGCCCCTGGCGCCACACGTCGCCGGCACCCAGGAACACGACGAGGTCGCCCTTCTTGAGCACCTTCTGGAGGGTGCCCGGGATGTCGTCCTTGTCCTCCACGAAGAAGGCGTCGCGGTAGCCGTGGTTCTTGATCTCCTCGAAGAGGCGACGGCCGCTCACGCCCTCGATGGGCTGCTCGGACGCCGGGTAGATCTCGGTCACATAGAGCCTGCCGGCATCGTAGAACGAGTTCACGAAATCATCGAAGAGGTCGCGGGTTCTCGTGTAGCGGTGCGGCTGGAAGACTGCGATGACCCGGCGCTTCGGGAACCCGTTCTTGATGGCGGAGAGCGTCATCCTGATCTCGGTGGGGTGGTGGCCGTAATCGTCCATGACGGTGATGCCCCTCTTCTCGCCGCGCACGTGGCACCGCCGCTGGACGCCCTTGAACTCGTCGAGACCCCGGCGGATCACCTCGAAATCGATGCCGAGCTCGAGGGCCGTTCCCATGGCGGCAAGGGCGTTGAGGCAGTTGTGCTTGCCCGGAACGCCCAGCGAGATCTCGCCGAGCACCGAGCCTTTCCGGTGGGCGGTGAAGCTCGTCTGGAGCCCGCTGAACCGTGGCTCCGTGTACCGGTAGATGGCCTGGGTATGCGATCCGTACGTGATGACCTTGCGCTCGAGCAGGGGCAGGATGTACTGGATGTTGGCATCGTCCAGGCACACCATGTCGAAGCCGAAGAACGGCACCTTGTTGAGGAACTGCACATAGGTATCCCGGATGTCGTCGATGTCCCGGTAGCAGTCCATGTGCTCCTCCTCGATGTTGGTCACCACCGCCACGATGGGCGTCAGCTTGAGGAAGGACCGGTCGCTCTCGTCGGCCTCGGCCACCAGCAGCTCCCCTTCGCCCAGCCGGGCGTTCGAACCGAACATGTCGAGCCTGCCCCCGATGACCGCCGTGGGGTCCTTTCCCGCCATGGCCAGGATGGTGGCCAGCATGGACGTGGTGGTGGTCTTGCCGTGGGTGCCGGCTATGGCGATGGAGAACTTCATGCGCATGAGCTCGGCGAGCATCTCGGCGCGGGGTATCACGGGCAGGGTCCTGGCCCTGGCCGCTGCACACTCGGGGTTGTCGAGTTTCACGGCCGACGAATAGACCACTACCTGGGCGTCTCCGATGTTCTCGGGGCGGTGTCCGATGTGGATCACGGCGCCCAACGACCGCAGGCGCTGCACGGTGTCCGAGTCCGCCACATCCGAACCGCTGATGGTGAAGCCGAGGTTGAGCAGCAGTTCAGCGATGCCGCTCATGCCGATACCGCCGATGCCCACGAAATGGATCCTCGTAATGCCTCTAAACACCCCGTATCTCCCGTGCTATGGCCTCGGCCCCGGCACCCAGGCCGAGGGCCTTCATGTCCTTCGACGCCCGTGCAAGCCCCCCGGGGTCTGCGAGCCTTGTCCTGATCTCGAGGGCGAGCCGTTCGGGCGTCAGCTGGTCATCGGGGATCAGCCAGCCTCCCCCGCGGTCCGCCACGTACCTGCCGTTGACCGTCTGGTGGTCGTCCGTCGCGTGGGGGAAGGGGACCATGATGGCCGGCAGCCCCGCACACGAGAGCTCTGCCAGGGTGATGCCGCCGCAGCGGCTGACCACGAGCCTGGCCGAACGGTATGCCCAGGCCATGTCGTCGATGAAATCCCTCACGTCGACGTTCAAACCCACCTTCTCATAGTGTTCCTTCACCCATGCACAATCCTGCGGGCCGGTCTGATGGATCACGTCCGGCGTCACCCCTTCATCCCTGAGGATCCTCACGGCGCCGGCGGCCGCCCTGTTGACGCTGCCCGCACCCAGGCTGCCTCCCAGGACAAGCAGGCTGTTTCCGCTTCCGTCCGTGCGCATGTCCGTGAGCTCCCTGCGCAGGGGATTTCCCACGAGCCGTGTCCTGGCCGCGGGAAACCTGCCCAGGGCGTCAGGGAACGAGAGGTATACCCGGTGCGCCACGCGGGCCAGGATCCTGTTGGTGAGCCCCGGTATGGTGTTCTGCTCCTGTATGGCGCAGGTGCTGCCCGTGATCCTGCCGGCCAGCACCACCATGCCCGTGACGTAGCCGCCCGTGCCGATGACCCAGTCGGGCCTGAAATCCCTGACGATACGGAGCGCCTTGAGGAACGCCCGGGTGTTGACGAGGACCGCCCCGAGAAGGTTCGTCACGGACTTGCCCTTGATGCCCAGCGCAGTGATCCCGATGAAGTCCAGGCCCTTGAGCCCGGCGATCCGCTCTTCCATGCCCCGGTCAGTGCCCACGAAGAGGATGCGCGCACCGGGATCGCCGGTAACGATGGCCTCGGCGATGGCCACTGCCGGCATGATGTGGCCCCCTGTTCCCCCGGCCGTGACGAGCACCTTCACAGGCGGGCCCTCCTCGACACCGACAGGATCACCCCGCAGATGCACATGGTGCTGAGCAGGGCGGAACCGCCGTAGCTGAAGAAGGGCAGCGCGATGCCGGTGGTGGGCAGCACGGACAGGGCGACGCCCATGTTGAGGACCGCCTGGAGCCCCACGAGGCACACCGACGCGATGACCAGGTGGTACCCGAAGGAGTCGTTGGTGGCCAGGGCGATGGAGAAACCCCTCCATATCCAGACGCCGAAGAGGGCCGCGACGAGGAGCACGCCGATGAACCCGAGTTCCTCGCCCACGACGGCCAGGATGAAGTCCGTGTGCGGCGCCGGCAGGAAGAACAGCTTCTGGGTTCCCTCCCCGAGGCCCGACCCGAAGAGCCGGCCGTTGGCGAAACCCACCATGGCCTGAATGATCTGGTAGCCGATGCCGAGCATGTCGTCCCAGGGGTTCACGAAGGCCTTGAGCCGGGCGAAGCGGTATGGCTCCAGGACCATGGCCGCGATGCCCAGCGGCAGGACTCCCCCGATCAGCGCGAGCAGGTGCTTGATGCGCATGCCCGCCATGAAGAGCATCATGACGGACCAGATGCCCAGGGCTGCAGCAGTGCCGAAGTCCGGCTCGATGAAGATGAGCAGGCACATGGGTGCCACGATGGCGAGGACCGGCAGAGGCCCTCTGGCGAAGTCATCCATGTGTCGGGCCTTCCGCGAGAGGTAGCTCGCCACGAAGAGGAGGAGGGCCAGCTTGGCGAGTTCGGAGGCCTGGACAACGGCAGGGCCGATGCCGACCCACCTCCTGGAATGCCCGCCCGAGTGACCGATGACCGGGACGAAGCAGAGCACCAGGGCGAGGGCGCTGCCCGCCAGGGCGAACAGGACCAGCCTGCGGTTGCAGAGCCTGCGGTAGTCGACGGCCATGATGCTCATCATGGCCACGGTGCCCAGCACCACGTGGAACAGGTGCTTCTTGGTCATGGTGATGCCGTTCCCGTAGAGTTCCTTGGACACGAAGTAGCTCGAGGAGAATATCATCACCGTGCCCAGCACGAGCAGGGCCATGGTGGCGAGAAAGAAGACGACGTCGAAGTCTATCTCGCGGGTCTGTTCTGCAAGATGCCACGTACGCATTCCTGGAACACCTTTCCCCTGTGAGCGTAGCTGTTGAACATGTCGAAGCTCGCGCAGCCCGGGCTCAGGAGCACCACATCCCCCGGTTCGGCGCTCGCGTATGCCAGGTTGACCGCCTCGTTCATGTCGCGGGCGTTCTCGCACGCCACGATCCCGCTGATCTCGCCGGATATGCGCCCTGCGGCCTCGCCGATGACGTAGGCCTTCCTGATGGTCCGGTGATGCCTCCGGGCGATGTCGGAGAAGTCACCGCCCTTGTCCTTGCCGCCGAGGATGAGCAGGACCTTCGAACTCAGGGTGGCCAGGGCCTTGTCCAGGGCGCCGACATTGGTCGCCTTGGAGTCGTCGATGAAGGTGATGCCGTCGATGGTCCGGACGTGCTCGAACCGGTGGTGGATGACCCTGAAGCCGAGGAACACCTCCTCCATGACCTCGCAGGACACGCCGAGGAACCTCCCGGCCAGGGCCGTGGCCAGCATGTCCTCGATGACGCCGCCGCCGATCTTCTCGGGCGGCGGGACCCGTGGGCCCTCCCCGGCGATGGAGCCCGTGAAGACGATGCGTGCGTCCCGGACATAGGCGCCGTCACCCGATGTGGGGTGGTGCATGGAGAAGACCACCCTTCGCGCCCGCACGGCGACGTCCTTCAGATACGGGTCGTCGTCGTTGACGAAGGCGAGGTCGCTCTCGGTCTGATTCTCGAAGATCCTGAGCTTGTAGTACACGTAGTCTTCCATGCTGCCGTACCGGTCCAGGTGGTCCGGGGTGATGTTCATGCATATGGCGATGTAGGGCCTGAAGTGCTCGATCCACTCGAGCTGGAAGGAGCTGATCTCGGCCACCACATAGGCCGGGTCCGCGTCCACCAGGGAGATGAGCGGCGGCGATATGTTCCCCCCTATGCCTGCATTGAGCCCCTGGGCGGCGAGGATCCTGTGGATCAGGGTCGTGGTGGTGGTCTTCCCGTTCGTGCCCGTGATGCCGACGAGCCTGCCCGACAGGAGGCCCGATGCCACCTCGATCTCGGAGAGCACCTTGCCGGCGCGCCCGAGCAGGGGGTGGTGGCGGGGGACTCCGGGGCTCGGTATGACGAGATCCGCCCATGCCAGGTCCTCCTCCGTCAGGAGGCTCACCGGCATGCCCGGCATGGACTGCGGCAGTCTTTCGTCCACGAGTCTCACCTCGTGTCCCCTGCCCGCCATGACGCGGGCGGTCGTGACGCCGGTGATCCCCGTTCCCCACACCACTATGCGCACGCCTTGAGTCCCTCCAGTCTCTGTTGGATCTGCAGGATGAGCGTTGCCACGACCTGGTCCTCCTGCTCCTGGTAGACCGCCAGGAGCGCCTGGAGATGATCAATCGCCTCAACAGCACTCTGCATGGGCCTCACCTCAGCTTCAATGTCGATATGGCGACCATTGCAAGGAATATGGAAATGATCCAGAACCGCACGATGATCTTGGGCTCCGGCCAACCCTTCAGCTCGAAATGGTGATGGATCGGTGCCATGCGGAAGATCCGCTTCCCGTTGGTGAACTTGAAGAAGCCCACCTGGACGACGACGGACACCACCTCCATGAAGAAGATGCCGCCGACGATGAGCAGGAGCATCTCCTGCTTGGTCATGACCGCCACGGCACCCAGGATGCCGCCCAGGCTCAGGGAGCCCACGTCGCCCATGAACATCTGGGCCGGGTACGAGTTGTACCACAGGAACCCCATGCCGGCCCCCACCAGCGCGCCGAGAAAGACGCTCAGCTCGCCGACGCCCGGTATGAAGGGGACCTGGAGGTAGGCGGCCGCCTTGAAGTTGCCGGTGACGTAGGCGAACAGGATGTAGGTTGCCGCCGCGATGGTGCAGGGGCCGATGGCCAGGCCGTCGAGACCGTCGGTGAGGTTGACGGCGTTGGCGGTGCCCACGATGACGACCATGACGAAGGGTATGTAGAGCGGCCCGAGGTCGAGGCTGAAGCGCTTGAAGAACGGTATCGTGACGGAGTCGTCGAATCCGGGTGTGGTCATGAGCGCCAGGCCGACCGCCGCCGCCACCGCGAACTCCACCAGGAGCCGCAGCCTGCCGGGAAGTCCCCGCATGTTGCCCTTGACGGTCTTGACGTAGTCGTCGATGAACCCCAGCCCCGCATAGGTGACGAGGATGGCCGTGACCAGCCACACGTAGACGTTGAACGGGTCGGCCCACATGAGGGTGGAGAAGACGATGGCGCAGGCGATGAGGAGACCGCCCATGGTCGGCGTGCCCGACTTGCCCTTGTGGGTGTCGGGGGTGTAGCCGTTGATGCGTTCCTTCAGCCTCAGGCTGGACATCTTCTCCATGAACCACGGGCCGAGCAGCAGCGTGATGAGCAGCGCCGTGATGGTGGCGTAGATGGTGCGGAAGGTGATGTACTTGAAGACATTGAAGGCGATGAAGGTGGTGTGGAGGGGGTAGAGGAGGTAGTAGAACATCCTATGCCACCGCCTTGAGCTGGTTGACCACCTGGTCGAGCTTGAGGGCGCGGGACGCCTTGACGAGGACCATGGCGTCCTTGTCGAAGAGGTCCTGGAGGTTGTACAGGATCTCGTCCATCTTCTCGACCGGGTGGATGGCCTCGGTCTGCATGCCCTCAGCCCGGGCCGCCTGGCAGACCACCCCGGCCATGTCGCCGATGCATATGAGCCGGTCGAGACGGGCGAGAGCCACCCACCTGCCCAGCTCCTCGTGCCAGAACCGGGCGTCCTGGCCGAGCTCGAGCATGTCGCCGAGCACCGCCACCTTGATGGCGTGGGGAGAGTCCACCAGCATGGACAGCGCCGCCTTCATGGACGCAGGGTTCGCGTTGTAGCAGTCGTTGATGATGGTGAGGTGGTCCGAGACGATGATCTCCGAGCGCATGCCCGGGAATTTCGCCTGCCTGACGCCCCCGGCGATGAGCTCCGGGTCGATGTTCAGGGCCACGGCACAGGCGCAGGCACCCAGCGCGTTGACCACGTTGTGCATGCCGGGCAGCGGCACGTGGGTACGGATGATGGTCCCGGCCAGGTCGATCTCGACGTCGCTCCCGTCGAGCCCCCGGTGGTCGATGTGGACGAGCGTGACGTCGGCGTCACCCTTGTGGGAATAGGTGATGAGCTGGAGGTGTGCGGGGACCTCCACCTTGTCCATGTGCTCCAGGCTCGGGTTGATGACGGCCATGCCGCACTTGGCCGTGTTCCTGAAGATGGCCTGCTTCTCCTTGATGATGCCCGAGATGCTCCGCAGGCCGTTGAGGTGGACGGGGTTGATGTTGGTGATGATGGAGACCTGGGGCTTCGTGATACAGGAGAGCCGGTCGATCTCGCCGAACCGGCTCGTGCCCATCTCGATGACCGCGAACTCGTATCCCGGGCCGAGCTCCATCAGGGCGAGCGGGACGCCGATGAGGTTGTTGTAGTTCTTCTCGGTCTTCAGGCACGGGCCCTGCAGCGACAGGATGGACGCGCAGAACTCCTTGACCGTGGTCTTGCCCGTGGAGCCCGTGACGCCCACGATGGCGGTGTCGTACCAGCTCCTGACGCCCGAGGCGATATCCCCGAGGGCCTGAAGGGTGTCCTCCACGGAGATGATGACCGTCCCGTTGCGGGGGATGTCCTCCATGACCACGACCCCGGCAGCCCCCTGGCCGACGGCCTTGTCGATGAAGGCATGGCCGTCGAACCGCTCACCGCGGAGCGCCACGAAGAGCTCTCCCCCCCCGATGCTCCTGGAGTCGGTGGAGACGCCGGAAAAGACCGTGTCCACGTCCCCGGCGATGATGCACCCGTCGGTGAAGGCCGCCACATCCCGTGCGCTGATCCTCATTGCCCGTCTCCCTCCCCCAGGCACTGCCGGACGCACGAGCGGTCGTCGAAGGCGATCCTCGTGGTGCCGATGATCTGGTACCCCTCGTGGCCCTTGCCCGCGATGAGCAGGCAGTCGCCGGGGCTCATCTCCCGGATCGCCCTGCAGATGGCCCGGGCGCGGTCGGGTTCCACGACGATGGTCGTCCTGTCCGGGATGCCCGTGAGGATCTCCTCGATGATGGCAAGCGGCTCCTCGGTGCGGGGGTTGTCCGAGGTGACGATGGCGAGGTCCGCGCGCGAGGCGGCGATGGACCCCATGATGGGGCGCTTGGTGCGGTCCCTGTCGCCGCCGCAGCCGAACACGGCCAGGAGCCTGCCCCGGGTGAAGGCCCGGGCGTTCCTCAGGACCGTGTCCAGGGCGTCCGGCGTGTGGGCATAGTCCACGATGATGTTCAGGCCTTTCGTGTTGGCCACCGGTTCCATCCTGCCCGGCACCCCCTCGAGGGCCTCGACGCCCTTCCGTATGACGTCGTTGGCGACGCCCATGGCCTGGCAGACGCCGACGGCGGCCATGATGTTGTACGCGTTCATCTCTCCACGGAGGCTGCTCCTGGCGGCGAGCCGGCCCCGGGGGCTCTCGAGCTCCAGGACCAGGCCGGTTGCCGAGTTGTCCATGGACACGGGGCGGATGTGAGCGCCCGGCCTGAACCCATAGGTGAGGGCGCCCTCGAGCTCGCCGGCGAGGCGCTTGCCGTAGGGGTCGTCCGTGTTCAGGACCGCACGGCCCTCGAGGTGCTCCGAGAACAGCCTCTTCTTGGCCAGGAAATAGGTCTCCATGTCCCGGTGGTAGTCGAGGTGGTCCTGAGAGAGGTTCGTGAAGAGGCCGTACCGGAAGGCGAGGCCCGAGACGCGGTCCTGGTCCAGGGCGTGGGAACTCACCTCCATGATGCAGACCTCCACGCCGTGTGACCTCATGGTGTCCAGCGTCTCGAAGAGATCCACCGGGCCCGGCGTGGTCAGCGAGGAGGCGATCTCCCTGCCGAGGTAGCGTGCGTTGATGGTGCCTATGACGCCGCAGGCCCTCCCCGCCCGGTCGAGAACCGACTCGATGAGATAGGTGGTGGTGGTCTTCCCGTTGGTCCCCGTGATCCCGACCATGACCACCTCGGCTGCCCGGGGATAGAGCGCGTTCAGGATCGCCGGGAGGGCGGCCCTGGTGTCGGGAACGCGCAGGACCGTCGCATCCGCGGCATCGACCGGATGGCCGGCGTTGCAGATGACGAGGCGCGTCCCCCGGGCGACGGCGTCCGCGATGAACCGGTGCCCGTCCGTGACGCTCCCCTTGAGCGCGATGAAGGCGTCCCCCTCCCGGACACGTGTGGAATCGGCCCTGAGGGCGGAAAAGGTCCTGTCGGGGCCGGACCTGTCGGCTTCGGGGAGTATGCGCAGGAGGTCGGACGACGTCATCCTCTGCCCTCCCTGGTGGCTATCGTGATGTTCGGACTCAGATCCATGATGCTTGCGCACTGCAATACAATGTCCTTGAACAAAGGGCAAGCGACGATGCTCGCGTAGTAATAGGGGCGGGGTTCGTTGATGCACACGAGCATGGTCATCCTCGTCTTGCCAGTGGCGTCTATGACGCCGCCGATGAACGAGGAGATGTAATCGCCCTCCGCGTAGGCACCGGTGAGGTGGTCGACCTTCTGGGCCGTGCCGGTCTTTCCGAAGATCTGGAAGGTGGGCAGGGCGGCCGACTCGCCGGTCCCCCCCTTGACGGTGACGGTCTTCATCACGGCGACGACCTGGTCGCTCGTGGCCTGGGACAGGACCCTGCGCATGATGGTGGGCCTGAACTCCTCGACGGTGCTGTTCTTGGCGTCGGTGATGCGCCCGACGAGATGGGGTTTCATGATCATGCCGCCGTTGACCATGGCATTGAAGGCCGTCATGAGCTGGATGCCGGTGACCGCGAACCCCTGGCCGAAGGCTATCGTGGCCTTGTCCACGCTGGTCCAGGAACCCGGTGGTCTCGTGATGCCCGAGGGCTCGCCGGGGAAGTCGATCCCGGTGGGCTCGAGCAGGCCGAAGGCCTCCATGCACGCGTGCATGTCGCTGGAACGGACGGGGTCCATGAGCTTCGCCATGCCGATGTTGCTGCTGTACTTGATGATGTCGCTCACCGGGAGCCAGCCGTACTTCTCGTGGTCGTGGATGGTGACCCGGTGGAAGGTGAAGGCGCCGTTCTCGCAGAAGATGCTCCTGGACATGCCGAAGGACTTCTTCTCGAGGCCCCACGACACCCACAGGGGCTTGATGACGGACCCCGGTTCGAAATTGTGGGTGATGGCCATGTTCGCGTGTCCGGCCAGGTGGCGGTAACTGCCCCTGTTGGGGTCGAAGCTGGGATACGACGTCAGGGCCAGGATCTCGCCCGTGGCCGGGTTCGAAATGATGACGAAGCCCGACTGGGCCCGGTTGTCCGATACCGCCTTCTTCAGGCCCTGGAATGCGATGTGCTGTATCCTCCGGTCGATGGTGAGCCAGAGCGTGTTCCCGTCGTTGACGGTCTCGGGCTGCAGTCCCCTGGCGTAGATGATCCTGCCCATGCCGTCGCGGTGTACGCCGATCTTGCGCTCCTTGCCCTTGAGGAGGCCGTCGTACTGGAGCTCGAGCCCCTCGAGCCCCTTGCTGTCGACGCCGACGAAGCCGACGAGGTTGGCCAGGGACTCGCTTTCCGGGTAGAAACGCTTGGCCTCGTCGTAGAAGCCTACCCCCTTTATGTCGAGGGCCTTGACGGCTGCCACCTCGTCCGGCGTGACCTGCCGTTTGACCCACACGAAGTAGCGCTTCCCCCCGAGCTTCTTCTCCAGCGCCCTGCGGTCGATGCGCAGCGCCTTTGCGAGGTGCCGGGCGGCATCCCGGCGGTTCTCGATGATCCGCGGGTTGGCGGCTACGGACTTCACGTCGAGGCTGACGGCAAGCGGCTGGCCGTTGCGGTCGAAGATGGTCCCCCGATGGGGGCTGAGCTCCACGGCGTGGTCGAACCGTTTGTGGGACTTCTCGATGATGAGGGCCGGGTTGACGACCTGGAACTCGAAGGCCCGGGCGCTTACCAGGCCGAGCATGGCGAGGAGCACGAACTGGATGAACCTTATTCGTCCAGCCATACGTGCACCACCTGCTCGGGCTTCGGGGTACCCAGCCCGAGGTCTCTGGCCGCTATGAGCTCGAGCCTCTTCGGGCTCTTGAGCGTGGAGATCTCGATACGCAGCGCCTTGTTCTCGGACACGAGCCGTTCCTTGAGCGCCTGTTCCTCGGAGAGCGAGTAGCCCAGTTCGGTGACCATGTGCCGCGACCACACGTGGAGCATGGCCCAGACACTCAATGTCAGGAGCATGATCATGCAGAAGGGGAACGCCCGAGCCGGGTCGATCCTTCTCATGAGACCCTCCGGGCCGCACGCAGCTTGGCGCTCCTGGCCCGGGGGTTGCACCGGACCTCCTCATCGCATGCCAGGACAGGCTTCTTCGTGATCCGCCTCAGGGGTACCACCGGGGCTTCCCGCTGCAAAGGAAGCCCCGGCCGGTGAAGGAGGGTGGCCGTGTGGCCGGCGAAAAACCGTTTCACGATGCGGTCCTCGAGCGAGTGAAACGAGATGACCGCGAGCACGCCGCCTTCGGCCAGCAGGGCCGAGGCCTTGGGCAGGAACGTCTTCAGGTTGTCGAGCTCGGCATTGACCTCCAGGCGGATCGCCTGGAAGGTCCGCGTCGCCGGGTGGATCCTCGCGGGCCAGAACCGCCTCGGAATGGCCCGGCCGACGATGTCCGCCAGCTCCTGCGTGGTCTTGACTGGCCGCGACTCGACGATGCGTCTGGCGATCCTGCGGGCGAAGCGCTCCTCGCCGTATTCGCGGATGATGCCCGCGAGGAGCTCCTCGTCGTAGGCGTTCACCACGTCGTGTGCGCTCAGGCCCCCATCGCGGTCGTACCGCATGTCCAGCGGCCCCTGCCCCTGGAACGAGAAGCCCCTGGCCTCGTCGTCGAGTTCCCCCGACGACATGCCGAGATCCACGAGGACCCCGTCGAGGCTCACCCAGCCGAGGCGGTCGCAGATGTCGTCGATGGAGGCGTAATTGGCGTGGAAGAGATGGGTTCGGGGGTGAAAAGGCGTCAGCGCCTGCGAGACCCTCGTCAGAGCGTCGCGGTCGAGGTCGCACCCGGCGAGTTCGCCCGAGGGTGAGCATGCATCGAGGATGGCCATGGCATGACCCCCGTCGCCGAGGGTCCCGTCGAAGTATCTTCCGCCGTCGACCGGCACCATCACCTCGAGGACCTCCTTGAGAAGTACGGGGACATGCTTCATCGTCCTACACGCCGATACTGGCAAGCCCCTCGCGCAACTTCTCGGAGTCTATGAGCGCCTCCTCCATGTCTTTGTCATACGTGTCCTTGTCCCAGATCTCGATGCGGTCGACGAGGCCGACCACCAGGCACTTTTTCCTGAGACCCGCATAATCGCGCAGACTCGACGGGATGAGGATCCTGCCCTGCGCATCGAGGGGGCATTCCTCCGCCGATCCCACGACATGCCGCTTGAACACGATATCCACCTTCTTCACCATGGAAAGGCCTGCGGCCATCTTCTCCATCTTTTCCCACTCGTCCGGAGTGAACACCCACAGGCAGGGATCGATGCTCTTGGTCACGATCAGGACGTTCGCGCCCCACTCGCTCAGGAAATCCCTGAATTTGGACGGGATGCTGAGCCTCCCCTTCTCATTGATGGTGTTTACGTAATGCCCCTTGAGCACCGCTACCCCCTCACGTGGTTGACACAAAATGACACTTTATGCCATATAGATTAATAATATAGTAAAGTCAACATGAAGTTGTCCCATGATGGATTAATTATATCTCGAGAAATCATGATGATAAATGAATATTCAAATGGGGAAAAAAGTGTCACATACAGGTGAGATTTCTCTGGATGTTTTGGGAGGCATTGGCTATATGGGTTCCATGGATACGGACGGCCTCCGCGAGATCCTCGAGATGCTGCCCACCGGTGTCATGCTGGCCGAAGACGACGGCAGCGTGGTCTTTGCCAACAGGGCGGCCCTCGACTACCTGGGCATAAGCGCCGCCGCCCTGAAGGACATCAACGTCGACGGCCTCATCGAGCGTGACCTGTCCAGGAAGGAGACCATGATCCGGACCAAGGGGAACGACCGCCTCACGCTGCGGCTGAGCAAACACCCCCTGAAGGACGGGAAATCCGCCGTGTTCCTGACCGACATCACCGAGATCCACAGGCTCCAGAGCGAGATACTCAAGATGGACAAGCTCGCGTCCGTCGGTGAGCTCACGTCGGGCATCGCCCACGAGATCAGGAACCCACTGGCCGGGATCAAGACCACGGCCCAGGCGCTGAACGAGGAGCTGGGAGCGGGGGATCACCGCAAGGCGTACGTCTCCCGGATCATCGGCGAGATCGACCGGCTGAACAGGCTGCTGCTCGGTTTCTTCGACTTCGCCAGGCCCCGGGAGCTCTCCATCGCCACCTGCGACCTCTCGAAGATCGTAGAGAACGCGGTGTACATGGTCAGGGACACGGCCCGCGAGAACCACGTGGAGATCATCGAGTTCCACCCGCCCACGAAGACGAGCGTCAGGGCCGACCCCCACATGATCCAGCAGGTCCTCATGAACGTGTTCATCAACGCGATCCAGGCCATGGAATTCGGGGGGCGCATGGAGGTCAACCTCGCCGAGCGGGACGGCAGGGTCGAGATCATGGTCTCGGACACGGGCAAGGGCATCCCCGACAACGTGAAGGGGAGGATCTTCGATCCCTTCTTCACCACCAAGCACAAGGGGATCGGGCTGGGCCTGTCCATCACGTACCGGATCGTCAAGCTGCACGGCGGGGACATCACCTTCGTGTCGAACCCCGGGGGGACGACCTTCATCATCACCCTGCCGAAGGATTCGGGCGCGATCGGGTGAGAAGGGCGGGCCGTCTTCCGTGACGCCGGGGCAAACGTAAAGCAAGGAGGTTCATCGATGCCGGGATTAACATCGAGCGCATACGCAGCGAGCGCACAGTTCAGGGGCAACATCGGCACCATGATCGTCGACGCCGATCCCGTGGTGAAACTGGTGCTGCTCATCCTGTTCGTCTTCTCCATATTCTCGTGGGGCATCATCGTCCAGAAGTGGATCCTGCTCTCCAGGGCGAGGAAAAGGTCCTCCGGCATCCTCGAGACCGCCGCCCGGGCGGGAAGCCTGTCCAGGCTCAAGGAGGCCGCGGAAAAGGCCGGCGACTGCCCGGTGGCGCACATGTTCGAGGAGGGTCTCGACGAGGTGACCAGGCTCTCCGGCAAGACCGGCTCGCTCAACCAGGTCATGCTCGTCAACGTCGAGGCCAGGCTCGGCAATGCCAATGCCCGGCAGACCATGAACCTCTCGTACGGCCTGGGGTTCCTCGCGAGCATCAGCAACGCGAGCCCCTTCATCGGGCTGTTCGGAACGGTGTGGGGCATCATGGACTCCTTCAGGCATATCGCGCTCATGGGTTCGGCCAACCTCGCCACCGTGGCCCCGGGGATATCCGAGGCGCTCATCGCCACCGCGGCAGGCCTTTTCGTGGCCATCCCGGCGGTGCTCTTCTACAACTATTTCAACAGCCTGGTCACGGTGGCGTCGGGCCAGATGGACCAGTTCCAGGTGGACTTCGTCAACGCCCTGCGCAGGGGGATGCTCCATGCAGACAACTAAGCCCCGGAGCTTCATGTCCGACATCAACGTGACGCCGTTCGTGGACGTCATGCTGGTGCTCCTCATCATCTTCATGGTCTCGGCCCCCATGATGAAGGAGGGGATGAAGGTCGATCTCCCCGAGGCGGAGGCACGGGCCTTGGGCGAGAGCCAGGACCTGGTGATCACCATCGGTAGCGACAGGGTCATCGACATCAACGGGTCGCCGGTGGAGCTGGACCGCCTCGAGCTCATCCTGGGACAGGTCAGGGAGCAGCGGTCCATCGACGCGGTGTACCTCCAGGCCGACAAGGGCATACCGTACGGCTTCGTCGTCCAGGTCATGTCCCTCATACGCTCCACCGGCCTGACCAAGATCGGCCTGGTGACCCAGCCGCCGGCACCCAGCGGCCAGTAGCACGAGGCAGGATGGTCCGTTTAAGGAAATTCGTCATCATATCCCTGGCCTGCCACCTGGTGCTCATCCTCGCCATGGTGGAAGTCGACTGGGGCGGCAGAACGTTCGACCCCGCGGCGGTCTACGAGGTAGCCATCGTCGCCGGGGTCCCTGCCGCCGGCGGCGGGGCGGGCTCGCCGGAGAGCGCGCCCGCGCCCCAGGGGAAGCGTTTCGTGTACACCCGGGGCGCCAAGGCCCCGTCCATCAGCGAGATAGGCAAGGAGCAGGGCGGAAAGGACCACGCCCCGGAGTTCTCTCCCTCCGACATCAGGCCCGAGGCGCCCGTGGCGTCCCCGGACATGCCCGACGCCGCGAACCTCATCCGGGGCCAGGCCAGGGGGGCGGCAAGTGGTCCGGCCCGCGGCCCTGCCGGGGGAACCGCCTCGGAGATAGCCCTGTGGAAGTCACGGGTGCGGGGCATGGTGGAGTCCCTCTGGCGGACGCCGCCGGAGATCGAGCAGATGGACGCCTCCCTGCAGACGACCTACCTGCTCAGGGTCGGGCGGGCCGGGGAACTCCTCCAGAAGAAGCTCCTCGTATCCTCCGGGAATGTCCCCTTCGACCGTTCCGTCCTCGTGGCGCTCGGCAGGATCGGCCGCTTCCCGCAGCCGCCCCTCGTTCTCATCGCGGGAGAGGATTGGGTCGAGGTCACCATGTCGTTCACGCCCCCGAAAGGAGTGCTGCAATGAAAAGATACCGGATGTTTATCCTTGTCGCGGTGGTTCTCGCGCCCTGCATGCTGCGGGCCCAGCAGGTCCACATAGACGTCGAGGCGAGCGAGTTCCGCAAGATGAGGGTCGCCATGCCCGCCTATGCCGGGCCCGGGGACCTGACCGGGCAGCTGTGGACCGTCTGTGCCAGGGACTTCGCCATCACGGGCCTCTTCGAGGTCATAGCGCCCCAGGGCTACGTCAACCCGGGCCCGCTCGGCGAGATACAGCCCGGGTCCCTGAAGGACTGGACCCTCATCGGGGCGGACTACGTGGTCGCGGCAACGGTTTCCCGCCAGGGGCAGACGGTCCTGTTCAGGGTCCAGATGATCGAGATCAGCACCGGCAACGTCATCGAGCGCACGACCTACACGAGCGGCCTGCAGACCATGGAGCGGGCGGTCCACGCCTTCATGAACCACATGCTCAAGGAGAAGTTCGCTCTCGCCCCCCTGTTCTCGTCAAAGATCGCGTGCATCAAGAAGGTGAAGGGCGCAAAGCAGCTCCACGTCATGTGGTGCGACGGCACCGGCGGCACCACCATCAAGGGGGGCGGCAGCCTCGTGCTGAATCCCGCATGGTCGCCCGACGGGAAGAGGATCGCCCTGGTGACCTACTACCGGAACAACCCCGACCTGTACGTCTTCGACACGGTCTCCTTCCGGCTGAACCTCCTGGCCGGGCTCAAGGGCATCAACATCACGCCCGCCTTCGATCCGGGGGGAACCAGGCTCGCCGTGACCCAGTCCAGCGACGGCAACCCGGAGATCTACCTGATGAACCTGGACGGTTCGGGCAGGACCCGCCTCACCAACAGCTGGGCCACCGACACCTCGCCCTCCTTTTCCCCCGACGGCAGGAGCGTGGTTTTCTGCTCCTCGAGGGCCGGCAACCCCCACATCTTCCTCCTCGACCTGGCCACCCGGAAGGTGACCCGCCTGACCTACGAGGGGAAGTACAACACCGAGCCGGTCTTCTCGCCCAGGGGCGACCTGGTGGCCTTCTCGCACCTGGCCGGTGACGGCAAGTACCGTATCGGCCTGGTGAGGCCCGACGGGTCGAAGTTCAGGGTGCTCCCGGGCTCGGGCCTGTCAGACGAGGCCCCCGCGTTCTCGCCGGACGGCAGGCTCATCGCCTTCGCAGCCGCGAACGGGAATATCTACGTGACGGACCTCCTGGGCATGGCGGCGGTCCCCGTGACGACCGGGGGCGGTTTTTCCGAGCCCGCCTGGTCGCCGTTCCTGAAATAACGAGATTCATGCTTGACCTTACCCGGTGTTGGGTTAGAGTACAGATATCTTCACAAGGGAGAGGAGACGGATATGAGAAACAGGAGTCTTGTTCTGTGTTCCATGATCGCCATCGGGGTTGCCCTCATGCTGACGGGGTGCCCGAAGAAGACGCTTCAGCCCGCCGCCACCGAGGTGTCGCAGCCCCGGCCGCCTGAAGCCACGGCCCCGACGCCCGGCGAACCCACCATGCAGATGGAAAGCGGCGTGGCCGGCACGTCCGGGACGGCACCGCTTTCGTCGGCCATCGAGCAGGCACGGGCGGCCTTCGAGGGCGGCGACGTCTATTTCGAATACGACAGCTTCGACCTGACCGCCCAGGCAAAGCAGGTGCTCGCCGAGAAGGCGGCCTTCCTCAATACCCACCCGGGCATAAAGGTCTCCGTCGAGGGGCACTGCGACGAGCGCGGGACACAGGAGTACAACCTGGCCCTGGGAGAGCGGCGGGCCAAGGCCGCCCAGGAGTACCTGGTCTTCCTCGGCATCAACGCCCAGCGGCTGTCCACCGTCAGCTACGGTGAGGAAAGACCCGTCGACCCTGCCGGCAACGAAGAGGCCTGGGCCAAGAACAGGCGGGCCCATTTTGTCATCACGCAGGGGTAGCGCGCCATGAAGCGGCTCATCGTCATATCCATGGCAGTGCTTCTCCTGGGCGGGTGCGCGACGCAGCGCGACCTGGACACGCTCAAGTTCCAGGTGGACACCCTCCAGTCACGGCTGAACATGAACGAGAACAAGCTCAACGAGAAGGAGAAGGTCATCGACCAGAGCCTCAAGCAGCAGGGTGAGCTCCTCAACAAGTACTCCGAGCTGCAGAACGAGCTCTTCTCCCTGCGGGGTTCCATCGACGACCTTTCCGCCTCGGCGGGGCTCACCCCGGGCGGCGGCGGCGAGTCGCGGATCGCCCTGCTGGAGAAGGACGTCCAGTCCCTCAAGGACGCGATCCAGGGGAGGAGACCGGCCGGAGCAGGCCTCCAGAAGTCGCTCTTCGATGCCGGCATGGAGAAGTTCAGGACCGGCCTCTTCGCCGAGGCCATGCAGGATTTCAAGACCTACCTCGGTCAGAACCCCGACCCGGCCCTGGCCGGCGACGCCTATTTCTACATGGGGGAGTCGCTCTTCGCCCTGACCCGGTACGACGACGCCATCCTGAGCTACGACACGGTGGTGAAGAAGTACAAGGACAGCGCGAAGGTGGCTGAGGCACTCTACAAGGAGGGGCTGTCCTTCGTGAAGATGGGCGACCGGGAGACCGGCGAGCTCATCTGGCAGCAGCTCATCAAGGACCACCCGGACTCGGAGGCTGCCGGCAAGGCGAAGGAGGGCATGAAGAACCCCGGTGCGGGGAAGGGGTAGGGCCGACCCCTGCGGTGTGTACTTTTTGTCTCGGATTGCCGATGGATGGTGTGTGTGCGGTGATGCACGAGGGTACGAATCCATCCGGTCCGGTGACCATGTTTATGCGCATGAACGAAAGGGGTTTCGATGAAGATCAGATCCTTTAGGGTGATCCCCACCCTGCCCGAGACGCTCAACCCGATCCTCCAGCTCGCCTACAACGTCTGGTACTGCTGGAACCACAAGGGCCTGCGGCTCTTCCAGCACATGGACCGGGACCTCTGGGAGGAGACCGGCCACAACCCGGTGGACATGCTCTCCCGCATCTCCCAGGGCAGGATCATGGATCTCATGGAGGACGAGGGCTTCCTGTCCCAGATGAAGAAGACCCACGGGGAGTTCGAGGACTACATCAAGGAGAAGGGCGTCTATTCCTTCCTGCTGGCCCAGCCCATCGACTTCACCATCGCGTACTTCTCCATGGAGTTCGGCATCACCGAGAGCCTGCCCATCTACTCGGGCGGCCTCGGCGTGCTGGCGGGCGACCACCTCAAGAGCGCCAGCGACCTGCGGCTGCCGCTGACCGGCATCGGGCTGCTCTACAAGCACGGCTACTTCACCCAGTACCTGAGCTGGGACGGGTGGCAGCAGGAGGAGTCCACCAACAACGACTTCTACCACATGACCCTCATGCTCGAGCAGGGCACCGACGGCAAGCCGGTCAAGATCTCGGTGAGGATGGCGGAGCGTGAATGCGTGGCACAGATCTGGAGGTGCCGGGTCGGGCGCGTGCCGCTGTACCTCCTGGACACCAACATCGAGGAGAACCACCCCGACGAGCGCAACATCACGGGCGGCCTCTACGCAGGCAACCAGGAGGACCGCCTCCGGCAGGAGATCCTGCTGGGCATGGGCGGCATGCGTGCGCTGGACGCCTTGGGCATCGACCCCATGGTGTACCACATGAACGAGGGCCACAGCTTCCTGGTGGGCCTCGAGCGCATCCGCAACCTCATGAAGCGCAACGGTCTCGACTTCCAGACAGCCCGTGAACTGGTGAGGTCGTCGCTCGTCTTCACCACGCACACACCCGTGCCGGCCGGCAACGACGTCTTCGACACCGGGCTCATGGAGAAGTACCTCAAGCCCTACGTGGACGACCTCGGCATCGGCTGGGCCGATTTTCTTGCCCTGGGCAGGAAGAACCCCTTCGACGACAAGGAAGGCTTCGGCGCCACGGTGTTCGCGCTGAAGAACTCCGCCTTCCGCAACGGGGTGAGCAAGCTCCACGGCGAGGTGTCCCGGGACATGTGGAAGGACATCTGGCCCCACGTCAAGACCGAGGACGTGCCCATCTCCTCCATCACCAACGGCATCCACATCCCCTCGTGGATCTCCGACGAGATGGCCGAGCTCTTCGACCGGTACCTGGGCCCCAAGTGGAAGGAGGACCCGGACAACCAGAAGGTGTGGGAGCGGATCGACGACATCCCCGACGCGGAACTGTGGTCGACGCACCAGCGGCGCAGGGAGCGCCTCGTGGCCTATGCACGCAGGAGGCTCATGAAGCAGCTCTCCGTGCGCGGGGCCAAGGCCAAGGACCTGCAGCGGGCCATGGAGACCCTGCACCCGGACGCGCTCACCATAGGGTATGCGCGCCGGTTCGCCACCTACAAGCGGGGCCTGCTCATCTTCCGCGACATCGACCGGCTCAGGGCGCTCCTGTCCAGCCGCGAGTTCCCGGTCCAGCTCATCGTGGCGGGCAAGGCGCACCCGCGGGACCACGAGGGCAAGACCATCATCCAGCGGATCATCCACATCGCCCGGGAGGAGCCGTTCAGGGACAGGATCGTGTTCCTCGAGGATTACAACATGAACATCACGCGCTACCTCGTCGAGGGCGTGGACGTGTGGCTCAACAGCCCCAGGAGGCCGCTGGAGGCCTGCGGCACCTCGGGCATGAAGGCCACGGCCAACGGCGCGTTGAACCTCTCCGTGCAGGACGGCTGGTGGGTCGAGGGCTACCGGCCCGACCTCGGCTGGTCCATCGGCAACGGCGAGGTCTACGAGAACCACGACTACCAGGACCAGGTGGAGAGCAAGGCCATCTACGACCTTCTGGAGCGCGAGATCATCCCGCTCTTCTACGAGCGGGGGCTCGATGGCCTGCCCCGGGGCTGGATCGGCATGATGAAGAAGTCCATGCGCACGCTCTGCCCGGTGTTCAACTCGAACCGGATGGTCGAGGAGTACACCGACCGGTGCTACATGGCCGCGGCGCTCAACATGAAGGCGCTCACCGGGGACGGCTTCAGGAACGTCCGCCAGGTGGTCAAGTGGAAGGACACCCTGGCCGCGAAGTGGGGTGACGTGGCGGTGACGGACATCAGCCACGAGGGCGGCGACGAGGTGGCGGTGCACAGCGACATCACTATCCGCGCCGAGGTGAAGCTGGGCTCCATCAGCCCCGCCGACGTGAGCGTGCGCGTGCACTACGGCACCATCGACGACGCGGGCAACCTCTCCGTGGCAAGGGACGTGACGATGGACCACATCAGGGAGCTCGGCAAGGGCGTTCACCTCTTCGAGACCTGCATCACCTGCGAGATCACGGGCAGGTTCGGGTACTCGGTGCGCATCCTGCCGTCGCACCCGAGCCTCATCTACCCCGTGGACATGGGGTTGATCTGCTGGGCATGAAGCTTCCGTCGCACAAGACCAGGATCGTGTGCACCATCGGTCCGGCGAGCAGGGACCAGGCGGTCATGGAACGGCTCATCGGCGCGGGGATGGACATCGCCCGCATCAACTTCTCCCACGACGACCTCGACACCCACGCCCGGACCATAGCCGCGCTGAGACTCGCCGGTCAGGCATCCGGCAGGCGCATCACGATCATGGCGGACCTGCCGGGGCCCAAGATGCGCATCGGCGAGCTCGCGGCCGAGCCCGTGGAGCTGCACCCCGGCGCCCGCTTCACCCTGACCGCGGACGACGTGACCGGGGACGAGACGAGGGCCTCGGTGAGCTTCAGGACTCTCCCGCAGGCGGTCAAAGAGGGCGACACCCTCTTCCTCAACGACGGGCTCATCCAGCTCAAAGTGACCGGGGTAACGGGGCGCGAGGTGTTCTGCGACGTCGTGGCCGGAGGGGAGCTCTGGTCGCGCAAGGGGCTCAACCTGCCCGGCATCGACCTGGGCATCAGCGCCTTCACGGAGCGGGACCACGAGTGCCTCCGGTTCGCGGCCGCCCACGGCATCGACGCCCTGTGCCAGTCGTTCGTGGTCACCGGCGACGACGTCCGGGCTGTGCGCGAGGCCGCCGCCGAGATCGGCTACCACCCCTTCGTCATCGCCAAGATCGAGCGCGCCGGGGCGCTGACCCACCTCGACGAGATCCTCAGGGCCTCCGACGGCATCATGATCGCCCGCGGCGACCTGGGCGTGGAGATCCCCATCGAGCGCATGGCCGTGGTGCAGAAGCAGGTCATGCACGCGGCCGTCGTACTCGGCAGGCCTGTCATCACGGCGACCCAGATGCTCGAGTCCATGACCGCCAACAAGCGGCCCACTAGGGCCGAGTCCACGGACGTGGCCAATGCCGTCCTGGACGGCACGGACTGCGTCATGCTCTCGGCCGAGTCGGCCATGGGCCGCTACCCCGTCGAGGCCACGACCATGCTCGGGCGCATCGCCGCTGCCACCGAGCCGTTCGGGCCCGGGTACCGCCTCAGGGAGAGGCTTAGAGAGGTCCTCGACGCGAAGACGAGCGGCATGTCCGACCTCGTGGTCCTCGGCATCGAGACCGCACTGCGGCACGTCTCGCCCGCGGCCGTCTTCGTGCCGACCCTGAGCGGCGCGACCGCACGGAGCATCGCCCGCTTCCGGCCGCCGACGTGGATCGTGGCGGTCTGCCCGGACGAGGCAGTCTGCCGGAGGCTCATGTTCTCCTCGGGCGTGTTCCCCGTCTTCGAGCCCGACTACCCCGATGACTGGAAGGCCTACGGCAGGGACTGGCTCGAGCGGCACGAGATGGACGGCGACGTCATCATCCTGGCCGAGGGCCCGTCACCGAAGAACCCCCAGGCCAGCCACCGCATGGAGATCATCGACCTGAAGGCCTGATGGTCTGGACAAAACCCCTGCAATCCATATAGAATTATCATAGAATCACCCGCACGCGAGAGTGGCGGAATTGGCAGACGCGCTGGATTTAGGATCCAGTGGAGCGATCCGTGGGGGTTCGAGTCCCTTCTCTCGCACCAGCGTGCACCACGAGGCTACTTCGCCTCGTGGAACGCGTCCATGAGCATCCTCAATCTGCCCGCCCAGAACGTGAAGGCATCTCTGGCTGAACCGTACCTGGAGAACCGCTCCGTGAACCCTGCAACCTGTTCGTCCTGGCCCGCGCCGAGCACCTCGTTGCTGGCGCTGTCGATCACCAGCACCTCCATGCCCGTCGCGCCCGAGCCGGTCCACTCGCCGGTGGCCCCTTTCTTCACGGCGCTGGCGGCCAGGCCGATGGGGATGATCGAGGAGACGCCGCTGAGGACGGGCCTGCTCTGCCTGATCCCTGTCAGGGCGAACTTGAAACGCACCACGCCGGGTCCGGGCTCGGCAACGATGGGGTACTTGTCCTTCACGGCATTGACGAGCTCCTGGTGGAAGGCGTCGGAGAGCTCCTTCATCACCTCGGGGTCGATGCCCTTGTCCTGGGAGTCGGGGGCGAAGTAGAAGACGACGGTGTCCAGCATCACCTTGTCGTAGCGCGAGAAATCCACGCCCGGCTTCACCCAGCGCATCTTGACCCCGCCCTCCGGGCCCGGCTGCAGGTTTCTGGCATACTCCCCGAGGAACCCGGACGGGGCCCTGGTCGTGGCACACGCCGTGACCGACACTGCCAGGGCCATGCTCACCACTGCCATCAGTGCGTATTTAACTGATCGTACCATAGCGTTTCACCCCTCTAGAATTTTTTGCAGAGCACCAGCTGCCCGTAGTCACCCTTCATACGGTTTTCCCGGTGGGAGTCGAAGAGCCACTTGCCGATGACGCTGAGCTTCCCGCCACCGCACGCCGGTATCCAGAGCAGGGCCGGTCCGAAGCCGTAGGACTCCCCCTTGAAGTCGCCGAGGAAGTCTGGCTTGCCATCGCCGCTGTCACCGGTCACCTGCTTGTACCAGTATCCCTGGGCGCCCAGGGCGAAGTTCTTCGCCAGGAACTGGTTTACCATGAAATCCACGTGGAATTCATTGCCCGTCTTGTATTCGGTGGCATCGTTTTCCGTATTGAAGAGGATGCCGGGCATGGCCGAGATCTCGGTGCCTGTCTTGGTGGAGAGCCAGGTCGCGGCCAGGGAGGTGTCGAAGCCCCAGTAGTTTCTCCCCACGTTCGCGAGGTCACCGGTGCTGTAGGCGCCGGTGGGCACGAACACCATCCCGGTGATCTTGAAGCCGAAGTCACCCGCCTTCCACGCGAGAGCGCCCGAGATCATCGAGTCGCCGATGTCGAAGGCACTGTCGTCCTCGTCCCGGGACAGGGTGAGGTGTTCGGGTATGTCCATGCGCACGCCCGCCTTCGTGTCCACATACCCGACCGGGACCGCGGCAAAGAGCTGGAGCCTGCCGCCCAGGACATCCTCGTCGAAGGCATAGGAGGCCCCGAAGTAGTTGTACACGGCGGTCGCCTCGAGCGACATCACCAGACCCACCAGGGGCGCCTTGTCGACCTTGGCGTGGTAATAGAGGGTCTGGTTGACGTACTGGAACCCCGGGTCAGGGGGTATTGCCACGGCAAAGGATGCGAAGGCGCCCGGGAAGAAATAGCTCGACCCGCCTTCCGATGCGTGCGCCGGGGCCTGCATGGAAAGAAGGACGACCAGGCACAGCAGGGTCCCCATGACAGTGTGTTTCACTCCCCTCAGAATACAGTGTTTCATGCTCGTCTCCTTTTGGTGTTTCCATTTCATTATTTTCTCACCTCCGAATCAGCAGTGGGGCATCGATGGCGTCCATCACGCGGGAGGCTGGCAGCCCGTTCTCCAGCAGCGTGGTGATGGCCTTCAGGTACCTGCCGATGTGGAGGAAGAACTTCCGGTACCCCTCGCACAGGTAGTGCAATCCAGGCTCTCCGGATGGGGCCTTGATGAAGCGGTGCTTGGGACACCCTCCCCGGCAGGCCCTCAGCACCGGGCAGTCCCTGCACCACCCGGGAAGCGCCGTCTCCTTCGTGATGCCGAATCCTTTGTCCAGAGACTTCTCCACCATGTCAGCCAGCGTCTTGTGGGCGATATTCCCGAGTTTGTATTCCGGAAACACGCAGTGATCGCATGCATACACGTCGCCGTTGTGCTCGATGACCACGGCGCGGCCGCACTGCTCCGCATGGATGCACACGGGCGAGGGATTGCCGATCCAGGTGTTGAGCGCCCACTCGAAGTTCATGACGAAGACCTTGCCCACGTCGTGGCGGACCCAGTCTTCACAAATGGCGATGAGGAAATCTCCATACTCCTCGGGCACCACGGTCCAGGGGGTCACCTGGACCTGCTTTTCTTCCCTGTCAAGGGCAGCGGGCCCGGCCAGACTGAGCCCTCTCTGCTGCCCCGCCTCGTCGGACATCCGCTCGATCACCGGGGTGAACTGGATATATTCGATCCCTTCGCTTTTCATGAAGGAATACACCTCCAGGGGCTTCTTGGCCGTGTCCCTTGCCACGCAGGCCAGCACATTGTAGTCCACCCCGTGATTCTGCAGCAGCTTCAGGCCGCGCATGACGTCGGCGAACGTGCCCTTGCCGGCCCGGGTGCGGCGGTAGGCGTCGTGGATCTCTCGAGGCCCGTCAAGGCTGATGCCCACCATGAAATTGTTCTTCTTCAGGAAGGCGCACCACTCGTCTGTCAGCAGTGTGCCGTTGGTCTGCAGGGAGTTCCGGATGGTCTTCTCCGCGGCATATGGTTTCTGCTCCCGCACGACCTTCCTGAAGAAATCGAGCCCGGCCAGGGTGGGTTCGCCGCCATGCCAGACGAATTCAACCACCGGTGTGGGCTGTGATACGATGTAATCTTGTATAAAGGCGGAAAGGATAGTATCCGGCATCCGGAAGTTCTCGCCCTCACCGAACAAAGCCTTCTTCTCGAGGTAGAAGCAGTACTCGCAGGCAAGGTTGCACACCGGTCCCATGGGCTTGGCCTCCACGTGGATGCCCGGCATGACCACAGGCGTTTCAGCCGACCCGTTCAGCAGGCTCACGGTGTGCCTCCGCAGCATGTTCCATTGACGACCTCCATGACCAGGGCTCGAACCCCACCCCCGCCAAGGGGGTGGGGTTCATCAGGAAGAGAAAATGGATCTCAATCAGCCGTGATCTTTGCCTCCACGGCGTTCACCTTCCGCTGATCTACCGCGGTGAGCGTGCCGTCGCCGGTGTACGTGACGACCAGCTTGTCGATGGTGCCCGTGAACCTGAACGGCACGTCGTAAGCGAGGTCCACCGGCGTGCCCGTGTCCTCGCCCACATCGAAGGTCTCGTCCATCGAGAAGCGGAAGGGAACGGTATTCCCTATCCGGCCCTGGACCACCTGCTTGCCGTCCACGCTGAGCGTGCCGGTGCCCCCTTTGCCGATGCCGCCGCCGTCGTAGAGAAAATCAAAGACCACGGTGTGCTTGCCCGGCTTGAGGGCCTGCTCGGAGGCGACGCTGTAGTGGGACACGTTCGCCATGTTGTAATAGAACGCAGGCTTGCCCTTTTCGAGTACCAGCGCAAAGCCGCCGGACAGGCCGCCCTGCGTGACGAGCACGCCCTGCTCGCCCCCCGTGGGGAGCACCACGTCCGCGGTGATGCGAAACGACCTGTTCTTGATGTCGGGTGCCGAACCTTCGTGTATGCGCTTCACGGGCCCGGTGTAGACGAACTCGGTGCGCCCGGCCGTAATGCTGGGCCGGATGCCCGGGGCCATCCGCTCAGTACCGCTGTCGTCCAGGGGCAGCACGTTGTACTTGGCCGCCTCGGCATAGAACAGCAGCTGGAGGTCGTGCAGCCTGTCAGGGTACGTGCCCGCCAGGTTGTCGGCCTCGCTGAAGTCGTTGTCCACGTGGTAGAGCTCCCACTGGTAGCCGTCGATCACGTCGACCCGCTCGATCCTGGTCTGGTCCACCCAGGGTCCGCCGTATGGCGGGGTGGTGCAGGCGAGCCATCCGTCGTGATAGATGGCGCGGTGGCCGAAGACCTCGAAATACTGGGTGTGGCGCGTAGACGGTGCCTTGGGGCTGTCGAATGAGTAGGCCATGCTCACGCCCTCGATGGGCTTCTGCGTCACCCCGTTCACCATGGAGGGCTGCTCGATGCCGGTTGCCTCATAGATCGTGGGCACGATGTCGATGACATGGTGCCACTGCGTCCGGATGCCGCCCCTGTCCCTGATGCGTGCGGGCCAGGAGATCACCATGCCGTTGGCCGTGCCGCCGTAGTGCGAGGCGTTGGTCTTGACCCACTGGAACGGGGCGTTCATGGCGTGCGCCCAGGCCGCCGGGTAGTGGTTGTGCGTCTTCCACGTGCCCAGGTTGTCCTTCTGCTTGAGGATATCCTTGTAGTCTTCGGGGATCATGTTGAGCATGGCCAGCTCGTTGTAGGAGCCCTGGAGCCTGCCCTCGCTGCTGGCGCCGTTGTCGCCGCAGATGTAGATGACGAGCGTGTTGTCCAGCTGGCCCATCCTGTCGATGGCATCGAGGACCCGGCCGGCATTGTAGTCCGTCTGCGAGAGGAATCCGGCGTACACCTCCATCATGTAGGCATAGAGCTGCTTCTGCTCGGTGGTGAGCGAACTCCAGGCGGGCAGGCCGTGGCTGCGCTCGGTGAGCTTCGTGTTGGCAGGCACGATGCCCAGCTTCTTCTGCCGCGCCAGGGTTTCCTCGCGCACCTTGTCCCATCCCTGGTCAAACCTGCCCTTGTATTTCGTGATCCACTCCTTTCTCGGGTGGTGCGGCGAGTGGGTGGCGCCGGGTGCATAGTAGAGGAAGAACGGCTTGTCCGGGGCCACGGCGTTCTGGGCGCGGACCCACTCGATGGCCTTCTCGGCGAGGTCGTCGTCGAAGTGGTAGTCCGGGTTGCCCAGGTAGGGCTCCACGGGATTGGTCCCGTCGAAGAGCGCGGGCCGCCACTGGTCGGTTTCGGCGCCGATGAACCCGTAGAACTTCTCGAAGCCCAGCCCGGTGGGCCAGAGGTCGAACGGGCCGCCAAGGCTGTTGTGCCAGTCGGGCACGTTGTGGTTCTTGCCGAACCAGGCGGTGTTGAAGCCCTTCTGCCTGAGGACCTCCGCCACCGTGGCGGTGTCCTTGCCCATCACGCTGTCGTAGCCCGGGAAGCCGGTGGCGAATTCCATGATGTTGCCCGTGTGCACGGTGTGGTGGTTGCGGCCCGTGAGCAGCGAGGCCCGCGTGGGCGACGAGATGGCCGTGGTGTGGAACTGCGTGTAGCGCAGCCCGTTGGCGGCCAGCCTGTCCAGGGTCGGGGTGTCGCACGGTCCCCCGAAGGTGCTCGACGCGCCGTAGCCCACGTCGTCGAGGAGGATGATGACGACGTTGGGAGCCCCTTTGGGGGCCTTGACGGGCTGCGGAAAATCGGACCTCGAGTCCTTCACGGAGAGGCCGATTTGCCCCGTAAACGGAGCCGGCGGGGCCGGAAGGACGTCCTGGGCGGCGGCGCTGCTTATCAGCGCCCCCCCTGCCAGTGCCGTGCCGAGTGCGGCGCAGACGCCGGTGGTACTCCGTGCAGATACTTTTCTTGCCTTCATCATGGTTCTCCTTTCCCTTGTATTCACTGCAATGGCCCTGCGGTCGCCCGTGCATTCAAGGATGCAGTGCCTAGTGCTCCTTTCGCAGTTTCTTGAGGCTGTCGATTCCCTCCCAGGGTCCTTCCTGGCCGAACCTGACCTGTGTATGCTCGCTCAACAGATCGACGGCGCCGAAGAGCGCGCTGCCGCTGCTGGAATGCAGATAATGCTCGAGACTGGCCCGCGTGTCCCAGTCCATCTTCAGGACGAAGGTCTCCCCGTCCTCCACGTCCCGGCAGATGCGGCAGTCCCGGCACCCCCGGGCCTTGCGGAGCGTGGGGAGGAGTGCCTGCAGCGTCTGATACAGTTCCTGGATCTTGCCCTGGCCGGCCTTCAGCTCGATCATGAGTTCCATCGATACCCTGTCCCTTTTCTCCGGCGCACCTTATCCCGGTCGGAATCCTCATGAAGCACGCAGTGACACACGCCGGTATCGTTTGACTGTTACCAGGGGAATCCAAGAATCGTTCCAGGGGGTGGATCCAGGGGCAAAGACCTCAAAGTGTCCGGATATATGAGGGAGGTTGAGAGACAGGGTTCAGGGTGCGCGTGAGAAGTCCCGCAGCATAGTGCGGAACCCGCACTATGTTGCGGGTTCCGATGCGTTCAGGGCCTCTTGATGCCCAGGCGCCTGATCCGGAACCGCAGTGTGCTCGGATTGAGCCCGAGGACGGCCGCGGCCCCTCGCTGGCCTTCGATCCGCCAGCGGGTCTCGTGGAGCACCCTGAGGATATGCTCGCGCTCCACGGCCTCGAGTGTCTTCGACCCGTCGGGTTCCACCGGGCAGGCCTCCCGGTCGAGCTGGTCGAAGAGGAGCAGCACCGGGCCCGGGCTCATGATGACGGCCTGCTCGATCACGTGCTCGAGCTCGCGCACGTTGCCCGGCCAGGGGTATTCCTGCAGGGCCCACATGGTGCCCTTCGGGATGGACGCGAAGGTCTTTCCCAGTTTGCGGGCATGCTTGGCGACGAAATGCTCCACGAGCAGCGGGATGTCCCCGGTGCGCTTGGCCAGGGGCGGGATCGAGACGGGGAAGACGTTGAGACGGTAGTAGAGGTCCTCCCGGAAACGCCTGTTTCTGACCTCCTCCTTCAGGTCGCGGCAGGTCGAGGCGATGACGCGCACATCCACCCTGATCGTGCGGGGGCTGCCGAGCCGTTCGAACTCCCCGTCCTGCAGCACCCGCAGGAGCTTGGCCTGGAGCTCCAGGGGCATCTCGCCGATCTCGTCCAGGAAGATCGTCCCGTTGTTTGCGATCTCGAAACGGCCGACCTGTCTCGCATGCGCTCCCGTGAAGGCCCCCTTCTCCCTTCCGAAGAGCTCGCTCTCGATCAGGTTCAAGGGCAGGGCGGCACAGTTGACCGTGATCATGGGCCGGTCTCGGCGTGTGCTCATGTCGTGCAGCGCATGGGCCACCATGCTCTTGCCCGTGCCGGTTTCGCCCAGAATGAGGACCGTTGCATCCGTCGGGGCGACCTGCTTGAGCCGGAAGAGCACGTAGTTGAGCGCGTCGCTGTCCCCGATGATCATGCCCTTTCCGGCCTTGATCTCGTCCCGGAGGACAATGTTCTCCTGCTCCAGCCGGGACTTCAGGCGCTCGATCTCCTCCAGGCGCTCCCTGAGTTCGAGCTCGGCCTTGCTGCGCTCCAGGGTGTTCACGATGAGCTCTCCCAGCAGGCGCAGCTTCGGGAGAAGGTCTTCCGGCCGGTCGATACCATCTGCACTCGAGCTGATGCCGATGCTGTACTCCGAGGACCGCAGGGCGGCGATGGGGATGTACGTGCTGGATCGCGTCTGGAACATGTCCAGTGAGCGCCTGTCGAGCGCGGCCTCGGCCGGGAGATCCTCGGGCCGGGCAAAGGAAACGACCACGCGTTCGATCAGCTTACGGGCGATCCAGGGGAAGAGGGACACCGGGAGGGGGGTGCCCACTGGGTAGGGAGGAGTGCCTGACACATCGGCATTGTGGGTGACCATGAACTGCGTCCTGCACGGCTGGAGTCGCATGAGATTGATCCGGTCGGTACCGAAGAGGCTCAGGCATTCCTTCAAGGCGCTCTGTATTTCCCCCTCGACCTGTTCAGGCTCCAGGGCGACGACTCGGGTTGACAGGCCGGCAAGGAAATCCTCGAACGCCATGGTCGTGCGGTTCCGGCTGCCTGACGGCTGTCCCTTGACCTTCCTGCCCATCGAGAACGTCTCCCGCGTATCCCCGGCAACAGGATTCTTCAGAAGTACCTTGATAGTGTTATACCATAGGTAAACGGGAAGGTGACACGGGAAACGTGCCTGCGGTCAATCTCAACGATGCGTCCGGAGAAGGGGACGTCGATGGGCGTGAAATTCTCCCTTCCGGAGGCCTTGACTAAACGTATTTCCCAAGTTATTTTCTAGGGCTAGTTGTCGTTTCCATGCATGTACATGATCTGTTCCAGGGGGTTTGGTCATGAATCGAGGTGGTGTCTGCGCGTTTTCTCCCCGTGGTGTTCTCGTCACCGCATGTGTTGTCCTGGTCCTCCTGGTCCTTGCCGGGTGCGGCAAGGGCAGGACGCCCGAGCTGCCGCCCCCGACCGTGGAGGTGGTCGCCGTGGCCCGGAGGGATGTGCCGGTGTACTCCGAATGGGTCGGCACCTTAGACGGCGCCGTGAACGCCACGATCCGGGCCCAGGTCCAGGGATACCTGGTGAAGCAGCTCTACCAGGAAGGGGATGTCGTGAAAAAGGGCCAGGTCCTCTTCGAGATCGACCCCCGCACCTTCCAGGCGGCCCATGACGAGGCCAGGGGCCAGGTGGCATTCAATGCGGCCAAGCTGGACCAGGCCAGATCGACCCTCGCGAGGGTCAAGCCGCTGACCGAGCAGAGGGCGCTCAGCCAGAAGGACCTGGACGACGCCGTGGCCGCCGAGAAGTCGGCCCGCGCCTCCCTGGACATGGCACGGGCCGAGCTCGAGAAGGCGCGGCTCAACCTCGAGTTCACCAGGATCACCTCGCCCATCGACGGCATCGCGGGCATCGCCAAGGCCCAGATCGGCAACCTCGTCAGCCCCCAGTCAACCGAGGAGCTCACCACCGTGTCCCAGGTGGACCCCATCAAGGTCATCATCTCCATCAGCGAGCAGCAGTACCTCGCTGCGGTGAAGAACCTGCAGGGACAGGGCAGGGAGGCACAGCTGGAGCTGATCCTTTCCGACGGCTCGGTCCATCCCCACGCGGGGGTCTTCTCCGCTGCGGACCGCCAGGTGGACGTGAAGACCGGCACGCTCAAGATGGAGGCCCGGTTCCCGAACCCGGGCAACGTGCTCAGGCCGGGCCAGTTCGCCAAGGTCAGGGCCATGCTCACGCTCAGGAAGGACGCCCTGCTCGTCCCGGAGCGCTGCCTCACCGAGCTCCAGGGCCAGCAGCAGGTCGCCGTGGTGGGGCCTGACAACACGGTGGACATACGGACCGTCAGGACCGGCCAGAAGACCGACGGCCAGGTGATCGTCGAGGAGGGGCTCAGGGCCGGCGAGAACGTGGTCGTGGAGGGGACCCAGCGGCTCAAGCAGGGCGGCACCGTGGTCGTGAAGCCCTATGCCGAGCCAGCGGCCCCAGACGTTGGACCTCCCGGCGAGACCGGGAAGGAGTAGGCCGCCATGTCGCGGTTCTTCATCAACCGCCCCATCGTGGCCATGGTCATCGCCATCCTCATGGTCATCGTCGGCCTGGTATCGATGTCCGGCCTGCCCATCGCCCAGTTCCCGAACATCGTGCCGCCCGAGATCAGGATCACCGCCAGCTACACGGGCGCCGACGCCCTGACCGTGGAGCAGTCAGTGGCAACGCCCATCGAGCAGCAGCTCTCGGGCGTCGACAACCTGAACTACATGTACTCGGTCAACACGAACAACGGCGACTGCACCATCACGGCCAACTTCGACATCAGGACCGACGCCAACACCGACCAGGTCCTCACCCAGATGCGCCAGAGCCAGGCCGAGTCCCAGCTGCCCGCGGACGTCCGCAACTACGGGGTCACGGTCCAGAAGTCGCTCTCGGCGCCGCTGGTCGTCTTCGCCCTGTACTCCCCCGGGGGGACCTACGACAACGTGTTCCTGGCCAACTACGCCTACATCAACATCAACGACCAGATGACACGGGTCAAGGGCATCGCGAGCGTCACGGTCTTCGGCGCGGGCCGCTACGCCATGCGCCTGTGGATCGACCCCGACCGCCTCGCCAAGCTCAACATCACGGTCCCCGAGGTGGTGAACGCGGTCAATGCCCAGAACACGGTGAATCCCGCGGGAAAGATCGGCGCCGAGCCGGTGCCCCGGGGCCAGGACTTCACCTACGCGGTCAGGGCGCAGGGCAGGCTCGAGAGCGAGGGGGAGTTCGCGAACATCGTGATCCGGGCGAACCCCGACGGGTCCATGGTCCGCCTCAGCGACGTGGCCAGGGTCGAGCTGGGCGCCCAGACGTACAGCATGATGAGCCGCCTGAACGGCAAGCCCTCGGCGGTCCTGGCGGTCTACCAGATGCCGGGGTCCAACGCCATCGAGGCCGCCGACGGCGCCAAGGAACTCATGGCACAGCTCAAGCAGCACTTCCCGGCCGACCTCGACTACGCGGTGGCCCTGGACACCACCCTGGCGGTCACCGAGGGCATCCACGAGATCTTCGTCACGCTGTGGATCGCCCTGGCGCTCGTCATCGTCGTGGTCTTCGTCTTCCTCCAGGGGTGGCGCGCCACGCTCATACCGCTGCTGGCCGTGCCGGTCTCCCTGGTGGGCACCTTCATGTTCTTCCCGCTGTTCGGCTTCTCCATCAACACGCTCTCGCTCTTCGGGCTCGTGCTCGCCATCGGGCTCGTGGTGGACGACGCCATCGTGGTGGTCGAGGCGGTGGAGCACCACATCGAGAACGGCATGAAGCCCAGGGACGCCACGCTGAAGGCCATGGAGGAGGTGTCCGGGCCCGTGGTGGCCATAGCGCTCATCCTGGCCGCCGTGTTCATCCCCACGGCCTTCATCCCGGGCATCACGGGCAGGCTCTACCAGCAGTTCGCCGTGACCATCGCGGTATCGGTCATCATCTCGGCCTTCAACGCGCTGTCCCTCTCGCCGGCCCTGGCGTCCCTCCTCCTGAGGCCGAAGAAGGAGGCCCGGGGGCCGCTGGGCAGGTTCTTCGCCTGGTTCAACGCCGTCTTCGGCAGGGCCACGGACCGGTACGTGGGCGTGTGCGGCTCGCTCGTCCGCAAGACGGTGCTGAGCCTGGGCCTGCTCGCGGCCATGGTCGTGCTGGCGGGTCTCCTGGGCATGCGCCTGCCCGCCACCTTCCTGCCCGAGGAGGACCAGGGCTACGTGTATGCGGCCATGCAGCTGCCGGACGCGGCCTCGCTCCAGCGCACCGACGCGGCCATGAAGAAGGCCGAGGACCTCATCCTGAAGACCCCGGGCGTGGAGTACTGCACCGCGGTGGCGGGGTACAACCTGGTGAGCGGGGTGGCGAACACGTACAGCGCCTTCTTCTTCGTCACGCTCAAGGACTGGTCCGAGCGGAAGAGGATCGAGGAGTGGTACCGGTTCATCAAGGGCAGGATCACGCTTGAGCTTCTGGGCATGTCCGAGGCCCTGGGCATGGCCTTCTCGCCGCCGGCCATACCCGGCATCGGCACCTCGGGCGGCATCACCTTCATCCTGGAGGACCGGGCCGGCAAGGACATCCCCTTCCTCACCGCGAACGTGGACAGGTTCCTGGAGGCGGCCAAGAAGAGGCCGGAGATCGCGAACGTCACCACCACCTACAAGGCATCCGTGCCGCAGGTCTTCGTGGACGTCGACCGGGACAAGGTCCTCACGCAGGGGGTGAACGTCTCTGACGTCTACAAGACGCTCCAGTGCTTCATGGGAGGGGTGTTCGTGAACTACTTCAACCGCTTCGGCCGCCAGTGGCAGATCTTCCTCCAGGCCGAGGGCGAGTTCCGGACCAGCCCGGACAAGCTGGCCCTGTTCTCGGTGCGCAACGCCCAGGGCGACATGGTGCCCCTGTCGGCGCTCACCTCGGTGCGGTCCATCGCCGGCCCGGAGTTCACCATACGCTACAACCAGTACCGCAGCGCCCAGTTCAACGCCACCGCGGCCTCCGGGTACACCACGCTCCAGGCCATGGCGGCCCTGGAAGAGGTCTTCAGCCAGACCATGCCCCGGGAGATGGGATACGACTACCTCGGCATGAGCTACCAGGAGAAGACGGCCGCCGAGGGCGTCTCGCCCTTCGTGATCTTCGGCTTCTCCCTGCTGTGCGTGTTCCTCATCCTGGCGGCCCAGTACGAGAGCTGGGCCCTGCCCCTGGCCGTGCTCCTCGGCACGCCCGTCGCCGTCATGGGCGCGTACGGGGCCCTGTGGGTGCTCAGGCAGGAGAACAACATCTATGCCCAGATCGGGCTCGTCATGCTCATCGGCCTGGCCGCCAAGAACGCCATCCTCATCGTGGAATTCGCCAAGATGGAGTACGACAAGGGCAGACCCGTCGCCGAGGCGGCCCTGGCAGGCGCCCGGCTGCGCCTGAGGCCCATCCTCATGACGAGCTTCGCCTTCATCCTGGGCTGCGTGCCGCTCGCCGCCGCCATGGGAGCGGGCGCCATCGCCCGGAGGGTCATGGGCATTGCGGTCATCGGCGGCATGCTGGCCGCCACGGGCATCGCCATCTTCCTCATCCCGGTCTTCTTCACCGTGATCCAGCGGCTCGCCCACCGCCACGAGGGGGACCGCCCTTCCGAGAACAAGGAGGTAAGCCCCCATGCGTAAGCTCCTGCTCGTGCCGGTCGTTGCCGTGATCTGTGCCGGGTGCGCCCTGGGCCCCGACTACAGAAGGCCCGACGTGGAGGCCCCCCCGGCATGGAGGGTCGAGGCACAAGACGCCCAGGATGTGGCCGACACCCTGTGGTGGGAGCGGTTCGGCGACCCGGCGCTCGACGGACTCATAGCGGCTGCGCTCAACGAGAACAGGGACCTCGGGATCGCGGCCGCCCGGGTGAGCGAGTACGAGGGCCGCCTCATGGTGACCCGCGCCGACCTCCTCCCCTCGGTGGATGCCTCGTACCAGGCCGGCAAGAGCCGCATCTCCGAGCACGGCTCCAGCCGGCTCTCGTCGGTCGTTGCCAACCCCTTCCACCAGTACCAGGCCGGCTTCGGTGCCTCGTGGGAGCTCGACATCTGGGGCAGGTACCGCAGGGCCGACGAGGCCGCGCTGGCGGACCTCCTGGCCGCCGAGGAGACGAGGAGAGGGGTGATCCTCTCCCTCTGCGCGTCGGTGGCCACGGGGTACGTCAATCTCCTCGACCTGGACAACCAGCTCCTCATAGCGAGGCGCACGGCCGAGAACACGAAGAAGACCGTCGACCTCTTCGAGGTCCGTTCGAAGGGCGGGGTCGTCTCGGACCTGGAGATAAGCCAGGTCAAGTCCCAGTACGCGCTGACCCTGACGAGGATACCCGCCATCGAGAAGCTCATAGCCCTGCAGGAGAACGCGCTGTCCTTTCTCCTCGGGAGGAACCCCGGCCCCATAGCCAGGGGGAAGACCATCGACGGGCTCGCGCTCCCGCCCGTCCCGCAGGGCCTGCCCTCCGATCTCCTGGAGCGCAGGCCCGACATCCGTCAGGCCGAGCAGAGTCTCGTCGCGGCCAATGCACGCATCGGCGAGGCCAGGTCCCTGTACTTCCCGAGCATCTCGCTCACCGGGGCCTACGGGTGGTCCAGTACCCACCTGTCCGACCTCCTCAAGACGCCCGCGCGCGTCTGGAGCTGGGGGGGAGGCATCACGGCCCCGATCTTCGAGGGAGGCGCCATCAGGGGGCAGAACAGGGTGGCCGAGGCCGTGCGGCAGGAGGTCCTTCTCGCCTACCTGAAGTCCGTTCAGAACGCCTTCCGCGAGGTGAACGACTCGCTCGTGAGCCAGAAGTTTTCCCGGGCGCAGCTCGAGGCCCAGAAGATGCAGGTCGACGCGCTGAGGGATTATGCGCACATCGCCAGGACGCGGTTCGACAACGGGTACACGAGCTACATCGAGGTGCTCGATGCGGAGAGCAGTCTGTTCGAGGCCGAGCTTTCCCACTCCCGGACCCAGGCCATGCTCTTCATGGACCTCGTGAACCTCTACAAGTCCATGGGCGGGGGGTGGGTGGACCGGGCGGACAGGCTCATGGTCGACCAGGACGGGCGCGACGGCCGAAAGGGGCCCGACTGAGCCGACACGTCGCCGTTGTTCCCGAAAACGGCACGCAGGGGTGAGCATGGCACAGAGACCCTCGATCCACCGCACCCTCGTCGTCCGCCTCGTCTTCGCGGCGCTCTGCATCGCCGCGCTCGTCATGGCCCTTGTCCTGTGGGTGGAGATGAGGAACATCGACGCGGTCGTGAAGAACCAGGCCGCCGCTGCGGCGCAACGCCTGCGCTGGGCCATCATGGAGGACCTCGACGCACCGGGCCTCGGCGATCACGACCGGATACGGCGCACCCTGGAGAAACCCCTGTCCGTCAAGGCACGGCCGCCGGGGGGGCTCTTCGTGCTGGTGCGCATTCTCGACACGGACTATGCCGAGGCGGCAGCGGCCAGCGACCCGTCCTATGAACACTTCGGCGCCGCAAAGGCATGCGTGGCCGCCGGCATGGACCGTTCAGCGCTGCAGGAACGCGGGACCTGGGAGAAGGTCTCGCGGGTGGACGGCTCCGCCATCATCCACCTGGCCAGCGCCCTCGAGAACAGCCGTGGTGAGCACGTGGGCTACGCGGAGGGGGTGTACGCCGTCAGCCCCGCGGTCCTGGCACGGGCGCGCCTCCAGGCGGCCGTGGTCGCGCTCGTCGCGGCGCTCATCGTGCTGCTCACCGCCCTGCTGCTCTACCCGGTGATCACCCGCCTCCTGAGGAGGGTCTCGGGTCTCACCGACGACCTCCTGCACGCCAACATGGAGATCCTCAACGTGCTCGGCAGCGCCATAGCCAAGAGGGACAGCGACACGGACATCCACAACTACCGGGTCACCATCTATGCCATCCGTCTCGGTCAGGAGACGGGCCTCTCCGACGACGAGATGCGCGCGCTCATCAAGGGTGCGTTCCTCCACGATGTGGGCAAGATCGGCATCAGGGACAGCATCCTGCTCAAGCCCGGCAACCTCACGGAGGAGGAGTTCGAGGAGATGAAGCAGCACGTCCGGCACGGGCGTGACATCGTGGGCCGCTCCTCGTGGCTGAGCGATGCCGCCCCGGTGGTGGTCGGCCACCACGAGCGCTATGACGGGTCCGGGTACCTCGAAGGCCGCAGGGGCAGCGACATCCCGAAGGTGGCCCGCGTCTTTGCAGTGGCGGACGTCTTCGATGCGCTGACCTCGAAGCGCCCCTACAAGGAGGCCCTGGGTTTCGGAGAGACCATGGCGATACTCGCTCGAGGGAGAGGCACCCACTTCGATCCCGGGGTCCTGGATGCCTTCGTGAAAATCGCGCCGTCGCTCTACGAGGCCTACGTGGCCAGGGACGATGCCAGGCCCCGGCATGACCTGAGGGAGATGGGGCGACGCTACTTCGTGGATAAGGACCCGAGGGGTCGAGGGTGGAGACCGTGCAAGAGGACAGCGTAGTGAATGCCATAAATAAAAAGGAGAACGGTATGGTCAGACTCGGCACAGGCATTGGTATCGTGATGTGGATGCTCTTCGTCGGCGTTTTTGCCTTCGCCCAGGAGCAGGCTGATCCCGAGCAGGGGCAGGTCGTGCTCCCGGACGGGCAGAGCATGAGCATGAAGACCTACATCGAGCTCATGAGGACCAACCTCAGGACGCAGAAGAAGCAGATCCTCTCCCAGTCCATGGGGCTCGACGAGGCCCAGGAAAAGGTCTTCTGGCCCATCTACAACGATTACGAGCACGATTTCTCGAAGCTCACCGACAGGGGCGTTGACATCGTCATGGAGTATGCGAAGCACTACGAGAACATGACGGACGAGACGGCCAAGGACATCATGGACCGGACCCTGGCCAACCAGACCGAGAAGATCAAGCTCAGGAAGGAGTATGCGCAGAAGATGGAGCGCGCCCTGTCCGCCAGGGTGGCGGCGAGGTTTTTCCAGATAGACGCCGTAGTCAACAAGATGGTCGAGCTGCAGATCGACTCCAAGCTGCCGCTCATCAAGTAGGGATCCGGTGACCGGTATCAGGTTCCTTGCGGTCTTCATGCTTGCCCTTGTCATGATTTTCCCCGGTCCTGCCCGGGCCAGGGAGAAGATCGCGAAGTACGACCCCCCCGAGGTGGAGCCGGCGGCACGGCGCCTCCTCGTGGTACCCTTCCCCTACTACAACGAGTCCATCGGGCCCGGCGCCGGGGTCGCGGCCATCGCCCAGGGGTACGTCCAGCCCCGGATGCTCATCGTGGGCTCCGCCATGGCGGACTCCCAGAACACGCACATGGCATTCCTCATGGTGAGGAACTGCCGTGTCCCGTTCATGCCCCGCCTCATCGTCGAGCCCCAGGTCTGCCAGAACACGTTCAGGTCGGTGAGGTCCTATGTGCTGAGCAACCCCGCATTTCCCAACGAACGTGCGGCAGGCAACGACTCGAGCGATGACAACTACCTGGAGGCGGACGGCACCGACTTCTGGATCGAGTGCAGGATGAGGTTCCTCCTGCCCCTGGGCGACGGTGCGGAAGTCCTCTCACCACGGGTGAAACTCGACCGCGGCGTCCCGGTCCCCGATGAAGGAGCCCCCCGGTCGTGGAACCCCCTGAAGAACGGCAGGACGTTTATCGAGGTCAATCCCTTCTACCGGAACAGGGACACCGAGGACGAGCTGGACCAGGACATCACCCAGAAGACCGCCGGTTTCGACCTGGGACTGACCTATGACAACACGGACTACTGGCCCAATCCCTCCGAGGGGAGCTACCAGAATGTCTTTCTCTCCCGCGACTGGGGGGCCTTCGGCAGCTCCGCTCCCTGGACCGTCATCGGCGCGGATCTCCACAGGTACGTCTCCCTCGGGGAATCGGAACACGCACGCCAGCGGGTCCTCGCCTTCAACGTCTGGACCGTGAACTGCCTGACCTGGGACAGCCCCGAAGACGGCGGCAAGGCCACGACCTGCCACAGGCCCCCGGCATACAAGGGGGGGAACCTGGGAGGGCTCTGGAGGCTCCGGGGGTTTCCGGCCACCCGGTTCAACGACCAGGCCGCCCTCTCCTACGGCGTGGAATACCGCCACACCCTGCCCTGGAATCCCCTGGAGGATGTCACCTTAGGCGGCAGGCTCAAGGTGGACTGGTTCCAGCTCGTGGGTTTCGGCGAACTCGGGAGGGTGGCCCCGGAGTGGAAGGTCCACACCCTCCACGAGGACATGAAGTGGTGCCTGGGCTCCGGCGCGAGGGCCATGGTGAACGCGATCATCGTGCGGGCGGATCTGGGTGTATCGAGGGAGGATTCCCTCGTTCAGCTCTTCATAGGCCACCCGTTCTAGGCAGGGAGCTCAAGCCCGCACGGGGAACGAGCAACAGGTTCCCTTCTCGCGTCCTCGACCGATCCTCAGAACCTGAGCTTGATCCCGAGGGATGCCGTTGTCCCGCCGAATTCGAAGTCGCCACCGGAGTCGTCGTCGGAGTCCCGGTCGAGCTCGGTGTACTTCAGCTCCATGGTGACGGCCGCATTGTTCATCAGCTCCACGTCCGCGCCCACGAGCGCGTGGAAGCCGAGGCGGGTGTCGCGGTCGTTGTCCGAGTACGGGTACCCGTCGTAGTACCTGCTCTCGATCTCCACTTCGGTGAAGTACACGCCCACGCCCGCACCGGCGAAGAGCTCCGCACGATCCGAGAGGGGCACGATGAACCGGGCGGTGACCGGTATGCCGAGGGTGGAGACATACGACTCATCGTACTCGTCGACCGCCTCGTCGTAGTAGTCGTAGGTCTCATCGAGGTCGGCGACGGTGTAGTCGAGCCCGACCTCCAGGGCGAAGTTCCTGTTGAGGTTGTGGCCGAGGGCGCCCCCGATGGATATGCCGGTGTCGAGGAAATCGGTGTCGTCGTCCGGCATGAAAACCCCCAGCTTGAGGGTCACGTAGCTGTCGTGGTAGGTTTCAGCGGGCCGGTAGTCGCGCCCATGCCGGTCTCTCCCATACCCTGTGTTTCTCGCCATAGCCGTCGTCACGGATGCCAGGACCAGCAGGACCGTCAGCACGGGGATCAGTCTTTTCATGTGAGCGCACCCTCCTTCTCAGTTACCTGCTATGACGAAGGGGTAACCGGTATTGTCTACACGGGGCACTCGCGGGGTGAAGCCCCCGGTGACCGTTCACGCCCGATGGCCCGGCACTTAATGTCTTGACAGTGCTGGGGGGTTCCTATATACAATCATCTGCTTTATCAGAGCAGCCACACGGAGAGGGGGTGTTTGATCAACGCATGCCCGGAATCAAGGTGAGAGAGACCGAGCCTTTTGAGGGCGCTCTCAAGCGCTTCAAAAAGCAGGTGGAAAAGGCAGGTGTCCTTTCCGAGGTCCGCAAGCGGGAGTTCTACGAGAAGCCGAGCGTCAAGAAGAAGCGCAAGGCCATTGCGGCACGGAAGAGGGCCATGAAGAGAATGCACAAAGTCAGATCCTTTTATTAATTCATGCTCATAGAAAAGATAAAAGCCGATTTGGAAGCCGCCATGAAGGCGCAGGACAAGGAGAAGACCTCCTGCCTGCGCATGGCCATCTCAGCGATCAAGTACAGGCAGGTTGCCATGAACCAGGACCTTGACGACCAGGAGGTCGCCAAGGTCCTTCGTACCCAGGTCAAACAGGTCAACGAGTCCCTGGAGTCGTACGTCAAGGGCGGCCGCGACGATCTGGCCCGCATCGAGCGGATAAACCTCGAGATCCTCAAATCCTATCTGCCCAAGGAACTCGACGAAGAGGGCATACGGACCATCGTCACGGAGATCATCGCCGAGACCGGCGCCACCAAGAAGGACTTCGGCAAGGTCATGAAGCTCGTCATGGGCAAGGTGGCCGGCCAGGCGGACGGAAAGATCGTCAACGGCATCGTGAACTCGCTGCTGAAGTAACCGAACAGATCCGCAATCCCTGAAAGGGGCGGCATGCACTGCCGCCCGATTTGTCTTCCATGGTACATGACCTGCTAGAGTATGCCGCCCTGAAGGAGTACATGCAGCCGCTCGTCTCGTCGGATGTCGGACTGAGCGCGCTCGCCGACCTCGCCCCGTGCGCGTCCTGGGACGAGGCCAGACACAGGCTCGCCCTGCTGGGCGAGATGATGGCCCTCACGGACTCCTCCAGGCCCCCGGCGATCGCGGCCATTCCCGACATCCGCCCCCTGCTCTCCGTCAGGGAAGGGGCGGTGCTGGAGGGGCAGGACCTCGTCAAGGTGGCGGACGCGCTGACCTCCATGGCGCGGCTGAGGAAAGACCTCCAGGCCAGGGGCGGCCTGCTGGCCGAGGCGGCGTCCCCGATAAACCCCCTGGACCATGTCTCGGCCCAGATCAATGCCCTGCTCCTGCCCACCGGGGAGATCTCGGACGATGCGTACCCCCTGCTGCGCGACCTCAGGAACCGTTACCGCTCGCTCAGGTCGTCGATCCTGGAAAAGCTCGAAGGCGTCCTGGAGCGGCTCAAGCCCAAGTCCGTGCTCATGGAGGAGCTCATCACCAAGCGCAACGACCGGTACGTGATCCCGGTGAGGCACGACTACCACGTCCACATGAAGGGCATCACCCACGACTACTCGAGGACCAACCGCACGGTCTACGTGGAGCCCATGGCCGTGGTGAACGAGAACAACGCGCTCAACCAGATCAAGGCCCAGATCCTCGAGGAGGAGCACAAGGTGCTCAGGGACCTCACCTCGCTCGTGCACGGGCACACCGGGGAGATCAGGGAGAACCTCTCGACCTACGGCAGGCTCGACCTGCTGGCCGCCAGCGCCCGGTGGGCGGCCCGGTCGGGGGCCGTGATACCCGCCATAGGGGGCGAGGAGATGAACCTCATGGGGGCCCGCCACCCCATCCTCCTGGAGCGTCTCGGCACGAGGGCCACGGTCCCCCTGGACATCCGTATCCCCCGGGGCAGGGACTGCCTCATCATCACGGGGCCCAACGCGGGGGGCAAGACCGTGGCGCTCAAGACGCTGGGCCTGCTCATCCTCATGGCGAAGAGCGGACTGGCCATCCCGGCCAGAAAGGACTCCACGGTCACGCCGGTGGGCAGCGTCTGGGTGGAGATGGACACGAACCAGGACATCACCCACGACCTGTCCTCCTTCACCGCGCACGCCCTGTCGTTGAAGGGCATCTACGAGCACGCCGGGCCGGGAGACCTCGTGCTGCTGGACGAGCCCGGGACCGGGACCGATCACGAACAGGGCGGCGCCCTGGCGGTCTCCTGCATCCATGCCCTGCGGAACAAGGGGGCCACCGTGGTGGTCACCTCCCACTCGGACCTCGTGAAGCTCTACGGCATCACCTCCGAGGGGGTGGAGAACGCGGCAACCGCCTTCGACGACTCCGGGCTCAGGCCCCTGTATGCCCTCCAGTACGGCGTGGTCGGCCAGAGCAGGGCCTTCGAGATCCTGGAAGCCATCGAGTTCCCCCGCGACCTCATCCTGGAAGCCAGGGGCATTGCGAGCAGGGATGCCGGTTCCCCCCTGGCGCGGGCCATAGAGGACATCTCCCGGTCCTCGGCCATGAGGGAGGAGGCGGCCCGGGATCTCGCCGAGGCCAGGAGATCCAGGGAGGAGGCCGCCGCCGAGCTGCAGGCGCAGAAGAGGGAGCGCCTGGAGAACGCGCTCAGATACAGGAGACTCCTCGACGAACTCGAGGTGCTCTCCCGGAGACAGGTGACCCGCGAGAAGGTGCGCGAGATCCGCCGGGCCCCCGAAACGGCGGAGGTGCTCGAGGCTCTGGCCGAAGCCGAGCCTGCGGGGTCGTTGAACATAGAGAAGGGCTGCACGGTGAGGCTCAGGGGGAGCGGTCAGGAAGGTGTCGTGGCCGAGGCCGGCCAGGACTATGCCGAGGTCCTGTTCGGAAACAAAAGGCTCCGCGTGGCTCTCGACCAGGTCTACACGGTCGCCGGCCCCGAGGAGAGGGGGACCAGGAAGGAAACGGTCTCCCGCATGAGAACCCCGCCGCCCGTGCTGCCCATCAAGGTCGTGGGCATGAGGGTGGACGAGGCGCTGCCCCTGGTGGAGCGGGCCATCGACCGGGCCATGCTCACAGGCCAGGACCAGCTCGAGATCATCCACGGCGCCGGCACGGGCAGGCTCAAGAAGGCCATCAGGGAATACCTCAAGGACCTGCCGTGCGTGAAGGCCGTGGCCGATGCGCCCATGGCCGAGGGCGGCGGCAACAAGACCGTGGTCACGCTCGGGGTGGGCTAGATGGACAGGTCGCAGGTCGAGCGCGTCAAGATGGCGATCGATATCATCTCCGTGATCTCGGAGTATGTCCACCTGGCCAGGAAGGGCAAGAACTTCTGGGGCCTGTGCCCGTTCCACAACGAGAAGACGCCGTCCTTTTCCGTGGACCCGGACAAGCAGGTCTACAAGTGCTTCGGGTGCGGCAAGGGCGGGGACGTGTTCGCCTTCGTGATGGACAAGAAGGGGCTGAGCTTTGCCGAGGCGTTGACCGAGCTCGCGGCCAGGGCGGGCATCCAGCTGGAGACCTCGCGGGGCCGGCCGACCTCCGAGAAGAAGGCCTTCTACGAGGCCAACCGGGTCGCCATGGCCTTCTTCGAACAGCAGCTCGCGTCGACCAGGGGGGAGGGCGCCCGGCGGTACCTTGCCGGCAGGGGCCTGAGCGCGGAGACCATCGCCGGGTTCCACATCGGGTTTGCCCCCGAGTCGTGGGACAGCCTCCTGGGACACCTCAGGGGCAGGGGCATGGCGCAGTCCGTTGCCGAGAAGTGCGGGCTCGTGGTGCCCAGGAGGGGAGGCGGGGGGTTCTATGACCGCTTCCGGGGCCGCATCATGTTCCCCATCATCGATCTGACAGGAGAGGTCGTCGGATTCGGCGGGCGGGTCATCGGCGCGGGAGAACCCAAGTACCTGAACACCCCGGAGAGCCCGATCTTCGAGAAGAAGCGGGTCCTGTACAACCTCCATGCGGCGAGGAACACCATCAGGCAGGGCTCCGCCGTGGTGGTGGAGGGGTACATGGATGTCATCTCGCTCGCCAATGCCGGTTTCCCCGCAGCGGTGGCGACGCTGGGCACAGCCCTGGGCGAGGACCACGTGCGCCTGCTCAGGCGCTTCACGGATGACATCACGCTGGTCTTCGACGGCGATTCGGCGGGCAGGAACGCCATGGTGAGGGCACTGGAGCCGTTCCTTGCAGGAGACGTGGTCCCCCGGGTCGTTGTCCTGCCGCCCGGCAAGGACCCTGACGACATGGCCCGGGAAGGCATCGAGGCCTGGAACGATCTCCTGGCATCGGCCCAGGACATCTGGGAGCTGATCTTCGGTGAATCGTTTTCCCGCCATGATCCATCTAAACTGCGGGGTCAGAGCGCCATCCTGAAAGAACTTGTGCCCATGTTTTCACTCCTGCACGATCCGGTGCTGCGCGATCTCCTTGCGCAGCGGCTTTCCGTAAGGCTGGGTACCTCTCCGGACGTGGTCCTGAAGGGCGTCAGGTCGCGGGTGGTCTCCCCCGGGCAGGGTGGTGCAGGCAGCGCCCCCGGGGAGCGCGATGTCCTGGAAGCGACCCTGGCGCGGCTCGTCCTCCTCGATCCCCGGGCCGTGGACCTGATCAGGACGGACAGGAGCTGCTTCGATTTCCAGAACAAGGCGTACCAGGCACTCTTCGATTACATTTTCCGGTACGGAACGGACGCGTGCGACGATCCCCGGTGCCCCGACGAGGTACGCCTGCTGGTATCCGGTCTGAAGGCCCAGGGAGAATTCCCGGGGGATGCAAAAAAGGCCTTGATTGATACCGTGTCCCGGTTTAAGAGTCTTGCGATCGACGAGGAGCTCAGGAGAATTCAAGGAGAGCTGCACGATGCCGAGAAGAACGACGACAGGGCCAGGCGCAACGAGCTGCTCAGGGCGAAGCAGGAGATGATGCTCCGGAAAAAGGGCCTGCGCGCCCGTGTCATGGAGGAACTTGAGAAGAGATGAGCGAGAAGAAGTCCTACCCCAAAGAGATACAGAAGCTTATAGCCATGGGCAAGTCCAAGGGTTTCCTCACGTACGAAGAGGTCAACGACGGGCTCCCGGACGACCTCCTGAGCCCGGACGACCTGGACGACGTCATGGACCTCTTCACCGAGAAGGAGATCCAGCTCGTGGACACGGAAGAGGAGGCGGCACCGGAGGAAGAGGAGTTCGACTTCCACGACGACGGATCCATGCGCTCTCCCGACCCCGTGAAGATGTATCTCCACGAGATGGGCTCCGTGTCCCTGCTGTCCCGGGAGGACGAGACCGAGATCGCCAAGAGGATAGAGGCAGGGCAGCGCCAGATCCTGAACGTGATCATCAATTCCCCGGTCACGGTCAAGGAGGTCATCCAGATCGGCGCCTACCTCGAGAACAGCGAGATCCGCCTCAAGGACGTGGTGGACATCGACGACATCATAGACGTGGACGAGGAGCTCGTCAGGAGCAGGACCCTGGAGACCGTCAGGGAGATCGAGAGCAAGCAGACCGAGCTCAAGGACCTCAAGTACCAGCTCTTCAAGGCCAGGAGCAAGGCGCAGAAGGAGAAGATCAAGACCAGCATGGGCAGGGTGAGCCGGGAGATCGTGAGGCTCATCCACGATATCCACTTCCTGCCCGAGCAGATCGACCTCTTCGGCAGCAGGCTCAAGGACCTCAAGCGGCTGCTCGAGGATAAGGAGAACTCCCTGGCCGCGTGTGAAGAGCGCTTCAGCAGGTCCATCGAGAAGATCAAGGAGATGCACCAGCTGATCTGCGACGGGGACTGCGATGCCGAGGTCGAGGAGTTCCTCGACGAGCATGGCCTCAAGCAGGAGGACTTCTCAGCCATCGCCGAGGACATGATAGCGGCGGCCAAGGACATCAAGCGCATCGAGATCGAGGGAGGGCTCACGGCCCACGGGCTGAAGAAGGCGGTGCGTATCCTCGAGGATGCCGAGTACAAGACCAACGCGGCAAAGACCGAGCTCATCCAGGCCAACCTCAGGCTCGTGGTGAGCATTGCCAAGAAGTACGTGAACCGTGGCCTGCAGTTTCTCGACCTGATCCAGGAGGGCAACATCGGGCTCATGAAGGCCGTGGAGAAGTTCGAGTACCGCAGGGGATACAAGTTCTCCACCTATGCCACCTGGTGGATCCGGCAGGCCATCACGCGGGCCATCGCGGACCAGGCGCGGACCATCCGCATCCCGGTGCACATGATCGAGACCATCAACAAGCTCATCCGCACCTCGAGGGCCCTCGTGCAGGAGCTGGGCCGCGAGCCCACCCCCGAGGAGATCGCCGAGAAGATGGACTACCCGGAGCACAAGGTGCGCAAGATCCTCAAGATCGCCAAGGAGCCCATCAGCCTGGAGACGCCCATCGGCGAGGAGGAGGACAGCCACCTCGGCGACTTCATAGAGGACAAGAAGGTTCCCTCGCCGTCGGACGCCATCCTGGCCAAGAACCTCTCCGAACAGTCCCGCCGCGTGCTCGCCACGCTCACCCCGAGGGAGGAGAAGGTCCTTCGCATGCGCTTCGGCATCGGCGAGAAGTCGGACCACACCCTGGAGGAGGTGGGCAAGGACTTCACGGTCACCCGCGAGCGCATCCGCCAGATCGAGGCCAAGGCCCTGCGCAAGCTCAGGCACCCGGTGCGGTCCAAGAAGCTCAGGTCGTTCATCGACTCGTAGGGGCACGCGCCGCATATCAGCTGGGGTAAAAACTTTACCTCCCGGAAATGATCAACCGGATTTGATCCATAAGAGGAAATCAAATCCGGTTGATCATTTCCGGGAGGCCAGAACCTGGATGATGGAGCCTCCCATTCCGGAAAGTACAAGAAAAAAGGCCCGCCTCTTCAGACGGGCCTTTTCGTAGGTGTCTTTCTGTGCTGCCTAGAAGGTGAACAGCATTTCGTGCTTGAGCACCATCACAGGATCCGGGTCGTCACCCTCGTCGAAGTCGATGTTGGCATAACCGGCGTCGACCAGGTAGTAGAGGTTCGGGGTGATCTTGTAGTTCGCACCGAGGTCGATTTCCCAGGCGGTTGCGTCAACCCAGGGGTTCGGTCCCACTGCGCCTGCAACGACCGGCGTATAGTCGTCCTGGTTGGACATGATGTAGGCAAAAGAAGCGTCGAAGGTTAGGTTATCCATGGCCTTCATGCCCTGGATGTACGGCTTGATCATGTTCATGCCCAGGAGGTCTTCGGCGTCCTGGCCCACGACGGAGCCGAACCCGATCTCGTCGCCGATGATGAGGTTGGCCTTGAAGTCCTGCCTGGAGTCGAGGCCGTGGCCCGAGCCTACGGGCCCGCCTTCATCGTCGTAGCCGAGGTAGACCAGCACGATGCCGGGCTTGCCGAAGTCCATGGTCTTGAAGAGGTTGAGGTATGCGCCGTACACGGTGGAATCCTCGGCGAAGGTGTAGAGGGGGTTCACCGCGGCCAGGTCAGCAAGGTCCTCGTACTTGGTGTCCTGGTAGGTCCACTCGGACTCGAACTGGATCGGGCCGAGGTCGCCGTCGAGGCCCAGGGAGATGTAGAGGCGCTTGATGCCTTCCTTGCCGGCAGTAGGAACCGTGGAGCTCCTGTCAACGTAGAAGATCAGGGGCTTCACGTACACGGTGCCGAGCTTGGTCACGGCTAAGAGGGCGTAGGAGTCGTAGTCGTCCTTCTCGGAGTCTTCGGTGGCGGCATTGCCCAGTTCTGCGTCCTTTTCCACCAGGCCGCCGACGACGCCCAGGGCGGTGTTCTGGACGACCTTCACGCGGTACCGGGGCTGCATGTAGTCGCCGAACTTGGTGGCCCACCACTGGCCGCTCATGAGGCCCACGTCGAGGATGGTCTTCGTGGCGAACGCGTGCGAGATGTAGGCGCGCTCGATGGCTATGTTGTCATTGTTCTGGCTCGAGTAAGCATAGGGCCAGGCGTCGGGGTTGTCGGTGCCATACGCCGCGTAGTCGCCCCACTTCTCGTCGCGCATGTTGATCTTTCCAATGAACGAGGTGTTTCCCACAGTGATCTTCGGGAACAGGGACACATATCCCTTGTAATACGAGTTCGTGACGGTGTCGTCTGCCTTCAGTGCGAAGTTGTCCCAGTAATACCCCTGGGCGCTGAACTCACCGCTCAGATCGAACTTGAGATCGGGGGTGGTTGTGCCCACCACTTCATACACCCGGTCCCTCACCGTCCTCGACTGAGTCGGTGGGTTTGTGCTCGATCCAGCCCATACGGTCGTGGTAACGAATACGATCAGTACGGCCAACAATACCTTCTTCATCCTATTCCTCCTTTTTGGTTTTCTTCCTTTTCGTTCCCGGCCCGTAATAACTTGAATCCCTTGTGTCGCCAGGCCTTTCTCCCTCAAAACACACAAAACCCTGTCCTTTACCATACAACTTGTGTGCCAATTCAAATAGCACGTGAATACAGAGAGATATACGATATAGCAGGAATTGTTGTTGAAAATGAGCCACAGGCACAAAAACCTTCCGTTGCAGAAATAATACAGGATTCGCGGGATTGAGGCCCCGCGCGGCGAGGGAACCCGTCGTGGAGGACCTTTCCATTGACGCCTCGTTCCCGGGTGCTTTAGAATGGACAAGGACAGGAAGCCGTGTCGGATGCGCCATAAATCCGACCCCACCTGTCATCGATCGGAGGGTGCATGAATCCTGAGGTCTTTCGTGAGTATGACATCCGGGGGGTGGTGGGCACCGACCTGGATGACGAATTCTTGGACAGGCTCGCACGGTCCCTGGGCGTATACTTTCGCGAACGGAACGTGAGCAGGGTAAGCCTCGGCATGGATGCCCGGCTCAGTTCCCCCTCTTTCCGGGACATGCTGAGGAAGGGCCTCACCGAGAGCGGGGTGGAGGTCATCGACCTCGGCATGGTGCCCACCCCGGTCATGTACTTCTCGCTCTTCCGGCTCGACGTGGGCGGAGGCGTCATGGTGACCGGGTCGCACAACCCGCCGGACAACAACGGATTCAAGATCGCACTCGGCAAGATCACCATCTACGGCGAGGAGATCCAGAAGGTCCGGGCCATCATGGAGGAAGGCAGGACCATCAGGGGCAGGGCTGCGGGTTCCGTCTGCGACATCATGCCGGAATACCTCGACGAGGTCGTCTCCCGCATCAGGCCCGGCAGGAAGAGGCTCAAGGTGGTGGTGGACCCCGGCAACGGCGTCGGCGGGGCTCCCGCCATGGCGGTATGCAACGCCCTGGGCATGGACGTGACCGGGATCTGCCTGGAGCCGGACGGCCGCTTTCCCAACCATCACCCCGACCCGACGACGACAGAGGGCCTCACCATGCTCAAGGAGGAGGTGCTCAGGCGGCATGCCCACGTCGGCATCGGCTATGACGGCGATGCGGACCGCGTGGGGGTCGTCGATGCCCGGGGCAGAACGGTGTACGGGGACATGGTCACCGCGATCCTGGCCCGGGAGATACTCAGGGACAAGCCGGGGGAGAAGATCATCGGCGAGGTGAAGTGCTCCAAGGCCTTTTTCGACGAGGTCTCCAGGGCCGGGGGCATCCCCATCATGGGCCGGGTCGGGCATTCGCCCATGAAGGCCCGCCTCTTGCAAGAACGAGCGGCCCTGGCAGGCGAGATGAGCGGCCACATCTTCTTCCTGGACCGGTGGTACGGGTTCGACGATGCCATCTACGCCTCGGCCCGTCTCCTGGAGGTCCTGTCGCGGCAGGAAGACCCGCAGGCGGTCTTCGACGGCCTGCCTGCGCTGGAGAACACCCCGGAGATCCGCATCGAGTGCCCTGACCGGGTCAAGTTCGAGGCGGTGGCGCGGTTCACCGCGTATGCCCGCGACCGCTACGACGATTGCGTCGACATCGACGGGGTGCGGTTCACCAGGGGAGACACCTGGGGGCTCGTGAGGCCGTCGAACACCCAGCCGGTCATCGTGATGCGCTTCGAAGCCCGCGACCGGGCAGAGCTCGACGAGATCGAGCGGGACACCAGGGGCCGACTGCAGGGGATCATTCGGGAGCTGACGCAGACCCCGTGAAAGGGGGCGGCCGGGCACCTGCAGGGAAGGTGTTGCATGGATGCCCTTTCTGCGCTAGGCTTAAAGACAGATCTGTCCGACTGTATGCACATGGGGTCATGCAATGAGAAGAGGAGCGGTGGTTTTAACGGCGGTTGCCTGCGTGTTCATGGTTATCCCCTCGTGGGCCCTGCATGCGAAGACCATGTACGTGAGGGACTGGATCGTCATCAATATCCGTTCCTCGCCCGGTGACGCCTCCCCGACCGTCGGCTACGCGAACACCGAGGACACGCTGGAGCTGCTGGAGGAAACGGGTGGCTGGTCGAAGGTGCGGACGGGGGACGGCAGCGAAGGCTGGGTGGGCAGCCGGTTCCTGACGGAAAGACCGCCGAAGGGGATCTACATCAAGCAGCTCGAGGCGAAGATCAAGGCGCTGCAGGACGAGAATGCCCGGCTCAGGGGAGCCGGACCCGCGGAGAAACCCGGAGGCATCGAGCCTTCCGTCGCCGGCACGGGGGGTCCCGCCGCTGCCGTCGATGCCGGGGTCGGATACGCCGAGCTCCAGGCGCGTTACGACAGGCTCCTGAAGGAAAACAGGGAGTGCACCCGGGACAAGGGTGTCCTCGTGGAGGAGAACAGCCGGTTGAAGACCTCTGAAAGGCTCTTCTTCACGTTCATCGGCGGGGTGTTCATCGTGCTCGGGGTGCTCATCGGGCTGTTCATCCAGATGGTCAGCGGCAGGCCCAAGAAGCAGGGATATCGATTCTGACAACGGGTGAGGTGGTGACATGCTGAAGAAATACGAACGGTTGAGTACACAGGTAACCATCAGGAACATCCTCAGGGCACGCTCCGCCATTTCCCACTACATCCACCGGACCAACCTCATCTACTCCTCGGGGCTCAGTCGCGTCGTCGGGTGCGATGCCTTCGTGAAGCACGAGAATCACCTGCCCACCGGTTCCTTCAAGATCCGCGGGGCGCTCAACTTCTTCCAGACCAAACCCAAGGAGGACGTGGCCAACGGCGTGCTCGTGTCCACGCGGGGCAACCACGGCCTGGCCATGGCGTGGGCCGGCCAGTGGTTCAACACCCCGTGCACCGTGGTGGTCCCGGAAAACAACAATCCCGAGATCAACCGCATCATCGAGAGCTTTGGCGCCGAGCTCATCGTGCACGGACACGACTTCTACGATGCCCAGTTCTACTGCGACGAGCTGGTGGCCGCGGCCGGGTACTACTACGTGGAGCAGGGCAACGAACCGGAGATGCTCAACGGGATAGGGACCATGGGCCTGGAGATCTTCGAAGACCTGCCGGACGTCGACGTGATCATATGCCCCATAGGCGGAGGGGCCGGGTGCGCGTCGCTGCTGAGGGTGGTCCAGGCGATCAATCCCGAGGTGCAGATCGTCGGCGTGCAGGCCGCCAAGGCCCCGGCCTTCTCCAGGTCGCTCGAGCAGGGGGAGTGGGTGGTCCTCGACGAAGCGGACACCATCGCGGACGGGCTGGCGGCACGCAGTGTGTTCCAGCTTCCCTACGTGATCATGAAGGATCACGTCAAAGACGTGGTCCTGCTCAACGAGGACGAGGTCCTCGAGGGCATCCGGCTCGCGCTGGGAACCACGCACAACCTGGCCGAGGGAGCCGGTGCGGCGTCGCTCGTCGCGGCGGTGAAGATCAAGGAACGGCTCCAGGGCAAGAAGGTGGTGCTCGTCATGTCCGGCGGGAACCTCGACCGTGCGCAGCTGGAACTCGCCCTGCGCCAGGGCTGATCAGGACCCCTCGTTCTCCTCGGCCTTCTCGATGCTGCCGGACCATTTTCTGGTTATCTGGTCCTGGATCTTCGCTATCTGCTCCGCATCCATGATCCTGAACCGGCTCTGGGCCTTGAAGTATTCCGCCACCGGCACCAGCGAGCGTTTGTCCGCGATCTTCCGTGACGCACCGGTGAGCCTGAGCACCGAATCCTCCACCTCGTAGAGCTCGAACAGGCCGCTCTCCACGGCCAGTTTCCCCACCTTCACGGCATGGCGGGGCTCGAAGCCCCAGCCGGGCGGGCAGGGGATCTGGATGTGGATGTACTTCACCCCCGGCAGGCACGAGGCCTTCTTCACCTTGTCGTAGAGGTCGAGCGGGAAGGCCGCGGAGCAGGTGGCCACATAGGACAGGTTGTGGGCCGCCATGATGGCCGGGACATCCTTCTTCTGCTGGAACTTGCCCTTGAAGGGGGTGTTGGCGGTGATGGCGCCTTTCGGGGTGGTTCCGGACCGCTGGACGCCGGTATTCATGTAGCCCTCGTTGTCATAGCAGATGAACAGGAAATCGTCGCCGCGCTCTGCCGCGCCCGAGAGCGCCTGGAGGCCGATGTCCGCCGTTCCCCCGTCCCCCGCCCACGCCACGACCTTGATGTCCTGCCTGCCCAGGGCCCTCAGGGCGGCGAGCATGCCCGTTGATGCCGCCGCGGTCGAGGCAAAGGTGACGTTCAGGCAGGGCAGCTTCGTCGCCGCCACCGGGTAGAGCCCCTGCAGCACGGTGAGGCAGCTCGGCGGCACCACGAGGATGGTGTTCCTGCCCAGCGCCTTGAGCGCGATCCGGTAGGCAATGCCCAGCCCGCACCCTGCGCAGGCCCTGGTGCCGGGATTGACGAACTCCTCTTCAGGCAGGCTTAGGACGGTGGTCTTGGTCTGCATGTGCATGGTCTCCCTAGATCTTCAGCCCGACCCACTGCGGGGTGGTCTCGATCTTCGTCCCGCGGGTACAGGAATTCCGCATGGCCTCGTAGAGCTGGACGGTCTTGATCTCCCTGCCCCCGAGGCCCAGGATGTAGTTGTGAACGAACGGCATCTTCCGCTTCGATCCGCCCGCGGGGTACAGGGCAGCCTTGATGTCCGAACACAGCGCGCCTTCGTACCCGTAGCTCAGGGCCTTCTCGAACACGATCACGCCCTCGGCCCGGGACAGTCCCCCGGCGATGGCGGCCGCCGGGAAGGGCCTGTAGAGGTGGATGCTCATGATCCCGGCCTTGACGCCCTCGTCCCGGAGCCTGTCGATGACCTCGCGGAGGTGATAGGAGAGCGACCCCAGGCTCACGGCGATGAAGCGTGCGTCTTCGCATCGGTAGGTCTCGAAGAAGGGGTCCCCTCCGCGGCCGAAGTGTTCCCTGAAACGGTTCTCCACTGCATCCATCGCGTCCGCGGCCTTCAGGAGGTCCTCCTGGAGGAGGTAGCGGATCTCCATGTAGCCGTGGGCCGTCCTGCCCGCGGTATCCTGCCGGACATCGGGCAGCGTCACGGTGTTCAGGTTGGCGGGACGATCCGGGTCCAGCGCGTAGGCCGGCCGGTAGGGGGGCAGGAACGCATCGACCATGTCCTGGGACGGCACCTCGAAGGGCATGTAGGTGTGCGACAGGAGGTATCCGTCGTAGCAGACCATGATGGGGATCATGACCTCCTCGGCCAGCATGAAGGCCTTGATGACGCCGTCGATGATCTGCTGGTGGTCGTTCACGTAGAGCTGCATCCATCCGGTGTCCCGCTGGGAGATGGAGTCCTGGTGGTCGTTCCAGATGGTCCAGGGTGCGCCCACACCGCGGTTCACCACGCACATGACCAGGGGCAGCCTGGCTCCTGCCGCCCAGTGGATCTGTTCGTGCATGTAGAGCAGCCCGTTGGCGCTGGTGGCGGTGAAGGCCCGGGCACCGGTGGTCGACGCGGCGATGCAGACGGCCAGGGCGCTGTGCTCGCTCTCGACCGGGATGTACTGGGCGTCCATCTCGCCCGATTCGACCAGCTCGGAGAGCCGCTCGGTGAGCGGGGTCTGGGGGGTGATCGGGTAGGCCGCGATGACCTGGGCCCGGGAGAGTTTCACGCCGATGGCGGCCGCGGCATTGCCTGATTCTATGATATGCATGGCTTACTTCTCACCCCCTCCGGTCTGGATGAAACACGACTCGTCGACCATGGTGATGGCCTTGGTGGGGCACTCCTCCGCGCAGATGCCGCAGCCCTTGCAGTACTCGTAGTCGATCTTCGGCGGCACGGTCCTGCTGATGACCCCGTCCGGGCAGTAGAGCCAGCATATGAAACAGGCCGGCGCACCCCGCCTTGCCGGTATGCAGACCGCCGGGTCCATGACGGGGCGTGCAACCCTCCACGAGCCGGTCCTGCCGCCGTCGCCCGGTCCCGGCTCGCTGTGTGACGTCTTCCTGCCGTATTGGCGCGTACCCACGCTCATCCTCCGATCAGGGTGTGTTCATAGGCCAGCTGTGCGGCCGCGGCGTTCTTTTCCGGTCTCCGGCGCTCGAACTCCTCCCGGATGGCGTCGATGAGGGGGTCGAGGCCTATGATGCCGGTCGCGCGGGCAAAGGCCCCGATGATGCCCGAGTTGACCACGCCCTCGGGGAGCCCTGCCTTGACTGCCAGGGTATTGACGTCGCAGACCGCCACGGTGCAGTCGTTGTAGTGGTACGACTCGAGGCTGCACGGGGAATTGATCACCAGGGTCCCCCCGTCCTTCAGGCCGTTCGTGATGTTTCCCTCCTCCAGGAGCACGTGGTCGAGGACCACGATGATGTCCGGCCGCTCTATGGGCGAGAGGTCGTAGATCTTGTTCCTCGAGATCTTCAGGGAGGTGAATACCGGTGCACCCCTGCGTTCCGTACCGAAGGTGGGCACCATTGCGACCCCGGGATACCCGGACTGGAACATGGCCTTGGCAACGATCTTCGCAGCGGTGATGGCACCCTGGCCGCCCCTGCCGTGCCACCTGATGTCGATGGAGTCTTTCATGTCATCTCCCGGAAGCCTTTCACGGTCTCTCTGTACAGGGCACCGGACCGCCGGTGCGATCCAGGGTGTCTCCGCCAAGTATACCGTGGCATGGACACTGTTGTCGAGACACTATATATCAAGACCTTCCATTAATCAAGGCACATACTTTGCATGAACTCGGAGTGTTGGAAGAAACCATACCGTGAGAGGTGCAGCGATGATCATACGGGAAGCCAGGGAGTCATTGTCGAGAAAGAAAGCGGTCGTGCCGGAACAGTCCCGCAACAGGCCGTTGGCCCTGTTCACCGAGAGCATCATGAGCCTGCTGACGAGCCGTCACACAGACGTCGCCTTCACCGATCTCGTGTCGCTCATGGCGCAGACATTCCCCCTGGCCGCACCTGCGCTTTACGTCGACACCCAGGGCCCTGAGCCGCGGGCATATTCCGCGCTCGATGCAAACGAAGGGGGCGACCGCGACGCGGTGCGGGTACTGGGCGCGCGACGGTATGCCTACACCCGCGTCCTGGCCGGGGGCCAGGCGCCGTACGGTCCTTCCAGGGTGGACATCGCGCTGGTGAAGGGCCCGCATGCCACGGTGAGCCTGTCCGTGAATCCCGGGGGCCACGAAGGGATCTTCTACGAATGGGTCAAATATTTGACGCCGGCAATCGCCAAGCTCATGGACAACGAGCTCCTCCTGAACATGGCATTCAGGGACGGGCTGACCGGCCTCCTCAATTACCGGGCCTTCTCGGAGATCCTCACGACCGAATGGGAGCGGGCCAGGCGCTACAAGACGACATTCTCGCTCATGATGATCGACATCGACCACTTCAAGCGCATCAATGACGAGAACGGCCACCCGGCCGGCGACCAGGTGCTCAGGTCCATCGCCTCGCGCCTGATGAGCAGGCTGCGCAAGAGCGACCAGGTGTTCCGCTACGGGGGGGAGGAGTTCATGGTCCTGCTTCCCCAGACCGGTGTCTACAAGGCCGGCCTCCTCGCGGAGAGGATCCGCGGTGTTGTGGAGAAGATGCGGTTCCCGGGCGGGGTCGGGGTCACCATCAGTGTGGGCGTCTCTCAATATGAGGATGGACGCACCGTGTCCGATCTTGTAAAACAGGTTGACACCGGGCTCTATCTCGCCAAGGGAAAGGGCCGGAACCGTGTCGAGATCTACAAGGACCTCCAGCGGTAGAAGGAGTGGCATGAATATCGACAGTCTCCTCAATCTGGATACGGGGCTCTTCGCCTGCGGCCCCGACGGCCGGAGGGTGCCGGCCAGGGTTTCGGAGGTCGTGGACGAGGACCTCTTCGTCCTCGTGCCGGACACCGACCTCGATGTCACCATCGGCTCCATCGTGAAGGTCACGGACGGACAGGACTCGGTGCTTGCCAAGGTCATCGAAAAGACGGGCAGGGAGTTCAAGCTGTGCATGGAGTGCTACCTGTCGCCGGGCCATGAACGCAGGGCCGATGTCAGGATCTACGACAGGGTCTACTACAGCGCGGACCTGCTCTGCCGCAGGGGGGAGCAGTCCCGGGTCCTCCCCGGGGCCCTGGAGCGCATCCACGCCAACAAGCTCATCATCGACTCGTTCCTCAAGGGCAGGTACGGGTATCCCGGCTCGGAAGAGGCCGTCTATCAGGGCGATACGCATGTGAACCAGGGTCTCTGGGAGATCAACCGGAAACTCGATCTCCTCATCCACATGTTCCTGGCCGACGATTTCAAGGCGCTCATGAACAGCACCCCCAAGGATGTGAACATCTCGGCATCGGGGATACGGTTCATCGCGGACAGGTCCCATGACATGGGGGATGTCATCGAGATCCGCCTCATCCTGCCCACGGTGCCGCTCCTCTTCGTGAGGATGCTCGGCGAGGTGATACGCCAGAAGGCGGTCACAAGCACCCCCCAGACCGAACGCTACGCCGTGGCGGTGAGATTCCTCAAGGTCGATCCGGAAACCCGCGAGGACATCATCCGCTACCTCTTCCGGAGACAGCGCGAAGTCCTGAGGAAGCGGCAGGTCTGAGGCGAGCCTTTTCTTGACCTGCCTTCTCGGGAGGCGAGGGGAAAGACCCCGTGCATTCCCACTTCGACCGTACGTGCGGACCACCGTGTTCTCCCCGGGATTGACACGGCCATCGTGATGCCTATAGAGGGTGAACTGTGTCACGGATAAGACGGTTCATCGCATGGGGTGTCGGCATACTCCTGGTCGCGGGCATGCTCGCCCTCGCCTTTTTCGGCATGAATGCCTACCGGGAGATGAGGAAGCTCCAGACGGGTACCCTGTGGCACCTCCCCACACGGATCTACAGCAGCCCCTTCGAGATCGCCCCCGGCGTGGACATGTCCCGATCAGGGCTCATGGACAGGCTGTCCCGGCTGCGGTACCGCAAGGTGGACACCGTCACCGAGCCGGGTCAGTTCCGTCTCGCCGGAGGGACCCTGACGGTATACCTGCACCGGTTCGAGTATCCCGACGGTACCGGCAGGGCCGGACGGGTGGAGCTGGTGCTCGACGGGAACAGGGTGAAGAAGATCCTTTCCGGTCACGCCCGGCAGGTCGTCCCGTCGGTCCGGCTCGAGCCCGAGACCATAGCCACCCTCTACGATGCCGGCTTCGAAGATCGGGAGGTCGTGTCCCTGGCGGAATGCCCGCCCCACCTCATCGATGCGTTGCTCTGCGTCGAGGACAGGAGATTTTTCGAGCACGTCGGTATCGATCTGAGGGCCATGGGAAGGGCCCTCGTCGCGGATGTCTTCCGCTCGAAGGTCGTCGAGGGGGGGTCCACCATCACCCAGCAGCTCGTCAAGAACCTGTTTTTGACCCACGCCAGGACGGTGAACCGCAAGCTCAGGGAGGTGTGGCTGGCGCTCATCATGGAGGCGGCCTACACCAAGGACGAGATCCTTGGCATGTACATCAACGAGATCTATCTCGGCAGGAGCGGGTACGCGGGGATCCACGGGTTCGGGAGGGCATCCCGGCTCTTCTTCGACGACGATGTCTCGGGGCTCGATGTGCACGAAGCGGCGCTGCTCGTGGGGATCATCCGGTCACCGAACAGGTATTCCCCCTACACCCACCCCAAGGCCGCCCTGGAACGCAGGAACACCGTCCTGGCCCTCATGCTGGAGCAGGGCAAGCTGACGCCCGAGGCCTATCGCTCGGCCGTCAAGAAGCCGCTCGGGGTCGTCGCGTTCACGCCCGTGGTGAAGCGGGCACCGTATTTCGTCGACTACGCACTCTCATCGGCCCGTGATCTTTACCCCGGGGAAGACCTCCTCTCCCGGGGCGGGCTGAGAATCTTCACGACCCTCGACCCGCAGGTGCAGAGGGTCGCCGAGGAAGCCTCGTCCAAGGGACTCCTCCGGTTTCCGGCGAGCGTACAGACCGCCTCGGTCGTCCTCAGGCCTGCCACCGGGGAGGTCCTCGCCATGGTGGGCGGGCGGGATTACGGGGCCTCCCAGTTCAACCGGGCGGTTTCGCTCAGGCGCAACATAGGTTCCCTCATCAAGCCCGTGGTCTACTGCACGGCCCTCGAACACGGGTATACCCTCGCCAGCCTCCTGGAGGACAGGCCTCTGACCGTGACGCTCCCGGGCAAGTCCACATGGTCACCGGCGAATCATGACGGCGAAAGCCATGGGGATGTCCTGCTCATCGATGCGCTCGTGAACTCCTACAACCAGGCCACGGTCAGGCTCGGCCTGGACCTGGGGCTGGAAACGGCGAGCGCCGGCGTGAAGGAGGTCCTGCCCGGGACCGTCGTCCCCCGCAGCCCGGCGCTCCTGCTCGGGGCCGTGGCCTGCTCGCCGCTCGATGTGGCCGTCATGTACGCGGCCTTCGCCAACAGGGGGAACAGGCCGTCGCCACGGTGCCTGGACGCCGTCGGGGACGAGCACGGTGCCGTGATCTGGAAGGCGCCGGCAGGTCCCGTCCTGAGGGTCTTCGACGAAGGCCCCGCGTATCTCGTCGATACGGCACTGCGGGAGGTGCTGCGGCGAGGGACCGCGCGAGGAGCGGCATCATACGGCGTGCCGGACGGGGTCTGCGGCAAGACGGGCACCACCGACGACCTGCGGGATTCGTGGTTTGCCGCCTACACGAAGGACCTGGTGGCGGTCGTGTGGGTGGGGGACGACGCCTTCAGGTCCACGGGGCTCACCGGGGCAGCCGGTGCACTGCCCGTGGCGGGCAGGATCATGGCGCGGCTCGCCGTCCCGGTGCAGGGGGATGCCCCGGAGGGCATCACCTTCTGTGATGTCGACCCCGCCACCGGCAGGAGGGCCTCACTCTGGACGGCATCCCCGGTGACGCTCCCCTTCCTGGCAGGGACGGAACCGGCCAGGGGCCCGGCAGATGTCCTGCCGGGGATATGGGATGCGCTCAAGTCGTTCTGGCCTTTCAAGGACTGATTCTCCTTGCCCTTCTGACGGTCGCATCGTATGGTTCCCGCCATGGATTTCCGCTCCGAACACTGCGCCTGGTGCAGCATGAGAAACGCACCGCTGGCGGACTGTTCATCCTGCCCCAAGTATTGGAGGTATCATCTCGGGATCGACCTGGAGCTTTCCATGGATGTCTTCTGCGCCATCTGCATCCATCGCGGCAGCAGGGATCTTGAGGTGTTCTGCAGGACCAACCGGTTCCTCCAGGAGGACAGCGGGGAGGATTTCGACTGCTATCGGTTCTGCCTCGCCAGGAAGACCTGACCTTGTATCCCCGCGTGAATTCTGTTGAACGGGCGAGCCGGCTTGGTGTACTCTGGGGGCCGGGTTCAGGATCGGCCTGCGGGACTGCTGTCTTCCGGATGTTCGTGTAAGGGGGTTGTATGAATCTCTACTCATGGCTGCAAGGGCACGCGAAGGAGAGACCCGGCAAGGTCGCCATCCGGTTCAGGGACCAGGAGATCACCTTCAGAGAGCTCTACAGGCTCACCGACGCCCTCGGTACGGCGCTTCGCGGTGCCGGCGTAAACCGGGACGACCACGTCACCCTCATGCTGCCCAATGTGCCGGAGTTCGTTCTCACCTACATGGCGACCATCGGCATCGGGGCCGTGGTCACACCGATCAATCCCTCCTATACCTCGCGGGAGCTCAAGCACATCCTGGGCGACTCCGACTCCCGGGTGCTCGTCATCGAGCAGTCGAACAGGGACACGTACGACGACATAGCCGCGGAATGTCCCCAGAAGGCCGTCATAACCACGGGTCCGGGCGGCAGCTTCCCGGAATGGGTCACGGGGAGTGGAAGCGGCATCGTGGAGGATCGTGGCCGCGACGACGTGGCGGTCATGATCTACTCCTCGGGGCTCACCGGATACCCCATGGGGGCCATGCTGACCCAGGGGAACCTCGACCACAATTCCGATCTCCTCCGCTTATGCATGGAGGCGGACGACACGGACACCACGCTCACCCTCATACCGTGCTTCCATTCCTTCAGCGCCAGCGTGAACATGCTCTCCATGCTGCGGTATGGCGGGACCATCTACCTCATGAAAAAGCTCGATTTCAGGGAACTCAGGCATGCCCTGACCGACGGAGGGGTCACGGCGATCTGCGCCGTCCCCACGTTGTTCTACGGCCTGGTTCACCACCCGGACCTCTCCGACATCGACTACGCCGCCGTGAGGACCCTCATAGCGGGCGGGTCCGCCCTGTCCGTCGAGGTATACGACGCCTTCAAGGAGAAGTTCCACACGGACATCAGGCAGGGTTACGGCATCACCGAGGCGTCGCCGGTCTGCTCGGTGAACCGGAAGAACCGGCCCATCAAGCCCACGTCCATCGGGCAGACGGTGCCCGGCGTAGCCGCCCGCGTGCAAGACGACGAGGGGAACATACTCGGTCCCGGCCAGACCGGGGAACTCCTGTTCAAGGGGCCCAACATCATGAAGGGATATTACCGCAGGGAACAGGAGACCCGCGACATCATCAGGGACGGGTGGCTCCACACCGGAGACCTCGGCTACACGGACGAGGAGGGGTACATCTTCATCACCGGGTACAAGAAGGACATGGTCATCACCTCCGGGTTCAACGTCTATTCCCGGGAGGTGACCAACGTGCTCAACTCCCTGCCGGGGATACGGGACTCCGCCATTATCGGGGAGCCCGACCTCATGCGCGGCGCCATCATCAAGGCCTTTGTGGTCAGCGATGGCGCGGAGCTCACCGAGGACGACGTGAAGAAGTTCGCGCGCAGGCAGCTCGCCACCTTCAAGACCCCCCGGAAGGTGTTGTTCGTCCCCAAGATCCCCCGGGACGGGAAGGGCAGGGTCCTCTTCGACCTGCTCAGGGAAGCTCCATGAGCGGATGCACGCTGTGCCCGAGGCGGTGCGGCATCGACAGGTCCCGCAGCAAAGGCGCCTGCCGCGCGGACAGCACGATCCTCGTGGGCGCCGTTGTCGTGCACAGGGGCGAAGAACCTCCCCTCAGTGCGGGTTCTGGCTCGGGTGCCGTCTTCTTCTGCGGGTGCCCCATGCGGTGCAGCTATTGCCAGAACCTGCAGATAAGCCAGCTCTGCCAGGGCAGGGCGGTGACCACGGGTGAACTTGCCCGCGCCATGGGGACGCTCGAAGGGATCGGATGCTCCAACATCAACCTGGTGAGCCCCACCCACTACACCCCCTGGCTCCTCGAGTCCATCGACGAGGCGAGGGTCTCCGGCATGGGGCTGCCGGTGGTCGTCAACTCGAGCGGATACGAGACACGGCAATGCCTGGAGATGTGGAAGGACCACGCCCAGATCTATCTCATGGACCTCAAGTACGGCGACAACGGGATGGGAAGAACCTTGAGCGGCGTCCCCGACTACTGGGACGTGGCACGGGACGCCATCGCGTACCTCTGGGAAACGGCGGGCCCCCTGGTCGTGGACCCGGGAGGCAGGGCGGTCAGGGGACTCGTGGTGAGGCACCTCGTCCTTCCGGGCATGGTCTCCAACCCATTCTCCGTACTCGAGTTCCTCGCCGGGCTCTCACCCGAGATCCCGGTCAGCATCATGTCCCAGTACAACCCTGACTACTATCGGGGAGAGATGCCGGACATGCACCGGCATCTCAGGGCGGACGAATACGAGGTGGTCCTCGAGAGGGCCGCGGACCTCGGTCTGGAAACGATCTATTGTCAGGACGTGGACGCGTCGAGCACCTACAATCCCGATTTTTCGGCCGAGCGCCCCTTCGACGACATCACCAGGATCGCCTGATCCTGCCTGCCGGGCAATGCCTCACATGAGCGTCAGTGTGCCGTCTCGCCCGTTGCTTGTGGACCGCGGCCGGTCCCGGCGCCGCGTGACTACTCCCGGCCGTGGCAGTGCTTGAACTTTCTTCCGCTCCCGCAGGGGCAGGGATCGTTGCGCCCTGTTCTCGGGGGGTGCCTCATCGGCCTGCCTTCCTGCAGGGCGAGGACGTTCATGACCTCGAAGGCCGGTCTTCCCGCCCGGATCAGTTCGGCCATGAGGCGCATGGGCCCCTGCGTATGCGCGAAAAAAGACCGGAGACCTTCACAGAGCCAGTTCAGGCCGGGCTCGCCGTCGGGCGTCCGGAGGATACGGTTTCTGGGGCACTCTCCGTGGCAGGCGAAAAGGAACGGACAGGCCCTGCAGAAGAGGGGGAGCGTCCCGGTCTTCGCGGCGCCGAATGCACGCTGTCGATCGGAGGAGGCCAGGTCATTCACGTGACGCTCGAGGATGTTCCCGAGGAGGTGGGCCGGATCCACGAAGTGGTCGCACGCGTAGAGGTCACCGTTGTGTTCCAGGACAAGGGCGTCGCCGCAGGTGGCCCTGAAGATGCAGAGCGAGGACTCGTCGTGGCAGTATGAGGACAGGACCCCTTCGAACGGTTGTATGAACATGGTTCCCACATCGTTTCGTACCCACTCGTCAAAGATCTCCACGAGAAACCTGCCGTATGCCGCCCCCCCAACCGAGGCCCCGGTCACCGTCTGAGGATGCGAAGAGGATGACCCACGGGCTCGCTCGACCACCGGGATGAACTGGATGTAGCGGACCTGGAGCTCGTCCTTGAAAAACCGGTAGAGCTCCAGAGGCTGCAGGCTGTTGACCGCGTTGACCGCGCAGAGGATGTTGAACCTGACCTGGTGCTCCCGCATGAGACCGGCCGCCCGTACCACAGCGTCGAAGACGCTCCTGGCGTTGCCGTCGCGACGGAAGGCGTCGTGCATCTGCCGGGGGCCGTCCATGCTCAGTCCCACGAGGACGTCGTTTTCCCTGAAGAATCGGCACCAGTCCTCGTCGATGAGCGTGCCGTTGGTCTGGATGGTGTTCTCGATGACCGCGCCGCCCTCGAGAAAGCCTTTTTCTATCTCGATGGCACGGCGAAAGAAGTCCAGCCCCATGAGCGTGGGTTCGCCGCCCTGCCACGAGATCGACACGGGCAGGCCCTCGTGGGCGGTACAGGTCTGCCGGATGTAGGACTCCATGACCTCGGGTGACATCCTCAGGCTGCTGCCCGGGTAGAGGGCGCCCTTCGAGAGGTAGAAGCAGTACGAGCAGGCGAGGTTGCAGCGTGCGCCTGCAGGTTTTGCCATGACGTGAAACGAGCGGTGACCGGTCACGTGGAATCGCCGCCCCCTCCGGCGTTGGGATCCCGGGTTTCCTCAGGCCATTGTGAACGATGAGGGGGCGAAAATCAAGCCGTCCGGACCAACCCGGGAACGGTTCACTCCTGTTGGGCGGCCGTGTTCGCCGACGCGGCGCCGCCGTTCCGGTAACTCACGAGTCGCTGGGTGATGCCCGCGGCCCTGACCGGCTCCATGTAGGACAGGATGCCGCCGGCGATGTCGCCCTTCATGCCCAGGAACACCTCCACGGCCACGTCCGTGTCGAGGTTGTTCATGAGGGTCGCCGCGGCGCCGGGCTTCATGGAGGAATAGATCTTGACGAGGTGTTTCACCCGCTCGCTGCTGACGAACCGGTAGGAGGCGAGGTCGCTCTTGATGGCAGCCTCGATGTCCTCGAGCCGCTTTATCTTTCCCTGGATCTGCCCTTCCAGTTCCTTGAGTTCCAGCTCGCGGGCCTTGAGCCGTTCCTCCTTCTGGCGCAGGATCTCGATCTGGTCGGATACATTGAAGACCATGGGCTGCTGGAACTGCTGCCTGGCCTGCTCCGCGGCCCGTGGTTCGGTGTCCTCCGCTTCCACCGGGGTAGGCCTGATGGCCAGGTAGATGCCGACAAAAGCACAATTGATGACCAGTAACCCGAGCAGAATCTTCGCTTTCATCTCTCACCTCCGGCACGCATGACGGCGATCTCGTCGAGGAAGTGCATCTCCGCTCTCCTCTCGGCGCCCTCGTGCCTGTCCTGATGGATCTCCCTGAGCCTGCGCATGGCCTTGTGAGCCCGCTCGGCCCGCAGGAGCTCCTGTCGTTTCTCTTCTGCCTGGTGCTCGGCCTTGACGATGTTCTCGTCGATGCGTGCGACGCCCTCGTCCAGGTGAAGGAGGTAGTCGTAGTAGCGTTTCACCTCGGACGAACCGAGACCGCTCTTCATCCTGGTCACGAGTTCCGCTCTCAGGACGTCCTTGCGCGCCAGGACCCGCTCCTTCATGGCGATCAGCGCCCTGAGCTGTCGCTGGGACTGGGAGAACGCCTGCTGCGCCATGTTCTCCTGCATCTTTCGTACATCGAGCAGGGTCTCGAATTTGAACCGGAACGCCATTTATGCCTTCCCCGCAGCCCGCTGCGCCTCCGCTATGGCCCTCATCTGCGCCACCGACTCCTCGATGGTGGCCTTCTCATCGATGCCCTGCCTCAGGAACCGGTTGATGGCCTCGTTGTGGCTGATGGCGGTATCGATCTCCGGGTTGTTCCCGGCGACGTAGGCCCCGATGTTGATGAGGTCCCGGGCCTCTTCGTACACCGCCGCCATGGAGAGGATGTTCCGGGCGGCCTTGAGGTGCTGTTCGTCCACGATGTCGTTCATGACCCTGCTCACGCTGCGCAGGATGTCGATGGCGGGGTAGTGGGTCCTGGCGGCGAGATCCCTCGAGAGCACGATGTGACCGTCCACCATGGAGCGCACCATATCCGCCACCGGCTCGGTCATGTCGTCGCCCTCGACGAGCACCGTGTACAGCCCGGTTATGCTCCCCCTTGACGAGGTGTTCCCGACCCGCTCCAGGAGCTTGGGCATCTTGGCGAAGCAGGAGGGGGTGTACCCCTTGGTGGTGGGAGGTTCCCCGACGGCCAGGCCGATCTCCCTCATGGACATGGCGAAACGGGTGATGGAGTCCATCATGAGAAGGACGTTCAGGCCCCGGTCCCTGAAGTATTCCGCGATGGTCGTGGCGAGGTATGCGCCCCTGATGCGGATGAGCGAGGGCTGGTCGGATATGGCTGCGACCACGACGGACCTCTTGAGCCCGTCCTCGCCCAGGTCCCTGTCGAGGAACTCCTTGACCTCCCTGCCGCGCTCGCCGATGAGCGCGATCACGTTCACGTCCGCCTTGGTGTGGCGTGCGATCATGCCGAGCAGGACACTCTTGCCCACCCCGGACCCGGCCATGATGGCCATGCGCTGACCCTTTCCCATGGTGAGCATGCCGTTGATGGCCTTGATGCCGAGGTCCAGAGGCGCATCGATGCGCCTTTTCTTCAAGGGGTTGAAGGGGTTTCCGTACAGCTTCATTTCCGTGTCCAGGACCAGCGGACCCTTCCCGTCCAGGGGCTCGCCCATGCCGTCGATGACGCGACCCAGCATGTCGTTGCCGACCTTGACCGTGGGCTGGGATCTCCTGGCGATGATCACGCTGCCGGGGCCGATACCGCTCAGGTCGCCCAGGGGCATGAGCAGGACCCTCTTGTCCCGGAAGCCGACGACCTCGGCCATGATGGAGTCTTTCCTGGATCGTGAATAGATCTCGCACATGCCGCCCATGGCGCTGCCCGGGCCATGCCCCTCCACCACGAGGCCCACGATGTTGGTCACCTTGCCCCGGACCTGGACAGGGTCCAGTCCGCGCAGCTCCAGGATGTGCCGTTTCAGGTCCGTCATTTTTCCAGGAGCACCTCTTTCATGTGGTCTATCTGGGCCCGTATGCTCGCGTCGATCTCACCGAACTCGGTGTCCACGATGACGCCGCCCCTGTCGAGGGTGCTGTCCTCGACGAAATGGAGAGCGCCCCTGCCCGTGAGGTTCTTCGCGATGATGCGCTCGATGTCGCGGATGTACTCGAAATCAGACGGGTGCAGCCGTATGCGGATCTCCTCGGTCTCGGTCATGTGGTGGCACGCCTGCCTGATGGTATCGAGCACGATGTCCGGGGAGAGCTGGATCTCCCGGTGAATGATCCGCTCGGCCATGAGGAACAGGATCTCCATGATCTGGTCCTGGTGCTTTTCCACGATGAGCTGCCTGATCTTCGTGAGTTCGTCGACGGCCCTGGCCAGCGTATCGATGAGCGGCTCGATCTTCTTGACGGCCATCTTCTGGCCCTGGGCCTGGCCCTGCTCCAGACCCTTGCGGTAGGCCTCCATCTCGATGGCCTCCTTCTCTGCGCGGGCCTTTCTCAGGATGGCCTCGGCCTGGGCCTGTGCCTCCTTGAGGCTCCCCTTGCCCTGCATCTCCTCGACGCGGTAGGGTGTGATGGAGCAGTCCCGCGGGTCGTCGCCGCGGATGATCTTAGACGAGGACATCCTCTCCACCCTTTCCGCCGATCACGATCTTGCCGGCGGCCTCGAGCTTGCGTGCCACGCGCACGATGTTCTGCTGTGCGTTCTCCACGTCCGAGAGCTTCACCGGTCCCATGGTCTCCATGTCCTCGAGGAGCATCTCGGATGCGCGTGAGGACATGTTCTTGAGGATGTGGTTCTTGAGCGTCTCGCTCGAGGTCTTCAGGGCCAGCGAGAGGTCCTCGTTGGTGATCTCCTTGAGGATGGTCTGGATGCCGCGGTTGTCGATGTTGATCAGGTCCTCGAAGACGAACATCTTCTGGCGGATGGTTTCCGCCAGGTCGGCGTCGATCTCCTCCAGCGAGGCGAAGATGTTGTTCTCGGTATTGTGGTCGAGCTGGTTCATGATCTCGGCAACGGTCTCGACGCCGCCGAGTTTCTTGCTCTCCACGCTGCCCATCGCCTCGATCTCCTTCTTGAGCACCTCGTCCACGTCCTCTATGACCCCGGAGGGGACCATGCCGAGGTTCGCGATGCGGAAGACGATCTCGTGCTGGAGCTTTTCAGGCATCTCCTTGATGATCTGGGCGACCTTCTGGTGGTCGAGGTGGGCCAGCACCAGGGCGATGGTCTGGGGGTGCTCGCCCTTGAGGTAGTCCACCAGGATGGACGGGTCGATGGAACGCAGCGACGAGAAGGCCGCCGTGTCCATGGCCAGGGAGATGGAGTCCAGGATAGGTTTGGCCTTGTCCTGGCCCAAGGCCGACACGAGGGCATCGCGCAGGTAGGTGATGCCCTTGCCGGTGACGCCGCTCACCTCGCCGGAGAGCTGCTCGAATTCGTCCATGATGGTGCGGACCGTGTCCACCGGGATGGTCACGTCCTCGAGGGCTGCCATGCGCCTGCCGAGCAGCATCATTTCGTGCTCGGTGAGGCCCTTGAAAATGGCCTGGGTGAAGTCGTCTCCCATTGCCATGAGAAAGATCGCGGCCTTCTGCGGGCCGTCAACCCTCTTGAGTTTTCCCATCATGCATTCTCCTGCAGCCAGGATTTCACCACCGCCGTGGCGGTGTTCATGTCATTCTTCGTGATGTGCTCGATGGTCTTGCGCTTTCCCTGGACCGCGCGCTTCATCTCGTCGCTCTTGGCCACCGCCTCGATCTGGGGCAGGTCATCGCCGCCCTCCAGGAGTTCGCGCTCCTCCGGTGTGCCCCGGTCACGGGCGTGGACGCGTTCCACCACCCTCACCGATTTGGTGAGCCAGGTGAGCAGGGGCCTGATGACCAGGAGGAGGACCAGGATGACCAGGAGGAAGAAGAGCGCGTATTTCACGAGGGTCATGATCAGTTCCTTGTTCTTCTCCTTGGCCGAGATGGCCGCCAGGTCGGTGTCGTCCTGGGCGAACGGCATGCAGGACACGGAGATCAGGTCTTCGCGGTCGATGTCGAAGCCCACGGCATTCTTCACCGCGTTCTCGATCTCCTTGAGTTCGGATGCCTGCCGGGCCACGAACATCTTGTTCCCCTCCTGGTCGGTCTTATAGGTCCCGTCCACCACCACGGAGACGGTCAGTTTTTTGACGCTGCCAGGTGACTGGATGTGCTCCGTCTGGTTCCTGCCGATCTCGTAATTGCGGACGATGCTGCCGTTTCCCCTGCCGCCGGCTGCGGGAACCGCTTCGGCCCCCCCCCTGCCGGTAGGGAGGTTGGATGTCGTGCCGGCAGCGCCCTGGGTCTCGCCGTCGATCCTGGCGTACTGGTCCTTCAGCTCCTCCGAGCGGATGACGTGGACCTCGGGGTCGTACATGTCCTGCACGCTCTTGACCATATCCATGTTCACGTCCGCGCTCACCTTGACCACCGCCGCGTTCGGCCCCACGATCCTTTCCAGCAGGTCCTGGGCCCTCTCCTGGAGCTGGGTCTCGACGGCCCGCTTGAACTCGAGGCGATCGCTTGCCATGATGACGGAATCGCTGTTTTTCTTGCCCTCGTAGAGGACCCGACCCTTGATGTCCACGATGCTGATGTTCTCGGGGTCCAGCCCCCGGATGCTCTTTTCCACGAGATACACGATGCCCTGGACCTTGGAAGGCCCCATCAGCATGCCCGGCCTGGTCTTGATGACGATGGAGGCCTTGGCGGGTTTCTCGTCCTCGATGAAGATGCTTTCCTTGGGCATGGCGATGTGGACCCTGGCGAAGTCGACCTCTTCCAGCGACATGATGGTGTTGGCCAGCTCGTTCTGGAGTGCCCTCTGGTAGTTTATCTTCTGCACGAACTCCGAGGTGGAGAAGTCGCTCTCATCGAAGAGGGCGAACCCCTTGCCGACGCCGCCCTTGGGGATGCCCTGCGCGGCCAGTGTCAGGCGTGTCTCGTAGACGCTCTTCTCCGGGATCATGATGGCCGTGCCGCCCTTGGCGAGCCGGTAGGATATGCGTCCGTCCTTGAGGTGCTGCACGACCAGGGATGCATCCTGCTCGTTCAGGTCCGTGAACAGGTACTGGTACTTCGGTGCGGTGGCCCACATGAGACCGACCACGACGACCGCCACGGCCATGGCGCTCACGGCCAGGAGGCCGAACCGCTGGGTCATGCTCATGGCCATGAACTTTGCCGGGAGCTGGGAGAGGGTTTTCATCATGGCTAACTCAACCTCTTGAGCTCATTGAACCCTTCGATGAGCTTGTTGGTCATGTTCACCATGAGCCGCAGGGTGATGTCAGCCTTCTGCATGGCGATCATGGCCTCATGGATGGTGGGTGCCTTTCCCGAGGAGAGGTCGGATGCGGCCCGCTCCGATTCCCTGACCACCGTGTTGGCGGAGTCGATGGCCTCTTTGAGGGTATCCACGAAATCGAGGTCCCTTGCCTTGTCCTTTACCCCGGATGGGCTCAGGGGTCCCGTCAGGTTGAAATCAGGCTTGTCGATGCGCATGGTTACCTCCCGATCTGCAGGGCCTTGAGCGCCATGTCCTTCTGGGACTTCACGGCGATGGTGTTGGCCTCGAAGGCCCGCGTTGCGTTCATCATGTTCACCATCTCCTCCATGAGGTTCACGTTGGGCATGGTGACGTAGCCCTGATCGTCTGCATCCGGATTGCCGGGGTCATAGATCCGCTCGCCGGGCGTGGGATCGGTGGTGATCGCCTCCACGTCGACGCTGGAGAGATGCTCTTCGAAGGACCGCTCCCTCAGGATGACGTCACGGCGCTGGTAGGGCCCGCCGTCTTCTGTCCGCGTCGTGCGGCCGTTGGCAATGTTGCTGGATATGACGTTCATCATGGTCCGCTGGGCCCGCAGCCCGCTTGCACTGATGTCCATGGCGGTGAAAAGGTCCATTACCTGATCCCTCCTATGACGTTCCTCAGTTCGTCGAGCTTCCTCGTGATGATCTCGGCAGACGCGCTGTACAGGAGCTGGTTCTGGCTGAGCTTCATCATCTCCCGGTCGATGTCCACGGTATTGGCGTCGTTGCCGATGCGGGAGAAGGGATCGTCGACGGTCCTGTACAGGGGCTGACCCGGTGACTTCCCCAGGTGGCCGGGGTCGGTGGCCGTCAGCTTCAGCCTCGACTCCAGCTCTTTCTCGAACAGGGCCTCCCTGGACCTGTACCCGGGGGTGTCAACGTTGGCGATGTTGCCCGAGATGACCTGCTGGCGATAGGTCCGATAGGTCATATGCTCCGCGGCTTCCGGGATTATCGTGCCGAAGATGTCGCCCATGTGTTCCCTCCTCGCTCTCAGTGAAGCAATTGTCGTACCAGGGGCCCAGGACCGTCCAGGAGCTAGGAAAATTCAGGATCGGCGCAGTCCGCACCGGCGGGCGGATCGTCAGAAAATTGACCGGCCCGGGTATACTCGTTGAGCTTGTTCCTCAGGGTGCGGATGCTGATGCCGAGCAGGGTCGCCGCCTTGGTCCTGTTGCCGTCGACCTTCTGCAAGGTGGAGAAAATGAGGCGTTTTTCCATTTCGTGGATGGTTGTCCCCGGGCCGGGCAGGGCGCCGGCATGTTCCGGTGCGGAGCTCTCCGTCATGACATGGGCCGAAGAGATGGTGTCGCCCTCGGTGAGGATCATGGCGCGTTCGATGACGTTTTCCATCTCCCTGACATTGCCCGGCCACGGGTACCTGAGAAGGGCATCTTTTGCCCCCGGGCTGAGAACTTTTTCCTGCATCCCCTCGCGGGCTGCGATCTTTCTGATGAAGTGGGCCGCCAGGGGGAGGATGTCCTCCCCTCGATCCCGCAGGGGCGGTACCATGATGGGGATGACGTTCAGGCGGAAGAAGAGGTCGTTCCTGAACCGTCCGGCCCGTATCTCCTCTTCGATGGTTCTGTTCGTGGTGGAGATGACCCGGAAGTCCACCCTGATGGGGGCCTTGCCCCCGACACGGTCGATCTGCCTCTCCTGGAGGACCCGCAGCAGCTTCGCCTGGAGCCCGAACCCGATCTCGGTCACCTCGTCGAGCAGGATGGTACCGCCGTCGGCCTGCTCGAACCTGCCGACCCTCGTGGCATACGCCCCGGTGAACGCACCCTTCTCGTAGCCGAAGAGTTCGCTTTCCAGCAGCGTCTCCGGTATGGCGGCGAGATTGATGCCCACGTAGGGCCCGCCTTTTCTCTTGCTCAGTGCATGGATGGTCCGGGCAATGACTTCCTTGCCTGTGCCCGATTCCCCCATGATGAGAACGGGTGCCTGGGTGGGCGCCACCTTGCGCACGATGTCCATGATGCGGGCCATCGACGGGTCCGCCACCACAAAGGGCGCCCCGTCGTCAGTGGCCCTGACTTCCCCGGGCGCATTGAGCACCTCGATGACCCGGATGATTTCCTCGGCTCTGAACGGTTTCTTCAGGTAGTGCGAGGCCCCGGCCCTGAGACACGCCGTGCCGTCCGACGTCCCGATGCCGATGATCTCGATGGAGTCGTAGACCTGTTTGGTGCCTTCCATCACGTCGACGAATTCATCTGATATGATGGCGATGCAGTGCGTCTTCGGGTCGATGGCCTCGAGGAACTTGTCCTTGCTGGTGAAGGGACTGGGCGACGCCCCCGTTTCCGCTATGAGCTCGGCGAGCAGGGTTACGGTTTCCTTGTCCGTGTCCAGTATGGCGATGCCCATGTGCCCCGCTACCTCCCGCCGTGCTGCTTCGTGGCCTCGTAGCCGTCGAGATCCCCGATGAGCGCCATCTCGTCGGAGGTTACCCGGGCTGCGGAGACCAGGACAGGATCCTTGCTTAGGCGCATGATATTGGTGAGAAGTTCCCTGGCCCTTGAGGCATCCCCCTGGACATGGGCGATTCCCGCGAGATAGTACATGGCCCAGTGCACATGCGATGACCGGGGGTATGCATCCAGCAGGGCCTGGTAGAGCGAGGAAGCCCTGGCAAGGGAAGCGGCCTTCCTCAGCTGGCCGGCCCTCTTGTACAGAGCCTCTTCGATGATCGGGGAAACCCGTTCCGGGTGGAACGCTATGATGCGGTCGAGCGCCTCCTCTTCCTTCAGGGGCGTTCCCAGCCTCCGGTACGCGTCTGCCAGATAGGACAGGGAGTGCAGAGCCAGAGGGCCTCCCTCGGCGGCCGAGGCCTCGAGGTGCGGCAGTGCGGCTGAGAGACTGCCGAGCCGGTAGAGCACCTCGCCTCGCCGTTCACGCATGATCCGGGCATCCTTTCCGTCGGGGTAGGTACTCAGGTATATGGTGTTCCAGATGAGGGCCTCCTGAAACTTATTCCGCTTGATGTCGATGGTGAAGAGCAGGGAGAAGGCCTGTTCCTTGTAGATGGAATCACCCCTGGTGGAGAGTTCCAGCATGGTGCGTGCCTCTTCGGTCTGGCCGAGGCGGTTCAGTGCATCCCCGATGATGAACAGGGTGGCGCTGTCCTGCAGCTCCTTTATGAAGCTGCCCCTGTAGCGCGTGTAGATCTCGTAGATCTGGTCGTAGCGTGAATCGCGGTACAGGACACGGGTTCTCTCGACGATGCCCCGGATCGCCTCCACCTGGGTGTAGTGGTGGATCGTGTCCCCCTTCTTCGTATTCCTCCAGACCTCGTGGTACGTTGCGAGCGCCTTCTCCCAGTCACCGTGCTTGGCATAGGCCTGGGCGATCCTCACCTTCACCAGGGAGGCGAGGGCCTTGTCCTTGAGTTCCGCGGACGTCTTCAGTGTCTGGTAGATGTCCATGACCTCGTTGAAGGCACGATCGGAGAGCCTCCCCCGTTCGTCTGTGTTCTTCTCGATGATGATGCGGGCTGTCTTGAGCTTCGCTATGGCCAGGCCGTCGCCCTCGGGGACCAGGTTCTCGGCCTGGGAGAACACCACGATGGCCCTGTCCTTTTCCCCTGTCTGGTAGAGGCTGTCGCCCAGCATGAGGAGGTATTTCTGCCTGTCACGGCCTCCGGCGAGATTCAGTGCCAGGGTCAGGTAATCTTTGGCCCGGGAGAAATCGTTCATCCTGAACGCCGCATCGCCCATGCGTGCGTAGATGCCGGGGTCTGTCCGGGGATAGTCAGGGTCCGAGGAGAGGGCCTGCCGGTACAGGTCCAGGGCCTTGGCGTGATCGTTCAGGCCCAGGTAGGTATCGGCCAGGACCGCCGAGTACAGCGGCTTGAGCCTTTCCGGGAGTCCTTGTGCACCGAGGGCGATGACGAGTCGCCTGCCTGCGGCGTAGGCGTCCTGGTAGGACCCGCCGCGATTCAGGACATCCATCTCCCGGATCGACGCCTCTGCCCTGACGTCGTCGTTCTCGGAATTCCTGAGGCGGGAGAGCGACGCACCGGCCTCACTGGGGAGACCTGCACGGATGAGCATGGAACAGTGTTCCAGCATGACCCGGTCCCGCCGGGGCCCTTCGGGGAGTTCCTGGATGGCCCTGCTCATGAGGGAGAGCGAGGCGTTCGACCTTTCGCCCATCCTGTACGGGAAGGCAAGCGACCAGTAGGATCGCGCAAGGATGATCGCCTCCTCGTCAGACAGCGACGATATGTGCGGCTCGAGCATCCGTATGACCGCAGCGCTGTTCCCTGCGTCGAAGAGACTCTGTGCGGAGGATCCTCTCGTCTGCGGGGAAACGTCTCCGGAGGCGCTCATCTCGAAGATGACCCTGGTTCCGTCACGCTCGACCTTCGCCCTGTTCATCGTATAGTGTTTGTTTACGGACATGATCAGGGTGGTGCCGCTGGCCATCTTCATGAGATTGACGGAGGTCAGCTGCGGGATTCCTTCGAGGAGGCGGCCCAGATCCGTGCAGGAGATCTCCGCAGGGAAGTGGACGAACACCCTGCCTTTCCCGGCCGTGCGGACGTCGACAGGGGTCCCTTCATCGAGGACCATGACGACGCTGCTGCGCGATGTGCCGGGAATCATGTCGAAGCGTCTTACGGGACAGGTGTGTTCCTGCCCCTCCTGCCTCTTCATGGAGATATCGACGACCAGCCGGGCAGGGAGCTGCTTGAACGACGATGTGTAGGTGAAGGGGTGTTTCATGGTGATGGTGGCCCTGGTGCCGTCGAAGGCGAGGTGATCGATCAGGAAGAGGTCCTCCATTGTCTGCGGTTCGGCCACAGTGTGGGGAAAATTGACGATCAGCGTCTGGTTTTGTTCCACCAGATCCGGGCTCATCGCCTCACCTGACTTCAGATGGAACACGATCCTGGTCGTGTTCCCGGAGCTCCCCACCACGATGTCTCCCGCAGGCGCCGCGCCCGCAGCGACAAGGACTATGCACATGACCTGCAGGGCACAACGCAGGGCATGCTTCAGGGTGATCGGTATGGCGCTGTTGTATTTCACCGCAGCATGGAAATACAACTTCCATGCCACATTGAGATGGAGGGGTGGGCGGTGCCCCGTGTACCCTAGACCGGGTTCGGTTCGCCGGGTTTTTCGAGCCTCTGCTTCTTGATCTTTTCCACCAGGGTCGTCCGGTTCACGTGGAGGAGCTTGGCCGCCCTGTTCTTGACCCAGTTGCTCTTGTTCAGGGCCTGGATGATGATGCTCCGTTCGAACTCGTACACCGCGGTGGACAGGTCTATGCCCGTCTCGGGCAGATCGATGGACGGCACGGCCGAAAGCGGGGACATCGAGCCCGAAAGGATCTTCTCGGGGAGCTCCTCCATCTCGATGACGGGAGAGTCGCACAGCACGACCATGCGCTCCACCAGGTTCTCCAGCTCCCGGACATTGCCCGGCCAGCGGTAGCGCATGAGGGTCGAGAGGGCCTTCTTGCTGAAGTCCGTCTTTTTCGGAGATTTCCCGTTTCCGTACTTCGAGAGGAAATGCTTGACGAGGAGCGGGATGTCCTCGATCCTCTCACGCAGCGGAGGGAGGTGTACGGGGATGACATTGAGCCGGTAGTAGAGGTCTTCACGGAACCTTCCCTCCGCGACTTCCTCCTCGAGGATCCTGTTGGTCGCCGCAATGATCCTGACATCGGCCCTGATGGATTTGACCCCGCCGACTCGTTCGAACTCACGCTCCTGAATGACCCGGAGCAGCTTGACCTGGAGGTTGGGGCTCATCTCGGAGATCTCGTCGAGGAAGATGCTGCCGCCGCCCGCGAGCTCGAATCTGCCGATCCTCGTCCTGAATGCCCCGGTGAAGGCTCCCTTCTCGTGCCCGAAGAGCTCGCTTTCAAGCAGCTCCTCCGGGATGGCCCCGCAATTGACCGGGACAAAGGGGTTCGCGGCCCTGGAGGAGTTGAAATGCAGCGCACGCGCGACGAGCTCCTTGCCGGTCCCTGATTCGCCGAGGATGAGCACCGTGGAGTCCGTCGAGGCCACCTTGTCGATGAGGCCGAACACCTTCTGCATCTTCTCCGAGGTGCCGACGATGTTCTCGAACTTGTACCTGGCCTTGAGCTGCTGCTTGAGGTAGGTGTTCTCCTCCTGCAGGGCGAGGTGGTCCAGCGCCTTCTTCACCACGACCTTGATCTCGTCGGCCTTGAACGGCTTGGTGATGTAGTCGAAGGCCCCGAGTTTCATGGCGTCGACCGCTGTCTTGACCGATCCGTAACCGGTATAGAGGATGCCGATGGTGTTCAGCTTGTTCTCTATGATGTAGTGTATGACGCCGAGCCCGTCTATCTCGGGCATCTGAAGGTCTGTGAGGACGACGTGAAACGGTTCCTGCGAAAGCCGTGCAACGGCATCCTTTCCGTTGGCTGCACCGGCGACGCTGTAGCCCTCATCGGAGAGGATTTCAGAGAGGTATTCCCTGTTGGGGGCTTCGTCGTCTACTATGAGTATGGAATGGTTTCCCATAACGGTTGAAGGTGTTATAGCGCATCATTGCAGATGCGTCAATATATAGACGCTCTCGTGGGGAGAAAGATTCCTGCACGGCGTCGGGCATGTATTACTGCTCTTTGCCGTTCACCTGGTCTCTCATGTCTTTGCCGGACTTGAAGAAGGGCAGGGTTTTCGACTTGACCTGGATCTTCTCGCCGCTCTTGGGGTTCCGTCCGATGTAGGGCTTGTAGTCCCTCATGACGAAGCTGCCGAATCCCCTGATCTCGACGCGGCGTTTGTTCTTCATGGCAATGATCATGGAATTGAGGATGGAATTCACCAGGGCTTCGGCCTTCTTGGGGTGGAGGGCCATGCGCATGGAGAGTTCTTCGATCAATTCTGATTTGTTCATGCATATCCTCCTGATATGAACTGGTTACAGATAAGAATATAAAGTGAAACAGGCAAATGTCAAGTTTTATTATTGTTTTTTAACACCTTGTGGAGCGATCCGAGCTCCGAGGGGCTCAGCTCGCGGATCTCGCCCGGTGACAGGCCTTTCAGCACCAGGGGGCCGACGCTGATGCGCTTGATGGACAGGACCCTCAGGTCGACGGAAGCGGCCATGCGTTTGATCTGATTCTTGAGCCCCTGCACCAGGGTGATGCGGAGGGTGGAACCCCCGGGACCGCTGCGCACGGTCACGATCCGTGCGGGGAGCGTCTTCTTCCCGTCGAGCACGACACCCCCGGCCATGCGTGATATGGCCTCCTTTGTCGGAGCCGGCGTCACCCTCACGAGATAGGTCTTGGGGACCTTGAACGAAGGGTGGTGGAGCGCATGCGCCAAATCCCCGTCATTGGTGAGGATGAGGAGTCCCTCCGCGTCAAAATCCAGTCTGCCCACGGGGAATACGCCCAGGAACCGCTTCGGGATCAAGTCCCTGACACAAGGCCTGTCCTCGGGGTCGTTCAGGGTGGTCAGTACGTTCCTGGGCTTGTAGAGCGCCAGGACATGAATCTCCTGCTTCGACAGGGGCCTGCCGTCGAGGGTTACCTCGTCGATGTCAGGGTCGATGGAATCGCCGACGCGGGCTTTATGACCATTGATCTTCACGCGGCCGGCCGTAATGAGTTCGTCCGCCCTTCTCCTCGACACGGCCCCGCTCGACGCGATGAACCTGTTGATACGCACCGTAGCCATATGCGGTGATCTCACGGCGCAAAAGGGACGCCCATTCAGTCAGGGGTCTTGTTCAGGCGAGTCCTGCAGACATCGCATTGTTCGCTGCTGTAGGGATCGCTGTCATGGTAGATGACCATGCTCACCTCGTCGGTCAGGCCGTGGCGATGCGTGCAGCTCGTGCAGAACAGACGGCCGATGGTGTCGAGATAACCGATGACGGGCTTGCTCGTGTCTCCTTCGAGGGCGGTGTCGTGCTTGTATTCGCTGATGATCCCGAGGGACCCGCACGAGGGACACTGATACCCTGATGCCGCATCGAAGAATCTCGTGCCGCACCGGCTGTTCGCACAGTAGTACCTGGAGACCCTCCTTCTGTTCTTGTCCATGAGGGAATGGATGATCTCGGTGTATATGTTCCCTGCAGAGTTCTGACTCGGTCCTCTGCCGTGCAGCCGGTCGTCCCTCGTCTTGTCGGCGGTGAGGAGCCCCGCCTCGTTATCGGCTCGAGAGTGCTTTTTCATGTCCGCTCCCTTCTGTACCGGCACCGCGTGCAAGCGATGAACCGTTCTGAGCATTGTGTAGTGACGGGGAGGCTCTATTTCAACACAAGGGATCGATCACACCCGAACACGTTCCCTGTCCTTCCTCACACTATGCAAGGAACGTTCCTGCCCAGGGCTATGCCGGCCAGGTCGATGACGGTGTCATAGGCCATGACCTCGAGACCCTTCCTCCATGCCTTCCGGAGCCCGTTCGCGTAGGCCGGGTCGATATGGGCCGAAGGGGTGAGGGACCGTGCATCCATCCGCTGGATGATGAAGAGCATGACACCCCTGTATCCTTTTCGACACATGAGCTCCAGTTCCCGGACATGCTTCAACCCCCTCTCGGTCACCGCGTCAGGGAACATGGCCGTGCCGTCCTCCACCAGGGTCGAGCTCTTGACCTCCACGAGACAGGGGGGGCGGTGCTCTCCGGTCAGGAGGAGATCGATGCGGGAGCGGTCGCTGGTGCGCACCTCCTGCCTGATAGAGGTGTAGCCCGACAGTTCCGGCAGGAGGCCTCTTTCGATGGCTGACCTGGCTATCTGGTTGGCCCTCATCGTGTTGACCACCACCGGCGACCCGGGCATCTCTATCATTTCCCAGGTATACGGGAATTTCCTGCCGGGTCTGTCCGAAGTCGACAGGTGCACGGGCCGTCCGGGTTCGGAACAGGACAGCATCCGTCCCGAGTTGGGGCAGTGGGCCGTGACAGCGGCGCCGTCATCGAGCATGACATCTGCCATGAATCGCTTGTATCGTCTGAGCAGGGTGCCCCTGGTCAGCGGGGGCCAGGATACGAGGAGTTCGTTCATGGCTCATTGGTACCAGCGATGGTCACCGGTGTGCAAGCCATTCAGGACGTGGGGCGCATTGCTCATGGAACCGGTGGCACGGCGAACGTTTTGACACCTCGACCCCCGTAAGGTATAAGGCCTGTGCAATGGACCAGATGAACCAGATCGTCAGTCAGATCGCACTCCTCGTCGTACCTGTGCTGTTCTCGATCACGGTCCACGAGGTGTGCCACGGCTACGCCGCCTACCTCTTCGGCGACCCGACGGCCAAGATGGCGGGCAGGCTCACCTTCAATCCCGTCAAGCACATCGACCCTGTCGGCATGCTCGTGCTCTTCGTCACCCGGATGATCGGCTGGGCCAAACCCGTGCCCGTGGACCCGAGGTACTTCAAGCGGCCCCGCCAGGACATGGTGTGGGTTTCGCTGGCAGGCCCCGCGTCGAACCTCGTGCTGGCAGCCGTCACCGCCCTGGTCCTGAAGATCGTCGGTCCTGCCCTGGCATCGACGGTTCTCTATCCCCTGGTCATCATGCTGCAGATGATGGTGATGATCAACATAGGCCTGGCAATCTTCAACCTTATCCCCATACACCCGCTGGACGGCAGCCACATCATGGAGGGAGTGCTCCCCGCCAGGCTCGCACATTCCTATTCGAAGCTCCAGCCCTATGGGTTCATCATCCTGCTGCTGCTTATCTTCACCCGGGTCGTCGATTTCGTCATATTCCCGATCATCCACGGGATCGCATACGTTCTTCTGCGCTAGAAGAGGAGAGACATGGACAAGAAACGCATCGTTTCCGGCATCAGACCAACAGGCGACCTCCACATCGGGCATTACCTCGGTGTGCTGAAGAACTGGGTGAGCCTCCAGGACGAATACCAGTGCTTCTATTTCGCGGCCGACTGGCACGCCCTGACCAGCGAGTACAAGGACCCGTCCGTCATCGCGCAGAGTTCCCGCGACATGGTGACCGTCTGGCTGAGCGTGGGCATCGATCCTGACAGGTCGGTCCTGTTCAGGCAGTCTGACGTGAAGGAACACGCGGAGCTGTTCACGCTCCTGTCCATGATCACCCCGATCCCGTGGCTCGAAAGGAACCCGACCTACAAGGAGATGAAGGAGGAACTCAAGGAGAAGGACCTGAGCACCTTCGGTTTCCTCGGATACCCCGTCCTTCAGGCTGCGGACATCGTCATCTATCACGCGGACCGGGTCCCCATCGGCGAGGATCAGCTCCCCCACCTCGAGCTGACCCGTGAGATCGTGCGCCGTTTCAACTACCTCTACGGGGCACAGACCCTCAGAGAGCCCAAGGAGATCCTCACCGAAGCCCCACGGGTGCCGGGACTCGACGGCAGGAAGATGTCCAAGTCGTACGGCAATGCCATCTTCATAGAAGAAACCGAGGCGAGCCTGAAGCCCAAGGTGATGCAGATGCTCACCGATGTGAAGCGCATGCGCAGGAGCGATCCGGGAGAACCCAACGACTGCAACCTCTTCCCCTTCCACGATTTCTTCACGGACGAGGCGACCCGCGAAGAGATACAGGCCGGCTGCAGGAGCGCGCAGTGGGGGTGCGTGGACTGCAAGAAGGTCCTCCTCAAGAACCTGGTTGCCGAATTTTCTCCGGTATGGGAAAAGATCGCGTATTACAAGGGCCACATGACCCTGGTGAATGACATTCTCAAGGCGGGCCGTCAGAGGGCGACCCTCGAATCAGAGCTCACCATGGCCCGGGTCAGGGAGGCCATGAAGCTCGCGTATCACGACTGAGGCGATGATGGAGCATTGCGCACCCCTAAGGGCCACGGACATGGATTTCGTGCTCCACCTGCCCATGTTCGAGGGGCCGCTGGACCTGCTGCTGTACCTCATCGAGAAGAACCGGTTCACCCTGTACGACCTGGAGGTGTGCCCCATCATCGACCAGTACCTTTCCTACATCGAACGGGTGCGCCTGCTCGACATCTCCCTGGCCGGAGAGTTCCTCGACATGGCCTCCTACCTCATCTGGCTCAAGTCGCGCATCCTGCTGCCTGAGGCTTTCGCCCCCGCGGGAGAGGAGGGGAAGAATCCCGTCGAAGAGCTCAGGGACATGCTCCTTGCGTACCACTCCATCAAGGCCGCCTCCCGCGATCTCGGCATGAGGCCGGTGCTCTACTGGGACACCTTCCCGAGGGGGGATGTCCAGGAGGAGCGGGAGGTCTCGCACAGCACCCTGGGGCCTCTGCTGGAGGCCATCGCCGCCATCCGGGTCAGGACCAGACAGCTGGTCATGAACATCGCCCCCATGCGGTTCAGCATCCAGGAGATCATGTCCCGCATCCACGCGCTGTTCGCCGGCCGGAAGAGGATCGCCCTGAGAGAGGCGGCCCCGAGCGGAGAGAAGACCGAGCTCATCGGGGCCTTCATGGCGGCCCTGGAGATGTCGCGGCTCAGCATCGTGAAGCTCGTCCAGAGGGGTCTGTTCTCCGCCATCTATCTGCTCAAGAGGGCCGAGCGAACATGAGGATCTTCGGGCTACGGACAGAGGTTCTTCGACCATGACGAACAGGGAGATCATCGAGGCGCTCATCTTCTCTTCCAGCGGGGCCGCGGCCCTCAAGGACATCATGAGGATCCTTCCCGGCATGTCGCCCGAAGAGATCGCTCGATGCGTCGAGGAACTCAACGGCATCTACGAGGCATCCAACCGGAGCTTCAGGATTCACCGGGCGGGCAGCGGGTACCTGTTCGCGACCCGGCCGGAGTACGCACCCTCCATCCGCCAGCTGGTGAGCCCGGTGAAGCTCACCGGTGCCGCCCTGGAGGTCCTCGCGGTGGTCGCCTACAAGGGGCCCTGTTCAAAACAGACCATCGACGGTATCCGGGGCGTGGATTCGACCTCGAGCATCAAGCAGCTCATCCGGCATCAACTCATCGACGTCAAACCCGGAAAACCGATGCTCTACACCACCTCCGAGAGGTTCCTCGAGGTGTTCGGACTGACCTCCCTGTCCGAGCTCCCGGACATTGCCCAGTTCGAGGAGGCCTTCGGCATGCCCGAGATCTCCGCCGAGGAGCCCCGGACATGAAGGGATGTTCGGTGGGCAGGACTATTCCGCCGGTTTCCGTATATTCAGGAAGAGGTTGACTCCCTCGGGTTCTTTCTCCACCACCAGGCCGGGGTTTCCCGGCAGGCCCGAGGCAAGGCGTTTCAACTCGTCCTCGCTCCGATGGATCAGGAACCACTCGGCCCCGTACTCCATGATGAACCGCTGAGGGTTGTAGGTACCGAAGTTGCCGATGGTCAGCAGGCCCCCCGGCTTCAGGAAGCTGTAGAGCTTGTGGACGAGGCGGTTGGAAGCCCGGTCCGAGAGGTAATCGAAGAGCCCCGCCGTGTAGACGATATCGGCCCCGAGATAGAGATTCCTGCCGGTGTTCTTTTCCACGATGAGCCGCTTGATGTTGTCCTGCTCGAAGTACACCTTGATCCTCGGGTTGCCCTCTACGAGCGGTTCTATCCGGGAGCGGGCGTCGTCGAGGGCCAGGCTGTCCTGGTCCATGGCAATGAAATCAATGGAGAACGGCAGCTCTTTCCCATCGAACCCCTTGATCAGGTCAGCGAACTCATGGGCCGGCCCGCATGCGACGCTCATGAGCTTGAGCTCATTCCCCCCGGCGTTGTTCGTGAGGAGATCGCGGAGTTTCCTGTACAGGTACGACCTGCGGTTCCTGACGGCCCGGGCCGCCGTTCCCTCGCAGTCGACCTTGTTCAGCACCTGGGCGAACAGCGTCCCGCCCTCGAAGGAGTTGCGGTAGATGATGTTCATCATCTCGAAATCGCCCGCATACCCCAGGGGCTTGGCGATGCTCCTGTGGAACAGGGCGGACCTGGACAGGTATTCATTCAGTCGCTTCTGGAAGAACTCCCGGTGGATGAAATGCTGCTTGGAATCGGTGAAACGGCTGATGATGGTGGTGAAGTGGTCATAGTAGCGGTTGAGCTCGTCGAAGAGCGCGTCGAAGGCGAGCTCCCGCAGGGTCTCCAGCATGGCGTCCTGGATGCCTTCATCCTCCCTCCTGATGTTCTTGAGGTCATCGTCCAGCCGCCTCATGAAACCGTCCATGATGAACTGGAGGTGCGAGGTCAGATTGACGAACTCGGGATCGAGGTTCTCCTCGATGGCCATGGTCTGGACAAAGTCGAGGAAGTCGTTCTGCAGCTTGTTGATCTTGTCCGCCCGTACCACGGAGTAGACGTCCATGGGCTGGTCATTGTACGAGCAGCCGATACAGGAGACGATCAAACCTTCCTTTTCCTCGTCTTCGATATGGATGACCGTGGCGCTTGCGGCATGGACCTCCTGCGAGAACGAGTAGAAACGCAGATCGCTGATGATGTCGCCGATGTGCAGGAGCAGACTGCCGTCTTCGAGATAGAACGACAGGCCTGTCCGTGAATAGTCCTTGACCCGGCAGGTATGCTCGTTCTTCTGGAAGTCGTTGAAGCGGACGACCTTCTCGGAATCACATGCCCCAACCGAATATCTCAGGTCACGCTTGAGCCGCACTCACCTCTCCTTTTGACGACGTTGGAACAGCAGTCGCTGTGTTCCGATACCTTTATTACGGCATGTGCGGAAAAAAACTTTATTTTTGCGTTCAGACGCAGGGAGGAACTCCGGCGTGCTACTCCTGGGCGCATTCGCTCATGTCCCCGCCGAGCTTCTCGAGGGCGTGAGGCAGGGCAGGGATGATGGCTTCGAGGCATTCCCTGGCAGCCTTGGGGCTCCCAGGGAGATTGACGATGAGGGTGTGCTTCCTGGCTCCCACCACTGCCCGCGATATCATGGCATGGGGGGTCTTCTTGAGGCTCTCGGCGCGCATCACTTCTTCCATGCCGGGGATACGCCTGTCGACGACCAACAGCGTGGCGTCGGGGGTGACATCCCGGGGGGAGAGCCCTGTGCCGCCGGTGGTGACGATGAGGTCGAGGGCCTTCTCGTCGCACCAGTGTTCGAGACGATGCCTGATGAGGTCGATCTCGTCGGGGATGACCTCCGTGATCTCCACGGATATGCCGATGCCCGTGAGGATCCCTTCGATGACCGGGCCGCTCTTGTCCTCGCGCTGGCCTGATGCACCCTTGTCGCTCAGGGTCAGGACCCCCGCCCGTCTCATCGCTTCACCACCCTGAGCCTGCCTTCGGCCGCCGTCACAATGGGGCGCGGGACGCCCTTGCTCTTGGCCAGCAGGGCGAGGTCACGCTGATTGAGATAGGTGATCTGCGCCATGGCTATGGAGAGCGGGGTCTTGGGGTTGTTCACGAGGGCGAGCCTGACCTGGTAGTTCCTCAGCCAATCCTTGTTCATCCCGATCTCCTTGAGGACATCGTCGTTCACCTGGCGGCTGGAGGCGATGGCCAGGATCTCGCTCTCGGTGATCTTCGGCGAGCTGACCACGGCCAGCTGGACGAGCTTGTTGGAGTCCCGAATGAGGATGGACCTGGCCTCCTTGGGGGCCTTGCGGGCAAGGTCGAGCTTTTCCGAGACCGACATGGTCTGTATCTTCTGGTACAGGCTCCTGATGGAGGCGTCTGACCCGTTATTTTCCATCCCGAGCCGCCCTTGCCTCCTCGATGATCTTGTCCTGGAGGTTGTACGGCACCGGGTCGAGATGCGAGAAGCTCAGGGTGAACGTACCTCTGCCCGACGTGATGGACGTGAGGCTGGCCGCGTAGGTAAGCACCTCGGCCAGGGGAATCTGGGCCTTGAGTTCCTGGTACTTGCCCCGGGCGTTCATGCCCTCGATCTTCGCCCTGCGGCTGTTGAGGTCGCCCATGACATCGCCCATGCACTCTTCGGGCACCGTCACGGCGATGTTCATGATGGGCTCCAGCAGGATGGGTCTGCACTGTTCCATGGCCTTCTTGAAGGCCAGCGAGCCCGCGATCTTGAAGGCCATTTCGGAGGAGTCAACCTCGTGATAGGAGCCGAAATACACGGTGACCTTGATATCCACGACCGGGTTGCCCGTGAGGGGCCCTGTCTGCATGGACTCGATCACGCCCTTTTCGATGGCCGGGATGTACTGCCTGGGGATGACGCCGCCCACGATGGCATTGACGAACTCGAAGCCTGCCCCCCGTTCCAGGGGCTCTATCCTGAGCCAGCAGTCGCCGAACTGGCCGTGGCCGCCGGTCTGCTTCTTGTGTTTGCCCTGTACCTCGGCGCTGGCGGTGATGGTCTCCTTGTAGGGCACCTTGGGGGTCTTCAGGTCCACCTCGACGCCGTACCTCCTCTTGAGTCGGTCCACGGCTATCTCTATGTGGAGCTGGCCGAGGCCCGAAAGGATGAACTCGCCGGTCTGCTCGTCGCGGAAAACCTTCAGGACCGGATCCTCGTCCATGATCTTCTGGAAGGCGGGCATGATCTTCTCGACGTCGGCCTTGGTCTTGGGGCTCACTGCCATGTTCATGATGGGCTCCGGGAAGACCGGGCTCGGCAGGGTGAAGGGGATGGATTCGGACAGGAGCGTGTCGCCGGTCTTGGTCTCCTTGAGCTTGGCGACGGCGAAGATATCCCCGGGCCCCACCAGTTCGAGGGGCTTCTGCGCCTTCCCCTCCAGCATGATGAGCGAGCCTATGCGCTCCTTGATCTCGCTCCTCGCGTTGTAGGCGCTGGAGTCGGGGCTCAGCGTTCCGGAAAGGCACCGGACGATGCTCATGGTCCCGGTGTAGGGATCGCTCATGGTCTTGAACACGTATCCGCAGAACGGCTGGTCTTCCGACGGCTTGTACTCCTTGGTCTCGCCCTTGCTGTTCTTCAGCGCGGGGATGGCCCTCCTGTCGGGGGAGATGAAGGAGGACACCATGAAGTCCAGGAGGGGCTGCACGCCCATGTTCAGCAGTGCGGAACCACAGAAGACCGGGAGGAAGAGGCCCCTGGCCAGGCCTGCGGACAGGGCGCTGTCGAGCTCGGCCTGGGAGAGTTCTCCGCCTTCCAGGTACTTCTCCATGAGTGCGTCGTCGACCTCGGCCAGGTCCTCGATGACCTTGCCGTAGACCTCTTCGAGCTGGTCCTCCATGTCGGCGGGCACCGGGGCTTCCTTGAAGGCCCCCGACCCGTCCTTCTCAAAGAGGAAGGCCTTCTTCTTGAGCACGTCGACCACGCCGGCAAAGCTTTCCTCGGCGCCTATGGGCAGCACCAGGGGCAGCGGCTTCATCTCGAAGACCTCGGTGATGTCCTGGAGAACCTGGTCGAAGTTTGCGCGTTCCCTGTCCATCTTGTTGATGAAGCATGTCCTGGTGACCCCTTCCTCGCCGGCGAGTTTCCAGAGATTTTCTGAATAGGGCTTGATGGAATCGATGGCGTCGATGACGAACAGTGCATTGTCGGCCGACTTCAGGCCCAGGATGGCCTCCGAGGTGAAGTTGTTGTCTCCGGGCGTGTCCAGCATGACGACCCCGGAATTCTTCCACTTGAAGGTATGCAGTGCGCTGAAAATGGATGACTGACGCTTGACCTCTTCGGGCTCGAAGTCCAGAACGGAATTGCCGTCGAGCACCTTGCCCAGGCGTGACGTCGCCTTGGCGTTGAACAGGAATGCCTCGCCGAGGGATGTTTTCCCTGCGCCGGACTGCGACATGATGATGACATCCCTGAGATTCTCAGTTCGATATTTTCTCATCGATCCTCCCCTTAGCCAAATCTAGAAATAAGGCTTTTAGCTGAAAAAAGCACATGAAGTCAAGGAGCGGCTTAAGGGCACCGGGAGCGCTGGTGCCAGTGTTCCCTGGCTTCTTCACAGCCCTTCGACAAGATCCCTCCTCCACTGACCGTTTGCCAACAAGGACGTCCATGGGCTACAATCCCCCCCATGTGGAAAGATGTGCCGGGGCATTCCCGTACCAAGGACCTTCTGCGCGGTTACTGCATATCCGGGAAAATTCCCCATGCCCTCCTGTTCGCCGGCGTGGCGGGCCAGGGAAAGATGACCGTGGCCAGGGAGTTCTTCAGGGCCATGAATTGTGCGGAGAACACAGGAGACGCCTGTGGAACGTGTCCGAGCTGCATCAAGGCGATCTCGGGCACCCACCCTGACCTCGTCGTGGTGAATCCCGAGGCCAGGTGGATAAAGGTGGGCGAAATCCGAGAGATCCTCGCCGATATCGGGCTGAAGCCCTACGAGGCCCGCACCAAGTGCATCATCATCGATCCGGCGGAGAGCCTCAACACGGAGAGCGCCAACGCCCTGCTGAAAACTCTCGAGGAACCACCGGGACATACCGTGATCATCCTGGTCAGCCACAGGCCCAAGCTTCTGCTGCCGACCGTGGTTTCGCGGTGCCAGTTCGTCCGTTTCAGCGAAGGGCATGGAGATGGAGACCCCTCGCCGGACGTGAATGGGTCTCGGTATGCGGGACAGAGACAGGGCGAGGCATCGGAACCGGACCTCATGCGCAGCGAGATCGTCGGTCTCCTCACTGGTGGCGACCCGGCCCTGCTCGCCAGGAAATATTTCGACCAGGAGGGATGGGATCTTCTCCCCGAGGTGCTCGGGAAGGCGGAATCCGTGGTGAGGGACATCATGGTGCTCCGCCTCGGTTCGGACCGGGTGGTCAACGAGGAGCTCAGACTGGCAAATCTCAGGCATGCGGGCCTGTCGGAGCTGGAGGAGGTCCTGGACCTCATACGCTCCATGCGCCGCGGTGCTCACGAGAACATCAATCTCCGCATCGCGGCCACCGAGCTGTTCATCAGGCTGGGGCACCTGGCGCAGGCCTGAAATGCCCGGGCCTCTCACCGAGGTCTCTTCCAACTGGATTTGACGGGACGTTTCTTGAGCAGGACATACATGGCCCCGGTGCCCCCGTCGCAGGGCCTGGCCGAGCAGAAGGCCAGCACCAGATGAGAGAGGGTCCCGGTGGTGAGCCACCTGACGACGCCCTCTTTCAGGACCGGTCCCGTGTCCGACTTCAGTCCCCTTCCGTGGATGATGAGCAGAGACCGGAAGCCCATGGCGTGGGAATTCTGAACGAAGCTGTTCAGGGTTGTCCTCGCCACCTCCTTGACGAGACCGTGCAGGTCAAGGTGGGCCTGTATGGTGAATTCGCCTGATTTCAGCTGCCTGAGAACCCTCGGGTCGAGGGATACCACGTGGCCCTCGAGGTATTCCCCGGTGCAGGTGATGTCGAACCGGCTCTTCCCGGTGACAAGGGCCCGCAACGTATCCATGACCTCCTGATCCTGCTGCTTCATGGTGTCTCGTACCTGCCGGACGACGGCGGCCTGGTCCAGGGGCTCCGGCACCACCAGGTCGTTGGGCAGGGGCATGACCCCATCCATTGCCTGCGTGAAAAGGGAGGTCTCGTCCGTTGGGGCCCCAGGTCCCGGCCGAGGGTCCGGCCGGGTCTGTCGTGGAGTCTCCTGCCGAGGTTTCTTCCGTGCAGCAACCTTCAGGTCCTTGAGCTTCGTGAAGGGCGCGTTGAAGGTATGGTCATCCTTCATGGATAGATCATTAGCAAAAAAAAAGGGCCCACTCAATAAGAGGTGGTAGTGGGCCTAAAAGGAGGTCTATAGCCCTTGAAAAAAATGCTATAGGCTCCGGCGTTTATACTGGAGCGATTTTGGCCGTGTCAAATACAAATCTCTTATGATAATGTTAGACGAAAGTAAATTATGGTGTAGGTACGTGATGAACATCCACCAGGTCCATATCTTCAATATCGCTGCGAAAACCTTGAGTATCACCAAGACCGCCAAGAAGATGCATCTCTCCCAGCCCTCGGTGAGCATCCAGATCAAGGACCTGGAGGATGCCCTCAACGTGCGCCTCTTTGACCGCATCAACCGCAAGATCACGCTGACCGATGCAGGGAAGGTGTTCTTCGAGTATTCTGAAAGGCTCCTCGGGCTCATCGACGAGATCAATGCCGTCATGACCGAGTTCGGCTCGGGTGATGTCGGCAGGATCGTCCTGGGCGCGTCCAGTACCGTGGGCGTGTATGTACTGCCGAAGTTTCTGGGTGAGTTCAAGGAGCTCTTCCCCAAGGCAGAGATATCGCTGCACATTCAGAACCGCCAGGAGGCGGTGGAGCAGTGCATAGAGGGGGAGCTCGACTTCGCCTTCATGCAGGAACCGCCCAAGCACCCCGACCTCCAGGCCGAGTTCTTCATGAAGGACGAGCTCGTCATCGTCTGCTCGCCCAGACACCGGTGGGCACACCGGGATCATCTCACCATGAAGACCCTTTCCTCGGAACCTGAGCCCATTATCCTCAGAGAGGAGGGCTCGGGCACGAGGGGGCTCATCGAATATGTCCTCAAGCGATACGGGATCGAAAAGAAGGTCACCATGGAGCTGAGCTCGTCCGAGGGCATCAAGCGGGCCGTGGAGGCCAATCTCGGCGTTGCGGTGCTTTCCCGGAACGTCATCCTCAACGAGCTGAAGAACAAGACGCTCCTGGCGCTGCCCATACGGGACCTGAACACGGTCCGGGACTTCTACGTGGTGCGGAACAGGAAGCGCAAGTCCACCCCGCTCATGATGAAATTCTTCGACTTCATCCTGGAGCGCAGGAAGCAGATAGAAATGGCCTCGTAGAATCCGGAATTGAGCCGTATGCTATCTCTAAGAATTTTCTCTCTCTTCTCGTGATGATTTCATGGTCGAAGAATGGTCCATCGACTCTCGAGTGCCTTGACAGCATACGTTCAGGGATGTTATGAATCACCATTCAATTCCCGTACAGGAGTTCATATGCTTGAGATCAGGGTCCACGGGCGAGGGGGGCAGGGTGCTGTCACATCGGCGGAGCTCATAGCGATCGCGGCCATCGACACGGGCAGGTTCGCCCAGGCCTTTCCGAGCTTCGGTCCGGAGCGCCGCGGCGCGCCGGTGGTGGCGTTCTGCCGGGTGGACGACCGCAAGATCAACATCAGGGCCAAGGTCTACAATCCCGATGCGGTGGTGGTCCTGGACCCGGGACTTGTGGACCTCCTCGACCCCACGGAGGGCATGAAGGACGGCGGCGTCCTCGTCATGAACACGAGGAAGGCCCCGGGAGAGGTCGAGACCTCGAAGGGTTCCGCCATCAGGATCGCCGCGGTGGATGCCGACCGGATAGCCATCGAGGAACTGGGCAGGCCCATCGTGAACACCACCATGATCGGCGCATTCATCAAGGCGACGGGTCTCATATCGATCGATGACATCAAGGGGCCGCTGCTGGAACGGTTCGGATCCAAGCTGGGCGAGCGGAATCTCAAGGCGATGGAACGGGCATACAACGAAGTCGTGATCAAGGGGTAGGGCAATGGCGAAACCGATGGATCAGATCACGTGGCAGGAGCTCGAGATCGGTGCGGTCGTCGTGGAGGTGGGCAACTCCACGCAGTACGAGACGGGGTCCTGGCGTTCGGAGCGGCCTGTCGTGGAGAAGGAGAAGTGCATCAAGTGCATGTTCTGCTGGCTGTACTGCCCGGAGGGGTGCATCCACGAGGCCGAGGAGGGACACTTCGAGGCGGATCTCACCTACTGCAAGGGGTGTGGCATCTGCGCGGCCGAGTGCCCGGTGAAGTGCATCACCATGATCGGCGAGGAGAAGTGAGCCATGGGAAAGGTACGAAAGGGTGTTGAGGTCTCGATAGCCATCGCCGATGCCGTGGCGCAGGCCGACGTTGACGTGATAGCGGCATACCCCATCACGCCCCAGACGCACATCGTGGAGCACCTCTCGGAGATCGTGGCGAACGGCGAGCTGGACGCGGAGTTCGTGCCGGTGGACAGCGAGCATTCGGCCATGAGCGTGTGCTGCGGTTCTGCCGCGGTCGGGGCGAGGACGTTCACCTCCACGAGCTCCCAGGGGCTCGCGCTCATGAGCGAGATCTTCTTCATCGCGGCGGCCATGCGGCTGCCCATGGTCATGGCGCTGGCCAACCGGTCGCTGTCGAGCCCGCTGTCCATCTGGAACGACCACTCCGACGTCATGATGGTCAGGGATGCGGGGTGGATCTGCATCTTCGTGGAGAACGGGCAGGAGACTTACGACAACATCTTCTGCGCCTTCAGGATGTCCGAGAATCCCGAGGTCATGCTGCCCGTGGCGGTGAACCTGGACGGATTCATCCTCACCCACATGATCGAGCCGGTGGAGTACGAGGACGACGAGCTCATCAGGAAGTACCTCCCGGCATTCAAGATGAAGAACGCCCTGCACCCGGACAACCCGGTCTCCATGGGGTGCTTCGGCATGCCCGAGATCTACACTGAGACCCAGATGAACCGCGAGGTGGGGGTGAGGAACTCCTATCCGCACATCCTCAAGGCGTGGGAGGAATGGGCGAGGCTCACAGGGAGGCAGTACCGTCCCATTGAGACCTACCGGGCCGACGATGCCGAGTACTGTATCGTGACCATGGGCTCCTACGGCGAGACCGCCATGGAGGTGGTGGACGCCCTGCGGGACGAGGGAGAAAAGGTGGGCGTGGTGAAGATCAGGCTCTGGAGGCCCTTCCCCCTGGACGAGTTCCGCTCCGCCGTGCTCGGCAAGAGGCACCTCGTCGTGGTGGACCGGGCCATCACCTTCGGCGGCCAGGGCGGGCCCGTTGCCACCGATCTCAGGTCGGCGCTCTACAAGAAGGACGGCGCACCCACCATCGTGAACTACGTGGCCGGACTCGCCGGCAGGGACGTGTCCCGGAAGGACTTCCGGAACATCATCCTGGAAGGGAAGAAGAAGGCAGAGGCAGGTGACACCGAAGGCTTCACCCTGTACGGGCTGAGGGGATAGGGGGAGAACCCATGGCGAAGACATCCGTTTCCTCACCGAAGAACGTCGAGCGTGCCGAATACTTTGCCCCGGGCCACCGGGCATGCCAGGGGTGCGCCGAGGCGCTGGCGGTGCGCCTCGTGCTCAAGGCCCTGGGCAAGGACACCATCGTTGCCATGGCCACGGGGTGCATGGAGATCATCTCGTCCCCCCTGCCGCTGACCTCGTGGCGGGTGCCGTGGATCCACAACGCCTTCGAGAACCCTGCCGCGGTGATCTCGGGGTGCGAGGCGGGCATGAAGGCCATGATGCGCAAGGGGAAGCTTCCCGCCAAGAAGATCAACTTCGTGGGCATGGGGGGTGACGGGGCCACGGCGGACATCGGGTTCGGGCCGCTCTCCGGGGCGCTCGAGCGCGGGCACGACATGATCTACATCTGCTACGACAACGAGGCCTACATGAACACGGGCATCCAGCGGTCGTCCTCCACGCCGTACGGCGCGAGCACGACCACGAGCCCGGCGGGGAAGAAGAGCATCGGGCAGCATACCCAGAAGAAGAACATGGTGGAGATCTGCGCCGCGCACGGCATACCCTACGTGGCCACGGCCTGCCCGAGCTTCCCGTTTGACCTCCTGGAGAAGGTGAAGAAGGCCTCCGAGACGCCCGGGCCGGCATACATCCACATCCTGTCGGTGTGCCCCACGGGGTGGAGGATCCAGCCCGCCGACGCCATCAAGTACGGTCGGCTGGCCGTGAACTCCTGCGTGTTCCCGCTCTATGAAGTGGTGGACGGGAAGCACCGGCTCACCTACAAGCCCTCCGAGAAGAAACTCATCCCGGTCTCGGAATACCTCGGCGGCCAGGGCAGGTTCAGGCACCTCACCGACAAGGACATCGAACAGATCCAGGCCGCGACCACCCGCACCTATGAACGTCTCCTCAGACTGAGCGAGCAGGAATGACATGACAGGTAGGGGCCGGATACCGACCGGCCTGATCCATACGCTCAGAAAGGCCCGCTGGACCAGGCGGGCCTTTTTTTGGGCTGGATGCATACATTGACAGGGGCTGAATTTATTGGCTAGCATAGGGCTCCTTCATCATCTTCAGGAGAAAGAGCATGCTGGAACTGATTTCTGATGGATTTCGAAAGGCCCAGGACATTCTCCAGGGCAAGGTCGTCATCCAGGAGAAGCATATCGAAGACGCGGTCAAGGAGATCCGCCTTTCGCTCCTGGAAGCGGACGTGGAGTTCCATGTGGTCAAGGAGTTCATCGACCACGTGAAGGAGAAGGCACTGGGGGAGATCGTCCACACCAAGGTCGCCCACGGCGGGAAAAAGATGAAGGTCTCCCCTGAGAACCACTTCGTCAAGATCTGCTACGACGAACTCGTGGGACTCATGGGGCCGGTGGACACCTCCCTGAAGTTCGGCGGGAGGGCGGTCAATGCCGTCATGATGGTGGGACTCCAGGGCAGCGGCAAGACCACCACCACGGCCAAGATCGCCCGGTTCATCCAGAAGCAGGGCAGGAAGCCCATGATGGTGGCCGCCGACATCTACCGGCCCGCCGCCATCGAGCAGCTCAAGGTTCTCGGCAATCGACTGGACATCCCGGTGTTCCATGCCCCGGGCAAGACCCCGCCGCAGATCTGCAGGGACGCCATGGAGGCGGCCCAGTTCAAGGGCTGCAACGTGGTGCTCTTCGACACCGCGGGCCGCACCATCGTCGACGACACCCTCATGCAGGAACTGGAGGATATCAAGGCTGCGACGAACCCGGAAAACATACTGCTCGTGGTGGATGCCATGATCGGCCAGGAATCCGTCAACGTGGCCAGGGAGTTCGACCGGAGGCTCGACCTCTCGGGGTTCATCCTCACCAAGCTCGACGGCGATGCCAGGGGCGGTGCGGCGCTGTCCATCAAGGAAGTGACCAAGAAGCCGGTGAAGTTCCTCGGCATGGGCGAGTCACTGGACCGCATCGAAGAGTTCCGGCCTGAAGGGCTCGCGTCACGTATCCTCGGGCACGGGGACATCGTGGGCCTGGTCAAGGACTTCGAGGAGGTCATGGACGAGAAGAAGGCCGAAGAGGATGCAGAGAAGCTCCTGAGAGGTGACTTCACCTTCGACGACTTCCTCAAGCAGCTCAAGGTCATGAAGAAGATGGGCTCATTGACGGACATCATCGGCAAGCTGCCCCTCGGTCAGTTCGGCCTGCCGCAGGGGGTGAAGGTCGACGACCGGGAGATCGTGTGGGTGGAGGCCATCATCAACTCCATGACCACCCATGAGAGGGACCACCCGGACTGCCTGAACGACAGCCGCATCAACCGCATTTCGCGGGGCTGCGGCCAGCCGAGGCAGAAGGTCGTGGAGCTCATCGGCAGGTTCAAGACCATGAGGCAGATCATGCAGGGTCTCGGCATGGGCAAGAAAAAGGTGCTGGGAAAGCTCGGCGTGAACCCGAGCATCGCGAACGCCCTGGAGAAGGGGGCGCCAAGACCCCCGAAGAAGAACCTCGTGGACCTCAAGAGGCGCAAGGACAAGAAAAAGGCGGCTAAGAAAGCCAAGAAGAGAAACCGATAAAGAGAGGCACAACGATACGGACACGGCAGTGACCGTGCACGGTGTGATGGGATGAAGGATACCGGCCGCAACAGGGAACTGATCATATTCCGCAGGATAAACGAGGCCATCTCGCTTTCACCGGACGTGGAGGCGGTAGCCCGTGCCATCCTGGACATCGTGATAGATGAGACACCGGCGGAGAACGCCTCCATCATGACGCCGGCCTCGGGCGGCACGCGGCTCGAGATCAAGGCGGCCAAGGGCAGAAAGGACAAGAAGGGCCGGTATTCCGAAAAGTCGCTGGGGCAGGTCTTCACCATCGGCAAGGGGATTGCCGGGACGGCTGCCGTCTCGCGCACGCCGGTCATCATCCATGACACATCCGCCGACGAGCGGTTCGAGGCCAGGGACAACAAGGTCAGCATCGGTTCCATTCTGAGCCTGCCGATGGTCTACGGCAAAGACGAGCTCGTGGCCGTGCTCAACCTGAGCCATCCCGCGGCGAATTCCTTTGAGGACGAAGACCTGGACATCCTTTCCGTGCTGCTCCCTCCCGCGGCACTGGCTCTCAGGAACGCCAGGCTCATGCGTGAAGTGGACGAGATCAACACGATGCTCAAGGCAGAGCTCTCCATGACGGACAATGCCATGACGGAGTTCGGCAGGAGTATCCTCAAGGTGTTCAACTGGATGGCCGTCGGTGTCCTGACCACGGATCCCAGGGGGATCATCTCCACCATCAACAAGCGGGCCACCGAGATGCTCGGGAAGAAGACAGGCGAGGACCTTTCCGATATCGTGGGGCACGACGTCTTCGAGAGGATCGCTTCCGAGAAACAGGGGTTGTCTCTGGATGTGGAAAGGAGAGGCAAGGTCTTCAGCCTCGACCTCTCGCCGCTGCCCCTGAAGCCGTCGTGGCAGGTGGTGGCATGCATCCGGGATGTGACGATGGAGCGGTTCAAGGAGAAGGAACTCGTCCGCATCAAGGACCAGTACAAGGACATGGTGGAAAAGGCCATCGATGCGGTCTACATCATAAAGAACGGCCGATTCCTGCTCGTAAACCGGAAGTTCCAGGAAATGCTCGGCTATGAGCAGGAGGACATCCTGACCCGCCATTTCAGGCATGTCCTGACCCGCGATTCCGTGCGCGTCCTGGCAGACGCCCTCAGGACCACCAAAGGGAATATCTTCGTACCCAACCTCGAGATTCAGGCCCTGAAAAAGGACGGCCAGAAGATCTACCTGGAGATCAGCATAGGCAGGATCATGATCGAGGATGACGAGTGTTACGTGGGAGTGGTCCGTGACATTACCAGCAAGAAGGAACTCCTCACCATGAAGACGAGGTTCCTGAACGTGGCATCCCATGAGATCCGGGTGCCGCTGACCGTGATAAGAGGCTACGGGAGGATGCTCTCCCGCGACAGGGAATGCGTGCTGTCCGAAGGCCAGAGAGAATGCATCGACGAGATCGAGAAGCAGTGCGAGAAACTGCTTCGGTTTTCCAATTCCCTGCTGGACTTCGCCAAGATCCACTCCGAGAAGTTCACGCTCAACCGGGAGCAGGTCGTGATGAGGGACTTCGTCATGGGCGTGGTCCGGAACATGCAGATAAGTGCGCGGGACAAACGTGTCGAGGTGCACTTCCAGGACAGGGGGGGGGTGGACACCCTGCTCATCGACCCCATCCGTTTCGAACAGGCCCTGACCAACCTCATAGACAATGCGGTCAAGCATTCTCCCGACGGGGCTCAGGTCACGGTGAGCCTTTCCCGGGTGAAGACCGATGGCGAGGGGCTGCGGATGTTCTTCAACCAGGAATGTGCGGTGATCTCTGTTGAAGACCAGGGACCGGGTATCAGGATCGACGAGGCGCGCGAGCTCTTCAACGACTTCTTTGTCGGTGCGAGCGGAAGGGCCAAGGGCGGCATCGGACTGGGGCTGGCCATCACGAGGGACATCATCCATGCCCATGGAGGCCAGGTGGAAGCCAGGGCCTCTGATCGAGGGGGGCATTTCATCATCACAATACCCTTGAAGTTGCAGGAGTATTAATGTAGTTTGGATTCGGGATATTATAGGGTTAAATGGTGATGAGAGAGAATATCAGGATACTGGTTGTCGATGACGATGAGAGCATCCGCAGGTATATCGTCAAACTGCTCACCCAGGGCGGGTACGATGTCTATGCGGTATCCAGCGGCAAGGATGCGTTGCGCGAGCTGAGGGCGGGTCAGGAGTACTCCCTGATCATCCTCGACATCCTCATGCCCGACATGGACGGTCTGGAGACCCTCAACGAGGTCAGGAAGATATCCAAGGACATGCCCATCCTCATGCTCTCGGCCCTGGGCCAGACGAACATCATCGTGAAGGCCATGAAGGCCGGCGCCACGGACTATCTGGTGAAGCCCTTCGAGGAGGAGGAACTCGACCTCGCCATCACCAAGTCCCTGGAAAAACGCAAGCTGCTCTCCGAGATCTCGAACCTGAGGAAGCAGTTGAGGGTGGATGAGCTCAAAGGCGAGTTCATCTACAACAGCGCCAAGATGCAGAAGGTCAAGGACCTGGTGGACCAGGTTGCCGAAACGGACGTGAGCGTCCTCATCGAGGGTGACAGCGGGACCGGCAAGGAGCTCGTGGCCCGGGCCCTGCACCACAAGTCGCGGCTCAGGGACAAGCCCTTCGTGAAGGTCAACTGCGCTGCGCTGCCCCATGATCTCCTAGAGTCGGAGCTCTTCGGGTATGAGCGCGGTGCCTTCACCGGCGCATACCGGTCGAAGCCTGGCAAGTTCGAGCTCGCCAACAACGGCACGATCTTTCTCGACGAGATCGGCGAGATGGACCTGGCCATCCAGTCCAAGCTCCTGCAGGTGCTCCAGGAGGGAACCTTTTCACGTCTGGGCGGCAAGCAGGACGTGCAGGTCAGTGTCCGGGTCATCGCGGCCACCAACAGGGACCTCAAGAAGGCCATCGAGCAGGGGACGTTCCGTGAAGACATCTACTACCGGCTCAATGTCGTGAGCATCACTATACCGCCGCTGACGGATCGCACGGAAGACATCACCTATCTGTTCGAATACTTTCTGGATACGTACAACGAGAAGTACGGCAAGAACATCCAGGTCAACAAGGAGGGGGTCTATCCGCTGCTCATGTCCTATGCCTGGCCGGGCAACGTCAGGGAGCTCAAGAACCAGGTCAAGCGCCTCGTCATCCTGGGGAATGTCGATGAGCTGTCCCAGTATCTCAAAGGGGGGGGTACCCCGGCGGCGGAGAAGCGACCTCAGGAGACGCGGGACCGGGACCTCGACATGACGGGCGCCAGCGACCCAGCCGAGATCGTCCCCCTCAAGCTCGCTGCCAAAGAGGCCACGCTCAAGGCGGAACGGGACATGATCCTGAGGGCCCTGAGGGGAACGAACTGGAACAAGAAGAAGGCGGCGAACCTCCTGCAGGTGAGCTACAAGGCCCTGCTGTACAAGATCAAGGAATGCGGCATCGAGAAATGAAAGGGGGACGGTGATGAAAAGGCACCTGGCGTGTCTGTTCCTGTTTGTATTTTTGCCTCTTTGCAGTATGGCCCAGGAGCCCCCGTACCTCATCGGGGCCTCTGACCTGCTGGAGATTTCTGTCTGGGGGGAGGAGAACCTCTCGAGACAGGTGACGGTGAGGAGCGACGGTTTCATCTCGCTGCCGCTGGTCGGCGATGTCCGGACAGCGGGAAGGACGCCGTCTCAGCTCAAGGAAGACCTCGAATCAAGGCTCTCGCAATATATCAAGGACCCGAGGTGTGCGGTCATCGTCCTGGAACCGAGAAGCAAGCGTTACTACGTGCAGGGCCAGGTTGCCCAGCCCGGCCAGTTCACCCTCGACAAGGTGCTGACGCTGACCCAGGTCATCCCCATAGCCGGAGGGTTCACCGAGTGGGCTGACGATGACAGCATCGTGATTCTTCGGGAGGAAGGTGACAAGAAAATAAGGATGGAGGTCGATTTCTCCAGGATCATCAAGGGCAAGGCCGAAGACGTCCCCATTAAACCAGGAGACACCATCATAGTCCCGTGAGGAAAATCGCGATTCTTGGCATCCTTGTCCTGGCGGTTGCCGTGACGCCGGGCAGGTCGATCGCCGCACTCACCTTCGAGGTTCATCCGGGTATCTACAACTCGTATGAATATACCGACAACTATCGGGGCGATGTCCGAAACGCCCGGAGCGAGAGCATCTATTATGTGGGCCCGAGCCTTGCGATCACCGGCGTCTCGCCGTCGGTGAGCCTGGAATTCACCGGGAGATATGCCAGGAGCTTCCACAAGCGGTTCCCGGAAGACGACAGCCCTGACATCGACCTTTCATCGAGCATATCCCACACGATGTCGCGGCTCGCGACGACGGCATCGTATGCCTTCAGCCGATCCCTGACCCGTGACAGCCTCAGCGAACCCTTCGGCGAGAACAGGACGCACACCGGGAGCGTCGCCTCCACCTGGCAGGCGACCCAGAGGACATCGCTGAGGGCCGGGTACGAGCTCTCGCTCGAAGACTGGATCGGCGATGCCACGAGCGAGGAGGATGTGACGACCCACAGCGGACATATCGGCCTCACCCGCCAGGTGGGCACCTTCAGCACGGCCACCCTGACAGCGCGGCAGTCACGCCACGACTACGAGGACACGCAGGACGTCGACGAGACGAACGTGTCCCTTCTCTTGGAACGTGCCTTCACCCCTGCATTGAGCCTCGGTTTCTCATCGTCCTACAACTACGAGGAGATGGGAGACCTGCGCGATGAAGACCGCTATGACGAGAGGCTCACCTGCCGCTATGCGTTCCCCCGGGCGATCACGCTCTCCCTCGATGCAGGATACGGCTGGCTTGTCACGGAGTATGAGACCCGTGCCCTGCGCGCACCCGTATCTTCTCTGAGACCCACGGGTTACCGCTGGGTGATGGTGAAGGAACGGGACAGGGCTTCAGCCTTTGTCGGGAGCGCCCTCCTCGAGAAAGAGCTGGAGCACGACCGCTTCAGCCTCCGCGTCGCCAGGGAATACACCTCGGAGTTCACCACCGACCGATACGGCACGTACGAGACCACGTCGGGGTCTCTCGCGTGGGAAAAGGATTTCCTGAGGGGGTGGAGCTATACCCTCGGCTGTTCTCTGGACAAGAGAAAACCGACCGGGCAGACCGTTGAAGAAGAAGAGACGGATACGGTGGGGAGCCTTTCCATCGAGTGGAACCCCCTGGAGCAGTTTTCCCTGAACTGGAGCCCCCTCGAGTATATCTTGGTAGCCCTGAACTACGAGTACCTCAGGACCGAGTATGAGATTTTAGGCACGGCCCGGGAAAACCGATACAGGGTTATGACAGAGGTGCGGTTTTGACGGAACAGGCAAAGAGTCTCAACATTCAGGATCTCTTGGATGCGCTCATCAGGAAGTGGTACTGGGTGAGCATGCCCCTGGTCTTTTTCCTGCTGGCAGGCATCTGGCTATATGTCGTTCTCCCGAGGACCTATGAAGCCACGACCCTGATCCTCGTGCAGTCCCAGGAGATCCCCCAGACCTATGTGTCCCCCACGGTGAGCCAGGGGGTGGCAGAACGGGTCAGGACCCTGTCCCAGGAGGTCCTGTCCCGATCGAACCTGGAGGCCATCATCCGGGAGATGAACCTCTACGGCGAGGCCAGGTCAAAAGGGACCTCCATGGATATCCTGGTAGCGGCCCTCCGCAGACGGATCACCGTGAACACCAACGTGGGCCCCCGCGACGAGACGAGCTCGTTCACGATCACCTCCAGGGGGAGAAGCCCCAAGGAGGTGGCTGACGTCACGAACAGGCTCGCCTCCTACTTCATCGACAGCAACCTCAAGCTCAGGGCACGCCAGGCTTCAGAAACCACATCGTTCCTGCAGAAGCAGCTCGAAGAGCTCAAGGCCCTTCTCAATCAGCAGGAGGCCAAGGTCCAGGAATACCGGAACATGTACCTGGGCGAGCTGCCCGACCAGCTCCAGAGCAACATCTCCACCATCTCGAGCCTCCAGATGCGCCTCGAATCCCTCCAGACCTCGCTGACCGCGGCCATGAACCGGCGGCTCACCATCCAGGGACAGCTGTCCCTGGCCGATTCCGGAACCCCCGGGACCACTTCGCAGCGGGGTCAGCGCATCGCGGAGCTCAGGGGACAGCTCGAGGAGATGAGGTCGCGGTACACCCCCGAACACCCCGAGATAAGGAGGGTCCAGGACCAGATCGCACAGCTCGAGAGGCAGCCCGAAGGGTCCTCGACAGCCCGGCTCGACCCACGCGTCGCCGACCTGAGAACCCAGCTCAGCAACGCGAACATCGAGGTAGAATCCCTGCGCAGGGACGTCGACAGGGTCAGGATGCAGATAGATCAATACCAGGGCCGTGTAGAGGGCACCCCCAAGAGGGAGCAGGAGCTTGCCGCTCTCACCAGGGACTACAACATCACCCAGCAGAACTACCAGAGGCTTCTCGACAGATATTACGAGGCGAAGCGGGCCGAGGACATGGAAAAGAGGCAGCAGGGGGAGCAGTTCAGGGTCGTGGACTACGCCCAGCCGCCCGAAGTGCCGATAAGCCCGAGCCCCATGCGGATCGCGCTGGTCTTCCTGGCCCTGGGCCTGGGTACCGGTGCGGGTATCATCATCATGCTCGAACTGCTCGACTCCACGGTCAAGGGTGTCAAGCAGCTCGAGGGGTGGTCGGGTGACATCCCCTGCGTCTCCGTGATACCCCTGGCCCAGACAGAGGGTGACAAGCGAAAACAGCACCTCGTGAACATCATGTTCCTGGGCATCAACGGCGCGATCTTCGTGGTGGGGGCGCTTGTCATCGTTGTCTCGAAGCTGACGGGTCTCGTCCTGGAACTGCCGGTACCGCTTCCGTTCTAGGGGGATGATCCATGTACCGGGAGCATTTCGGACTCAAGCTCAAACCCTTTTCCATCACCCCCGACCCGAAGTACCTCTACATGAGCCCGGGGCACAAGGAGGCGCTGGCCCACCTGCTGTACGGGCTCAAGGAGGGGAGCGGATTCGTGGTCATCACCGGTGAGGTGGGGACCGGCAAGACCACCATCCTGAACGCCTTTCTCCTGAAGCTCCCGCCGAGGATCCCCAAGGTGGTCATCAAGAACCCTCACATCAAGCCGGAGAACCTCTACTACCTCCTGGGAGAGGCCATCGGCCTGCCCGAGGAGAAGCGGTCCAGGGACCACATCAGCGACCTCGAGGACAGGCTCAAGACCACGGGCGGCGCGGTGCTCATCTGCGATGAAGCCCAGGGCCTCTCCTTCGAGATGCTCGAGGAGATCAGGCTGCTCTCCAACATGGAGACCGTCCACGAGAAACTCGTCCAGATCATGCTGCTGGGCCAGCAGGAGCTCAACGAGAAGCTGAACAGCCCCCAGCTCAGACAGCTCAAGCAGAGGATCGGGGTGAAGTATCACATACCGCCCCTGGATTCCAACGAGACCAGGGACTACATCGATCACCGGCTCAGGGTCGCCGGGTTCGAACCCAGGGAAGACCCCCTGTTCACGACATCCGCCCTCGGGGAGATCTATCGCTACACCCGGGGGTTCCCGAGGCTCGTCAACATCGTGTGCGACAATGTCCTCCTGGCAGCCTACAGCGACGACCTCAGGCAGATCAGTGCCGGCCTGGTGAAGAAGGTAGTGGGGGCCATGGAAAAGACCTATGTGAAGCACACCCCGCAGGTCCCGGCCCAGCAAATCCGCAGGGGTAGCCCCCGGACGGTCTGGATCGCTGCCGCTGCAGCCGTGATCCTCGCCATCGTGTCGCTGGCCGCCTTTCTTCTGTTCACGCCGGCCGGGCACGGGATCATGGAAAGGTCGAGGGGGATAGTGGTCGGCCAGGCTGGTCCGCACGAATCCGCCGGCCCGGCGGTCGGGAAGCGCGACGCGGCGGAGGCCATCGTGGCCCGGCAGGACATGCCGGAGGTGCCCATTCAGGATCAGGCCGGTCAGGTACCGGAGCATTCCCTCGGGGGAGAGGGAAGAAAGAGGCAAGGCGGGACGACGGTCGTCGTCGGACAGGGTGACAGCGTCGCCAGGCTCGCGGCACGTCACTACGGAAGGGTCGATGCGGGCATCCTGGACCTCGTCGCCGGGGCCAATCGGAACCTGGGCGACATCAACCTCATCTATGAAGGCCAGAAGATCTACCTGCCGCCTCTCGGGACCGCCGCCCGGGTGATGTTCACGGTGAGCGTCGCGTCGTATCACTCCATCAACGAGGCGACGGCCGTGTTCCTGGATCTCGTGAAGAAAGGATTCCAGGCGACGATTTACCCGTACCTGGACAGTCAGGGAAACACCTGGTACCGTGTCACTATGGGGACGTTTGCGAACCGGGACGAAGCCGATGAGTACGCACGGCAGCTCAAGGGGCAGGGATTCCTGTATGCGCGGTCGCTCAAGGTGAGCGTGGAGGGATAACGGATGCATATCTTGAAGGCTCTGGAAAAGCAGGACCATGAATTTCTCAAGGAAGGCGGGGTCAAAGGGCCTCTGGACGACCATCTCTACATGCACCACATGCCCTACTCCTATACGGCCGAACAGATCAGGAAACTGAGGACCTACATCTTTCACATGCCCGAGAACAGGCCCGTGCCGAGGGTGATCATGGTGACCAGCGCCCTGCCGGGGGAAGGCAAGAGCACTCTGGCGTCGAACCTGGCCATTGCCATCGCCAAGGGAGAAGACCAGCAGGTCCTGCTCGTGGACTGTGACCTGAGGAAGCCGTCTTTGCATGAGCTCTTCAAGTACCCCCACTCAAAGGGGGTGAGCGAGATCCTCCAGGGCCGGGCTGACATCGACGAATGTCTCATCAGCACGCCCATCGACAAGCTCACCATACTGCCCGCAGCCAAGGAGCCCCCCGCAAATCCGTCCGAGCTGCTGGAATCGAGGAAAACAGGGGCGCTGATCCAGGAACTCGCGCGCCGCGAGGGAGACTGGTTCATCGTCATCGATACGCCCCCCATCCACGCGACCGTGGATCCGAAGATACTCTCCAACGTGGTCGACGGGATCGTCATGGTGGTCAGGTACCGGTACACCCGTGAGACCGAGTTCAAGATGGCTTTCGAGACACTGCCGCGGGAGAAGATAATCGGTACCGTGCTCAATGCCGTCGACGAGCTGCCGGTGAAGAAATACACGTACAACAAGTACAGGTACTACAAGAACTACTACAACCGCTGATCACCTCGGGCCTTTGTGTGTTGTGACCCCTCGCGGGGATATGATATGCTCCGAGGCATGATCCAGGGTATCTTCTCGTACATCTTCCCGGCCCGGTGCCTCCTGTGCGGAGACCATGTGCTGCCCTCAACGCTCGGTGTGTGCTCCGGCTGCGCCTCCCGCATCAGGCCCGTTCCACACCCTGCCTGCCCGGTCTGCGGAAACCCATCGGGAACGGAAGACGTCTGCATGGGGTGCCTGACGGATCCCCCCCCCTATGACCGGCTCATGAGCGCGGCACTCTTCGATGGCCCGCTGAAGGACATGATCCATGCCTTCAAGTATGCGGACGCCACGTATTACAAGAGATTCCTGGCCCGGCTCCTGTACGACCTCGTACGTGACGAACTGGCGCAGTGCGACATGATCACCTTCGTCCCCCTCCACTGGAGCAGGATGGTGGCCAGGGGCTACAACCAGGCGGCACTCATGGCCCAGGGCCTCTCGCGCATGAGCAGGATACCGCTGCGCTACGGTGTGCTCAGGAAAACCAGGGCGACCCCGACCCAGGTGGGCCTCTCCAGGTCGCAGAGGAAGAGGAACCTCTCCGATACGTTCCAGGCCCGGGGTGTCGCCGGCAGGGCGGTCCTGGTTGTCGATGACGTGGTCACGACGGGCCACACGGCCCTTGAGGTTTCCAGGGCGCTGAAGAAGGCAGGTGCACGTCGAGTCCTTTTTGCCAGTGCAGGGAGGATTGTCGCATGAGCCCCCTGAGGCAGCCGGGGAAAAAGGATCCCCGATACCTGGAAGACATCACCTATTCGGTGGCAACCCAGCCCGTGAACCGGAACGATCCCTTCTCTTCGAGCCTCTTCATGGGAAGGTACGACGAGCGCGCCCTCATGGAGATGCTCGACAGGGTCGGCATGATAGGCATACTTCGCAAGAGGGGCTACCGGAACCTGGTGGTGAACATCGTCAGGCAGGACGACTATACCTCGCGGTTCTACGTGAACTTCGATGCACAGGGGCCCGAGACCCGTCTCATCGAGCTCGTTGTCCGAGAGGGCATCTTCAGGCCGCGGGAGGTCTTCATCCCCTCGTATGATTTCTCTGCAGGCCTTTCCATGCTCCTCATCGAGTGGGTTGCCCTGCAGGACCCGTCCGCCCGGTTCGACCCCAACAAACCCAGGCTCCCGGGACAGCAGTACCCCGGGCTCGGCGGGCTGAAGAACATGCAGGCTCTCCTGTATGAGCTGGGCAAGTCAAGCGGCAAGGACGCCATCGTCGACGTTCCCGAGTACTTCCATTCGGCCGCGATCTACGCACGCCTGTACACGGAGATCTACGACCGGATGTACGCATTCTTCTCCCCAGTGGATGCCGGGATCATGCAGGCGATCCTCAGGGACATCACCGGGACCGGGCACACCCTGGCCGAGATCTCCTTTGCCGTCGCCTTCGACTGCCTGCTCGATGCGCGAACCCGCACCAGGTTCAAGTGGAGGCCCTCCGAACAGATCTATCCCATTGCGAGGAAGCTCCACCGCTATATCGAGGACGAGCAGTACAAGCAGATCGTCCTGAAGACCATGGACGAGTGTTCCTTCACCATGGACTGGGACCGGTTCGACCAGGTCAAGACCCAGGGGCTGATCGATGAGATATAGGTACGCCGTCATCGGCCTCGGCAGGGTGGGGGGCGCCATGCTCACCCTTCTCCGGGAGGCCGGGCATACCCCCGTGTGGGCGGTGTCCTCCAGGCGGACAGGAGGGGAAGTCCCCCTGTACCGCGACGTCCCTGAACACCCGGGGGATGCCGGGATCGTTTTCCTCGCCGTGCCCGACGGTCATATCCGTGAAACGGCAGAGCGATTGCGGCAGGCATGGGGACAGCGGTGCAGGGACGTCGTCTTCTTCCACTTCAGCGGCCTGCTGACATCAGGGGAGCTCGAGCCCCTTGCGGATGAAGGCGCACAGACAGGGAGCCTGCACCCCCTTCAGTCCATCCTCGACGCAGACCAGGCCCGGCAGATTCTCCGGGAAAGCGTCTTCACCTTCGAGGGGTCCGCCGAGGCGCAACGAGCCGCCGGACATATCGCTGACTCGCTCAGGGTCCCCCTCATGACCATAACCCGCCAGGACAAGGTCCTTTACCATGCCGCGGCCGTCGTGGCATCGAACTACCTCGTCACCCTCATGGACCAGGCATCCTCCATCATCCACGGGGTGGGCATGGACCTCGCGCACCTCATGCCGCTCGTCAGGGGCACCCTGGCGAACATCGAGCGGCACGGCAGGAAAGCCCTGACAGGACCCATCGCACGGGGTGACTGGGCCACGATCCAGGCCCATGTGCAGGCAATCGGGAAGGGGTTCCCCGACATCGCGGCCTCATACCTCGAACTCGGCCGTTACACGGCCCGCATGGCCGGGAGACGGCTGCCCGAAGACCTCCTCGCCCCCCCCTCTCCCGTGGACCTCGATGCCCTGCTGGGGGTCCTTGCCTCAGCGAGGTCCCGCGGCATGAAGGTGGTCTTCACCAACGGCTGTTTCGACATCCTCCACGCCGGGCATGTCGCCTACCTCGCCAGGGCACGGGCCCTTGGCGACTGTCTCGTGGTGGGGCTCAACTCGGACGCATCGGTGAAACGGATCAAGGGGCCCGAACGCCCGGTCAATGGGCAGGATGCCCGTGCCGCAGTGCTCGGCGCACTGGCCTGCGTCGACCATGTCGTGCTCTTCGAAGAGGACACGCCGCTGGCCGTCATCGAGCGCATCAGGCCGGACGTCCTGGTCAAGGGAGGGGACTGGGAGGTGGGCAACATCGTGGGTGCGGATGTGGTGAAGTCCGCGGGCGGTACGGTGATCTCCATTCCCTTCGAGGACGGCTACTCAACGACCGGCATCATAGAGCGGATCAGGCGGGAGTGATCGCGAGAACCCCGCCACGAAGCGCACGGCCCTGTCGTGATTGCCGTCGTCCAGGGCTATCCTGGCCTCCTCGATAAGGGTCCATGACGGTCCGAGGTGGGCCCGGGGAGGGCATATCTTGTGATTGCCTTGCCCCAGCCGGTCTGCTATAGCTCTTGGGATGGATCGTGATTTCGAGAGGCATCTCAAGGAGATCCTGACAAGCACGTCGTCGTATACAGACAGGATCGGGCAGTACATTCTCGATTCCGGCGGGAAGCGTCTGCGCCCGAAGATAGTGGTGTATGTCGGTCAGGCTGCAGGCCTTTCGCCGGACGTCTACATGCCCTTCGCCTACACCGTGGAACTCATGCACACGGCCAGCCTGCTCCACGACGATGTCGTCGACGGCACGGAGATACGCCGCTCCAGGCCGACGGCGAACCAGGTGTTCGGGGACAAGCCGGCCCTGCTCGCCGGAGACTTCATTTCCGCTTCGGCCATCGAGACCATGTGTTCTCTCGGCAACATGCGCCTTGCCCTGAGCATGGTGCAGACCATCAAGAAGATGGCCGAAGGGGAACTGCGCGAGCTCGAGCACACCACGTCATTCCATGACAGCATGGAGACGTACCTGGACATCATCTACCTCAAGACCGCCTCCCTCTTCGAGCTCTGCAGCCTGGGCACGGGTATCCTCGCGGGTCTCCCCGAGGAAACCCTCGAGCCGCTGGCGGCCTACGGCCGTTTTGTAGGCATGGCATTCCAGATCGTGGACGACATCATCAATCTCTGCCCGGACGAGGGTGACAACAAGGACGCGTTCAACGACATCCTGGAAGGAAAGTCCACCCTCCCTCTGGTGATCCTCTTTCAGCAGCGGCCGGAAGTGCTCCGGAAGGTAACAACCCTTCCAGACCCTGAAGAACAGAGGCTGTATCTCATGGCCGAGCTCAGCCCTGAGATCCTGCGCCTGAGCAGAGACAAGGCCAGGGAATATCTCGACGGCTCAATCCAGGCGCTCCACAGGGCCCGTCTGCACACGGACGCACTGGCGAACGTTCCCGTCCAGATCATCGGCCAGGTGTCGAACCGGTTCTGACCGGGTCCGTCTTGAGAAATCTTTTCCCTCCCCTGCCGTTTCTATTGATTTATCCATGAAGTATCCCTACGTTAGGGACGAGACAGTTCACGAGGTGGATCTGTGGAATACAAGGACTACTACAAGATACTCGGTGTCGAGCGGGGTGCGGGCCAGGATGAGATAAAGAAGAGGTACCGGAAGCTCGCCCGCGACTGCCATCCCGACACATGCAAGGACGACCCGAGCGCCGAGAAGCGGTTCAAGGAGCTCAACGAGGCCTACGAGGTGCTCCGGGACCCCGAGAAACGCAAACGCTACGATGCCCTTGGCAGCAACTGGCAGGAGGGGCAGTCCTTCAGGCCGCCCCCGGGCTTTGAGAACATCTTCGGCGACGAGTTCCTCAGGGGTCGGGGTGCGCACCCGGGTGGGAGGACGTTCAGCTTCGAGTTCGGCCCGACGGCGAGGGGAGGGGCTGGAGGCTTCTCGGATTTCTTCGAGTCCCTGTTCGGTGACCTGGGCATGGGGCGGCGTTCCGACCAACGGGCATCGTCACCGAGGGGCGGCGACCTCGAGTCGGAGATCACCATCACCCTGCAGGACGCTCACCGGGGCGGGACGAAGGAAATCATCGTCCAGGGGCCCGGGGGAGACAAGCGCCTCAACGTGAAGATACCGCAGGGTGCCCACGACGGCATGAAGGTCCGGCTGGCCGGCCAGGGAAACCAGGGGCCGGGCGGTGCGGGAGACCTCTACCTGAAGATGAAACTCTCCCAGGACGAGCGATACAAGCTTGAAGGCAATGATATCGTCGTGGACATCCCCCTGACGCCGTGGGATGCCGCCCTGGGGATGACCAGCGAGATCGAAACCCTGGACGGGAAGCTCAGCCTCAAGATCCCGCCAGGGGTCTCTTCCGGCCAGCGACTGCGACTGAAGGGCAAGGGTCTCGCGGGAAAGGGTGACCTGTTCGCCCAGATCCGGATAGTCGTACCGAAAAAGCTCAGCAACGAAGAGAAGAGGCTCTTCACCGAACTCAAGAAGGTCTCCGCCTTCAAGGCGCAGTGATGATGCCGGTGCCCCTTCCCAGCGGCACCGGCATAGGACACGCTCTCCTGTCTCTGAAAGGGTCGATCGTCACGATTTCTGTTTCGAGGGCTTCTTGCGTGCCTGCTTCTGGTCGGGGAGGTAAGTGTTCTGACCCTGCAGGGAGAGATTCGGCCTGATCTTGTCGAGCTTCTTCTTGCTCACGCCCTTCACCTTGGAGACCTCATCGATGGTTTTGAACGGACCGTTGGCCTGGCGATACGACACGATCGCCTGGGCGGTCTTCTCGCCGATGCCCGGCAGCATCGTGAACTGTTCCGCCGTTGCGGTATTCACGTTGATGACGCCCTGGGCTGCGAAGAGGGACAGACCGACGGAACACACCAGAAAAACGACGCACCACACCATGATTCTGACCTTGACCATGAAAAACCTCCTTCAATAACAAGATAGTCTGATCATGATCATACCGTGCGGGATGGAAGTCAAGCCATGAAGATGACAGAAGAATGACAGGTTAATGCGAGGTCACTTTCGTTCCGGGGGGTATCCCCGATTTATCTTTTCGTGAGGACGTGCCGTAAACAAAGAGTATCCATCTGTTCATGAAGGGACCCTCTATGAAAAAGACAAAGGTCGCCATGGTTGCCGTCCTGCTCCTGTTTCTCGGGGTGATCGCCGGCTGCGGGGGAGGAGGGGGCTCGGGTGACGGCGGCGGTGTCACGCCGGGAACCGAGCTCGAACTCTTTGCGGACACGGTGAGGGCCTGTACGCCAGACCTCGAGGAACCGAGCCCATCGACTGGAGACGACGGCCTGGAAGATTGGGACGGCTGGGACCCCGGGGCGACGGGCACGGTCATGGGCAAGCTCTTCGACCCGGGCATCGGGGCGGACGAATGTATCCATGCGCAGACAGAGGTCCTGGACACCCATATCGCACTCGTCAATGCCTTCTTCGATGTCTGGAAGTCCACCGGGTCTTACACGAAGGGCGGCATTACCGCCGTGGTGGACACGAGCGTGACCACGGTCGTCATCCCGTTCCTGAACATCGACTCTAAGCCCGTGGAAAGGCTCATCACCCTGAACGACCCGGCCCAGGGACTGTCGCTCCACATGGCCTTCTCCCAGAGGGGAAGGGACCAGACCGTCGTTTCCCAGTATGTGCAGGGTGAGAAGTCAGGGGTGTATTATGCATGGGTCGAGGGCAGCACGGCGGGCATCTGGCATGCCAGCGCCAGGGACCGCAGGGTGCAGGTCATGTGGGAGGGGAACACGGAACTCAAGACCTTCAAGATCTCGGCATGCACGGACGCGGCGGACCTCAACTGGGAGGTCACGGGTGGCGGGAGCATCGCATCGCCGGCAGGCGAGATGGCCTTCGTGGCGAGGAACAACGTGTGCAATGACTCCGAGGACAGGTATTACCTGTCCACCACGTATCAGGAGCTGCTGGACGGCGACGAGCCCGCGGCATCCGTCAGGTCGCTGGCCGCTGACCCCCCCGACTATGCAGGAGTCTTCGGGTACATCGATGAGGACAATGCAAGCCTCTGCCTCGGGTTCCTGGGCGAATACCCCGCAAGCCCGGATGACCTGGCCTGGGATTGACATCTGATGCCGTATCGGCCATCGGTGGCGGGATTCCGCATCATCTCGCAAGCCCTGACCGGGTCATGATGGCGTTCACGGTCCCGTCCCTGTCCATGGACTCGAAGGCCTTGTTGAACTCCCTGGCCCGCTTCTCCGAGGCGGGGTTCCTCCTGGGCAGGATCACGGACAGCTCATGGATGATGAGCGGTGGCTCCATGGCCTCGAGCGTGCCTTCCGCCTCCGGCACCCTGGTCCTGATGAGGTGCCGGGCAACGAGCGTGTCGATCACGACGAGATCGAGCCCCCCTTGTGCCAGATTCCTGATGTTCGCCTCGTCGCTGTCCGCTTCCACCTTGTTCAGGTACGTGGCGTTGTCGAATTCCTCGGTGTAGATGTGCCCCCTGACCGTTCCGATCTTGTACGGGGTCAGGTCGTGGAGCGTCTTGTAGGACACGGCCGACGAGGATCGCCTGTAGAAGACGAGCCGGCTGCCTGAGAAGAAGGAAGTGTAAAGGAAGTCCCGGGAACGTTCCGGGGAGTGGTATTCCGGGAAGACCCCGTCATACGTGCCTTTCTTCGCCCCTTCTACAGCCGTGTCCCCCTGCACGAACTCTACCTGCACGTCGTAACCGGCCCGCTTGAACGCCTCCGTCACGATCTGCGCAGTGAATCCCCCGTCGCTGAGCGAGCGGCCCGCATAGGGTTCCCAGTCCAGGGTCGCGAGCCTCAATGTCTCTGTCTTCGCCACGACGGGTGCGACGAGAAGAACCAGGATGACCAGGGAAATGAACCGTCTCACAGCGTGTCCTCCTTCTCCGGATGCTTGTGGTGGATGAATGCACCTGTCTTTCCTGTCGCGAGGAACAAGGCGGTGCTACCTTCAGCATAGAAAGAGCGGTTGCGGGGCTTCGCGCACCTCTCCTACGATGATATTTCATTCCCGCTTCGCTTGGTGTATAGAATAATGCTCCACTTTGAAAGGATCAACCCCATGATGTTCAAAAGTGTCGTCGATGTTCAGGAACGATTGCAGGATGTGGGATACATAACATCCAAGGAAATCGCCACCGTCGTCTTCCTCGCCTCGGTCACCGGCAAGCCCGTTCTCGTCGAAGGGCCTGCCGGGGTCGGCAAGACGGAGCTCGCCAAGGCGGTATCGAGGGCCTTTGACTGCGAGCTCATCCGCCTGCAGTGCTACGAGGGCCTGGACGAGGCCAAGGCCCTGTATGAATGGGAGTATGCCAAACAGCTCCTCTATACCCAGATGGTCAAGGAGAAGATCAGCGATGTCATAACCGGTGCGGCGAGCCTGTCCGAGGCAGTGGACCGGATCGCCGAGCAGGAGGATGCTTTCTTCTCCGAGCGGTTCATCCAGCCGCGGCCGCTGCTTCGGGCCATCACGATGGAGAGCCCGGTGGTCCTGCTCATCGACGAGGTTGACAAGTCGGACCCCGAGTTCGAGGCATTCCTCCTGGAGCTGCTCAGCGACTTCCAGGTCACCATCCCCGAGATCGGTACGAGGAAGGCCACGAACATACCCTTCGTGGTCCTCACCTCGAACAACTACCGTGACATGAGCGATGCCCTGAAACGGAGGTGCATCCACATCTACATCGAATACCCGGAGCGGGACCTGGAGCTGCGCATCGTGACCATCAAGATCCCGGGGATCACGGAAAGGCTTGCAGGGCAGGTCGTCGATGCGGTGCGCCGCGTCCGCGGCGTGGATCTCAAGAAGAAGCCGTGCATCTCGGAGACCATTGACTGGGCGAGAGCGCTCATTGCCCTGAACGTCGAAGACATCACGCCGGAGGTGCTCGTCGAGACGCTGAACATGCTCTGTAAATACCGTTCGGACGCAGAGGCCGTTAAGCTGCGCGCGCAGGAGCTGCTGGGCTAGGGCCGTACCATGATCAACCCGATACTCAAGTTCGTTGCCTGCTGCAGGGCGGCCGGATACCGGATCTCCACCGCCGAGGTGCTCGACTGCACGAGCCAGCTCGAGCTCATCGACATGATCGACGAGGACGAGTTCAGGGCGGTCCTGCGGGCCAACTTTGCCAAGAGCAGGCGCGACCAGGCCCACTTCGACCGTCTCTACCACCTCTTCTTCCATGAACTCCGGGGTGACCTTTCCGATGACGAGGGCATGCCCCGGAAGGCCGGCCAGGTCATAGACACCCTCAGGGGGAGGCTCAACGGTGACCGGGAATACCGCGCCATCATCGAGTTCCTCTCGGGCGATCCCTTCATGTTCCTCGACATGATGCGCCAGGTCCAGTCAGAGAGCGATTCTGCGGGAATAGGCGCGAAGTTCAACCTGGGCCCGCTTTCCAGCAGGCTCAAGGTTCTGCTCAGTCTCAACAGGGTGCGCGACGAGATCGGGCAGGTTCTCGACCGGAATCAACTGCAGTTCAACGACGCCATGCGTGCAAGCCTGAACCGATATTTCGGCGACTACCTGGACAGCGCATTTTCTCTCCTGCTCAGGGAGCCGCGACAGCATAACGACGAACGGAGCTACAGGACCCATGAGAAACGTCTCCAGACCTTGGGAGAACGGGCTTTCAGCGCGCTGACTGCCCGCGAGATAGAGGAGGTCCGGGAAGCGCTCGACAGGCTCGTGCGGAAACTCAAGGACATCATATCCCGGCGGTATGCAACGAACAGCCGGGGCGTCCTCGATGTGAAGAAGACCATCCGGAGAGCGGACCGGTACCACGGGGTGCCCGTGGAGATCATGTTCAAGAAACGCCCCCCCAAGAAAGCGAAGATCGTGACCCTGTGCGACATATCCTCTTCGGTGTGGTCGGCCGCCAGGTTCATGCTCAACGTCCTGTACTCACTGCACGAGTGTTTCGAGAAGGTCAACAGCTTCGTGTTCGTTTCCGGGGTGAAGGAGGTCACGGGGATATTCGACACGAACGAGCCCAGTGTCGCCATCGACAAGATCCTCGGAGACCTCGATTTCAACTATCTCGTTCCAACGGATTACGGGGAGACCTTCCGTCAGTTCAGGATGAACCACATGGATGTGCTCACCAAGCGCACCACCCTGATCATCATGGGGGATGCGCGGACCAACTACCTCCACCCCGAGGACAGGATCCTCGAGGAGATGCGGGAGCGGTGCAGGAGGGTCATCTGGCTCAATCCCGAACCCGAGAGCAGCTGGAACACGGGCGACAGTGAAATGTATTCCTACCGGCAGCACTGCCACGAGCTCAGGCAATGCAGGAATCTCAACCAGCTCATCGATTTCATCGAGGAGCTCATGCTCTGACCGCCATGGGAAAGACACGGGACAGCATCATGACAGGGATCGTACGGGATGCGGCGGAGTTCGCGGCGGCACGCATAGCCGCCCGGCCGGGACTCTCGACGGAGAGGGACTTCCCCGCGGATCTCTGGCGTGAGATGGGATCCGCCGGACTCCTCGGCACGGGAGTGCCTCGAAAGTACGGTGGAGGGGGTGTCGGCTATCCGGGGATCTCGGCGGCGGGCGGCGCCCTGGCGCGTCACGGCCTCTGTCTGGGCATCACCCTCTCGTGGCTCATGCACCAGATAACCGCACGGTTCTTCATGTGCCGGTTTGCCTCTCCCGGGCAGAAGCAGGCCGTCCTGCCGGCCATGGCGCAAGGGACTGCGACCGCCAGCATCGCCATATCCGAGCCCGGTGCAGGGGGGCACCCCAAGCACCTCAGAACGAGTGTCGAGAAGGGCGCGGGCGGATATGTCCTCAGGGGAGAGAAGTCTTTCCTGACCAACGGTCCCATCGCCGGGTTCTTCATCGTCCTTGCCGTGAGCGGGCAGGACGGTGGCCGCAAGCGCTACAGCGCTTTCCTGGTGCCGAGAGACTGCCCGGGGCTCAGCGTGACAGGACCGCTGGATGTCGGGTTCCTGAGGCCGTGCCCGCACGGCGGCATCATCCTCGACGGGTGCGAGGTGCCTCCAGGGTCCCTTCTCGGCAATCCCGACACGGCCTACGAAGACATGGTCCTGCCGTTCCGTGAGGTGGAGGATACGTCCATGATGGGGCCCATCCTCGGGGCCCAGGGGGCCCGCATGGACGAGATCATCGCGTCACTGAGGCGCATGAGCGGGCCTGTCCCGGATGAGACCGCTTTCAGGCTCGGGGGTGTCAGCAGTTCTTTAGCCGCCCTCGATGTGCTTGCCAGGGAAGCAGCCTTCCTTCTCGAAAACCCGGGTGCGAGCGATCACCTCGAACCGCTGGTGCTCGCATTCCGCAGCCTGTGCGGTCAGGTGCACCGCGAGATAGGCGACATGGCGGCCCTGGCAGGGCACCATCCCTCAGAGGCACATCGTCTCCTGGGCCTCGACCTTGACCAGGTGGTGCAGTTCGCCGGTCGCGTCGGCAGGCTCAAGCAGAACCGGCTCGGTGCCAGGCTCGTCACGGGCCATTCAGGTGTATAGCCAGCAAAGTTGTCTTTATTTTCCTTGACTTCCCCGTCGTATATCGTTAAGGCAATGAGTTCATGAAACAGCCGAGGACACCTGAAGAGCTCGAACGCATCCGCGAACGCATCATAGAGGCCGCCTTGGCGATTATAGTGGAGGAGGGCTTTTCCTGCCTCACCATGCGCAGGCTCGCATCCAGGCTCCACATGAGTGCACCGAACCTCTACAACTTCTTCAGGAGCAAGGAGGAGATCTACATCTCCATCGTCATCAAGGGCTTCCAGATGCTCTACGACGAGCTGGCGCTGGCGTCCGGTTCATCCACCGGCGCCGCGGGAAAGGCCCATGCCATGCTGGACGCCTATGTACGGTTCGGTATGACCAACAAGTCCTACTACGACATCATGTTCACCCTGCCCACGCCCAAGTACAACGACTATGTGGGCACCCCGCACGAGAAGCTCTCCGAGGTGGAATACAAGATTTCCATGGACATCGCCAGGATCGCCACGGACACGCTCAGGGACCTCAGGGGAGCGGGCTTCCGGGGCAGCGAAGAGGACGTCCTCCACGATGTCGTCAAGATATGGAGCATGCTGCACGGCATGGTGTCTCTCGCCAACAGCAACATCATCGGCTATGTGGCCTCGGACATAGAAAAGACCCACAGCCGCATCATCGACGAGCTCATCGACCAGTACCTGAACTGACACGATCTTGCGTGCCTTCTGCCGGGTCAGGTGGAGCAGGGCACTTGACAAAGAAGGGCGCATAGGAACAATGTTAAAATTAACATTGTTCAGAAATTGGGGGGTGCCGATATGGCCAAGGTCGTCGTGCTGGGCGGATGCGGGGCTGTAGGCAGCGTTGCTGTGGAAACCCTGGCAGGTCAGGATATCATCTCTGAGGTCGTCGTAGCGGATCACGCTGAAGAAAAGGCCCGGCAGCTCGCCGGCAGGATCGCCTCCCCGAAGGTCTCCGCGGCATTCGTCGACGCCTTCGAACCGGAGACCATCCGCAGGGCCATACGGGGAGCCGAGGTGGTGCTCAACTGCATCGGACCCTTCTATTCCACCGTCAAGCCCATCCTCACCGCCGTCGTCGATGCGGGGATAAACTACGTGGATATCTGTGACGACGTGGATGTGACCCTGGAGATCCTGGACATGGACGACCAGGCGCGTGCAAGGGGCGTCACCGCCCTCATCGGCATGGGCAGCTCGCCGGGCGCCACGAACCTGCTGGCCAGGCTCGCCTACGACACCCTGCTGGACGAGACCGATGCCGTCGACATCTTCCACACCCACGGCGGCGAGGCCATCGAGGGGGAGGGGGTCATCGCCCACCGGTTCCACTGCATGAGCATCGACATCCCCATGTACCTGGACGGGAAGCTCACCGCCGTGAAGTATTTCGAACCGGACGGGGTGGCCCTGCGGCAGACCTTCGACTTCCCCATGATAGGAAGGGATATCCCCATCTACCCCTATCCCCATCCCGAGCAGGTGACGCTCCCGAGGTATCTCAGGCTCAGGCAGGTCACCAACAAGGGCTCGGTGCTCCCGAACGAGTACTACGACCTCATCAGGGACCTGTGCGGGCTGGGCCTGGCGCGGACCGAGCCCATCGACGTGAAGGGCCTCCAGGTCGTGCCCCATGATTTCGCCGTGGCCTACGTCCTCAGGGAACGGGAGCGCATCCTCAGAAAAACCGGATTCACCAGGCCCTGCGGCTGCTGCTCGGTCATCGCCAGGGGGATGAAGAACGGTCTCCCCCGGGAGTACCGTTTCCACATGGCATCGAGGTCACAGGCCCTGGGCGAGGGCACGGGCATACCGGCGGCAGTGGGGGTCATGCTCATGGCCATGGGAAAGATCCGGGGCACAGGCGTGATGCCGCCCGAGGCCTGCGTGGAACCCATGGACTTCGTGAACCTCATCTCCAGGGTCATGAAACTCGATGCCAGGAAAGACGACGGTGAGTCCTTCGGCGGCGTCATCCTTCAGATGGTGGATGAACAGGGCGTGGTGACCAAGCTGGACATCTGAACGATCCGGTGCGTTCCGGGACAGGCAAAGGGCGATGGGCAAGCAGCGGACAATCCTGGCCATAGACCACGGGACCTCCGGGGTGAAGGCCTCCCTGGTGAGTACCCACGGACGCATACTCGCCTCCGACGCCGAGAAGACCCCCATCTTCTTCCTGCCGGGTGGCGGTGCGGAACAGGACCCCGCCCAGTGGTGGGATGCCCTGGTGAGGGTCTCGCGGCGCCTGGTGAGTTCGGGCGTGGTGAGCCCCGCGGACATAGCCGCGATCTGCGTGTCCAGCACCTTCTCGAGCACCGTGGCCGTGGACAGGGACGGCAGGCACCTCATGAACGCGCTGACCTGGATGGACTCCCGGGGTGCCCCGTATGTGAAGAAGGTCGTGCAGGGATTCCCGAGCTTCATGGGGTACGGGATCCCCCGGGTCCTTAAGTGGCTTCCCAAGACCGCCGGGGTGCCGACCCTGTCCGGCAAGGACGACATCGCCCATGCGCTCCTCATCAAGCATGAATACCCGGAGGTATACGAGAAGACCTGCATGTTCCTGCCCAGCAAGGATTACCTGAACCTCATGCTCACGGGGAGGTTCGTCGCCACGTACGACTCGGTGCACCTCTTCTGGCTCACGGACATCAGGGATGTCTCGAACGTTCATTACGACGACGGGCTCATCCGGATGAGCGGCCTGGACAGGGACAAGCTCCCGCCGCTGGTGGCGTCCACGGACATCATCGGTACGCTCAAGGCCGAAGTGGCTCGGCGGATCGGGCTTCCGGACGGCGTCAGGGTGGTGGCCGGCTCCCCTGACCACCAGTGCGCCTGCATCGGGTCGGGAGCGGTACGGGACTTCGAGGGCCACCTCTACATCGGGACCTCCTCGTGGGTCCAGTGCATCGTACCGTTCAAGAAGACCGACGTCATCCACTCCATCGCCTCGTTCCCCACGGCCATACCAGGCAGGTACCAGAGCGTGAACGAGCAGGACATCGCCGGCGGGGCGCTGGATTTCCTCGCCGGACTCGTGGGCCGCTGCTGCACGATGGCCTGCGGCGACCACGGCGGCATTTCCTACGAGGTCCTGGGCGAGGCCGCCTCGAGGGTCCGTCCCGGCAGCAACGGGGTCATCGTCACGCCATGGCTCAACGGGGAGCGCACGCCCGTGGACGACACCACGGTCCGTGCCGGTATCCACAACCTGTCCACCACCACGACCTTCGACGACATCGCCAGGGCGTTTTTCGAAGGCGTGGCCCTGAACACCCGCTGGAGCCTCCACCACGTGGAGCGCTTCGTGGGCAGGAAACTCGATCCCATAACCATCGTGGGAGGCGGGGGGAGGTCTTCGCTGTGGTGCAGGATCTTCGCCGATGTGCTCAACTGCCGTATCAGGCAGGCGAAAGACCCCATGCAGGCCAACGCCCGGGGTGCCGCGTTCATCGCGTCGGTGGGGCTCGGCGAGATTTCGTTCGAAGACATCCCGGCCCTGATGGAGTACGAGAACAGCTTCGATCCGGACTCGGCCAACCGTGACGTCTATGACCGGCTCTTCAGAGAGTTCACGGGCATCTACCGGAACAACCGGGCCATGTACCGGAGGCTCAACAGGACCTGAAGCGAGCGCTCCTACCGTTCGTGCGCCTTCTTCCCGTACACCTTCTCGTAGGCCATGCAGAAGGGGCAGAACCTCCCCTCGATGGTCTTCACGAAGGAATGGAGCAGCCCTTTCTGATTCTTCCGTGCATTCCTGCACACGGGGCAGGCCGTGCACACGGCCGCGAGCGCCCTGGTCAGGCTGCCGGTCGGATGTTTTTCCACAGCGCATCCCTCCCTTGAGTCATCCTGCCACGAGGAGTTTTTGATCGAGCAGGTAGTGGTACGCAGCCAGGGCGGCCTTGGCGCCGGCGCCGGCCGCCACCACGATCTGCTTCTCCCGCTCGTCGGTCACGTCGCCTGCGGCGAAGAAGCCGGGTACCGAGGTCGACTGGTCGCGGCCCGTGACGACCTCGCCGTCCCGGTTGAGGCGCACCAGGTCCTTGACCGGCGCCGAGTTCGGGACCAGGCCGATCTCCAGGAACACGCCCTCCACGTTCAGGTCGAGGCGGTCGCTTCCTTCCACGGAGACGAGACGCACCCCTGAGAGCTTTTCAACGCCGAGGAATTCGACCACCCGCATGCCGCCGTGCAGGGTGACGTTCCTGGCCCTGGTGACTTCTTCCATGAGGACCTCGTCGGCCTGGAAGTCCTTCAGGATGTTGACGACATGGATCTGGCGGGCATGGCCGAGCAGGTCCCGGGCAGCGGTGAAGGCCGAGTTGCCGCCCCCGATGACCGCCACGTTCCTGTCCCTGAACAGGGGCGCGTCGCAGGTGGCGCAGAAGGCGATTCCACGGCCGAGGAAGCGGTCCTCGCCGGGCACGCCCAGCGTCCGGTACTCCGTGCCCGCACAGTAGATCACGGACCTGGACCGGTAATCCCGCCCCGATGCCGCATGGACCGTGAACAGGTCTTCTTCGGCTGTCACGGAGGTCACCTTCGCCCCCAGCTGCTCGGCAAGGGGGTAGCGCTCGGCATGGGCCCTGAACAGCGCAGCCATCTCGCGGCCGCTCATGCCGGGTACGCCGAGCCAGTTCTCGATGTCGGCGGTATTGGTGATCTGTCCGCCGGGGGCCTCTGCGACGAGACAGACGTTCATGTTCTTGCGGCACGCATAGACGGCGGCGGACAGGGCCGCAGGACCGGCGCCCACGATGATGGTGTCATAGGTCTCGTCGATCGATGCCGGGCGCGCGAATCGTTCGCCCGCGGCCTCGCGCATCTGCGCGTCCATCTCCTCGTACACGGCAGGCTTCACCGCCTTCAGGAGTTCGAGGACCGCCTGGGGTGCCGGCAGGGCCCCTTCGAAGGACGCAGCGCCTTGGTTGATCACGGTCTTGGGGACGCCTCCGACACTGTAGCGCTGCACGAGCGGGGCGAACTGGGACGACTCCACCATGTCGGCGCGGATGTTCTCGCTGGCCACGGCCATCTGGTGTGCCAGGTGGACCATCTTGGGGCAGTAGGGGCAGGTGAGCGTGACCATGACCTCCAGGTGGACTGGCACATCGACGTGTCCCAGCAGGTGCTCGACCTCGGGGGCGAGCCCTGACCGGCCCGACGACGCCAGGAGGAGGGCCTCGACGAGGGAGCCGAACTCGTACCCCATGGTCATGCCGAAGAACCTGATGCCGAAGTCCCGCTCCCCCATCACCGCGGTGGCCGGAACCTTGTCGATACCCAGGGTCCTGGCCAGCTCCGCGTCAGCGAGCAGGTCTCTTTTCTCCAGGGAGATGCGATCGGAAAGGGACGCCAGCTCCCCGAGCAGGTTCTCCTGTTCCCGGCATGCCACGCAGGCATGCTCCTGGGAGAAGAACACGATGCGCACCGGCTCCTTGAGGCGCTTGAGGATTCCCTTGAGTTCCTTTCTCGTCTTGGCGTCGATGAGCTCCGGCATTGCACCTCCTCCAACGAACGGGTCTTATGTCCTTAATAATGAGATGACCGGTTATTTCAATGGGGTGGATCGTTCCTTGACGGCCACGTGGACCCTCTTCACCGGAAACGCCTTCTCGAGGTCGGCAGGGTCGATCTCCACCATGAAGCCCCGCTTGCCGCCGTTGATGAATATGCGTTCCAGCTCGAAGATGCTCGCTTCGGCGTGGACCGGCAGCCTCACCCTGGTGCCGAGCGGGCTGATGCCGCCCACCACGTACCCGGTGCAGCGCTGCGCGTCCTTCTCGCTGCACGGCTCCACCCGCTTCACGCCGAGCTCCCTTGCGAGCTGCCTGGTGGAGACCTCGCGGTCTCCGTGCATGAGCACGATGAACGGCCTCCTGCCGTCGTCCTGCATGACCAGGGTCTTGATGACCCGGTGTTCGGGGATGTGGAAGTGCTCGGAGACGTGGTGCGTGCCGCCGTGCTCGACGAAGGGATAGAGGTGGGGGGTGAACTCGACCTTCGCGTCCCGGAGCGCGCGGACGGCCGTGGTGACGGGGTAGTCGGGTCTGGTCATGGGATCCTCTGCGGTCCGTATTCTGCCGATATCCTTCGCCGGGTCTCACCCGGTGTGATCAAGAAGCCTCGAGTGCCAGCACGAGCTCCTCCCTGACCTGCCCCTCACTCCCGGCAAGGAAGCCGTTCAGGGCGTTTCTCGCCTCGGTCCCGCCGATGCGGCCCATGGCCCAGGCGACCATGACGAGGACCCGGGCATCGGTGTTCTCTCCCCAGGCGCGGATCAGGTCGGGTACGTATTCCGGGTCTCGGCTGTTGCCCATGGCGCGGGCCGTGTTCATCTTCCAGCGCCAGATGTCATCGGGCCCCATGTAGAACATGTGGGGCCATACCCTCGAGACGTAGTGGTTGCCGTCCATGTGGAGCAGGCACCTGAGGTCGAAGGCGTCTTGCTTGGCGACGGCACGCTCGTTGAAGGGCCGTTCCCTGGCGAGCCACGGTGCATTGCGGGGGCAGACGTTCTGGCAGCGGTCACACCCGTAGATCCACATGCCCATGGGCTCACGCAGGTCCCGGGGCGTCGGTCCCTCCCCGAAATAAGTGAGGTACGAGATGCACCTGCGCGGGTCGATCTTCCGGGGGGCCTTCAGGGCGCCGGTGGGGCAGGCTGCGATGCAGGCGTTCCGGCACCAGTCAGGACAGGCGACGGTGTAATCCGGCTCGTCCGGATCGAAGGCGCGGTCGACCACCAGGGCGATGGGCAGAACCCACGAACTCTGCATGACCGCCCGCCTGGCATAGAACAGGGTGTTCTTGCCGAAGGTGCCGAGACCTGCCCTGGCAGCGGCCACGCGGTGGGGGAGGTTGAAGGGCACCTTCACGGCCATGCCCTTTTCCTGCAGGAAGGAGCGGAACGCCTTGATCCTCGGTGCGAGGCCGTCCTTGGTGACACGGTCGTCGTCCAGGTAGCAGCGGCCGAAGTGCCGTTCCAGCTGGAGCGGGAAGGCCTCGCGGAAGTAGGCCTCGATGAGCACGATGATGGATCTCGCCCCGGGCAGTATGGTCTTGGGGTCGGTCCCGGCCAGGAGGTCGAGGCCCATCCTGCCGACCCAGCCGTATTCCTCCTGCCGCTCGAGGAGAAGCTCCTTCTGCGATCCAAAGGGTTCCGCCGTGGTGAACCCGATGTCCACGAACCCGAGCTCACGTGCCTTCTCGATGATCTCGTGCCTGTCGGTCATGACGCGCTCCTTTCACCCAGGGAGGATACCCCAGGCAGGACAGCGGTGCAAGCTGCCGCATGAGGCGGTCGTTCTTGGCCTCTGAAGAGGTCACCTCGGCCTTGTCAGGTCCCGGAGGGCCTTCACGTATCGGGACTCGTCAAAGGGGTTTCTTGTCTGCATGACCCTGTTCATCTCCGCCAGCAGCACCGAGGCTATGAGCCGCAGGGCCTGTTCGGGCGCATATCCTCCGCGCAGCAGCCTGTCATAGGTCTTCCTCGTCTCGAGCGGCCTGCCGCTGTCTATCTGATGCTGGACCGCTTGGAACAGGGTTTCCTTCACCTGTGTCCTGTTCTTGTTGTCCATCGCGACTCCTTGTTCTGTACCGTCACCTCGTCTTTTCACGGGGATCTCAGCGGCCAGGGTACCGGGTACGGCGCCTCGATCGTGACCAGGTTCCTCAGGGTCGGGTGGGTGAACTCCATGCGGACGTGGTGGAGGGCTATGCCATGGAGGGGAGCAGCTGACTGCCCCCCATACCGGGCGTCTCCCATCACCGGGCAGCCGGTCGCGGCGAGCTGCGCCCTGATCTGATGGTAGCGGCCCGTCTCGAGAACGATCTCTGCCAGGTACATCCCGGAATGTCCGCGAAGGATGCGATAGTGAAGGGTGCACTCCCGGGCGCCTTCCTCATGGTCGGGGGCCTGGATCGACCTCATCCGCGAATGCCTCAGGAGGTGCCTCAAGGTCCCCTCCCGTGCCGGGAGGTCGTTCGTGATCACGGCATGATAGACCTTCCGGATTTCCCTGCGCCGCTGCTGGTCGTTCATCCTGCTCAATGCCTTGCCGGTCCTGGCAAAGAGGACAATGCCGCTGACCGGCCTGTCGAGCCGGTGCACGGCATGGAGAAAGACCTCCCCGGGCTTGCCCTTCACGCACCTGATCCACTCCTTGGCAAGGGACTCCAGGCTCGCCTCATCGCGCCCCGAGGGCTGGGTGAGCATCCCGGCCGGCTTGTTCAGCGCGAGGAGGTGGTTGTCTTCGTAGAGGATCTCGGGTTGATCCATGGCGCCGCTCCGTCACGTCCGTGCAGGATCGAGGGTTCCGGGGGTCCACCTGCAGTAGGTGCCGCTGGGCACGGGCAGGACGTCGGCCTTGCCCTCCAGCAGCATCTCCCCTGACTCGCACGATGAAGCCGACTGCACGGGCGTGGTGGCGCCCAGGATGTTCGCCAGGGCCGTGGGCGTGCAGGCGGGGGTGTGTGAGGTCAGCAGGATGAACAGCGGGCTGTCCGACAGCAGGGCCCAGCACTTCCGCACCGTTGCCACGAGCTCGTCCTCGAGCTTGTACACTTCCTCGTTCCTGCCGTGCCCGTAGGTGGGCGGGTCGAGAATGATCGCATCGTAGCGCCTGTCCCTGCGGATCTCCCGGTCGAGGAACTTGTTCACGTCGTCCACGATCCAGCGGACAGGGGCATCGGTGAGGTTGTTCAGGTCCGCATTCTCCCGCGCCCAGCTCACCATGCCCTTGGATGCGTCCAGGTGGCAGACACGCGCACCGCAGCGGGCCGCCGCCAGGGTGGCCCCCCCCGAGTAGGCGAAGAGGTTGAGCACGGATACCTGCGGCCGGCCGGCCTCGTTGGCATGGGTGATGGCCCTGGCGACCCATCGCCAGAGGCCTCGCTGCTCGGGAAAGATGCCCAGGTGCCCGAAATCCGTCCTGGCGATCCTGAAGCGCATGCCGTCGATGACGATGCGCCACGAATCGGGTATCCGCGTCCTGGTCTGCCAGCCTCTGCCCGGTCTGCGCTCGAAGCATGCATCGGCGTCTTCCCAGAGGGCCGGGTCTTTCCGCGGGGGCCAGATGGCCTGGGCACAGGGCCTGACGATCCTGTAGCGGCCGAACCTCTCCAGCTTCCTGCCCTCGCCGCTGTCCAGGAGTTCGTACTCGTCGGAAAGGGGCTGCTTCGGTTTCATGGCTGGTGTAGGTGTTACCATCACCTCGGCCGGCATGTATAGCGAATTATCGGTGCCCCGACGACTCGAAGGCGAGCAGGGTGATGCCCTTTCATGATCGTTTGTCTCGATCCCCGGGGACCGCCCTGCACGACCGGGCGTCGCTGCCGCACGTGTCATCACCGATCCTGCATTCCTCGTCCGAATACTCGATCTCCACGGTGGAGTGACTCATGCCGTGCTTGGCGAGGATGGCACGGAACCGCTCCTTGAGCTGAAGGATATCCTCCCTCGTGGCACAGGAGTCGACCACCACATGGGTGGTGAGCACGTGGCGGGTCCCGTCCATGGACCATACATGCGTGTGGTGGGTACCCAGTACGTGCGCGCACGCACGCAGGTCCCTCTCGATTCCCTCGATATCGGTGTTTGCCGGTACTCCCTGCAGGAAAATCCCCAGGGTCTTCCCGAGGTTTCTCAGGACGTTGGCGAGGATATAGGCGGTGATGATGATGGAGAGGAGAGGGTCGAGCACGGGTATGTCCCGGAAAAGGAGGACAACGCTCACTGCCAGGACGGCTGCCCAGCCGAGCACGTCTTCCATGAGGTGCCAGGCGACCATCCTGGCATTCATGCCCGAGGCCCCCCTGAGCCTGAGCACGGCCGCCCCGTTCACCACGATGCCCGCCACCGCCAGGGCCAGCATGCCCGGTGCATGAGGGAGTTCGGGGGAGAAGAGCCTGGGGACAGCCTTGAAGAGGATGAACACGGAGCCTGCGATGATGACGCCGGCGCTGATCACGGCTCCCAGGAGGGAGAACCGACGGTAGCCGTAAGTGAAGAACCTGTCGCCGCGCTTGAGTGACAGCCGCTCCAGGAGCCAGGCCGAGCCCAGGGCGACGCTGTCGCCGAGGTCGTGGATGGCGTCGGCCATGATGGCGAGGCTGTTGGTGTAGATACCGCCGATGAACTCGATGATGGCAAAGACGAGGTTCAGGATGAACGCGAACCCGATGCTTCCCGAATCGTCGTGCACGTGATGATGATCGTGTCCCATCGTCTCCGTGGTCACCTCTACGCGCTCCGCCAGGGCGCTCCATGACCGTACGCGGACAATCCTACACCATTTCGGGACGATGTCCAAGCGCCATGGACACGACCTCCGAACGTGCCGGCGGCAGGTCTTTGATCTTGACAGTGGTCGTGTCCGGGTGGTCTTTGTATGAATCATCATCGACGTGAGGATGGCATCCATGGTGCAGGCGGACGACAAACGATTGAGGCGGTTCTTCACCCCTTATCATATTGCCGTGGTGGGGGCATCCACGAAGAACCATTGGTTTTTCAACATGGTCGGTCATGCGCAACGGCTGGGGTTCGCGGGGCGGTTCCACCCGGTCAATCCAGGTGCCGGGGAGGTGTGCGGCATTCCCGCGGTGGCCGCCATCGCGGACCTTCCCGATGACCTCATCGATTTCGCTGCGGTCATAGTCAGGAGTTCGCGGGTTCTCTCGACGATCGAGGAACTTGCCGGAAAGGGGATCAGGAATGTCCTGCTCGTCTCGTCCGGTTTCTCCGAGACCGGGCCGGAGGGAAAGAAGCTCCAGGAGGACCTTGCCGCCTTCTGTCGTGACCATGACATCATGCTCATGGGCCCCAACTGCCTCGGCTTCATGAACGTGGCGGGCGGGACGAGCGTTTTCGCCGGTGGTTCGGTGGAGGGAGAGCTGGTCTCCGGCACCATAGGCATCATCGGGCAGAGCGGTGCAGCCAGCGAGCAGATGGCCACCAAGATACTCAGGAAGGGGCTGGGGATTTCGACCTACGTCACCACGGGGAACGAGGCCGTCATGACCGCGGAAGACTGCCTGGAGTACCTGATCGCCGATGGCACGACCCGGGTGGTCGCCGGATTCATGGAGGGGTTCAGGGACATACCCCGCCTGAAGCGTCTCGCCCTGACCGCCGCCGACAGGCAGATCCCCATCGTCCTCATCAAGGTGGGCCGCTCCGCGAAAGGCGTTCAGGCCGCAGCGTCCCACACCGGGGCCCTGGCGGGAAACGAGCGGGTAATGGAAGCCTTTCTCACGCAGTACGGGATAACCCGTGTCGACACCATCGAGGAACTCGTGGAGACGGCCGGCATCTTTTCCCGGTGCCCCCTGCCGAGGGGCGGCCGCCTTGCCGTCTGCAACCTTTCGGGGGGGCTCGCGGGCATGTATGCGGATCTGTGCCAGTCGCTGTCCATCGAGCTTCCCGATTTCTCTCCTTCAACGATAGCGGCCTTGCGTGAGGTCCTTCCCGAGTTCGCACAGCCTGCGAATCCCCTGGATGTGACGGGATCGGGATTTTCCAGCGGCATGGACCGCATCGTGAGGATCATGCTGGACGACGAGAACACGGACATCATCCTGACCCTGTCGTTCCCGCCGGCAGCCGAGTCCGACACCTGGGCGCTCAAGCTCAACGAGTCGTACATGGGGGTGCTTCGCCAGGCACGCAAGCCCATCGTGCCCGTCACCTTCCGGGAGGTGAGCGACTATGCCCGGCGCTACTACCGGGAGCATGAACTGTATTACGTCGAGCATGTCCGGGACGGTCTGCGGGCCATCGCCCATCTGATACGGTATGAAAGGTTTCTCAGGGCTCGGTTTCCACGGTGAGACCGATCAATTCGTACCGGGACAGACGGCCTTCCCGGAGCAGGTGAGCGCTCGAGATGGTCTCGCCTGCTAGGCGGACGAGGCTGCATCCCGCCCAGAATGCGGCCGGTAGCCGTGACAGGAAGGCGGCAAGGTCTCCTGACGGCACGAGGATGCCTTTCCTGAGCAGACCGGGGCCCAGGTCATGCATGAGGAGATTGAAGATCTTGACGTGGGCGAGGCCCTCCTCCCGGTCGCCGGGCGATGGTCGGGCCCGATACGTTATGGTCGATCTCAGCTGACCGTAATAGCCGCCCCTCCTCATGGCCGCCCCGACCAGGCCCGGCATGGCTGCCGAAAGCGCCAGGGACGACCCGTTCCTGACCATGGCCGTATCGAGGTCGTCCACGGGCTTGCCGTCGAGGAAGATGGTCTGTATCCGTTCCTCGATATACTCCCGGCTCACGCCGAGCCGCCCGCAAAGGAAGGTGTTCACGGAGCACGCCTCCTTGAACCTCAGGGAGAATCCGTTCTGGATGAGGAGCAGAAGGTCGTTCATGAGACTTTCTGCGAGAACGAGGTGAAGGTCCGCATGCTTCTGGCGGGACATTGTCCGTACCCCCCGGTACCGAGTGCTTCAGCGCACAGGTTTCGTGGCGGAAACCATACTAGCAGAACGTGCTTCTCGTGTCAGTCGATTTCGGAGAGGGTCTCGACGGTGAGGGTGTTCTCCCTGGTGCCGCGGCCCTGGGACAGGAGCACCGTCGCGGGCGCCGGGCAAGGGGTCGCTCCGGGATCGAGGCCTGCTGATTCAGTTGATGTAGTATCCGGCCACCCGCCATGTCCCGTCCTTCTCGAGCATGGACGTCACGGTCTCGACGGCGCTGCCCTTGTTCTCGAAGGAGGTCTCGAACTGGATCACCACGTAGTCCCCGTCAGGAGCACCCGGCAGGGAGGTCCTGTGCTCGGCGGTCTTGAGGGTTCTGCCGAGCGCCTTTCCCAGGGGGCCCCGCACCCCTTCCATGGCCTGCTTCCACTGCTCTTCCCTGATCGCCCCCTTGAAGTAGTCGGCCGATTCCTTCAGGCTGCCCGCATAGTCGCCTTTATCGACCAGGGCAAGCCACTGCAGGGCCGCTTCGACCGCCTTGCCCTCGATCGGCTCTGCCGCAGGCAGCGTGGTTCCTGCCAGCATGATGCAGGCAGCCATGAGTCCGGTCAGCACGTTCCTGAACATGAGTTCACCTCCGTCGTCGAGTAGTGATGGTCACCATGGTATGCCATCACCGGGGCGTCTGTAAACGGCATCCTGCATACCCTCCGGTCCCCGGCCATGGCATGGGGTACATCTGTCGGAAAGGGAAGAATCGTCGTGCGCGAGGAGGATCCAGGACCGGGCTGCGGTGGGGTTGGATTGTTGGCGCCCGGGCCTGGATCCCGATCGGTCGGTTCCCGGTTATTTCTTGAGCATGGCCTTGATCTTCTTGGCGTCCTGCTCCGTGTAGTACCTGCAGGCACCGCGGGTAGACGCAGGCTCTATCCCTGCCTTGACGATGGCGTCCTTGACCGCCTTGAGTCCCACGCCCCAGTCCCGTGCGAGGTTCGACGGGGTAATTGCCTTCTTCTTCTCTGCCATTGAACAGTCCCTCCTGAATGTGATGTAGGTTCCGTCCCGATAGATTTCAACCATGACGATCGTTCGCGGGTCAGGACGTCTCCATTGAATCCTAGATAGAAACGAGCACCGTAGAAATCAAGACCTGCACCTCGACGGAACGCGTTCACGGGAGACCCCCGTCACTGCCGCTATCGGTCCGTGTTCATGGCAAACAAGGATCTCAGCGCGATTCTCACCGGAATGCCGCCCGATGCAAGGACCTGCAGCGCGGCCAGCCTCGTCTCGAAGGGACCGATGGTCCAGCAGCGCTCCCAGGGAAGCTCCTCAACGGGAATGCCGGGTTCGTTGACCGGGCAGATGTCGCGCATCTCCACAGGGGTGCCCTCTGCGGTCTCCTCGATCCACCGCAGCGGCAGGCCCTGGGTACGGCAGACATAGGGCCGGTACTTATAGATCCGGCACGACCCCTCCCCGTCGAGGAAGGCGCACGCCCCTTCAGGGTGCGGATCGCCCGTTTCAATGATCTCTGCGGCATGGTGCGCTATGTACTGGGCCTCGACCTCGAAGACGGTGATATCGTCGATGCAGCACGTGGAGCATCCCGGGGAGCAGTGCAGCCTGCCGGCGTGGATGGACATGAGCCTGAGCGCTGCCTCGTCCACCTCGAGATAGAGAGCCTCGAGGGACTTCAGGATGTCACCCCATGGAGTCGAGGGACTGGTCATGTGAACGTACCGGGCATCAGGACAGATCCCGGTTGAGGTGCACCCGCAGCCTCTCGTGCGGATCGTCCGGCATGGTGTCCTATCCGTCGGTGTCCGGGAGGTCGGCCCGGAAGTCAACGGATGACCGCATGAAGGAGTACTTCTCCGGGGAGGGAGGGCGCCTCAGAAGGTCGTCGGGTTTCATGTCCAGGGTGCGCGCCCCCGAGGGGCATGCGGCCACGCAGAGCCCGCAGCCGATGCAGCGTTCGTGGTCGATCGCCACCGTGTCCTCGGACAGGCTCAGTGCCTTCATGGGGCAGCGGGCCACGCAGGCGCCGCATGACAGGCACTTCCCCTCGTCGTATCGGGGGAGGTAGTTCGACGACAGCACCCGGCCGGGGTTGGGCAGCTGCTTGAGAAAACGGAGGATGGTGCAGCAGTCGGGGCAGCAGTTGCAGATGCACTCGACATTGCGGGCATCGCCCCCGGTCTGGTGGACGAGTCCGTGCTCCTCGGCGTAGTCGATGACTCCGAGGGCCTCAGCGCGGGTGATCCACCTGCCGTACCCGATCTCCTCGATGGGGTATTCCGCATAGAAGTCGAAGGCGATGCAGACCTCGCCCGAATGGGTGCAGCTTCGCATCCCCAGGGTCTTCAGGTGGTGGCCGCAGGCGCATTCGAAGAGGCCGATCCGCTCCTTGTCGTGGATGATGGCCCGGACGTCGTCATAGGGCAGGACCTGTTTCTCGCCGGGCAGGTCGGCCTGTATGGGTATAGTCCTGAGCGACCGGGTCTTGGGAATGAACCCCCCGGTGAGGTAGTCCTCGATGAGGCGCGGGAGCTCGGGGTCCGGGTCCCTGCGGTAGGGCTGGTGCTCGAAGAATCCGTGCATGAAGGGTGCTGCCGCGTAGTATTTCCGCCCCTTCCACGTCCTCGGGAACACCAGGCCCTTGTCCTTCATGCGCTCGAGGATGCGGCCGGCATCTTTTTCGGGCATGCCGATCTTCTCTGCAATGGATGCGACCGGCTCGAGCCGGCGGCTCATGGCCAGATACACGGCCGCCTCTTCGGGGGTGAAGAGGCGTTCGAGCACGACCATCTCGCTGCCCGCGGCCGACGCGGTCATGCCCACGGAATACTGGTCGATCCGTTCACGGAGCTGCCTGAGGATGTCCTGCGACATGGGGCACCTGCCTTGTCTGGGATAGGGTCAGGATAATACGTGGGCAGGCGCCTGTCAACGATTCACAAACGGGCGCTCGAGGATGGGACGCCTATTTCCCCGTGCCGCCGAGCATCCCCCTGACTGCCGCGGGAAGGTCGGCGGGCAGGACCACGAACTTCGCGTTGGCCGAGGCGGAGAAGTTCTTGAGCGCCTCGATGTACCTGCCGCCCAGGATGAACATGACGGGCAGGTCGTTGTCGCGCACCGCGTCCGTGATCTTGGTGATGGCGATCTGGTCGCCTTCGGCGAGGACGACCTTGGCCTGGGCGTCCAGCTTGCTTGCCTCCATCCTTCCTTCGGCCTGGAGGATAGCCGCCGCCTTCTCTCCCTCGGCCTTGGTGACCGTGGCCCTGCGCGCGCGCTCGGCTGCGGCCTGCTCCTCCATGGCGCGCTGCATGGTCTCGGAGGGACTGATATCCTGGATCTCCACGGTCTTGAGCATGATGCCCCAGTCCGCGATGTCGTCGGAGATGCTCTCCTTGAGCCGGGCCTTGATCTTCTCCCGGGACGACAGGGCGTCGTCGAGGTTCATCTCGCCGATGATGGAGCGCAGCGACGTCTGGACCAGGTTCTGGATGGCCAGGCGGTAGTCCTCCACGCCGTAGACGGCCTTCTCCGGCGAGATGATGTTGATGTACGCCACCGCATTCACCACGATGACGGCGTTGTCCTTGGTGATGACCTCCTGGGAGGGGATGTCCAGCACGATGTCCTTGGTGGTGACCTTGTAGGCCACGGTGTCGATGTAGGGGATGATGAAGTTCAGGCCGGGCCCGAGGGTCGTGTGGAACTTGCCGAGCCTCTGCACCACGTGCTTGCTGCCCTGGGGCACGATCCTCACGCCCAGGAAGATGGTGATGAGGACCAGGATGACGAATACGGCGACAACGAACAGTCCGGGCATTGAAACCTCCCTAAAGAGCGCCTAGCCCTTTTTCTCGACGATGAGGGTGTTCCCCGATACTTCTCTGACCACGACCCGGTCCCCTGCCGTGACCTCGTGGTCGCAGATGAAAGGCCACTCGTCCGAGCCCAGCAGGGGTCTGGAAAAACGTATGGTGCCCCGCCTGCCTTCCCCCGGCGCGGTGATGACGTGGCCGGTCTCACCCACGATGGCCTCCCGTGAGATCCCCGCCTTGGTGCGGTCCGCCATGAACGGTTTGAAGAACCTGAACCACATGAAGGTGAGCCACCCCGAGAGGATGGCCCACACGAAGAGCTGCCAGGAGAGGTCGATGCCGGGGACGAAGAAGAGCAGCGCAGCGATGATGAGGGCACCGAGCCCGAACCACAGGACGGTCATGCTGCCGAGGAAGAGCTCGGCGATGAGCAGGACCATTCCCCCGATGAGCCAGTGCCAGTATGCGAGCGTGACCGCCATGTGAATATCTTTACGTTATCACAGGGGAAATGTCCATACGCGCGGGCAGGAGCGCCCCGGTCATTTCTTCTGCTTGAGCAGGTCCCTGATCTCTGTCAGGAGGACCTCTTCCTTGGCTGGCTCTTCAGGCTTCTCCTCCTCCTTGCGCTTGAACGTGTTGATGCCCTTGATCACGAAGAAGATGGCCAGCGCGATGATGATGAAGTCGATGACGGTCTGGATGAACGTTCCGTAGTTCAGGGTGACCGCCGGGGTCTGGTCCACTGCCGCCTTCAGCACGATGGCGAGGTCGCTGAAATTGACACCGCCCAGCGCCAGCCCGATGGGGGGCATGATCACGTCGGCCACCAGCGATGACACGATCTTGCCGAATGCCGCACCGATGATGATGCCCACAGCCATATCCACCACATTGCCCCGTAACGCGAATTCCTTGAATTCCTTCATCATGCCCATTGCCAGAACCTCCTCTCGAAATGATGTACGTGCAGTGCCGCGTGCTCCGGGGTCATTATAAGCGCAAACAGCCGCAAAGACAAAGTTCCCGTTGCACAGGGACTGCGGTGCTCCCGTTTCGTCGCGGTGGGGCTCACTGCCCTGTCCACGACCCGCTTCTTCATGCTGGGGGAGTTGACCTCCCTGATGACGCCCACCAGTACGGTTCTCTCCTTTTAAGGGGTTATAGATCATTATAGCCCTGGCAGAGGTGAACGTGAATATCCCGCTGCGGAAATTGACCATAACATGCTGAAATCCGATGACAAAAAACCGTGTCAGCGATCCTGCCCGCTCCGGGGGTCATGGCCGGGCAACCCATAGCGGTCCACGAACGCGAGGGTGACCGAGCGGAGGTCTTCGGTGATCAGCGAAAGGGCCGTCCCGGCGATTTCGGGGGGCACACCGCCGTAGAAGGCCTCGGCGATGCCGCCCGTGATGCATGCCTGGGTGTCGCTGTCGCCGCCCAGCGAAACGGCGTTGCGGATTGCGTCTTCATAGTCTTCCGATTCGAGGAACGCGATGATGGCCTCGGGCACGCTGCCCTGGCAGGTCACGTCGAACCGGTAGCCGGGCCTGATCTGAGCGAGGGAGCGGGAGAGGTCATACCCGAAGGTCGATTCCAGGTACTCCCTGATGGCGGTCTTCGCATGCCCTGTCCGTGCGAGGAATATGGCAGCCGCCGTGGCCTGGGCGCCCTTGATGCCCTCGGGGTGGTTATGGGTGAAGGCACTGAAATGACCGGCCTTCTCCAGGACGTCCCGAAGGCTCTCGGAGGCATGACCCACGGGGCTGATCCGCATGGCTGACCCGTTGCCGAAGCTGTTGTACGGCGGGCTGCCCTGCACGCGCGCCCACTGCCGGAACATGCCGCCGTACCCGGCATGGGGGTATCGGCGGTAGTACGCCTTCATGAGATCGCCGTAGTCCCTGCCGGTGAGAATGGCCTCCGCCAGGGCGACGGTGAGCACGGTGTCGTCCGTGAAGCGGCTGCCCGGGGGGAACAGGGCGAAGTCCTTGGTCTTGACGCGGTGCCGCTCGTAGACGGACCCGATGATGTCCCCTGCAATGGCGCCGATCACGGGTCTGCCCCCTCGTGCTCGAGGCCGGCCTCGATCCTGCGCAGGGTGTCGAGATACTCCTGTCTGTGCCTGATGCCCAGGGCCTGCTCGATGAGCGCCCTGGCACGGGCGTCCATGCCCTGCTCGTGTAGGACCGTTGCCAGGTTGTTCATGATGTCCGGGTTCTTCGGGTCCCGCTCGAGGGCCCGGGAATAATGCTTCTCGGCCGCCGCCAGGTCCCCGTTCGAGTAGGCGACATTGCCCAGGTTGAAGTAGGGGACCGACCAGTCCCGCTCCTTGCCGGCGGCCTTGAGGTACTCCCTTTCCGCCAGGTCCATCCTGCCCTGCAGTTCATAGCTCAGGCCGAGGTCTACGTGCTCCCGGGCGGTCAGGGGGTCTTCGAGGATCACGATCCCCGGCGTGGAGCAGGCGGTCAGAACCGCTATCAGCGCCAGACCGAAAGATAGACGGAGCCTTTCTTTGCCCATATCCTTCCGAACTCCGCATAGGGAAAGGTTTCACCGGATTCGTACCCTGTGTGGGCGATGAACCCCTTGTCCGAATAACCGATGATCACGAGGTAATGGGGCCTGGTGATGACCCAGAATCCGAGGTCCACGAGCACGATAACCGGTTTCTTTTCCCGCAGGGCCGCCTTGATGTCGTCCGTGGACCCCCGGCCGAGATGGGTCTGGAATCCATGCGACCGGGCACAGTCCTCGAGGTCGGTGATGAGGGCCCCCCTGAGTTTTTCCGAGTACACGTCCCGGGCGATGGTGTCCTGGTCCACGGTGAGACCGTAATACCCGAAGACCGAAACCAGCGAAGCAGGGCCGCAGAAGCGCGACTCCTGCTTCACGAACGGTACGCCCTCGATCTCGAACGATCCGGCCTCAGCAGAGAAGAGCAGGAGCAGAGACAGCAGGACCTTCAAGGCTGCTCATCCTGATGATGATCTCTTTGTTCATGAGCTTGAGGATGATGATGACGAGGATCACGATGACGAGCAGGGCGATGATGATGCCCAGCCCGCTGTCGCCGGCTGCCAGCACGTCATCGGAGGCCTGGGCCAGGGTGTGGACCTGGGCCGGCGTCATGGAAGGGAGCTTGGCGGCGACCTCCTCGGAGCTCAACCCGTAGGCCTTGAGCTTCTCCTGCACCATCTTTGTTTCCAGGGCGCGCTGGATGGTGTCCATGTCCCTGGCCATCTCACTGCCCGCCTGGCCCGAGGACCCCACCGAAGGGATGAGCGCGGCAAAGGCCGGAGAGGTTGCCAGGAAGATCATATGGAAGCAGATGAATGCGGCGAGAAAGCGGTTTCTCATCAGGGATATCATGGAAGAAGGACCTCCTCGTTTTTCATCTGTGATAATCCCTTGGGCCCATCCTGTCAACACCAGGGGGAGGGAGGACGATTCACCGTGATAGCCACGGCCCGATTCCAGGGTGAACACAACCGAGTGCCCGAGACCGGACTCGAACCGGTACAGAGCAAGCTCCGAGGGATTTTAAGTCCCTTGCGTCTGCCAATTCCGCCACTCGGGCAGCACCTTTTCGATGTAACCGCATAGCCGCACCATGTCAAGCTTCACGTGCCCATTGTTTTTGTTTCCTTCCATGGGCCGGGCATCCTGTGGTATGCACGAGGCACTGAGCGATCTTTGCGCGCAGGGCATCACGTCATTGCAGCGAGAAAGGAGAGTGCCATGGTCAAGGTGACCTGTCTGGGATCGGCCGGGACGGTTACGGGTGCCAATTTCCTCGTGGAAACCACCGCCGGCGCGAAGTTCCTGGTGGACTGCGGGATGTTCCAGGGCGGCAAGAAGATGGAGCAGCGCAACTGGCGCCCATGGGATTTCGACCCAGCCCAGATCGATGCCCTGTTTCTCACCCACGCCCACATCGACCACAGCGGACGGATACCCAAGCTCGTCAGGGATGGGTTCCGGGGCCGCATCCTCACGACCGGCCCGACGGTCCAGCTCTGCGGCATCATGCTCATGGACGCGGCCCATATCCAGGAGACGGAGGCCCAGTGGCAGTCGCGGAAGAACAAGCGGAAGGCGCGAGAAGAGATTGCCCCCCTGTACACGACCGAAGACGCCCTGGAGAGCCTCAAGTACCTCACCCCGGTGGAGACCGACGACATGATTGAGGTGACCGACGGCGTGCGGGCACGTTTCAGGAACGCCGGCCATATTCTCGGCTCGTCCATCGTGGAGCTGTGGGTGAAGGAGGACGATGGTGAAATAAAGATCGTGTTCTCGGGCGATCTCGGCAGGTCAGGCCAGCTCCTCCTCAAGGATCCGGCCCAGATTTTCAACGCCGATTACGTCTTCGTGGAATCGACCTACGGCAACCGCATCCACAAGTCCGCGCAGGAGAGCCGGGAGGAACTCCTCGGGGCCATCAACCATGCCTGCGCCAACGGCGAGAAGACGATCATCCCGGCCTTTGCCGTCGAGCGCACCCAGGAGATCCTCTACCTCCTGGGCGAGTTCCGCCGCGAAGGCAGTCTTCCCGACATCCCGGTGTACATCGACAGCCCGCTCGCAATCAAGGCCACCGACATCTTCAGGAAGAACATGGAGCACTACGACGAGGAGACCATGGCCATGGTGAACGGCGGACACAACCCGTTCAGCCTGCCCGGCCTGCGGTACAGCGAGAAGACCGCGGAGTCCATCGCCATCAACGAAAAGCGCGGCCCGGCCATCGTCATCGCGGGGAACGGCATGTGCACGGCGGGACGCATCAAGCACCACCTCAAACACAACCTCTGGCGGGAGGGGGCGAGCGTCGTTATCGTGGGGTACCAGGCCAACGGGTCCACGGGCAGGAAGATCGTGGAGGGTGCCACGTCCGTCAGGATCTTCGGCGAGGACGTGGCGGTCAAGGCACGAATCTACACCATCGGCGGCTTCTCGGCCCATGCAGACCAGCAGGATCTCCTGAAGTGGGTGGGCAACTTCACCGAATCCCAGCCCAAGGTCTTCGTGGTGCACGGCGAGCCGGAGGCGAGCGAGGAGTTCGCCCGGACCGTCACGGAGAGGACGGGTCTGGCGGTTCACGTCCCCGGCTGGCGGGAGCGCCTCGTCCTCAAGTTCAGGGAGTACGCTGCCGAGGCGGCAATGACCGAAGAGAAGACGGCCGACCCGAAGGCCGACATGATCGCGGTGCTGGCCGACATGGAGCGCCAGATGGAGGCGCTCAGGAGGCGCATCGACCAGGCTGCCAACCTGCCCCGCATCACCGACGACGAGGTCGATCGGCTGAGGTACATGGAAGAGGAGCTCAGCGATATCCTGGCGTGAGGTGTCCCCCTCGGGGACGGTCTCCATGAGGCGTCCTTGATCTCACAGACCCGGGCCGGGGCATGAAGGCGCCCTCTTTCCCGTTGACAACTCCTCAAATGACCTCTAGAAAAAGGACATGTCAGACAGATCACTGTGTCCCATTTGCGCATGGCGAGGCGACTGTAATAAGAAGTTCAAACCCGGTGCTGGCGTTCACTGCCCCGATTTCAGCCGAGACATGGCCATCAAGAACTCGGAGCTCGAAGAAGAGGCGGCAAGGCAGTCCGAATCGAAGAATGGAGCGAAGAAGCCGAAAAAGGGCCTCTGGCCCATGTAAGCCTCTTCTCGCCGTTACAGTCCGATAAACTGCACATAGGCGCTCTTCCCCTGCACGATGAGTGCAGCGGCGCCGTGTGGTGATACGGCTATGTCCACGCAGTAGCCGTCGGCAAACTCGGTCAGCACTTCCCGGGCAAAATCTTCTCCTGCCGGATAGTATCTGATGACCTGGGCCTTTTCGAACACGTTCAGGCGCGACACCATCCCCGCAAGCCCCTGGCCGTTTCTGAAGGTGATGATCCTGTCCCCTGACAAGGCGATCCTGGGCTTGAAATAATAGCGGGCAGGGATGTCTCTCTCGTCGTTGCCCCCGGCACTCCTGTCCTCGTCCACATACTGCGGGGTTATGGAGGTGCCGTCCGCATCGGTCCAGAGCACGGTTTTCCCGTTCGCTACGGTGAGCCTGCCCGATGCGTCGTAGGATATGATCTCCGGACCGGCTGCAGAGGGCACGATCTCCCCGGTGATGGAGCTTATGAAATCGAGGTCTGGGGGAATCTGGGGGGATGATCCCGCCACCCTGGCCGCCCGGGACCATTGGAACGGCAGGGGGCTGAAGGTCCTGTCGAACCTCAGTGTCGAGGAGACGAGCCCCGAACCCAGGGGGATGACCGGCTTGTTCCATTGCTCCCCGATCTGAGTCCCTCTGACGAGGTAGGTCCTGAACCCGTCCATGAGCCTCGTCAGCACGACGATATCGTCGCCGTAGTGATAGATCCTCAGGATCTCGTTGTTGCCGCGCGTTTTCCAGAGGGGGGACGCCTTTTCTCCGACGAGTTCATAGACCGTCTTCGTGTCGCTCACGAAGACCTTTTCGCCCGCGGCGACAATGGATGTGGGTATGAACGGGAGTTTGACGCGCGGGCGGCCTTCCGCCCCCATGGCCGGTGCTCCCCGATGCGCGGGGCCGGCAGGGACGATCCCGGCGCCGGCAAAGATCGTCGAGATCATCTCGTCGATGGTGGGCGAGACGGCCGACACATCCTTTATATCCTTGTGAAAGGCCCTCGGCGGGTCGGTATCGAGCAGGGCATCGTACGAGATCACCTCCCCGAGGGCGCTGATGGTCACGCTGAGTCTCGAGAAGCTCTCCACCGGGATGCCCCTCGCGATGCACCGGGTCAGGATGGTCGTGCCGATACCGTCCTTCATCGCCGTCAATTCCTGGGGGCCGGATATTTCAACCTTGACTTCCATGGCCAGGGCCGTTGCCGGGAGACAGAGGCACACCATGAAGGCCAGAACCGAAAGGGTTTTCCTCATACCCGCTCCTTTTTTCATGGGGATTCGAACAGCTGAGAGCCTTATACCACATGTGTCGGTGATGGCAAAGGCGCTCCGGAAAGGCCCCCGACCGAGATATGAATGATCATTCATTTTTCCTTGACCTCGGCTCTTTCTTTCGATATATAATTGCGGTTGCAAAGCAAATTATATTCTTTACAAGGAGGCGTTACATGGCTGAGGAGACCAAGGATTTTGGAGAACAGTTGTTCCCCGTACCCCCGAAGGTCAGGGAAAAAGCTTACATCAAGAGCAAGGAAGAGTACCAGAAGCTGTATGACGAGTCTGTGAAGGACCCCGACAAGTTCTGGGCCAAGATCGCCGAGCGGATAGACTGGTTCAAGAAGCCGACCAAGATCTGCGACTTTTCCTTCAAGCCCCCGGTGTACGTGAAGTGGTTTGAGGACGGAGAGCTCAACGTCAGCTACAACTGCCTCGACCGCCAGATCAAGAACGGCCGCAAGAACAAGGCCGCCATCATCTTCGAGGGTAACGATCCGTCAGACAACAAGACCTACACCTACATGGACATGTACCGCGAGGTCAACAAGTTCGCCAACGTGCTCAAGAAACATGGCATCAAGAGGGGCGACCGGGTCACCATCTTCCTGCCAATGATCCCGGAGCTGGCCATTGCAATGCTCGCCTGCACCCGCATCGGCGCCATTCATTGCATCGTGTTCGGCGGCTTCTCGTCCGATGCGCTGAAAGAACGTATCGTGGACAGTGAATCAAAGCTGCTCATCACCTGCGACGGCACCTTCCGCGGCGCCAAGGCCGTTCCCCAGAAGGACAATGCGGACAAGGCCCTGGCCGAGTGCCCGAATGTCTCCAGGCAGATCGTGGTGAAGAGGACCGGTACCCAGTGCGCATGGAAAGAGGGCAGGGACCTCTGGTGGGAAGACGAGATGAAGACCGTCCCCTACTACTGCGAGCCTGAGAAGATGAAGGCCGAAGATCCTCTCTTCATCCTCTACACCTCCGGATCCACCGGCAAGCCCAAGGGTGTCATGCACACCACGGGCGGCTACCTTGTCTACGTGTCCTACACCCACCAGCTGATCTTCGACTACCACGAGGAAGACATCTACTGGTGCACCGCCGACATCGGGTGGGTCACCGGCCACAGCTACATCGTGTACGGTCCGCTCGCCAACGGCGCCACCAGCATCATGTTCGAGGGCGTGCCCAGTTACCCCGGCTTCGACCGGTTCTGGGACGTGGTCGAGAAGTTCAAGGTCGACATCTTCTACACTGCACCCACCGCCATCCGCGCCATTGCCAAGGAAGGCGACGACTGGGTCAAGAAGCACGACGTCAGCTCCATACGCATCCTGGGGTCCGTGGGCGAGCCGCTCAACCCCGAGGCCTGGAGATGGTACTACAACATGATCGGACGCGGCGAGTGCACCATCGTTGACACCTGGTGGCAGACCGAGACCGGCGGCATCCTCATCACCCCGCTGCCCGGCGCCATCGACATCAAGCCCGCCAAGGCCACCGTTCCGTTCTTCGGCGTCGAGCCGGCGCTGCTGGACGACGACGGCAAGGAACTCCCCGGTATCGCCAGGGGCAACCTGGTCATGAAGAGGCCGTGGCCCGGCATCATGAGGGGAGTGTGGGGCGATCCCAAGCGGTTCGAAGAGACCTACTTCGTCCAGTTCCCGGGCTACTACGTCACCGGTGACGGCGCGGAGCGGGACGAGCTCGGTTACTACAAGATCACCGGCCGCGTGGACGACGTCATCAACGTGTCCGGCCACCGCATGGGCACCGCCGAGGTCGAGAGCGCGCTCGTGTCGCATCCGCAGGTGGCCGAGGCCGCGGTCGTGGGCTTCCCGCACGACATCAAGGGCCAGGGCATCTTCGCGTACGTGACGCTGAACACCGGGGTTGCCAAGTCCGACGAGCTCAAGAAGACGCTCATCGCCCACGTGAGGAAGGAGATCGGCCCCATCGCGTCTCCCGACCACATCCAGTGGGCCGACGCGCTGCCCAAGACACGTTCGGGCAAGATCATGCGCCGCGTGCTCAAGAAGGTCGCAGCCAACGACTTCAAGGATTTCGGCGACACCTCCACGCTGGCGGACCCGTCCGTGGTCGACACCCTCGTCGAGGGAAGGAAGCAGCTGAAGTAGCTCCACCGTAAGACGACCGGGGGGTCGGCCGACGCCGACCCCCCCAAGTTTCAGTAATATTTTGCAACTACTACATAATGATAGCTGTTCGACATGACGCAATTATACCATGTTCATCATGCGTGATAAGGAAGGGTCAAAATGAGGGGTGAGGAAAAATATCGCATGATATTGAATGCTGCAAAGCAGGTTTTTGCGATGGAGGGATTCTACAACTCCAAGGTGTCAGAGATCGCCCGCGAGGCCCACGTGGCTGACGGGACCATATACCTCTACTTCAAGAACAAGGACGACATTCTCATATCGCTCTTCGAGGAAGAACTCACCAGGATCATCAAGACCGTCAAGTCCGAGCTCGAATCGATCACGGACCCGCGTGAGAAGCTCATAAAGTTCTGCGACAACCACCTCGCCATTCTCGAGGCGGACAAGGCCCTGGCTGAAGTCATACAGGTGGAGCTCAGGCAGTCGAACAAGTTCATGCGGGAATACAAGAACAGGCATTTCCTTTCGTACCTGAACATCATTGCGGATATCGTCGCCCAGGGCCAGCAGCAGGGCATATTCCGCAACGAGCTGAAGCCCGACCTGTGCGCACGGGTGATCTTCGGGTCCCTTGACGAGCTCTCCACGTACCTGATAACGTCCAAACGCAAGCGTTTCGATGTCCACGAGGTGGCGGTCATGGTAGGCAGGTCGTTCCTCGAGGGTATGGTGCGGGACTCGAACTGAAAGAGCCGTGGAGGAGTCGAGGCCTCCCTGGACAGGTGCCGGACCACCGCTGGGGGGGATGCCGGATATGGAGAAGGGAAGCAGGGCAAAAAACGAAAAATGCCCAAGGGATAAAAAAACCCAGGAAGGAGGTTTGGAGTGAATACCGTTGTATGCTTAAAGCAGGTACCTGACACGGAGACCCTGATCAAAGTCGCAGGTACATCCATCGCAACAGACGGCATTAAGTGGGTCATCTCTTCCTTCGACGAGTTCGCCGTTGAAGAGGCAATCAAGCAGAAGGAGAAGATGGGCGGAGGCAAGGTGACCATCGTTTCTCTCGGCCCCGACAGGGCCATCGAGTCGGTGCGGACCGCACTGGCCATGGGAGCGGATGACGCCGTCCACGTCAACGACGGCGCCTACTACGAAAAGGCCGATCCGTATGCCACGGCCCAGGCACTCGCCGCAGGCATCAAGGGGCTCACCTATGACGCGGTGTTCCTCGGCAAGCAGGCCATCGACGACGATGCCGGCCAGGTCCCGGCCATGGTGGGCGAACTCCTCGGACTGCCCGTGGTGACGCAGGTCATCAAGTTCGAGGCCGCGGCGGACAAGAAGAGCGCCACCGTGACGAGGGAAATCGAGGGCGGCCAGATGGTCATCGATGTTCCTCTCCCGGCAGTGTTCTCCGCACAGAAGGGACTGAACGAGCCTCGGTACGCATCGCTGCCCGGCATCATGAAGGCGAAGAAGAAGCCCGTCGACGTGAAGAATGCCGGTGCACTCGGGGTGACTGCAGGCCCCATGACGGTTGTCAAGGAAATGTCATTGCCTCCGGCCCGCCAGGCAGGCAAGATCATCGCCGGCGACGATGCAAAGGCCAAGGCTGCGGCACTCGCAAAGGCCTTGCACGAAGAAGTGAAGATCATCTAAGGTGAGGAGGGGAGAACAATGGCAGGAACACTTATTTACGCGGAAGTTCAGAAGGGCGAGATCAAGAAGGGCGCCTTCGAGATAGCGAGCAAGGCAAAGGAACTGGGCGGCGACGTGGCGGCGTGCGTGATCGGCAAGGGTGCCGAGGCGCTGGCACCGCAGCTTGCGAAGTACGGCGCTGACAAGATCTACGTGGTGGACGGCTCCGAGTACGAGAACTACGTGCCCGAGACATTCGTCCAGGCATTCGTGCAGGTCGCACAGACCGTGCAGCCCTCGGTCATCCTGACCAGCGCATCGGCACAGGGCAAGGATTTCACCCCCGCCGTGGCGGCCAGGCTCAATGTCGGCGCCATCTCGGACTGCGTCGCGGTCACGAAGGAAGGTGACAAGATCATCGCCAAGAGGCCGATGTACGCGGGCAAGGCATATGCCATGGTCGAGGCAGTGGGCAATCCCCAGGTCATCTCGATCAGGCCCAATGCGCTCGGTGCCAAGGAAGTCGCGGGCGCCGGCGCGATCGAGAAGGTCGCCGTGAACCTTGATGCATCCAAGATCAAGGCCACGGTGAAGTCGGTCGAAGTCGCGGCCACCACCGAGCCCGACCAGACCGAGGCCGAGATCATCGTGTCGGGCGGACGCGGCATGAAGGGTCCCGAGAACTTCGCCATGCTCGAGCAGCTGGCAAAACTCTTCGGCCCCACCGCGACCACAGGTGCATCAAGGGCGGCCGTCGACGCAGGGTGGAGAGGCCATTCCTACCAGGTCGGCCAGACGGGCAAGACCGTGAGCCCGAACCTCTACGTGGCATGCGGCATCTCCGGTGCCATCCAGCATATGGCCGGCATGGGGACCTCCAAGGTCATCGTCGCCATCAACAAGGACGCCGAGGCGCCGATCTTCACCAAGGCAGACTACGGTGTCGTGGATGACCTGTTCAACGTCGTCCCGGCGCTCATCGAAGAGATCAAGAAGATCAAGGGTTAAATAACAGGCAGCACGGGGGCGGGGGCAGACCCCGCCCCCCTACTATACAATCCACGATTCAGGGGGGGCTATGCACGGTCCACAAGGAGAACTGACCCGCGAGGTCTTTTGGAACATTTTGAGTCCGGGTTCCTACACGGAGCAGATCCTGCTCTATATCCTTGCCCTTACGGCGTTCGGACTGTTGTTCAGGGCACTGTACAAGGGCGGGTTCGGCACGCGCCTGAAGACCATCTTCCAGGCCAAGGGAACGGACGTGAACAGGCTCGACAACTGGACAGACCGCCTGTGGTACGCCGTTGCCGACATCGTCACGCACAGGAAGATCATCAGGGAACCCTACCAGGGCATATTCCATCTGTTCATCTTCTATGGGTTCGTGGCCCTGGTCATCACGACGGCCATCGTCTTCTTCCAGGCGGACATCCTGTATCCCATCACAGGCATCTGGTTCATGAAGGGCGGGTTCTACCTCGGGCTGTCCCTCTTCGCCGACGTGTTCGGCATCCTGTGCATCGTCGGCATCCTCATGGCGCTGTACCGGAGGTACGTCATCAAGCCGGCCTGGCTCGACCAGAAGCCTGAAGACAACGCCACCCTGTGGTTCATACTGGCCATCCTGGTAACCGGGTTCATCGTGGAGGCGCTCAGGATCCAGGCCACCGAGACCAACCCGGCGCACCCCATGCACGCATACATCTGGACCTCACCGGGCGGCTACACCCTGTCGTTCCTCTTCTCGTGGATGGACGAGAAATCCATAAGGGGCACGCATTACCTTCTCTGGTGGGTCCATATCCTCATGGCGCTCTCCTTCTTCGTGTACATCGGCTACACCAAGCTCATGCACATCTTCATGACCCCGGTGAACATCTTCCTGCGGCCCGCGGCCCCGCAGCCGCCCATCAAGGTCATGCCGCCCGAGATGTTCGAGTGCGCCGAGACCTTCGGCATCCACAACCTGGAGGAATATTCCTGGAAGGACCTCTTCGACCAGGAGGCCTGCATGCGGTGCGGCAGGTGCGTCGAGGTCTGCCCGGCATTCAATACCGACAAGCCGCTCAAGCCCAGGGACGTGATCCAGAACATCAGGACCTACATGGAGCAGAAGGCCAAGTTCACCATCGACGCGGACGGCGTCTACCACATCATCCCCGACGAGAACTATACCGGGCCTGCGCTCATCGGCGACTGCATCGAGAAGGAAACCGCATGGGCATGCACCACCTGCATGGCCTGCGTCGAGGCATGCCCGGCGTACATACTCCAGTTCCCGAAGCTCATCGACCTCAGGCGCTACATGGTCATGATGGAGTCCGACTTCGCGCCCGAGCTCCAGACCGTGTTCAAGGGCATGGAGAACAACTCCAACCCGTGGAGCATCGGCGCCCACATGAGGGCGGACTGGGCCAAGGGACATGACGTGCCGCTGCTCTCCGAGAAGGGCAGCTGCGAGTACCTCTTCTATGTCGGCTGCGCAGGGGCGTTCGACGACCTGAACAAGCGCGTGTCCGTCGCCCTGGCCAAGATCTTCAACCAGGCGGGCCTCGACTACGCGATCCTCGGGACCGAGGAAGGCTGCTGCGGCGACTCGGCCAAGAAGATCGGCAACGAGTACATCTACCAGGCCCTCGCCATGGCCAACATCGAGACCTTCAAGGGTTACGGCGTGAAGAAGATCATCGCGCTCTGCCCGCACGGGTACACCACCCTGAAGTACGACTACAAGGACCTCGGCGGTGACTTCGAGGTCTACCACTACACCGAGATCCTCGACATGCTCATCAGGGAAGGAAGGATCAAGATCAAGGAGCCCATCAGCGATCTGGGCATGATCACCTACCACGACTCCTGCTACCTCGGCAGGTACAACAAGGTCTACGACCAGCCCCGCAATATCCTCAGGGCAATCACGACCGGCGGTATGGTCGAGATGTCCAGCAACCACGCCAAGAGCTTCTGCTGCGGCGCAGGCGGCGGCAGGATGTGGATGGAGGAGGACCTCGGGACCAGGATCAACCAGAAGCGCACCAAGGAGGCCCTGGATGCAGGGGCGAAGACGGTCTGCACGGCATGTCCGTTCTGCTTCACCATGCTCTCCGACGGCATCAAGGAGCTCGAGCTCAGCGAGCGGCTGCAGTCCGCCGACATAGCCATACTGGTCGCGAGGGCTGCCGGCATCGACCTCAAGGCAAAGAAGGCCGAAGGGGAAGAGGCCTCGTAACGCTTCACCGTTCTTTGAACCTGAATCGTATCGAGAGGGGACGCGGGAACGCGCCCCCTCTTTTTTACTTGATCACCGATCTTCCTTGACGTTATCGTTGCGCTCAGAGAGGAGCGCCGATGGAGAACACGCAGCGGCAGGAGCACCGACCCTGGGGTTGTTTCGAGGTACTCTCCGACGACCGTGCCGACCACAAGGTCAAGCGCATCACGGTCTGGCCGGGAAAGCGCCTGAGCCTCCAGTATCATGCCAAAAGGAGCGAGCACTGGGTCGTCATAGCCGGCCAGGGCCTGGTGACCGTCGACGACGCCCGGGTGAAGCTCGGTCCGGGGCAGTCCATCGACATACCGCTCCGTTCCCCCCACCGCATCGAGAACACGGGGGACATGCCGCTGGTTTTCATCGAGGTCCAGCAGGGCGAGTATTTCGGGGAAGACGACATCGTGCGCATCGAAGACGATTTCGGGAGGACATGAGGTGATGGCCCATGGATGACCGCAGGAACCGTGAACTCTTCGCCCTGCTCTACGAGACGGCCTCTTCAGCCGGCATAGAGGTCATCGAGGACCGGCTCAACCGCAGGGGCGGGGTCTGCAGGGTGGACGGCCGGGTCCACGTGATCTTCGACGAGCAGGCGCCCTGGCGCGAGAAGAACAGGCTGATCATCGAGGGTATCGGCAGGATCGACCTCGATGCCGCGTACCTGCCGCCCAAGGTCAGGGGCCTCATAGACGAACGCAGGAAAGGGCAGGACACCCTCGAAGACCCGCAGCAGGCCCCTGGGAGCCGTCCCACAGAGTGACGGGGTGTTCTCGTGGCAATGCGGACATGCACCCGAAGCCGGGCTACTTGTTTTCTCTGAGGTTGTGGAGCCTGATCTCCCGCTGGGCCTCCACGTTGTTCCTGTTGATCTCGATGGCCTTCCTGAAGGCTTCCACGGCCTTCTTCGATCCCTCCTTCTTGAGGACCCAGCCGTAGATGACATAGAGGGTGTCTGAGTCGGAGAAGCGGTTCAGGCCATTGCGGATGGCGGCCTTGATCTCCAGGGTGTTCCCCGACCCGGTGTTCTGGAGCCTGAGGAAGAGGGTCTTGACGAAGGTCTCGATGAAGAGCCGTTCATCGGGCCTGAGCTTCATGCAGAGCTTGAAGCAGTCGATGGCGTTCTGGTAGTCCCTGGCCTTGAGCAGCTCGGTTCCCTTGCTGAAGAGGATCTCCGCCTGGAGGCTGTCGTCGATACCCTTGGGCTCCTCGATCGGTTTGCCTTCCCGGAGCTTGTTCAGCGAGGTGTAGGCCTTCTGGATCTCGGTGAAGATCTCGTTGGCCAGCCTCTTCACCTCGGGGTCGTCGGCATAGGCGTAGGTGTCGGGGTGATTGGCCTTGACGATCTTGATATAGGCGCGTTTCAGGCCGCCGTCGGAGATCTGTCGGTCCACATCGAGGACCTGGAAGGGGTCCTGGTCCTTGATGGTCCTGAGCTTCTTCCTGAGGGTGTCGATGAGGGCCTTGTACCTGCTCTCCTCGAAGCTGACCTCTCCGGTGCAGTACAGGCCGAGCAGCGCACGGGATGGATCCTGTCCGAGCAGGAGGATCTCGGAGACCTTGTACTGGCCGATGTCCTCGAGATTGATGCCCAGGTCGCCGGGGAATCTGTCCGCCAGAACCTTGGGCACGGTGTCGGCAAACGGCGAGAGCGCCGTTATGACGCTCGAGAACGGTGCGTTCTCCATGACACCCCTGCGTATGATGCGTGCCATGTCCGTCCTGCTCAGCTCGGGCTGCTTGTTGATCTCCTCCTTGGGCACCTTCTGGACGGTCCCGTTCTCCCAGGAGAAGATGTCGAGGAGCCGCTTCTCGGTCTGAATCCTGAGGGCGTCATTGATTTCCCGGGGCTGCACGAGCCCCATCTCCAGGAGGATCACCCCCTGCTTGCGGCGTTCCAGGCGCGACTTCTCCAGCGCCCGGGCATTTTCGTCCGCCGAGATGATGCCCATGTCCACCAGGATGTTCCCGAGCAGCTCGTCGGTCCTGTTGGACTGGATGGCGCAGAGCCTGCCGTCCTTGAAGATGAGGCCCTTCTTCCACTCGTCCATGGACACGAAGATGATCCCCGTGAAGCTGGACTCGAAGACATCCAGCATGACCATGGGGAAGGGGAACTCCTCGAGCTGGAACGTGTTCTCCATGATGGTTCTGTTATCGGCAAATCGTGATCCGTACAAGAGGGAAAATAAGGCGTACTGACCTGCGTCAGGATCGTTCCCGCCCCGGCGACGACGGGAAGCCTAATCTTTCGGGCCCCGATCAGCCCCGGGGGCGTTCCGGCAGGATACCCATCTTGTGGTAGATCGGCCTGATCGCCCTGCGCATCCGGTGCAGCCTGGAGCTGAAGATCATCCCGCCGGCAATGCACAGGATGCCGCTGATGGCCAGCGTCGAGGGCGCCCCTATGGACGAGGCGAGGGTCCCCGCGTAGAGACTGCCGAAGGGCATGGTGCCGGCAAAGGCCATGGCGAAGAAACTCATGACCCGCCCCCGCATGTCTTCCTCTATGATGGTCTGGACGATGGTGTTGCTCGCGACCATCTGGACCATGAGGCCGAAGCCGGCGACGGCGGTCAGAACCAGGGAAAGGGGCAGCGATCTCGAGATCCCGAACAGGACGATACCCGCACCGAACAGCATGGAGGCGACGCCTATGAGCCGGCCGAGGCCCAGGATGCTTTTCCTCGAAGCGAGGAACAGGGCCCCGGCGAGGGCCCCGACGCCGGAACTGGCCATGAGAAAGCCGAGGGTTTCGGGGCCGCCCTTGAGCACGTCCTTGGCAAAGACCGGCATGAGAATGGCGTAGGGCATGCCCATGAAGCTCATCATGCCGAGGTTGAACAGGATGTACTTCAGGGGGGTGAACTCCCTGACGTAGCGCAGCCCGTTTCTGAGCTCTTCCATGAGGCTGCTGCCGGTTCTCGGGATATCCCGTGTCCTGACCTTCATGAACAGGAGCGCCACGAGGACTGCCAGGAAGCTCAGGCCGTTGATGAGGAAGCAGACCCCCTCACTGCTCAGACCGATGAGGACCCCGGCCAGAGACGGACCGACGAGCCGGGCGCCGTTGAACAGGGAGGAGTTCAGCGCGATGGCGTTTCCCAGGTCGTCCTTGTCCTCGAGCATCTCCACGACGAACGAATGCCTCACCGGCATGTCGAAGGCATACACGAGACCGAGAAAGAGGGTGAGCACGAAGAGATGCCAGATCTGGACCGACCCCGTCAGGGTGAGGACGGCCAGGACCAGGGCCTGCAGCATGGCCAGGACCTGGGTGGCTATGAGAAGGTGGTACCGGTTCATGCGGTCCGCATAGACGCCGGCCAGGGGCGACACAAGCAACATGGGGATCTGGCCGGCAAACCCTATGACGCCCAGGGCCATGGCGGACCCGGTCATCCTGTACACGAGCCAGCTCATGGCGGTCTGCTGCATCCATGTGCCGATCAGGGACACACTCTGGCCGCTGAAGAAAAGCCGGTAGTTCCTGGATCTCAGGGATCTCAGCAGGGATCTCGACCGGCTGCTGTTCTGATGGGCTGCCATAGGATATGGTCCGGGGAGGTGCCGGACAGTCACGCCCCGGCGTCTATCTCTCCCCGCTCAGGATGATGGGCAGCCCGCTCTTCGGGTTGCCGACGGTCAGGACAACGATGCTCGCCAGGAGGACGCCGATGAGGCCCATCTTCGACCGGGCCGGATTTCCCTCTGCCATTGTGAAACCTCCTTTCATGGCACAGTGACCTAGATGTACGAAGAGGCCGGTGCATTGTCAAGGCTTGGGGGTGAAATCCCTGCAAGACCCCTGGGGGCTTGACCGGTCTCTGCGGTGTCGTCGTCGTGCAGGACAATAGTCCATGATATTTTGCAAAAAATGCTGTACACTAACCGGGCAGTCGGATAACCCCTGCACGGACAGACCCTTGGACTCGTCAGAAGGAGGTGGGTATGGGTGGGCCCACGCTCATCACGAAGAAAGACAGGATCTGCAGGCTTGAGGACGAGCTTCGAGAGGCACACCTCACGCTGAGAAAGCTCAAGGGGAGAGAACGCGAGCTTCTCGACATCATCGAATCCATCCCCATCGCGACCTTTGCCATCGACCACAGGCACCGCATAACCCACGTGAACGCCGCGTACGAAACCCTCACCGGGGCGGCCCGGAAGGACCTCCTCGGCACGGCAAGGCAGTGGGTACCGTTCTATGAACGCAGGAAGAAGACGCTGGCCGATCTTGTCGTCGACAACGTCTCGAGGGCCCGGATCGAGAACTACTACGGGAAGGAGTCACGCAGGATCACCCGCAGGGACGATACCTATGCCGTGGAGCTCTTCTTCCCCCATCTCGGGACCAAGGGGAAGTGGCTCTACTGCACGGCGTCCCTTCTGAAGGACCAAGACGGCAGGACCATGGGCGCGGTGGAGACGCTCCAGGACCTGACCTCCCGCAGGGAGGTGGAAGAGGCCCTGATCATCTCCGAGGAGAAGTCACGGATCATCCTCGACCGGATCGAGGACGGATACTACGAGGTCGACCTCGCGGGCCGGGTCATCTTCTTCAACGATGCCTTCTGCAGGATCATCGGCTACTCCAAGGAACAGATGGTCGGCATGTCGTACAAGCGGTTCGCCGGCGCCAGGTACACGACGAAGATCTTTGCCATGTACAACCGGGTCTTCAGGACAGGCAGACCCATCAAGGCCCTCGAGTGGGCCGTCGTGAGAAAGGACGGCTCCGAACGGCTCGTGGAGTTTTCGGTGTCCCTCATGAGGGACGCCTCGGGCAGGCCCACCGGGTTCAGGGGGATCGTGCGGGACGTCACGGACGCCAGAAAACAGGAGACGGAGCTCCGCAGGTACAAGAACCGTCTCGAGGAGCTCGTGCAGGAGCGGACCTCCCAGCTGGACAGGACCAACAGGAGGCTCACCAGGGTCATCGACAACCTGGTGAAGGCTGAAAAGGACCTGGTGAAGCAGAAGAACTTGTCCGAGGGCATCATCCGGTCGCTGCCGTGCATCTTCTACATGATCGACAAGAACGGCAGCTTCGTCAAATGGAACAGGCACGTCGAGGAGATAGGCGGGTACTCGAAGGACGAGATGAAGGAAGTCCATGCCCTGGACTTCTTCCCGGAGCGGGAGAAGGGGAACATAGCCCGGAAGATCCACGAGGTGTTCAGCAAGGGCCGGGCGTTCACCAACACCGTCGTTGCAGGCAGGGATGGGCGTGAGACCCCCCACTATTTCACAGGGGTGCGGACCCATATCGGAGGGAAGAGGTACCAGGTGGGGGTGGGGATAGACACCTCGGATGCCGTCCGCGCCGAAAAGGCGCTCCGCGAAAGCGAAGAGAAGCTCTCGGCGATCCTCGCCTCGGTCATGGACTACATGGTCATCATAGACACGACGTATGCCGTCGTGTGGGCCAACGACAGGGCCCTGTCGCAGTTTCCCAACCTCATGGGCGGCAGGTGCTACCAGGCCATACACGGACGTACGACCCACTGCGCGGAATGCATCGGCGAGAAGTGCTTCAGGAACGGGATCGCGCACGAACGGGAAGGCAGCATCGTCATCCCCTCGAGCGGGCGCAAGATGGACTTCTGGAGCACGACGAGCGTGGTGACCAGGCTCGAAGACGGTTCGCCCGAGCTGATCCTTGAGCTCATCAGGGACACCACGGAGAAGAAGGCCTTCGAGGCGGAGGCCGTGCGGGTCGGCCAGCTGGCCTCCCTGGGCGAGCTCGCCGCCGGCGTGGCCCACGAGATCAACAACCCCATCAACGGGATACTCAACTACGTGCAGATCCTCCTGGAAAAGGCGGGCAGGGAGTCCACCGACCGCGAGATCCTCCTGCGCATCTTCCGGGAAGGCGAGCGGGTGACGGGCATCGTCCACAACCTCCTCTCCTTCGCCAGGGTGAGGAAGGACGAATTCGTGCAGACCTCGCCCGACGAGGTCATCGGCGCGTGCCTCGGGCTCGTGGCCAAACAGCTCTCCAGCGACGGTATCAGGCTGAAGGTCGACACGGACGCCGGGCTGCCGAAGATCTACTGCAACAGCCAGCAGCTCCAGCAGGTGCTCCTGAACGTGATCAGCAACGCCAGGTATGCCCTGAACCAGAAGTACCGGGCAGGGCACCGGAACAAGATCATAGAGATCAGGGCGGAGAAGACCAGGCTGAACAAGAGGAATGCGCTCAGGATAGTCGTGTGCGATCACGGCACCGGCATCCCCGGGGAGATTCTCGACAAGATAGGCTCACCTTTCTTCACCACCAAGCCGGTGAACGAAGGTACAGGCCTGGGGCTGAACATCAGCCACGGCATCGTCAGGAACCACGGCGGCAGGCTGTGGTTCGACAGCATGGTCGGGGAGTACACGAAGGTCGTCATCGATCTGCCCGCCGGCCGGCAGGGGGGGCGTCATGCAGGAGCCTGAGAAGATGCAGCCGAAGAGGAAGATCCTCGTCGTGGACGACGAGGAGAGCATCAGGTACACCTTCTCCCATTTTCTGAAAGAGGCCGGCTACGAGGTCTTCACCGCGTCCGACCTCAAGGGGGCCCGGAAGATCCTGTTCCACACCCGGCTCGACCTCGTGTTCCTCGACATCGTGCTCGGGGCCGAGTCCGGCCTCGACCTGCTCAAGCAGCTCAAGTCGCTGCTGCTCAAGCTCCCGGTGGTCATGATCACCGGCAAGCCCACCCTGGACAACGCCACCGACGCGCTGCGCCGCGGCGCCTTCGACTTCCTCATCAAGCCGGTGCGCAAGGACGACCTCCTGCGCGCGGCGGCGCTGGCCATCAGCCACAAGGCCCTCATCGACGAGAAGGAGCTGGTCACCAGGGAGAAGGAGAAGTACCGCACCAATCTCGAGGCCATCTTCCAGAGCGTGAACGATGCCATCATCACGGTGGACGAGACCATGCGCGTGATCGATGCCAACCGGCAGATCGAGACCATAAGCGGCATGTCCGTCAGGAAGGTCGTGGGAAAGGCCTTTGACGACTGCTTCACGAGGTGCAGCCACAACTGCTCCAAGGTGATCCGGGAGACCCTGAAGAGCAAGAAGCCCATCCGGGAACTGCGGATGGAGTGCGAACACCACGAGCGGCCCCGGCAGGTCGTGCTCCTCTCCTGCTCCCCCCTGACCGACGACGCGGGCACGTTCATGGGCGCCGTGCTCGTGGTCAGGGACATCACGAGGCTCCACGACCTCGAGGAGGAGCTGCGCGACAGGAGCCGGTTCCACAACATCATCGGCAGGAGCGGCAGGGTCCAGAGCATCTTCAGGCTGGTGGAGGCATTGTCCGACCTGGACACCACGGTCCTCGTCACCGGGGAGAGCGGCACGGGCAAGGAGCTCGTGGCCAACGCCCTGCACTATTCGGGCAAGAGGGCGAAAAGGCCCTTCGTGAAGGTGAACTGCGCGGCCCTGGCCGAGAACCTGCTGGAGAGCGAACTCTTCGGGCACGTGAAGGGCGCGTTCACCGGGGCCATCAGGGACAAGCAGGGCAGGTTCGAGCTGGCCAAGGATGGCACCATCCTGCTGGACGAGATCGGCGACATACCGCCGCGCATCCAGGCCAAGCTCCTGCGGGTCCTGGAGGCGAGGACCTACGAGCGCGTGGGCGACGCGGTGAGCAGGAAGGTCGATGCCAGGGTGATCGCGAGCACGAACCGGAACCTGCGGGACAAGGTGAAGTCCGGGGAGTTCCGGGAGGACCTGTACTACCGGCTAAACGTGGTGGAGATCAGCCTGCCGCCCATGAGGGAGCGGCTGGAGGACATACCCCTGCTCGTGGAACACTTCTGCACCGTGTTCGAGGGCACGTTCGGGAAGATCATCAACGGCGTCTCCGAGGAGGTGATGCGGCTGTTCCTGAGCTACCCGTGGCCCGGCAACGTGCGGGAGCTGGAGCACGCCATCGAGCACGCGTTCGTGCTGTGCAACGACCGCATCATCCTGCCGGAGCACCTCCCGCCGTACATGCTGGGACCGGTGCAGAAGGTGGCGGGCACGGGGAAGAAGGGGGACGAGGCAGGGCTTATCCTCGACATCCTCACCCAGACCGACTGGAACATCGCCAAGGCGGCGCGCATGCTCTCCATGAGCAGGCCGACCCTGTACCGGAAGATGAGGGAGCACGGGATCGAAAAGCAGGGGGAGCCGGGGTAGATCGCGGCGGTATGGTCGAGAAGCTGATCCCTTCACCACACTCCCGGCAGCAAGCGATATCGCACCTGTCTCGCATAATCGCGGTAGCCGTCCAGTTCGTTCTGCAACGTGTTGTCTTCCAGATGGGTGCGGATCACCAGTGCAACGGTGACCAATGTTGCAGGAAGGAAAGCCCACAGAGAATCCAGGAAGAAGGGCGTTGCCCAGAATGAAGCGAGTGCCCCTGCGTAACCGGGATGTCGGATCCAGCGATACGGACCACTCGACACCACGTGATGACCGCGATCGGTCTGAATCCGTACCATTCCAGAGAAGAAGCGGTTTTCGAGCAATGCATAGGATGCCCAGACAAATCCAGCCAGAATGAAGAACAACGACACGATCTTGGTTGGCAGGCTGAAGGTGAGTGACGAGCCGAACCGTGCATCCAGTCCCGCGACCAGCGGTATCAGGCCGCTGCCGAGACCGACCAGAGGCGACAGGATTCTGTCCCAGGGTTTCGCGTTCTCGTGTTGCATGAAACGGGCGCGTTCGGCAAGCAGGTCCGGGTGGCGTTGTGCCAACAGTGCGCGGCTGACTGCAAAGCCTAATATCCAGATGCACGCATATATCCAGGCCTCCCACCAGCCCCAGCGCCAGGTAATCAACAGCGGCAGAAAGGGAATGATGACAACGACAAATAACAATAGGATTAGAAAACGTGAAGAGAAAGTACTTTGTTGATCGCTCATATTTTACTCAGGTGCCCAACGTGGGGATCAGTCACCCGACTCTTCAGCGTCGGCGTGGATGCCTTTGTTGGGCGGGTATGCTAAATCACAAGAACATAGCGCTGTTCATCTGTAGTAGCTACGATCTGATCTGACAGTTGGCCGCCTTTCTGAGGGTTGATGTCTGATCAGATCTGAGCTGTCAGATGGTCATCCATGTTTCCATCCTTGTTTGACTTTCTAACGCCAGAGCACACCAGCGGCTATGGAGCGCAGCGGAATAGCCGTCCAGTGGAGCGACTTGTTCGACATTCATTTCGTCGGTTCGTCTGGCTTCCCGCTGACGGAAACCATTATCCATCTCCCATCCCGCTTGAGGTAAACCTCGCTCCATCTCCCGGTGACGGTAAGTGTTTGCCCATTTCTCGGCAAGACTTTCGCAAAATAGGAATAGTGGACTATTCCGACTTGTCCCTCATAAATCTGAACGCTTAGGGGGTGGAGATCGTATTCGCATAGAACCGGAGAATCACCCAATACCGACTGTACTGCGTCCTCCCGGTCATGAGGGAGCGCGGCGTTCATATCCCAACCCACATATTGAGAATGGAGAGTCGCTCGGATTTGTCTCTCATCTCGTTCTTTAGACATCGCCCAGAGGTTCCCAACATGTTCCCACAAATCTCTCTGATCCTGCGAGAATTCGATGATTGGCAATTGAACAGTCACTCCAGTATCTCCTTTGCCGAACAATTACTATACCAAAGTCAAATATATTGATAATTGTGCCATCTGTATAAGTGTGCATTGACAGCAAAATACAGAATGACATCATCAGTCAATCCAGCACGATAACCTGACATATTATAGCTTATATCGCATGATATAGAAATGTGAAATTTCAATTGGCGTCCTGGAATGAACCTTACCTCCCCGAGATCTCCTGGCACACATACATTCGTACCGTTCTTCAATCATGATTTTTCATTTAGGTTTTCCAGCATCTTTCTTATCGATCTCTTTCAACGCTCAGATATCCTCCCGGAAACTTCTGGAGTATAATCTGCCCACACAACATCCTCTATGATTGCAATGAATTCAATTAAGCAGGGAGGTGTACTCATGGCCCAAGACAATCCCAGAACACTCCGGGTCGCGGCGATCCAGATGGAATCACAGAACGGGTTCGTCAGGGAAAACCTGGAGCACGCACAGCCGTTCGTAGAGCAGGCGGCAAAACAGGGTGCTCGGCTCATCGTCCTCCCCGAGTTCATGCCCACGGGATACGTCTTCACCACGGCCATATGGGATGCCGGTGAACCTAAGCACGGTCTGACCGTACAGTGGCTCAAGGAAAACTCGAAACGCCTGAACGTCTATCTCGGGACCAGCTTTCTCGAGGCAGACGGCGTGGATTTCTTCAACACTTTCATTATAACAACCCCCGAAGGGACCGAGGCCGGACGCGTCAGGAAGCAGACCCCTGCCGCCTTTGAGGCCTACTTCACCAGGGGAGAATCAGGACCTCACACAATCAATACCGAGTTCGGCACGATCGGGGTCGGCATCTGCTACGAGAACATGCTCTCGTACATCCCGCGCCTCATGTTCGCCCACTCGGTGGACATCATGCTCATGCCGCACTCGGCGCCGTCACCCATGGAGAGCATCCTCACGCCCCGGTCTGCGGTGGACGCCTTCAATGCAAACCTCAAGGGGTTGGCACAAAACTACGCCGGGCTCCTAGGCATCCCGGCGGTCATGATCAACAAGAGCGGCAGGTGGGAAACGCCCCTGCCGCTCATCCCCTTCCTGACGCAGGTGTCCGCGTTCCCCGGATACACCTCCATCGCCGACTCGGACGGGACGCTCAAGGCACAGCTCGGAGCCGGAGAGGGGGTAATCGTGGAGGATGTCACCCTGGCCGCTTCCCGGAAGAAGAACGTGGTGCCTTCATGCAGGGGCAGGTGGACCGGACGGTTCCCCTGGGGGATCAGGATCTGGAGGCTGGTAGAGGCGATGGGAAGCATGTCGTACCGCCTGAGCTCCGAACGGAAGAGGAGGGCGCGGGCGATCTCCTCCTGACGCTGTAAATTTTACACATGTGTATCTTACACACGTGTAACGCCTTTACAGAAATCAAGGCCAGATTATCCTCGCCTTTTTCTCAACGCTCCTGAATCAAACCAGATATCCCTCCTGGCACGATCTTTTCATTATACACCCCCAGCAGGCCCTTGAGGCTGCCGCATTCAATAGAGTCCAATTCACTGGTGTGGTGAATATGAAAAGAAGAGAGAAACGGGAATACCCGATCAAGCTCATCAAGTTCAACGACTTCGACCACGAGATCGATTCCACGAGCAGACCCGTGCTCATGCTGTGCATACGCAGGGACTACCAGTTCGGCAGCCAGACCGACCTGATCCGGGACGTGCTCGGCAGGGCGGCCGAGGGATGCCCCATCGACCTGAAGGTCTGCCTGGTGGACGACGAATCGAACTTTGCCCTGCGGGACAAGCTCGACATCCAGGGCATCCCCGCATTCCTGCTCTTCGACAAAGGCAAGGAAAAGGACCGCCTGCTGGGGGTCGCGGACGAGGAGCGGCTCAGGGGCTTCCTCAATTGCGCCCTGGGCTGGGAACTCTAACGAACGGGAGGAGACACAGACATGCCGAGCATTGACGACTTCATAAGGCCCAGGGAATGGATATCCGACTTCGTGTCGGACGTGGGCAGGGTGCTCAGGGAATGGGGCAAGGACCGGTACATCCCCATCAGGCAGCAGGTGGACGAAGACTGGAGAGACCACAAGCTCGTCGAGCCACTGCTCAAGGAACTCCTCGTGGACCTTGGCATCAACGCCGCCTTCTTCCCGGCCGAGGTGGGGGGCACCGACATGCCCGACCCCTGCACGCTGGTCTGCATCCTGGCCGAGGAGGGCGGCCGCATCGACTCGGGCTTCACCGTGGCCGCGCTCTGCTCGCTGTGGCCCATGCTGCCCATTATGCTCAAACCCCACCGCAACATGGCGCTCATCAAGGAGTTCGGCCCGAAGTTCTGCGGCGAGACGCTCTACGTGGGCTGCAACGCCATGACCGAGCCGGCCAGCGGTGCGGACATCGAGAACATGGACAGGGTGCGCGGCAAGACCATCCAGACCACGGCAAAGCTCGACGGCGACGAGTGGGTCATCAACGGCCACAAGATATGGCCCACCAACTCGGGCGAGGTGGCGGACCTCTACGGCGTGGTGTGCACCACGAAGAAGGGGTCCACTGACCTCAACGACTTCGCGTTCATCTACGTACCGGCACACACACCCGGCGTTTCCATGGGCGGCCCCTACCAGAAGGCGGGCATGTCGGCGGACATGAACACGGACATCTGGTTCGAGAACGTGCGCGTGCCCAAGTTCTACCGCGCACACGGGCCGGGCGACGACCTGACCTACTTCACCGAGATGATCACCTACGGGAACATGGCGTCCGCCTCCATGTGCCTGGGCGTGATGAAGAACGTCTACGAGATCATCAAGCGCTGGACCACGGAGCGCATCATCGCGGGCAAGCCGCTCAAGGAGCACAGCATGGTGGCGTCGGCCCTGTCCGATATCGCCATCGACATCGAGGCAACCTCTGCCTGGATCCATGCGTACTGCCGGGAGATCGACCACCCGGAGATCTACGGGGTCGACCCGTGGAGCCCCAAGTACGCCCACAAGAGCAGGGGTCTCGCCGTCTTCGCCAGCCGCGCCGTGGAGAGGGTGTGCAGCACGGCCATGGACTACATGGGCTCCTACGGCTATTCCCGCGAGTTCGACGTGGAGAAGCACTGGCGCGACAGCAAGATGATCGGCCTGTGGATGGGCGGACTGGGCCTCAAGCAGCTCGAGAACGCCAGGTACTGGTACGACCTGGAGACGCTGTAGACTTCAGGCGCGCCTCGAGCGTGTCTGCAGACAAAAATAAGGAGGTTACCTATGGCGCTGTATCCCTCTCAGGAATGGTGTGACAAGTGGAAGGACGCCCTGAACAACGACCCGGCGGTCCTTGAGCACGGCAAGAACTGGGGCGTGGGCTTCAAGGGGAGCCTGATCTTCGAGGTCGGTCCGGGAAGCGGGCTGGAAAAGACCCATTACATCTACCTCGACGCCAAGGAAGGAAAGTGCCTCGAGAGCAAGATGATGGACAGTCCCGGCGATCTCGTCCCCGGCTTCTACGTCACGGGCTCCTACGGCGACTTCAAGCTCGTGGTCAAGGGCGAGAAGGACTTCATCGAGATGGTCGTGCGCGGGGCGCTCAAACTCAAGGGAGACATGTCCAAGATCATGCGCAACGCCAAGTTCGTGCGGGCCGTGGCCAATTCCATCAGTTCCTTCCCGAACGAATATCTCGGCGAATAAGGGCCGGGCAAGGGGGTTCCCATGGGGGAGATCCGCATCATCGGCGAGCTCAACGGGCTGGGTGCGACGCTCCTTCCCATCATGGAGCAGAACGTGGACAACCCCGATCGGATGAAGAAGCTCCGCGGGATCACTGGAAGCCTCACGGCTACGGAGAAGAGCACAGGCGTCACCATCACCATCATCTTCGACAAGGGGGCCATCTCACTGAAAGACGGCCCTGTCGAGAAACCGTCGGCCGCCCTGTGGGCTGATTTCGAGACGGTCGCGGCCTACAGCAGCGGCGAGCTCAATCCCGTCGTCGGGGTGATCACGGGCAGGATCAAGGTGAGGGGCAATATCCTCAAGCTCCTGAAGATGGCGACCATCGTGCGGTCCGACTGACACGACAGAGAAGGGGAACGGAACATGTCAGGTTTCATGGGAAAGATCCTCAGGGTGGACCTTGCACACAGGAAGGCTTCCGTCGAGCCCCTTCCCGGAGGGGACGCCGCGCTCCTCCTGGGAGGGTGCGGCCTGGCCACCAAATACCTGTTCGAGGAACTCAGGCCCGGCACCGACCCGCTCGGGCCGGAGAACAAGCTCATCTTCATGTCCGGGCCGCTCACCGGCACGCTCTCGCCCAGTTCCGGCAAGTACAATGCCGTGACCAAGTCCCCGCTGACCGGGCTCTGGGGGCAGTCCGGCTCGGGCGGGAAGTGGGGCAGGGAGCTCAAGCGGAGCGGGTATGACGGCATCATCATCGAGGGTGCTTCCGAGAAGCCCGTCTGCCTGGTCATCAACGACGGGAAGGTGGAATTCAGGGATGCGGCGGAACTCTGGGGCAAAAACGTCTTCGACACCACCACCATGCTCGAACAGGAGCTCGGCAAGGGCTTCTGCATCGCGTGCATCGGCACGGGCGGCGAGAACCTCGTCAGGTATGCCACCATCATGAACGAGCGGCACCGGGCGCTGGGCCGCGGCGGGTTCGGCGCGGTGATGGGCTCCAAGAAACTCAAGGCAGTGGCGGTCAAGGGTGACAGGAAGATCCCGATCTTCGACCAGGACGCCTTCGAGGCGGCGGCCAAGGTCGCCTCGGACTTCATCAGCGAGAGCCTGCTCAAGATGACGCTCGAGGTGTACGGCACGTCCATGGTGCTCGACCTGGTCAACGTCAAGGGCGGGCTGCCCACGCGAAACTGGCAGAGCGGCGTCTGCACGTACGCCGACATGATCAACGCCCCGACGCTCAACGAGAAACTCCTGGTGGGAAGGAAGGCGTGCTACGCCTGTCCCATCGCCTGCGGCAGACTCGTGGACATCAAGGCGGGAAAGTTCGCCATCAAGGGCGAGGGGCCGGAATACGAGAGCATCGGCACCTTCGGGCCCATGTGCGACATCAGCGACATCGAAGCCATCACCTATGCCCACATCCTGTGCAACGACCTGGGACTCGACACGGTATCGGCCGGCAGCACCATCGCCTTTGCCATGGAGTGCTACGAGAAGGGGATACTGAACAAGAAGACCACGGGGGGAAAAGAGATCCTGTTCGGCGATGTGGACATCATGGTGGATCTGGTCCGCTGCACAGCCGCCAGGGAGGGCATAGGCGACCTGCTGGCCGAAGGCACGAGGCTCATGGCCGCGCAGCTGGGGGGCGGCAGCGAACGGTTCGCCATGAACGTCAAGGGCATGGAACTGCCCGCCTACGACTGCCGGGCCACGAAGATCACGGGCCTGGCATACGTCACGGCCAACCGTGGCGGCGACCACATCACCGCCTATGTCCAGGGTCCCACCTTCCTGGACATCCCCTTCCTCATCGTGGAGGAGAACACCATCGAGGACGTCACCAGGGAAAACCCGCTGGAGGCCAAGGTCGTCAAGGACATGGAGGACGCCCTGACCACCTTCGACGCCCTGGGCGCCTGCAAGTTCATGGGCATGGCGCTCATGGCCGACGACATCGTTCCCGTGATCAACGCGGCAACGGGCTGGGGCCTCGATGCAGCGGGGTTCAGGCAGGCCGGCGAGCGGATCTTCAACCTGGCCCGGGCGTTCAACGTGCGGGAGGGGCTGAGGAGGAAGGACGACACCCTGCCGGCCAGGCTGCTCGAGGAACCGCTCCCCGACGGCCCGGCGGCAGGCCTCACCGTGGACCTCGTACCGCTGCTCGATGCCTATTATGACTACCGGGGCTGGGACACGCAGACCGGGATCCCCACGGTAGAGAAGCTCCGTGAGCTCGGATTGGACTTCGTTATCAATCAACTGGGAGACTGAACAATGCGCGATGACAGCAACAGACCGTGGATCAGGAACTACAAGCTGGGGCCCTTCAACCTCGTGGACACGCTGGCGCCGTACCCCGAGGTGTCCCTCACGGGCGTGTTCGACGGGACGGCCTCGAAGTATGCGAAACGAGGTGCATGCGAGTATCTGGGCAGGAAGTTCACGTGGGAGGAGCTCAAGGGGCTGGTGGACCGGCTGGCCGCCGGGCTCGTGAGCCTCGGGGTGGGAAAGGGCGACCGGGTGGCGACCATCCTTCCCACGTCCCCCCAGTTCATCATCAGCGACTACGCCATCCTCAGGGCCGGGGCGGTCCACGTGCCGTGCAGCCCGCTGCACCGGGCCAGGGAGCTCGCCTACGAGATCGGCCAGTCCGGGGCCAAAGTCCTCGTCTGCCTCGAAGAATCCCTTGAACTCGTGCACGCCACACGGGACAAGACCTCGCTGGAGCACATCATTGTCACGAAGGCCCGGGACTTCTCTCCTGAAGAGCCGCCCCTGAGCGAGATCCCCGGGACGGTCCCGCTCAGGAAGGTGATCGGGGAGAACGGGCCGCTGGCCGAGCCCGTGGCGGTGAACCCGAAGGAGGACCTGGCCGAACTCGTGTTCACGGGCGGAGCCACGGGTGTGCCCAAGGGGGTCATGCTTACGCACTACAACCTCGTGACCAACACGATCCAGGCCTTCCCCTGGGTGCTCCAGCCCCTGGAGAAGGGGATCATCGGCAAGGCATCCATGCTCATCGGGATCCCCACGTTCCACTCCTACGGGCACTGGACCATCCGTGCGTCCGTGTACTGGGGCCTCCAGATGCTGCTCCTGCCCGACTCGAGGGACACGGACGCCATCGTCGCGTTCCTGAAGAAGTACCGGCCCTTCATGGCGCCGCTCGTGCCCACGCAGTACATGCGGCTCGTGGAAAAGAAGATCGGCCGGACGAACACGACCTTCGCCTCGGGTGCCGCGCCCCTGCCCGAGAAGGTGCGGGCAGCGTTCAAGAAGGAGACCGGCATGCCCATCACCGAGGCGTACGGCCTCACCGAGACGAGCCCGGTCACCCACTTCAACGTGTCGAGCTTCTCCAAGATAACCGGGTTCATGCCCTTCGAGAAGGTCGGCTCCATCGGCGTCCCGGTGGTGGACACCGAGGCACGGGTCGTGGACGAGGCCACGGGCAGGGACCTCGGCCCCGGCGAGGTCGGGGAACTCTACGTGCGTGGCCCCCAGGTGATGATGGGGTACTGGCCGGATCCCGGCTCGGGCCTCATTGACGGATGGCTCAGGACCGGCGACCTCTGCCGCATGGACGAGGACGGGTATTTCTACCTCGTGGACCGGGACAAGGACATGGTCAATGTCTCGGGCAACAAGGTCTATACCACGCTCGTCGACACGGTGCTCTTCGAGCACGCTTCCGTGGCCTCTGCCGTGGCCATTGGCGTGCCCGACCCGGAGCGGGACGGCAGCGAGCGGATCAAGGCCTTCGTGGTCCTCAAGGAAGGGTGCAGGGGAACGGTCACGGAGGCGGACATCATCGACCACTGCAGGCAGAACCTGGCGCCGTATGCCGTTCCCCGGACCGTCGAGTTCAGGGAAAGCCTCCCCCTGACCGTGACGGAGAAGATCTTCAAGCGGCAGCTCAGGGAGGAGGAGATCATGAAGCAGAACACGGCACAGGCTGTTCCGCCATCAGATTAATCAGTGAAAAGGAGGGATCTATGACGGCCCTGGAAGAACTGAAGGCACTTCCCGAACGCAGTGAGAACCCCTACATTGCGGACTGGAAATCAAAGGGAGGCCGCATCGTCGGGTACACCTGCCACTATGCCCCGGCCGAGATCATCCATGCGGCAGGGATCTTCCCCTACCGGATGGAGGCGAGGGGATGCGCCGAAACCGGTCTTGCGGACGTGTACTACCACCGGTTCAACTGCACCTATTCACGCTGCCTCCTCCAGGAGGGTCTCGCGGGCAGGTACGACTTCCTGGACGGCCTGTGCTTCCTGAACGGGTGCGAGCAGATCAGGCGCATGTACGAGGTGTGGGACAAGCACGTCGCAGCCACCGACTACCAGTACATGGTGACGGTGCCGCACTCCATCTACGACGAGGGTTTCGCGTGGTACCTGGACGAGATCAGGCGGTTCAGCGAGAGCATCCGGAGCGACTTCGCGCCGAGGCTCACCGCGGATGACCTGGCCAGGTCCATAGAGATCTACAACGAATCAAAACGCCTGGTGGCTGAGCTCTACGAGATGCGGAAAGCGGAAGAGGTCCCCATAAGCGGCTCGGATGCCCTCAGGATCGTCCTGGCAGCGGGCATCATGCCCAGGGAGAGGTACAACGAGCTCCTGAGGGAGGCGCTGCCTGAGATCCGGAAGGGCACGGGCATCTCCGACTACAAGGCCCGGATCATGGTGGGCGGCTCCGAGCTGGACGACCCCGCCCTCTTCGAGATGATCGAGGCTCTCGGCGGGATCATCGTGACAGACACCCTGTGCACCGGCTCCCGGAGCTTCCAGGACCAGGTCGCTGCACCCTTAAACGGCAATGCCGTCGAGGCCATCGCCCGGAGCTACTACTACAGCAACCCGTGCCCGCGCATGATGGGACACTTCGAGCAGCGCCTGGATTACACCAGGAAGCAGGCACAGGAGGCATGCGTCGACGGGATCATCCTCCAGAAGATCGTGTTCTGCGACAACCATGCCGTGGATTCCACCATGCTGGCGGACGAGCTCGAACCGGGTGGGATACCGGTGCTGAACCTGGACCGGGACCACATGCTTTCCGACACGGGGAGACTCAGGACAAGGATCGAGGCATTCATAGAGAGAATATCCAGGAGGTAGGACCATGGCAGAATACTCAGACCGCAAGGACAGGACCGTGACGACATGGTGGCAGGTCACCGCAGATCTGGCGAAGTATCTCCTGGGCCAGGACATCACCCATCTCGACGACTGGGGCGGCAAGGAGGTGGTCCGCGACATCCTTCCCGAGGTGTTCCAGAAGAACTTCGACATGATCCAGACCGACCTCATCAACTGCATCCTCGAGGAAAAAAACCGGGAGACCGCGCTCAACTTCGTGGAGAACATATCGCGCTATGTGGACGAGATGCACAGGGGCCTCGATGCCGGGAACAAGGTGTGCTACCACTACTTCATCCACAGCATCGAGCCCATGCTGGCCCTGGACATCGTGCCCATCTGCTACGAGGTGCTCTCGGGACTCACCGCGGCGCTCTATACCGACGGCTGCGAGGAGGGGATCGACGCCATCGAGGCCGAGGGCTACCCGGACCACCTGTGCTCGTCCAACAAGGGCGCGTCCGGGTTCCTGCTCAAGGGGTACCTGCCGAAGCCGGACTTCTTCCTGAAGGGGGCTAATCCGTGCGATGCGAGCAACAGGCTCTACGAGTGGGCTTCCCACAAGTGCAAGGTGCCTCTCCTGATAACGGAGACGCCCTACTACTTCAACGAGCGGGCCCACCGGTTCATGATGGGAGAGACGAAGAGGTTGATGGAAAACCTCGAAAGGATCGCCGGGAAGAAGATCGACGAGGGCAGGCTCAGGGAATACGTGGAGTACGGCAACGAGGCCGTGGACTACATCGTCAAGCTCCAGGATCTCAAGAAGAAGGTCCCCTGCCCGGACACGGGCTGGCACAGGCCGGCGGACACCATCTTCATGTGCCAGATCGGCACACCCCACGGGGCCAAGTACTTCAGGGACCTGTACGGGATCGTCAAGAAGCGTGCGGACAAGGGGGAAGGGGTAATCCCCGAGGGCAAGAAGGAGAAGAGGCTCGCATGGGGCTATACCTGGGAATGCTTCGACCTGCCCTTCTTCAACTGGCTGGAGAACGAGCACGGTGCCGTCTATACCGAGGACACCCTGACCTACTTCCCCGCCGACGTGGGAAAGGTCGACACGACCAATCTGGAGACCATGCTCGAGGGGCTTGCATGGCGGTCCATGCAGATGCCCATGGCCCGTCAGGTCATGAGCTTCTCGGACGTGTGGATCAACGACTTCGTGCACATCTGCAAGGCCTTCAAGGTCGACGCCCTGATCATGGGAGGGCACATGGCGTGCAAGCACTACTGGGCGCTCAACAAGCTCATGTCGGACAAGGTCAGGGAGAAGGCCGGCATTCCCTCGCTGCGGTTCGAGTTCGACATGATGGACAAGCGCTTCACGAATCCCGCCGAGCTCAAGCGGATCATGAACGATTTCTTCGCCACGTTCTGAAGCGGGGTCGAAGAGAAACGAAGGGGGGTACACCGCCATGCTCGCACTCGGATGCGATGTCGGCACCATGTTCACCAAGACCGTGGTCATGGACAACGGGAACGTGAAGGGCCATAACATAACGAGGAACACGGGGGCGCTCAGGGAGATCGTCGATGCCTCCATCCACCATGCGGCAGAAAGGGCGGGGGTGACGCTCGATGATATCCACGTCCGGGGCGGTACGGGCATGGGGGACAAATACATCGGAATCGATCATGTCAACGAGGGTGTCATCAAGTGCATCGCCAGGGGCGCCTGCTGGGCCCTTAAGGAGGTACGCACCGTGGTGGATCTCGGGGGCCTGTCCACCACGATCATTTCACTGGGTGAGACAGGCAGGGTCATCGAGTACCGCACGAGCGACAAGTGCGCATCGGGATCGGGCTTTTTCCTGGAGCTCGCCGCCCAGGCCCTGGAGCTCTCCGTGGAGGAGATGGGCGCAACCGTAGTCGCCCCCGAGGACTGCGCGCACATGAGCACCCAGTGCGCGGTGTTCTGTGAGAGCGAGATCGTCAGCCACGTCAACGACGGCATGGACGTCAGAAGCATCGTCGGGGGCATCAACTACTCGCTGGGCAGCGGGATCGCCACGATGATCAACAGACTCGGCATCAAGCCGGCCATCCTCGTGACCGGGGGGGTGGCCAAGAGCAGGGGTGTCGTCATCGCCCTCGAGAAGCATCTCGGCCGGGAGGTTGTCAAGACGGTCCCTGCCGATCACCAGCTCATCGCCGCCATCGGCGCTGCCCTGTGCGCGCGGGAGAGACGACAATCATGACGCAAAGGAGAGGGATATGATATTCGCCGGATGCGACGTCGGGTCCCTGACCGGAGAAGCGGCCATCCTCGAGGACGAGAAGATCCTCAGCTCGGAGATCATCCGTGTCAGGCCGAGGCCCGAGCAGACAGCTCAGGAGGTCACGGAAAAGGCCCTGAAGAAAATCGGCATGACCTTCGACGACATCGACTACTGTGTGAGCACGGGATACGGCAGGGAGAAGATCCCGTTCGCCCGGAGCAGCATCTCGGAGATCAGCTGCCACGGCAGGGGAGCCCAGTGGGCGAACCCCGGAGTGCGCACCATCATCGACATAGGCGGCCAGGACTGCAAGGTCATCCGGGTGGACAAGTACGGCTACATGGTGGACTTCGTCATGAACGACAAGTGCGCTGCCGGCACGGGGAGATTCCTCGAGAACATGGCCAAGGTGCTGGGCGTGGGTCTCGAGGACCTTGCCCCCTTGTCGATGAACTCCACGAAGCGCGTGGCCATGACCAAGACCTGCACGGTCCTGTCGCAGATCGAGGTGATCTACATGATCAGTGACGGCATCGAGCGGGCGGACATTGCGTCAGGCATCAACTTCGCCATGGCCGAGAGGATCGCCAAGCTGGTCAGGCGTGTCGGCATCAAGGAGGGCGTGGCCATCACCGGGGGTGTGGCCAAGAACTTCGCGGTGGTCGATGCCATCCGCGAGGTTTTGGGCATCGATTTCGTGGACCTCGGCGAGGTGGATCCCCAGATCGTGGGAGCGCTCGGATCGGCGCTGTTCGCCAGGGAACGCTGGCAGAAGGCCCAGCAGAGGGAGACCGGATCCGCCGGCGGGAAGACCGAGAGGAAGAGCGTTCGGGCATGAGGGTGCCCCGCATGCGGGACACGATGAACGGAGGGACGTATGTGTGAAGGCTGTGGCTGCCATCATGAACATGTCAATGAGATAATCGCGGTGACCGGAAAGGGCGGGACGGGCAAGACCACCCTGTCTGCCCTCATGGCGCGGATACTCTCCACAGAGGGGTTCTCGGTGCTCGCCGTGGATGCGGACCCTGCCGTCAGCCTCGCCTATGCCCTCGGCAGCACTCCGGAGAAGACCATCGCCGACCTCAGGAACAAGATGATCGAAGATCCTGACGAGAAGAGGAGGATCAGGGACATCCCCATGGAACAGGTCATCGCCGCCGAAGCCGTCATGAGCCTGAACGGATTCGACCTGCTGGTCATGGGGAGGTCCGAGGGTCCGGGCTGTTTCTGCAAGATCAACGACCTCCTGAGGTACGGGATCACAACGCTCTCGAGACTGTACGATTTCACCCTGGTCGACTGCGAGGCCGGTGTGGAGCAGATCAACCGCCGTGTCCTGGACACCATCACCCGGCTGTTCATGGTGACGGACACCACGGCCAAGGGCATGCGCACCGCAGCCGGCATCCGGGGGATAGCGGATGAGCACGGCATCCGGAGCGACTATCCCAGGGGTGTGATCCTGAACCGGATACGGGGAGGGGAAAAAGAAGAGATGGTGAGCAAGGCGCTGGGCATGGGGATCGACATCCTGGGGTTCATGCCCGAAGATGCCCGGATCTCGGAGTTCGACCTGCAGGACAGGCCATTGACGGACATCCCCGAAGACGACCCCTGCCTGAATGCGGTCCGGGACATCCTGGACAGGCAGGGGTTTTTCGAAGGGAAGCATTCGTGAGATCATGACGACGGAGGAATGCACATGAAGAGATATGCTAGGCGTCTGCTATGCATCTGCGTTTTTTCCATCCTGCCCCTGTCTGTGGGCGCTGCGGATTTCATGGCAGAGGGCAATGCCCTCTTCGACAAGGGCAAGATGAACCTGGGGAGCTACAGGGAGGCGGGAGATGCCTTCGCGAAAGCCCTCGATGCCGATCCGAAGAGCTACGAGGCGGCATGGAAGGCGTCCCGGGCATACCGCTATTACGCCGATGAATCCAAGAAGAAGGGCACTCCCGACTGGAAGACCATCTGCAAGGAGTATGGGAAGGCCGGCATGAAGTACGGCGAAAAGGCCATTGCATTGAATCCGAGCGGTGTCGAGGGAAACGCGTGGTACGGCTTCTCGGTGGCGAGCTACTCCGACAGCGTGAGCGTGCTCACGGCGCTCAAGGAAGGGCTGAAGGACAAGACCCAGAGCAGTTTCGAGAAGGCCTACAAGGCGGACAAGATGTACCATGACGGCGGACCCATCAAGGCCCTCGGTCGCTTCTGGTTCGTGCTCCCCTGGCCGCTCCAGGACAAGAAATTGTCACTGCAGTACCTGCGGGAATACCAGAAACTCTTCCCGAACGATGCCGAGGGGCAGGTGTACCTGGCGGAAGCGCTCATGAAGGCAGGGGAAAAGGATGAGGCAAAGGCGGTCCTCCAGAAGGCGTCCGTGTCCGGCGACAGATATTATGCCGACCAGGCCAAGCGCATGCTCGGCGAAATGTAATTCGAAACCTGACATACCCTCTCTTGAAATTGACCTGAGACATGCCGCACCCTTAAGAGGCCCACGCGGAAGCGTGGGCCTCTTTCTTGCCGGGCGGGAGAGGTCTCTGCCGACGGGTGTGGGAATGTCGCCCTGCCCGGCAGCGTCATTGCCGAGGCGGAAGGTCCCCGTGATGTCGCCACAACGCCCACAGCGATGGAACAGGATGTATTTGCAGTTTAATTCCCATGTATGTAGAATCGTGACGCGCTGGAACCGAAGGGATGGTCCACCCGGAAGCGGCCATCCCTCCGGCGATAATCATACTGGTGGGGAGGTTATTCATGGGCTACAGCGAGAACACCCTGTGCGGCCTGTTCCATGCAAAGGCGCTGGAGCACGGCGATGCAAAGACCTTTCTCATGGGCAGGTTCGATGCGAACGGGGACCCGGCAGACGACTTTCATTCCATAACGTGGGCCGAGACGAGGCGGCAGGTCCTCGAGTTCGCATCGGGTCTCATGGCCATCGGCATCGAGCGGGGCGACAAGGTCGCCGTCTTCTCCGAGAGCAGGCCCCGCTGGATCATCGCGGACCAGGCCATCCAGGTGGCGGGGGGGGTCGAGGTGCCGCTGTACCCCACGTCCTCGCAGGATGAGCTCGCCTACATGGCAGCGGACAGCGGGTGCAGGGCCATCGTGTGCTCCACGAGAGACAAGGTGGACATGGCGTGCAGGGCACGTTCAAAGGCCGCACTCGACGTCGTCGTCTGCATGGAGTCGCTCAAGGGAGAGCGGGAACAGGGCGTGTACCACTTCAACGAGGTCATGGACATCGGGAGGAAGTCCTTCGATCCCGCCGTCCTGGATAACGGCATCAACCAGGCCCGCCCCGACGACCTCGTGAGCATCATCTACACGTCCGGCACAACGGGCAGGCCCAAGGGGGCCATGCTCACCCACGCCAACTTCATCGCGGCCATGAACCAGGTCACGGCGCCCACCCTCCTGAAGCGGCAGGCCATGGACAAGAGCCTCCACCTGCTCTTCCTCGTGCACCTGCCCATCTGCCACGTCTACGGCCGCACCTGCGACTACCACTCCGGGGGTCTGAAGCAGTCCGGGGTCCTGGCCTTCGAGCCGGACTTCCAGAACCTGGCCAGGAGCATCCTGGAGCTCAGGCCCAACGTCATCATCAGCATCCCCCGCTTCTTCGAGAAGGTGTACGACCAGGTCGGCGCGGTGGTGTCCCGGCAGCGACCCCTTGCGAAGAAGATGTTCGCCTGGGCCATGCGGCAGGGCGAGAAGTTCACCGACGCCATGGCGAGGGGCGAGCGCCTCGGCCAGCTCGACCTCATCATGTTCTCCCAGGCCAACGTGCTCGTCTTCAACAAGGTGCGGAAGATGGCCGGCCTGGACCGCCTCGTCATGGCGGGCTCGGGCGGCGGGAAGCTCTCGCGGGAGGTGTGCACCTTCATCCGCTCCATGGGCATCCAGCTCTCCGAGGGCTACGGACTCACCGAGACCGCCGCCATCCTCAACTACAACGCCCCGGAGTTCCGCGGGATGAACGGCAGCGAGCTCACGTGGTTCCAGAGCAAGATGGTGGACTGGACGCTCGACGCCATGGTGAGGCTGCCTGCCCAGGGCAAATCCCCCTACACCGACCCCATCGGGGCCCTGAAGCTCTCCATCGCCTACAACACCGTTGCCTACCGCCTCCAGGTCAAGCCCGGCACCGTGGGCAAGGCCGTGGCCTGGACCGAGGAGAAGATCGCCCAGGACGGTGAGATCCTCGCCCGGGGGCCCCAGATCTTCAAGGGGTACTGGAACATGCCCCAGGAGACGAGGGATGCCTTTGACGACGAGGGCTGGTTCCTCACCGGCGACATCGGGATGTTCGACGAGGACGGGTTCCTTCAGATCACGGACCGCAAGAAGGAGCTCTTCGTCACCTCCGGCGGCAAGAACGTGGCCCCGCACCCCATCGAGCTCGCCCTCACGGCTAGGCCCTTCATCGACCAGGTCTGCCTCACGGGCGACGGGGAGAAGTACCTCACCGCGCTCGTCGTGCCCGACTTCGACGAGCTGAGAAGGTATGCACGCAAGAAGGGTCTCGGCGTCGACGACCCGTCCGCCCTGGTCTGCCTCGACGAGGTCAGGGCTCTCATCGGGGAGCAGGTGGACCAGGTGAACAGGACCCTGGCCCGTTACGAGCAGATCAAGTACCTCACCATCCTGCCCAAGCCCTTCAGCGTGGAAGATGGTGAGCTCACCCCCACCCTCAAGCTGAAGCGCCGCGTCATCAAGGAACGCTACGGGGAACAGATACGGGGCATGTACGACGCCGGGAAGGCGAAGACGGCATAGCGGCGACCCGGGCGCTCCTTGCAGGGGGTTTCCGGATAACGACAAAGGGTCCACAGGGGCATCCCGTGGACCCGATATGTTCTCTGGCTCCCCGGGCAGGACTCGAACCTGCAACCTAGTGGTTAACAGCCACCCGCTCTGCCGATTGAGCTACCGAGGAATGGTCAACGGTGTACCTTGATAGCCGTGATTTGGGTTCTTGTCAAGGGAGAATGCGGGGTTACACCACGATCCGCGGGTGCCTGTGCTCAGGCGATGTACGTGAGTATCCCCTCGAACCTCTTCACCCTGCCGAGGTACACCTCGTGCATCCGGTCCACGAGCGCACGGGTTATCGGCCCGGGACAGTCGAGCTCGTGGTCCTCGATGCGGAGGATGGGCTGGACATGCCGCAAGGTCCCGGAGAGGAAGGCCTCGTCGAAGGTGGACAGATCCCCGGGCAGGATGGGTGATTGTGCCGTCGTGATCTTCATGTCCTCGAGCACGTCCATCACCACCTTCCTCGTGATGCCGGGCAGCACATTCTCGTCCGAGGGTGTCCGAACACAGCGGTCCTTCACCAGAAAGATGTTGGCCGTGGGCGCTTCCGCGATCCGCCCCTCGGTGTCCAGCATCAGGGCGTCGTCGAAGCCTTTTCTGCGCACCTCCGTCCTGGCGAGGTAACCATTGGTGTAATTGCCCGTGATCTTGGCATGGACGGCGGCGGTGGCGGGATGGAGCTTCCGGTACGAGGAGATGCCGACGCACAGGGGGTGTGCATACTTGTCGGGCTCAACGCCGAGCACCGTGTAGTCCAGGCAGAAGACCGCCACCGAAACGTCGTGCGGGGCAACCGGCCCGAGGTCGAGGTCGGGGTAATAGGCGTAGCATTTGACGACCCCGTTCTCCACCCTGTTGGAGCGGGCCGTTGCCAGAACGGCATCGAGGATCTGCCCGGGGGTGTAGGGCAGATTCATGTATACCTGCTCGGCGCTCGAGAAGAAGCGGTACACGTGCTCCGCCAGACAGATCACGGCCGGTCCGTTCGCCGCGGGCACCACGGCCATGACCTCGAAAACGGCCGATGCACGGTTGAAGCTGTGGGAGAGCGGAGATACCCGGGCCTCTCGCCAGTCCACGAGAATGCCGTTGAGCCATGCCTTCATGGAGATGTCCATGGTGCATATCCCTATATGGCCTTTCCAGGGGTGTCAAGTGAGCAGCGCGTGTCTCTTCCAGGCGTGGTCACAGCGGCTTCTTGACAAAGACGGCCGTATGAAATAGTAGCAAGGTCTACTGGTATGGACAAGGTGAAAAGTATCGACGAGATAAAGCTCATCCCCGATACCATCGGGGAAGCGGGCATCGAGAAGGACCTCCGGGTCGAACCGGAGGTCCTGGCAGGCGTGCTCGGCGACAAGGACCTCCGGGTGGACGGGCCGTTCCTTGTCCGCTACGAGGTGGCCCGCAGGCAGGAGACCATCCATGTCGGCATCGACATCAGCGGCAGGGTCCAGACGAACTGCTCCCGCTGCCTGTCGCCTGTGACCTACCCGGTCGACCTGCACCTCGAGAGCGACTACGTCCCTGCGCCCCCCGAGATGGAAGGCGACCTGGAAGCACAGCGACAGAGCGCGGACACGGGATACTACCGCAGGGAAATCCTCCTGGGCCGGTACATCGCCTCGGAGCTTGTCCTGTCGCTGCCCATCATCTACGTGTGCAGCGAGGGCTGCAAGGGGCTCTGCCCCCAGTGCGGCGCCAACCTGAACGAGGGCCAGTGTTCGTGCGCCAGGGAGGCGGACCCGAGGTTTCAGGCCCTCGGGCAACTCAAGAACAAACTCTAAAGAGAGATAGGAGTCAGCAATGCCGTTACCAAAGAGGAGACACTCGAGCGCCAGGAGAGACAAGCGCAGGGCCAACGATTCAGTGACGGTCCCCGCCGTTTCCTTCTGCCCCAACTGTCAGGAGCCCAAGGCGCCGCACAAGATCTGCCCCAACTGTGGATATTACAAGGGCAGAGAGGTGATCAAGGCAAAAGAAGCTGAATAATGGCGTATTGCCTGATCTTCCCAGGCCAAGGGAGCCAATTCCCCGGCATGTCCCAGGGGCTCGACCTGGACAGGAGCATTCAGGGGGATCTACGCGCTCTCATGGAAAACGGCCCGGAGGATCGGCTCGACGAAACCCTCAATGCCCAGCCCGCCGTGCTCTCCGTGAGCGCGGCCCTGTGGCAGCGCTCCGGCCTCGACGATCCCGCGCTGGTCATGGGCCACAGCCTGGGTGAATACACCGCCCTGGTCGCGGCGGGCTCCCTGCAGGTACCGGAGGCCATCGGGCTCGTCATGAAAAGGGCCGCGTTCATGGATGCCTCCCGTCCCCGCGGGCAAGGCGGCATGGCTGCGGTCATGGGCCTTTCGCGGCAGGAGATAGGGCAGGTACTAGCAGACATTCCCGATCTCTGGGTGGCGAACCTCAACGGGGCCTCCCAGATCGTCGTTTCGGGAAGCCTTCAATCCATTCAAACCGCAACCCCCCTGCTCAGGGAAAGGGGGGCGAAGCGGGTGGTTTCCCTGAATGTCTCCGTGGCGTCCCACTGTCCATACATGGACACGGCACGGAAATCGCTGGAAGACCATCTGAGGAACATCGACCTCGGGGCACCGTCCTGCCCTGTCGTACCCAATGTCACCGCACGGCCCGAGCGGGACCCCGCGCGCATCAGGACCTTCCTTGCAGAGCAGCTTGTGAGACCGGTCCGGTTCGAGGAGTCGATTCTCGCCGCGAGGGCGCAGGGCGTCAATCATTTCATAGAAATCGGGCCCCGCTCCGTGCTGGCACCGCTCATCAGGCGCATGGCACCCGGGGTGAAACTGGAGGTGATCGCCAATGACGGGCATTGATCTGGGTGGCCAGGTGGCCCTGGTGACCGGCGCCAGCCGCGGCATCGGTGCCGCGACGGCAAAGGTGCTTGCCTCTGCGGGAGCCCATGTCATAGTGAATTACCGGACCGGGGCCGACAGGGCGCGGGAGGTCGTCGAGTCCATCCGGTCCGCCGGGGGTTCCGCCGAGTCCGTGGGTTTCGATATCTCCGTGGAGACCGAGGTGGGAAAGGCATTCAGCGACATCATGGCCGCGCACGGGCGGCTCGACATCCTGGTGAACAACGCCGGCATCTCGAGAGACGCACTCTTCCTCCGGGTCAAGCCCGAAATGGTCAATGAAATGGTAGATGTAAATCTCAAAGGGTCGTTTTTCTGCACTTTTCACGCTGCGAGATATATGATAAAGCTGAGGCGTGGAAGGATCGTGACGGTCTCATCCATCGTGGGGCTCGGGGGAAACCCGGGCCAGAGCGTGTACGCAACGACGAAGGCCGGGCTCATCGGCATGACCAAGAGCTTCGCAAAGGAGCTGGGCCCGCGGGGGATACGGGTGAATGCCATCGCACCCGGTCTCGTGGACACCGAGATGACTGAGGGCATGGACAGAGGGGCCATCATCAACGATATACCGCTGCGCAAGATCGGCAGCCCGGACGAGGTGGCCGGGGTTATCCTGTTCCTGTGCTCTGACCTGAGCGCGTACATTACCGGCCAGGTGGTTGTTGTGGATGGCGGGCTGTATACGTGATCTGTGTGAGGACGTAGAGAACCTGAGAAGGAGGACTATACTGATGGCAGACGTTCAGCAGCGAATCATTCAACTGATTGCCGAGCAGTTGGAGAAGGACCCTTCCGAGATCAAGCCGGAGATGTCCTTTGCGGACGATCTGGGGGCCGACTCCCTCGATCTTGTCGAGCTGATCATGACCGTGGAAGAGGAGTTCAACATCGAGATCCCGGACGAGGACGCCGAGAAGATCAAGTTCGTGAAGGACGCCATTGAATACGTCAAAGCAAAGATATGACACCCTAGATGAAGAAAAGGATAGCTGTCACCGGTATAGGAGTGGTCTCGCCTCTCGGTAGCGACTGCAAGACGCTCTGGGAACACCTCATTCAAGGTATATCAGGAATCGGAACCATCGAGGAACTGTCCGGCCTCCCGGTAACCTTCGGGGGCCGGGCCCGTGCCTTCGACCCTGCCCGGCATCTGGGCCCCAAGGATATCCGGCGCATGGACCGCTACACGCAGATCGCGGTGTCCTGCGGGCTCGACGCGTTCGCGCAGGCAGGAATCTCGCCGGAGAGCTATCCCGGGCACCGGGTCGGCGTTCTCATGGGAACGGGCGCCGGGGGCATGAACACCATCGAGGAACAGATCGCGGCCTTCCGTGAAAAGGGACACCGAAGGGTGTCACCGCTCACCGTGCCCATGTTCATCCCCAACATAGCCTCCGCCGAGCTGGCCATGAAGATCGGCGCCAGGGGGCCCGGCATGGGGCTCTCCTCGGCCTGCGCCACCGGAGGCCACGCCCTGGCCGTGGCCATGAGGCTCATCCAGGCCGGCGACGCGGACTGCATGGTCGCCGGAGGAGTGGAGGCGTGCCTCACCCCCTTTTCAGTGGCCGCATTCGCCTCCATGCGGGCCCTGTCCACCCGCAACGATGAGCCTGCCCGCGCGAGCCGCCCCTTTGACCGCGAGCGGGACGGGTTCGTCATGTCCGAGGGCGGTGCCGCACTGGTGCTCGAGGACTGCGACACGGCACGGGGCAGGGGCGCGGAGGTCCTCGGCATCCTTGCGGGCGCGGGCATGAGCCAGGACGCCTATCACCTGGTGGCGCCCGATCCCGAGGCGACCGCGGTGGTGCACGCCATGGAAAGGGCCCTTCAGGATGCGGGTATCTCCCGCGAGGACATAGGGTACATCAATGCCCACGGCACCTCGACGCCGCTCAACGACAAGACCGAGACCCTGGCCGTGAAGAGGGTCTTCGGCGGCCGTGCCTACGACATCCCCATGAGCTCCACCAAGTCCATGACCGGGCACCTCATCGGGGGCACCGCGGCCCTCGAAACGGTCATCTGCATCCTCGCCATGAGGAACGGCGTCGTGCCGCCCACCATCAACCTCGACAGCCCCGATCCCGAGTGCGATCTCAACTACGTGCCGGGCCGTGCCGTCCGGGCTGATGTGTCGTACAGCCTCAACAACGCCTTCGCCTTCGGCGGTCAGAATGCCGTGCTGGTCATCGGGAGGGATGGATGATGAAGGTTGCCGTTGCATGCGACCACGGCGGATTCGCCCTGAAACAGGTGGTCATCGACACCCTTGAGGCCCTGGGGGCGGAGGTGAAGGATCTCGGGACCGACGGGACAGCCTCCGTGGATTACCCGGATTATGCCCGGAAGGCCCTCGACATGCTCCTGGAGAACGAATGCGACCGGGCCGTGCTCATCTGCGGCACGGGCATCGGCATGTCCATCTGCGCCAACCGCGTTCCCGGGGTCCGCGGGGCGCTCTGCCACGAGGGCTACAGTGCACGGATGTCGAGGCTCCACAACGACGCGAACTGCCTCATCCTGGGCGCCAGGGTGACCGGGCCCGGCATCGCCTCCGAGATCGTCCAGGTATGGATGGGAACTCACTTCGAGGGAGGCCGCCATGCGGTCAGGCTGTCCAAGATAGAGACGCTGACCGGGAAAAGCACGTGAATGAACAGACAGACAGGAGATCGACATGAACCTTGAGAACGTGAAGAAGACCGACCCCGAAGTGTATGACGCCATCGTGGGCGAGCTTGCCCGGCAGCGCTACAAGCTCGAGCTCATCGCATCCGAGAACATCGTGAGCCAGGCCGTGCTCGAGGCTCAGGGCTGCGTCATGACCAACAAGTATGCCGAGGGGTATCCCGCCAAGCGCTACTACGGCGGGTGCGAATACGTGGATGTGGCCGAGGTCCTCGCCATCGACCGGGCGAAGCGGCTCTTCGGGGCCGACCATGCCAATGTCCAGCCCCACTCGGGCTCGCAGGCGAACATGGCCGTGTACTTCTCCATCCTGGAGCCCGGCGACACGTACCTGGGCATGAGCCTACCCCATGGCGGACACCTGTCCATGGGTTCGCCCGTGAATTTCTCGGGCAGGATCTACCAGGTGATTCCCTACGGGGTGCGCCAGGACACCCACCGCATCGACTACGACCAGCTCAGGGACCTGGCGAGGCAGCACAGGCCGAAGCTCGTCATCGCGGGGGCCAGCGCGTACCCCCGGATCATCGACTACAAGACCTTCAAGGAAGTCGCCGACGAGGTCGGGGCCTACTTCATGGTGGACATGGCCCACATCGCGGGGCTCATCGCAGCCGGCCTGCACCCGAGCCCGGTGCCGTACGCCGACTTCGTCACCACCACCACCCACAAGACCCTGCGCGGACCCCGGGGCGGCATGATCCTGTGCAAGGAGCAGCACGCCAAGACCCTGAACTCCAAGGTCTTCCCCGGCATGCAGGGGGGCCCCCTCATGCACGTCATCGCGGCCAAGGCCGTGGCGTTCAAGGAGGCCCTGACCCCCGGGTTCAAGGAATACCAGACTCAGATCGTCAAGAACGCCAAGGCCATGGCGGACGAGTTCCTCTCCCTGGGCTTCACCCTGGTCTCCGGCGGCACGGACAACCACCTCATGCTCGTGGACCTCTCGAACAAGGACGTCACCGGCAAGGACGCCCAGGAGATGCTCGACGCAGCCAACATCACCGTGAACCGCAACACCATCCCCTTCGACACCAAGAGCCCGTTCGTGACCTCGGGCATCCGCATCGGCACGCCCGCGCTGACCACCAGGGGCATGAAGGAGGAGGAGATGCGGCAGGTGGCCCGCATGATAGCGAGGGTCATCGAGGCAAAGGGTGCCGAGGACGTCACCACCAAGGTGAAGCAGGATATCGCCGAGCTCACGAAACGCTTCCCGGTCTACGGGGGATGACGGACCATGCGGTGCCCCCGGTGCTCCGGACTCGAGGACAAGGTTCTGCAGTCCAGGATCAGCCAGGACGGGAAGTCCATCAGGCGCAGGCGGGAGTGTGAGACCTGCGGCCACCGGTTCACCACGTACGAGCACATCGAGGAATTCATCCCCGTGGTCGTGAAGAAGGACGGCAGACGGGAGCCCTTCGACCCGGGCAAGGTGGTCACCGGCATCATGAGGGCCTGCGAGAAGCGGCCGGTGAGCATGGAGGCCATCGAGGCGGTCAAGGACACGCTCATCCAGGATATCCAGTCCAGGTGGGACCGGGAGGTGCCGTCTTCCTACATCGGGGAGCAGCTCATGAAGGCCCTGCACGAGCTCGACCCCGTGGCCTATGTGCGGTTCGCCTCGGTGTACCGCGACTTCAAGGACGTCAGCGAGTTCATGAACGAGATCAAGGGCCTGAAGCGGACGAAGAAAGATTGAACGCGGACCATGACATCACCTTCATGAACGAGGCCGTTGCCCTGGCGCGGCAGGCCCTGGGAAGAACCGCACCCAACCCGAGCGTGGGGGCGGTGGTCGTGAAGGACGGGAACGTCGTCGGCAGGGGCTTCCACCCCGGGGCCGGCATGCCGCATGCCGAGGTCTACGCCCTCAGGGAAGCCGGAGAGAAGGCCCGCGGGGCCGACATCTACGTGACGCTGGAGCCCTGCAACCACTACGGCAGGACCCCCCCCTGCACGGAGGCGATCATACGTGCCGGTGTAGCCAGGGTCGTGGCGGGCACCCTCGACCCGAACCCGCTCGTGGCGGGCAAGGGCATCGAGAGGCTCAGGGCCGCCGGCATCAGGGTGGACACCGGGCTCGGCGAGGAGGAATGCAAGGACCTGATCCTCTGGTACGGCACCTGGATCGAGAAGAAGAGGCCCTACGTCATCCTCAAGGCCGCCATCACCCTGGACGGAAGGATCGCTTCCGCCACCGGCGACTCCCGGTGGATCAGCTCCGGGGAGTCCCGTGCCCATGTCCATGAGCTCAGGAACAGGGTGGACGGCCTCATGGTGGGGTCCGGCACGGTCATGAGCGACAACCCCATGCTCACCTGCCGCATGGAAGGCGGACGGGATCCCGTGCGGATCATCCTGGACCCCCGGCTGGAGACCGACCCCTCGTCGATGTGCCTGGGAGCGGGATCCCTGATCTTCACCCTCCAGCCCGAGGAGACGTGGAACGAGTATGTCAAGGCAGGGGCACGGCTTGTCTCCATGCAGGCGGATGAAGCGGGGCTCATGCCATGGCCGGAGGTCCTCGGCCGTCTCGGGGCCATGGGGCTCCATGCCGTCATGGCAGAAGGCGGAAGCGGCGTGTACTCGAGCCTGCTGAGATCAGGCATGGTGGACAAGATCCTTGTCTTCATCGCACCGAGAATCCTGGGAGGCGGCGTGCCGCTTGTGGACTGGGGACGGCCCGGGCGCATTGCCGACGCCCTCAGACTCGTGATAACAAGGACCGACATGATGGGCGGGGATATCCTCGTGGAAGGGGTTCTCGGAGGCTGACATGTTTACCGGGATCATCGAGGCGGTGGGCAGGATCGTTTCCAGACGCGCCCATGGCAAGGGTTTCGCGATCGAGATCGACACGGGTCTCGACCTGGCAGGCGATGCCGTCGGTGACAGCATCGCCGTTGACGGCGTGTGCCTGACCGTCACGAAGAAAAAGGGCAGCGTCTTCACGGCCGATGCATCGGCACAGACCGTTTCCCGGTCCACCCTGGGCGAGATGAGGCCGGGGGCGAAGGTGAACATCGAGCGGGCACTGAGGCTTTCCTCCCGTCTCGGCGGCCACATCGTGCTGGGCCACGTGGACACGGTCGGCAGGGTCCTCTCCCGGGAGGCGGCAGGGGAGTCGGTGCTCATCAGGGTGAGCTTCGAGCGGGCCTTCGGAAAGTACGTGGTGGAAAAAGGCTCCATAGCCGTCGACGGGATCTCTCTGACCGTCAACGAGGTGCTCTCCGAGGCCTTCTCGGTGAACATCATACCCCACACCCTCCTATCCACTTCCTTGACACTCAAAAGTGCGGGTGATAGGGTGAACCTTGAATTCGACGTGCTGGGAAAGTACGTGGAAAATCTTCTGAACAAGGACAAGGGTACCAGCCTGAAAGACCTTCTCGCAAAGCAGGGATTCCTCAAAGAGGGGTAGATCCACATGCCTACGTGCACCGTAGAAGAAGCGATACAAGAACTGCTCCAGGGCAGGATGATCATCCTCGTGGACGACGAAGACCGTGAGAACGAGGGCGACCTCACCATGGCGGCGGAGTTCGTGAGCGCCGGCGACATCAATTTCATGGCCAAGTACGGACGGGGGCTCGTATGCCTGGCCCTCGATCCCGGCATTGCGGACCGGCTCGACCTGCAGCCCATGGTCCGGGACAACACCAGCAAGTTCGGCACCGGCTTCACGGTCTCCATCGAGGCGAAGCGGGGCGTCACCACCGGCATATCGGCCGCGGACCGGGCTGTCACCATCCGTACGGCCATCGCACCGGACACGAGGCCCGATGACCTGGCCCGGCCCGGCCACGTGTTCCCCCTGCGCGCCAAGCCCGGCGGGACGCTCGTGCGGACCGGGCAGACCGAGGGCTCGGTGGACCTGTGCAGGATGGCGGGGCTGAGGCCCGGTGCGGTGATCTGCGAGATCATGAACGACGACGGGACCATGGCGCGCAGGCCCCAGCTCGAGGAGTTCGCCGTGGCCCACGGCCTGAAGATCTGCACCATTGCGGATATCATCGCCTACCGCATCAAGAACGAGACCCTGGTGCGGGAGGTGGTCCGTGCGAAGCTGCCCACCGAGGCCGGCGTCTTCGACCTCGTGGGCTTCGACAATGACATCGATACGAAGGAACATATCGCGATGGTCAAGGGCGAGATCACCCCGGACGAGCCGGTCCTGGTCCGCGTGCACTCCGAATGCCTCACGGGAGATGTTTTCCATTCCATGCGCTGCGACTGCGGCGACCAGCTCCACCGGGCCATGGAGATGATCGAGGAGGAAGGCAGGGGCGTCATCGTGTACATGCGGCAGGAGGGCCGCGGGATCGGGCTGCTCAACAAGGTCAAGGCCTACCACCTCCAGGATCGGGGAAGGGACACCGTGGAGGCCAACATCGAGCTCGGTTTCGCCCCCGACCTGCGCGACTACGGCATCGGCGCCCAGATCCTGCTGCACTTGGGGGTGCGCAAGATGAGGCTCATGACCAACAATCCCAAGAAGATCATCGGGCTGGAGGGATACGGCCTGGAGATCGTGGAGCGGGTGTCCATCGAGATCCCGCCCACGGTGGAGAACCAGCGGTACCTCAAGACCAAGAAGGACAAGATGGGACATATACTGGAGGTGGTGTAGATGGCGCATGTCATAGAAGGCAAACTGCTCGGCAGGGGAAAGAAGGTAGCGATCGTTGCCAGCCGGTTCAACGACTTCATCACGGCCCGGCTCATGGAAGGCGCCATGGATGCCCTGGCCCGCCACGGGGTCTCCGAGAAGGACATCACCGTCTACCGGGTCCCCGGTGCCTTCGAGATCCCCTCGGTGGCCAGGAAGGTCGTCTCCGCATCGAAGGCGGACGGCATCGTCTGCCTGGGCGCGGTCATCAGGGGCTCCACCCCGCACTTCGACTACGTGGCATCGGAGGTGAGCAAGGGGGTTGCCCTGGTGGGCCTCGACGCCCCCATACCGGTGATCTTCGGGGTGCTCACCACCGACACCATCGAGCAGGCCATCGAGCGTGCGGGTACGAAATCCGGCAACAAGGGTTTCGATGCCGCCATGGCGCTGCTCGAGATGATGGATCTCTATGGCCAGATCTGACGTCCACCCATGAAGCAGCGGACCCGCTCCCGGGAAGTGGCGCTCCAGTATCTGTACCAGATCGACATCACGAGCAGTCACACCGAACAGACCCTCAACGATTTCTTCGCCCACTTCGTGGACAACGATGACCTGATCCCGTATGCCCGGGACCTCGTCAACGGGGTGTGCGAACACCTGGTCCAGATCGACGCGCTCCTCGAGAAGGCATCGGAGAACTGGAAGGTGAGCCGCATGTCCACCACGGACCGCAATATCCTGCGTATCGCCTCCTACGAGATGGCATACCGCAGGGACATACCCTACAAGGTGGCCATCAACGAGGCCATCGAGATCGCCAAGAGGTTCGGATCGACGAAGTTCCCGTCCTTTGCCAACGGGGTTCTCGACAGGGTCTGGAGTGAGATCGAGGCGGCGGGGGCGGGGGAGAACTCCCGCTGATATCCCGGGAAGAGAAACGAACCTGCCCGCAATCCCCTACTTGATGAGCCTCTGTATCCGTGCACGTTCCACGGTGATGCCGCGCTGCCTGCTGCCGGTGATATCCAGGGTCCTGGCCTGAAGGAGCGTCATGTCCACGCAGTCGAGCATGGATTCCCTGATCCGGACCTCCTCCATGACCGCCGCGGCGAAGGATGTGTGCGCAAGGTTCGATCTGTCCATGGTCGTGCGCACGAGATAGGAGAGGCCGAAGTTCGCCTCAGACAGGTCGCAGCAGTCCAGCGTGCAGTTTTCCAGGAGGCAGAAGAGGAACCTGGCCCTGTGCAGGCTGGAGCCTGTGAGATCGAGGTTCTTCAGGATGCAGTGCGTGAAGGTGGCCTTATCGAGGTTGACCTTCTGAATATCCCTGTCCGTGATGGTCACACGGGTGAGCTGAGAGCTCTCGAAGGTTATCCTGCCCAGGAGGCACGAGCTCAGGTCCAGATCCTTCAGCGTGACCTCGACGAGATGGGCGCCGGAGAGGTTCGTGTTCTTGAACACCGTCTCGTCCAGATTCGTCCTCTCCAGGTGGGACTCCTCGAGGTTGGTGTCCGAGAAGTTGACCTTGCCGAGGTCCGAACCCCTGAGGTTGGCGCATCCCAGATCGAGCCCCGAGAGGTCAAGGCCCTTGAGATACTCCCCTTCGACCGGCGTTCCCATGGAGACGGCCTCATAGAGCTTGTCCCGGTCGAAGAGGTTCATTCCCTGGCCTCCAGGACTTTTTTCACGTCTGGCACCAGGACGAACTCGGCGTCGGCGATCTGGCCCTCCTTCAGAGAGAAGTGCACCTTGAAGCGGGCCCCCTTCACGGTTGTGCTCGCCATGCCTATGTGGATGGTGGTGCGGTCGTGGACGGTCCCCGCGATGTAGATGTTGCCCTGATAGGTCCTCTGGATCTTCTCCGTGATCTCGAGGCTCTTGGCGTTCTGCTGGGAGAGGGTTTTCCTGAGGTTCTCCATGGTGTCGAGGATCTTTTCATAGAGCATCTCCTGCTGGCGTGAGAGTTCGCTGGTGGATTTCATGCCCCTCAGTTTCGCCAGGGATGCCTGGAACCTCAGGAAGTCCTGGGTCTTGGCCTCGATCTCCTCCTTGATCCGCACCTGTTCCTGGTGCAGCACCGGGCTGTGCCCGATGCTGAGCTCCGTCTCGACGCCGGCGTCCTCCTGGCCCACGGTGTTGCAGTAGATCCAGCAGTCGGACGATACCTTGCTCGTGGCGATGAACCCGCTGGGGTTCTTGATCACCACCGGCCCGATGGCCGAGACCAGGCTGTTGCGGATATAGTCGTTCACGATGATGGCTTGTTCCGATTTCACGTGGGCGTCCTGGATGAACCTGGCGTATATGGTGCCGTTTGCGGTGATGATGGCCTTCTCCTGCCCCAGGATGCCACCGGCGATCCTGATGGTGCCCCCGGCCTCCAGGACCACCCTGCCCACGGTCGTCGCGATGGTGATGTCTTCGCCGGCATGGATCTCGTACCCGTCCCCGACCTCGCCCTGCACCACGACCGAACCGTTGAACCGGATGTTCCCCACGGAGGCGTCCACGTCGTGGACGGTATAGACGGGCTCCACGATGACCGTGTTTTCCGCCCACCTGACCATGCCGTCCATGGTGGAGAACATCTGGGTCCTGTCTGCGGAGCAGGAGACGTTGGTCCCGCCGGGGAGCTTCACGTGGGCTCCTGTCTTGCTCGGGATCTCCTCGTTCCTGACCGAGAGGCCGCTCTTTCCCGCCCGGGGGGCCACCACCTCGCAGAGGATGTCGCCCTTCTTCACGTTCTGGATCAGGTTGAGGTCACGCAGGTTCACCTTGCCGTCAGCGTCTTCCTTGATCCTTGCCTTGGTGCGGTCCCTGTCGAAGTGGAACCGCACATAGCCGTCCGTGCCCTCTTCGGGCTTGATCCCCCTGGCAACGACCACCCACTGGTTCACGATCTTATCCCGGGCCACCCGCTCGATGACCTCAGTGAGCACGCCGAAGGTGAAACCCTCGCCCCCAACGGCCTCGAGAAGGTCCTCCGCACGCAGGTCCCGGGGGCCGTCCGGCGAGGGGACGATTCTCATGGACCCCACAAGGCCGCCTTCGGCGGTATAGAACTCCAGCTCGTAGTCTTTCTCCACATGCACTGGTTCGGATTCAGCCACCTGAAACTTTACTTTCATTCAGGCATTTCGCCCATTCAGAGCGATCGACGAGGGGCACCAGGCCTGTGGGATGAATTCTCTTGACTGGCGGTCGATGGTCCCGTACTTCTTGGTCAAAACCAGGTGTCTTACAGGGGTCACATGAAGATCGACGACATCGATGCCCTGACCGTCAAGGGCTTTCTGGATGCCGCGGAGGGCAAGCGGCTCTATGAACTCGCACGGGAGGCAAGCCTGCGGGGACCCGTGCTCGAGATAGGCGGCTACTGCGGCAGGTCCACCCTCTACCTGGGCCTGGGCTGCCGTGAGAACCACGGCATCCTCTACTCCGTCGATCACCACCGGGGATCGGAAGAGCAACAGCCCGGGCAGGAGTACTTCGATCCCGACCTCTTCGACGAGAGGGAAGGGAAGGTCGACACCTTCCGTTTCTTCCGCAGGGTCGTGGAACAGGCGGGTCTCGGGGACACCGTGGTGGCCATCGTGGCGCCGTCCGCCGCGGCGGTGCGTATGTGGTCGACGCCCCTGGCCATGCTCTTCATAGACGGGGGACACACGTACCCGGCCGCATTCTCGGATTACGTTTCCTGGACGTGCCACCTTGTGCCCGGGGGCATCCTGGCCGTCCACGATATCTTCCCCGATGCCGGCCAGGGAGGCCAGGCCCCGCACTACATCTACTCGCTCGCGGTTGCGTCGGGGCTCTACGAGGAGCTGCCCATGGTGAAGACCCTGGGCGTGCTCAGGAGAAGAGGGGCCTCGGATATCCCGGCCGAGCTCTTCTCAAAACGAGATTGGTAGGGTGTCGACGTCCCTGTTGTGGGTCCAGTAGTAGCGATACCGCCCGCCCGCAAGCGAATGCCTGAGAAAGCCGGCATCGATGAAGCCCTGCAGGATCTTTCGCGTGAACGCCTCGTCCGTCCCTGTCCTCCCGGCCACGGATGCAGACAGGAGATCCACGGGGTCCGACCCGTCCCGCCCGGCACAGGCGAACTCCTCGATGAGGTCTTCGGAGAGTATGCGGAACACGAGCCTGAGCTTGCGGTCGCCTTCCACGAGCAGGTATTCCCGGTCGGTGCAGGTGCCTTCCCGCACGTTCTTCTTGGTCTCGTCCCAGATGGCCTTGTTGTACCGGTCGTATTCCGCCACAAAGTCGATCATCTCCCGGGGAGAGAGCCGTGATGTCCGCACCACCGGTGCGTTGGCGTCGTACCTGCTCCAGTCGTCCGTGAGGATCTCGATGTCATAGCCGTCGAGCTCCTCGCGTACCGTGGTACCGGGGAAGGGGGCGAAGAAGTGGTAGCCGTAGGCTATCTTCAGCTCGTTGGCGAAGTCCTGGGTCTGGCTGAGCGTGTCCATCGTCTCTCCCGGCAGGCCCACCATGAAGGATGCGTGGGGCAGGATGTCCGCCTCCTTGCACCAGGCCACCGCGGTGCGGGCTTGCTCGAGGGTGATGCCTTTACGGATCCGCTTGAGCATCTCGGGGTTGCCCGACTCGATGCCGAAGCTGATGCAGTCGCACCCAGCCTCCCGCATGATCCTGAGCGTCTCCAGGTCCACGGTGTTGACCCGCGCGAAGGCGCTCCAGCCGAAGTTCACGCCCCTCCTCTTGATCTCCCCGCAGAGCTCCCTGACCCGGGCCTTGTTGGCCGTGAACAGGTCGTCGGCCACGTTGATGCGGGTGAACCCCAGGGAGAGGATCTGCTCGATCTCGTCGACGACCAGGGCGGGGCTCCTGAAGCGGCCCTTGAAGCCCACCATGCGCCTCCCCAGGCAGAAGATGCACTTGTTGGGACACCCCCGGCTCGTGATGATGCTCACCGGGTAGCCCAGGGCCAGGTAGCGCGAGATGGGCAGCAGGTGGCGGGCCGGCAGGGGCAGGGAGTCGAGGTCGTGTATGAGATCCCGCGGTTCGGTGGTCACGATGCCGCCGTCCGCCTGGAAGGCGATGCCCTTTACGGTGGGCCAGGCCTTCCGGTCACCGATGAACGGGATGAGCTCCTGCAGGGTCTGCTCTCCTTCTCCCTTCACGATGAGGTCGAGCTCGGGGCAGCTCCTGAAGGTACCCTCGATGTCGAAGGATACGTGGGGGCCGCCCATCATGGTGATGGTCGAGGGGCGCAGGGACTTGGCGTCCCTCATGATGCGCTGGGCCTCGAGCTGGTTCATGGTGACGCTGCCGGCGCCCACCACGTCGGGCTTGAAGGCGTCCAGGACATTCCTGAGCTTCTCGGGCGTATACTTGCTCACGATGAAATCGAAGATGCGTACCGTGGCGCCTGCCGCCTCGCATGCAGCCGCGGCGTATGCCAGGCCCAGCGGCGGTGACGGCGCCTCTTCCAGGGGATAGGGTGTTGCGATCAGCGCGATTCTCACGGGCATCGTTCAGTCACCTTGTTTGGGGAAGATCGTGGCCCTGAGCCAACCCAGCAGGGTGTTGCCTCCGAGCATGTCTCTGTCGATGCCTCTGATATCGGCCTCGAGCTTGTCCGGGTCGGCGAACCATTCAGCCCTGGTTTTCATGGGTTCGTCCGGGTCGAGTTTGCGGATGACCTCGGCAGGATTGCCGGCCGCTATCACGTTGGCCGGGATGTCCCTCGTCACCACCGAGCCTGCACCGATGATGCTGTTGTCCCCTATGGCGACACCCTTGCAGATGATGGAGCTGTCGCCCAGCCAGACGTTGTTGCCGATGGTGACCGGTTCGCTGCCGCCGATGTAGTCGAGCCGGTCATAGATCCCGTGCCAGTCGGAGTCGGTGATGTACACGCTGCTCGCCATCATGCAGCTGTCCCCGAGCGTGATGCCGCAGGCGGAGCTCATGCGCACGCCGGGGCATATGAGGCTGTATCTGCCGATGCTGATATAACCGTCTCCCTCCTGTTTCCCCCAGACCGTGAGCCGTACCCTGTGATCCGGGGTGGTGATGACGTTGGCGAAGTCGCCGAGATCGATGGGCCACCCGAAGACCTGCACGTGCCACGGCTTCATGAACGTGCAGCCCCTTCCGAGCGAGCGGAACTGCGGTCTCAGGAAGTGCTCGACATACCACTCGCGGAACCTGAGGTCGAGCCGCTTGAGGTAGTATGGCCGGTAGTCCTTGCGCAAGCCTTACGCCCTCATGTCCGCCGCATCGGAATAGAACGCCTTCCTGATGCTGAATACGGGGTGGTGCTTCTTGAGGAAGCGGTACATGTGGGATTTGTCACCCTGGCCCGCCTCCCAGAAGGAGTGGTTGAAGAGCTGGAACGCCGGGGTGATGTGGTACACCGCGTCGGCGGCCATCATGACGGCAGCGTCCGTCCAGGTGAGCTTCTCCTCGGGCCACGTGACCATGTCCGGGAAGGTGAACCCGCACCAGTACGTGCCGTCATCGTACTTCTTGTTGCCGATCCAGCCCAGCACCTTCCTGGCCATCCGGTATTCACCCATGGCAGCCAGCGTCATGATGAGCTCCGAGGTCTCGGCTATGGTCACCCACGGGTTGTCCGACACGCACCGGGTACCCAGGCCCTCCACCATGAACTTGTTCCAGGACCTGTCGATGCGCTTCTTTGCCTCCGCGCCCGTGACCGCTCCGCTCAGGACGGGATAGAACCAGTCCATGGAATAGCGGGACTTGGTACGGTCGAAGAGGTGGGGACGGTACCTCAGCGCATCGCCGAGCCTCTGGAGGGCTTTCTGCCATCGCGGTCTGCTTTCGCCGAGCAGCAGGGCCAGGACCAGCGCACACTTGAGGCTCATGAAGATGGAACTGCATGCGGTGAGCAGCGCCACCGGGTCCACGGAACCATGGGGGCTCCGTGCCCAGTAGACCTCTCCCGCCGGGGCCTGGAGGTCCACCGCGTAATCTATGCCGGCGCTCACCGTGGGCCAGATGTACTCGAGAAACGCCCTGTCGCGGGTGATGAGATAGTAATGGAACACACCCACCGCGATGTAGCTCGACATGTTGGATTCCTTGGTGCGGTCTTCCGGGATACCGTTTCTGTAGGCGGAATACCAGGAACCGTCTTCGAGCTGGGTGGATGCCAGCCACTCGAAGGCCCTGCGGGACTCCTCGTAATACCCCCCGATGGTCAGCCCGATCGCCGCTTCCACGTGATCCCATGGATCGGTCTTGCCCCCCCCGTGCCAGGGGATCTCGCCGGATTCCCGCTGTTCCCGCGCGATGGAGGAGGCGAGGCCGGCGATATCGATGGGAAGCACCAGACCGGACTGGACGGTATCATGTTCCATAGGAAGCACCTTTCCTGCAATAGAGTACGACACTCTTGGCGATGAGAGGGTTCAGCAGCTTGTCCAGGGTGCGGGTGAGCAGCGGTTTCTTCACGATGTCCCAGACCAGGAACCTGTGATAGAGCCGCACGGGAAGGGACGAATCGTTCTTGTGTCCCACCATGCACTTGATCCACCAGTAGGGGCTGTGCAGGGCGTGGGCCCAACCCTTGTCCACACAGGTGGTGCCGGCCCTCTCGAGGAGGTTGATCAGATCTCCCGTGCGGTAGATCCTGATGTGTCCGCCCTCTTCGTTATGGTAGTCCTCGGACAGCGCCCAGCAGATTCGTTCGGGCAGGTACCGCGGCACGCTCACCACGAGCGACCTGCCGGGTTTGAGCACCCTGATGACCTCGGCGATGGCCTGCCGGTGATCAGGTATGTGTTCGAGCACTTCGGAGCAGATCACGAGGTCGAAGGATGCATCCTTGAACGGCAGCCTGGTGACATCGCTCACCATGACCAGCGATGCGCCGCCGCCGTGCTCCCCCTCGTGGCGCATGATCTTGGTGGTGTTGTGGGCTTTGAGCGCGTCGTCCCGGTTCAGGTCGATGCCCACGACGCTCACGCCCCTGGCCCGGTAGGCCTCGCTCAGGTGGCGGCCGCCTCCGCATCCTGCGTCGAGCACCTTGAAGCCGGGCTTGAGCTCGAGCTTGCTGAAGTCAACCGTGAGCATCGAGGGCCTCCTGATACCCGCCGGCCACGGTCGCGGAATCACGTCTCGTCGACCTGCCTGCCGTGTAGGCCTCGATGGCCTCCCGGTAGACCTCCACGACCTGCCTGGCCGTGTTGTCCCAGGTGAAGTGTTTCTTCACGCGGTCATAGCCTTCCTGTGCAAGCCGCTCGCGCCTTTCGGGATCGTCCAGGAGGTCGATGATGGCGGACTCCAGGGCCTTTGCATCACCCGGCGGCACCAGCACCCCGGCATCACCCACCACCTCGGGCAGTGCCCCTCCCGTGGTGCTGATGACCGGTACCCTGCAGGCCATGGCCTCGCCTGCCGGCAGCCCGAAACCCTCGTAGATGGAGGGCACCACGGCGAGGGTGGTTCTGGCATAGAAGCGGGGGAAGTCCTCGTCGGCGATCCTTCCCGTGAAGGTTATGTAGTCCTGCGGGCCCAGTGACCGCACGAGCCTGTCGATGTCACCGTCCTTCTTCGGTGCCCCGATGACCGTCAGGTGGATGGGACGGCTCTTCCTGATGGTCGAGACCGCCTCTATGAGGAAGCGCAGGCCCTTGAGCGGGGTGTCCGCGCTGTTGGTGACCATGATGTGGTCATCGAGCCTCGGCTCGGACGGCAGGGGGTGGAAGATGTCGGTGTTGATGCCGTTGGCAACGACCCGGAACCGGTCCATGGGTATGGAGAAGGCCTTGCCGATGTCGTGCCTGGAGGCCTCGGACACCGTGATGATGTGCGAGAGTCTCCGCGACACCCGTCCCTGCATGCTCAGGAAGGAATACCATCGGCGCACCTTCAGTTTGCGCCAGAGCGGCTTGACCGAGGCGATCTCCACATCCCTGTCCACGGTGATGGGGTGGTGGATGGTTGCCACGGTGGGTATGCCCAGCAATTTCACGCCCAGGATCCCGTAGCCAAGACACTGGTTGTCGTGCACCACGTCGTAGCGGCGGAGGTTCTTGCGCATGAACGAGTAATAACGGATGCTGTTGGTCAGCGGTTCCGGGAACCCCCCGCTGGACACGCCGAGCCATTCGAGCATGTTGAGCGGGGAACACAGCTCTCTCAGGCTCGGCACCCGGAACAGGTCGTCGGGGTTGTAGAGGTCCAGGCTCGGAATCCTGTGGAGCGGGATATCGGCATCGATGACCGGGTACGGAGGGCCGGAAACGACCTCCACATGGTGCCCGATGTCCTTGAGGGCCCGGCTGAGCCTCTTGATGTACACGCCCTGACCGCCCGAGGTGGGTTTGCCGCGGTAGGTGTAGAGACATATGTTGAGCGGTGCGTCCTTGATCCTTCTCCGTGCCCCCGGGGTAAAACACGCCTGCGCGGCATTCATTGATGACATGGAACCGATGCATCCTTTGTCTTTCAGAATATAGGCCTGAACGTACCTATGCCCGCTGCCGGCGGGCAAAGAGGTATCCTAGCAACTCTCTTCCGTCAAGGCAAGGAAAATCCTGACAATTCTGCCGATAGAAACGGGCTTTGAGAACTCGCTGCACGCACGATCCGAGGGGGGTGTGTGTCAGCGCAGGGGATGGATGCCCCGGCGGCTCACGGGTCAGGGTGCGAGCACGTGCGTGCTTTCAGGATTACCTGCCGTTGAAGAAACGATCGAAGAGCATGGTCCTGAGCTTGTCCACCACTTCCGGGCTCACGCAGCACGGCGGTTCGATCTTCCTGGAGAGCTTGACGGTGAGCGAGTAGGTGGAAAAGCAGATTCTGCACTTTTCACAGAACTTGAAGTGCTCGTTGAGCTCGTCGATGATATCTTGGGAAAGGGTGTTCTCCAGGTAGTCCTGAAAGAGGGATGAACATACGATGCATTTCATACGCGATCTCCCTCATCCTTGGAGTATCTCCTGAAATAATCGGCCAGTTCGTTACGCAGGACGAGCCTGCCCCTGTGGAGGCGCGACTTCACCGCAGGCACGCTCAGACCCATGGTCTGCGCGATCTCCTCGTTCGAGAACCCCTCGACGTCCTTCATGATGACCACGGTTCTCATGGCCTCGGGAAGGGCGTCTATGGAATCCTGGAGGATCTTCCTGCTCTCCTCCGAGAGGAGAATGTCGTCCGGCAGGGTGGACCAGTCGTACACATAATCGATGGCAGGCTCCTGGTCCACCTCTTCCTCGCTCACGGTCTGCTCGGTGAATTTCTTCTCCTTGCGGAGGAATCCATAGGATGCGTTCGTGGTGACCCGGTAGAGCCAGGTCGAAAAGAAGGCGTCGTTGGTCAGGGTATTGATCTTTGCGATCACGGTGAGAAAGACGTCCTGCATGATCTCCTCGGCGGCCGAGTTGTCGCGGGTGAGGTGATAGGCGAGGTTGTAGACCTTGTTGGAATAGCGCCTCACTATCTCCTCCATGGCCTTTGCATCGCCATTCTTCAGGTCCTTCACCAGGACGGCATCGCTGAACTGATCCTTCTTTTTCTTACCCATTTAGATACCGGTCCTCTTCGGATGGATTCATGTCCATCCACGTCAGCACAAGGTTCCGGGCTGCCCATACCTCATCGATGCGCTCCACGGGCACATTCCCGGGGGTTTGGCGAAGATTTTCAGGGGACTGCCCAGCCCTCGCGGCTATGGCTTCCATCGCCTCCACGAAACGGTCGAGCTCGCTGCGCGGCTCGGTCTCGGTGGGCTCCACCATGATGGCCCCCGGCACGACCAGGGGGAAATATACGGTGGGCGGGTGAAAGCCGTGATCCATGAGGGCCTTGGCGATGTCGATGGTGGTCACGCCCGCCGGCTTGAAGGCCCTGTCGCTCAGGACGAACTCATGGAGCGTGGCCGTTTCATAAGGCAGGTCATAGGTCTTCTTGAGCCGGGCCTTCAGGTAGTTCGCATTGAGGCAGGCCCTCAGCGACACGTCCCGCAGGCCCGCCGGTCCGAGGCAGAGGCAGTAGACATACGCCTTCAGGAGCACGGCGACATTGCCCAGGCGGGAATGGACCATGCCGATGCTGTCCGGAAAGGCTGAGTCCAGGACAGGGCTGCCCGACGTGTCCCTGTCGATTCTCGGGACGGGCAGGAACGGCGCGAGGTCTCTCTTCACCAGAACCGGTCCGCTGCCCGGACCCCCGCCTCCATGGGGTGCGCCGAAGGTCTTGTGCAGGTTGATGTGCATGCAGTCCACACCCATGTCGCCGGGCCTGGCGATGCCCATCAGGGCGTTCAGGTTGGCGCCGTCCATGTAGAGGTACGAACCGTTCTCGTGGAGGAGCCCGGCGATCTCCAGGATCTCCTGCTCGAATATGCCCAGGGTGTTGGGGTTGGTGATCATGAGGGCCGCCACGTCGCCGTCCAGGTGCCCTGCGAGATCCCGTGCCTTCAGGTACCCGTCCGGCCCCGAGGGGACGTTCACGGAGGTGAAGCCCGCTATGGCACAGGACGCCGGGTTGGTACCGTGGGCCGTGTCCGGTATGAGCACCTTCGACCTGTCCTGCCCCCTCTTCTTGAGCGCCTCTCTTATGACCAGCATGCCGGTGAGTTCGCCGTGGGCGCCTGCGGCAGGCCACAGGCAGGAGTCTTCCATGCCGCAGATCTCCTCCAGGAAACCCTTGAACCCCAGGAGCCATTCGAGAACCGGGGCGATTCCCGCCCGGTCGGCCGGGTGAACGCAGGCGATGCGGGAGGCGATCTCCTCGCAGATCTTGGGGTTGTGCTTCATGGTGCACGAGCCCAGGGGATACATGCCGGTGTCGATCCCGAAGTTGAGCCGGGAGAGCCTGGTGAAATGACGCACCGTCTCCACTTCGGAAAGCTCGGGCAGCGCCGGCAGGGCAGCGCCGGCGGGGATATCTCCGTGCCGAGTAGCATCGAAGGGCTTCGGTACGGTCAGCCCGTTCTTCCCCTCGCCCGAGACCTCTGCGAGCAGGGGATCCCGTATGACCGGGAAGTTCGTCACAGCAGTTCCGTCAGGCATTGGATGTCCTCGTTCGTGTTCATCTCGGTGACGTTCATGAGCAGGCCGCCCTCCAGTTCGGGGTAGTCGGGTGCCAGGGGGACTCCCGGGACGATTCCCCGATCCTGGAGTTTCAAGAGCGCATCGCGTCGGAAACGCACCACGAACTCATGGAAGACGGGCGCGGAGAAGACCGGCGCGACACCCTTTCCCCGCAGGGCAGCCATGAGGCTCCTCGTGCCCGCCGCACACTGGAGCGCCACGTCTCTCAGGCCGCACGGGCCCACGGCACTCAGGTACATGGCGGCACGCAGCGCGCACATGCCTTCGTTGGTGCAGATGTTTGAGGTGGCCTTTTCCCTGCGGATGTGCTGTTCCCGGGTGGACAGGGTGAGGCAGAAGGCCCTGTTCCCCGCGCGGTCCCTGGAAAGCCCCACGACCCTGCCCGGCATGCGCCTGACGTGCTCCCGCTTCACGCAGAAGAAACCCAGGAGCGGGCCCCCGGCATTGGGCGGATTCCCGAAGGACTGCGCCTCCCCCGCCACCACGTCGCACCCGGAGGACCCCGGGGGCTCGAGCAGGCCCAGGGAGATTGCATCGGTCACCACGATGCCCCGGAACCCGAAACCGGCCGCTGCCCGCGAAATCGTGTCCAGGTCCTCGATGACGCCGAAGTAGTTGGGCTGCTGGACGAAGAGGGCGGCATCCGTGCCGGCGAGCCTCCGAAGGGCGTTCAGATCCACCCTGCCGCCCGTCGGGTCGAAGGGAACCTCGACGATCTCCACGCCGGCGCTGTTGCGGAAGTAGGTCCTGAGCACCCCCCGGTATGCCGGATTCACCGACCTGGCGACGACGATACGGCGGATGCTCCCGGTCCTGACGGCCATGATCGCCGCCTCTGCAAAGGCCGTGGCGCCGTCGTACATGGACGCGTTCGACACATCCATGCCGGTGAGCGAGGCCATCATGCTCTGGAACTCGAAGGTGGCCTGGAGGGTCCCCTGGCTTATCTCCGGCTGGTAGGGCGTATATGCGGTGAGGAACTCCTGGCGGGACGCCAGGGCGTCGACCAGGGCAGGGATGTAGTGCCGGTAGATGCCGCCTCCGGCGAAGGATACGGGTGAAGACGACGCGAGGAAACGCCTGCGCAGGGTCAGCTCGTCCAGCGGCCCCTCTACCGCCAGGGGTTCCTGCAGGAGGATCCGCCGCGGTATGGAGGTGAAAAGCTCATCGGGCCGACAGACGCCGATGGTCGAAAGGAGACCTTCCTCTTCGGTCCTGCTCGTGGGGAGAAAGGACACCTACTTCGCCTCCTTCGAGAGGTAGTCGCCGTATGCCGCGGCGTCCATGAGCTTGTCCAGCTCCTGTCCGGATGCGCCTTGAACGACCACCATCCAGCCCCTGCCGTAGCAGTCCTCGTTCACGAGCTCCGGGCTTGACTCCAGGTCCGGATTCACGTCGGTGACGGTGCCGGATACTGGCGAATAGACATCCGAAACGGCCTTCACCGATTCGACGGTCCCCACGGGGTCCCCCTCACCCACCTTCGTGCCCGCGGGCTTGAGATCAACGAAGACCACGTCTCCGAGCTCATGCTGGGCATAGTCCGTGATCCCGATGCGGACCGACCCGTCCTCGAACCTGACCCACTCGTGATCCTTTGAATAACGCAAGCCTTCCGGTATGTTCATGTCATGTCCTCGCTTCAATGGTGATGTCATGCCTAAAGGGTTCCGCTCACAAAGGGGGGTTTCCGGATGACCGAGCGGAGGGTCTTCTCCCTGACCTCGATGGACAGTTCGGTCCCTTCCGGGAACCGCGATTCGACATATCCGAGCGCGATCCCTTTCCCGCTCACGGGCGAGATGCTCCCCGAGGTGACCGTGCCGACCTGTCGCCCGTCTTTGACGCAGCGGCAGTGTTCGCGCGGGACGCCGCGCTCAAGAAGCTCGATACCCACAAGTCTCCGGGTGACACCGCGCCCCTTCTGGTCAAGCAGGGCGTCTCTGCCGATGAAATCGGGCTTGTCGAAATCCACGGCAAAGGAGAGGCCCGCCTCCAGAGGCGTCGTCTCGTCGGTTATATCGTTGCCGTGCAGGGGATAGCCCATCTCGAGCCGCAGCGTGTCCCTGGCGCCCAGCCCGCACGGGACTGCGCCCAGATCGAGGAAGGCCCTCCACAGGGCAGGGGCCGCACCGGGATCGAGGAAGATCTCCACGCCACCCGCACCGGTATATCCCGTGCGCGAAACGACGAGCTCGCCAAAGTGCGCGGTCTTCAGAACGGTGAGATGGAAGCTGCGGAGGCCCGAGAGCTCGAACCCGAGGCACGCCTTCAGGACAGCGGCCGCGGCCGGTCCCTGGAGGGCAATCATGGCATAGGCGTCGCTCCTGTCCTCGATGAGGGCGCCATCGCTGTTCCTGGATACCATCCAGGCATAATCCCTGTCCCTGTTGGATGAGTTCACGCAGAGCAGGTATCGTCCGCCCGGTTCGAGGCAGGAGACCATCAGGTCGTCGATGATGCCGCCCCGGTCGTTCAGGAGAAAGGTATACAGGACGCCCCCCCCCCTCATGGCGGTGACGTTCCGGGTCAGGACCCGGTCAAGGTACGCCGCGCCGCGCGGCCCCCCCACCACGATCTCGCCCATGTGGCTCACGTCGAACAGGCCTGCATGACTCCTGGTGGCCAGGTGTTCCTCCTTGATGCCGGTATACCAGACGGGCATGTCCCAGCCGTGGAAGTCCACGATCCTGGCTCGCAGCTTTTCATGCTCATGGAAAAGGGGGGTCCTCATGGAAACCTCTCTCATCATTCCATCACCGGCACGGTGAACGCTCACTCTTTAGCACGCACGGGGCCCCGGTGCAACAGGTCAGAGGCGGCCTACCCCACGTGATTCTTCGCAGCGCGCAGGGTGTTGTCCAGGAGCATGGTTATGGTCATGGGCCCGACGCCGCCGGGCACAGGCGTGATGAGCGATGCCCTTTTCGACGCCTCACCGTACTGCACGTCGCCCTTGAGCCCCGCACCGGTCCGGTTCATGCCCACGTCTATGACCACGGCGCCTTCCCTGATCCAGTCGCCCTTGACGAACTCGGGCCTGCCGATGGCCGCCACCACCACATCCGCTGAGGCCACCTTCCCGGGCAGGTCGAGGGTGCGGGAATGGCAGATCGTGACGGTCGCGTGCCCCATCGTGAGCAGCACGGCAACGGGTTTGCCCACGAGGTTGCTCCGGCCGATGACCACGGCGTCCTTCCCCTTGAGTGAGACGCCGTACTCGCTGAGCATGCACATGATGCCCGACGGCGTGCAGGGGACGAGGGCGGGTGTGCCCGAGAGAAGCCTCCCCAGGTTGTAGGGGTGCAACCCGTCGACATCCTTGCCGGGGTCGATGGCGAGCTGGATCTCCTGAGGATCGAGATGGGCTGGCACGGGAAACTGCACCAGGATGCCGTCCACTGCCGGGTCGTCGTTGAGCTTCTTCACCAGGGCCAGGAGTTCCTCCCTGGGCGTGCCGCCGTCGAGGTGATGGTCGAAAGACCTGAACCCCACGGTCTCGCAGGCCTTCTTCTTGTTCCTCACGTAGATTGCCGAGGCAGGATCTCCTCCCACCAGCACCACGGCCAGGCCCGGCGGCCTACCGCATCGCCGGGCGAATTCAGCCGCCTCGTCGGCGATGATCAGGCGCTTCTTTCGTGAGAGTTCGTTGCCGTCGATGATGGTCGCCACGAAAACCTCCTGAGTCTCTGATCAACCCCGGTATACCCACTTGACCTGCAGAGGCCTGAAGTTCACCGCGTCGGTCTTGGGCAGCACCATCTCCGTGTCCACCCCGAGCCATGAATAGTCGGGCCTGATGATCCTGAGCTTTCCGTCGGCAGGGGGGGTGCCCCACTCCGTATGCTCGTAGCGGACGATGAGCATGACATCGAAGGCGTTCCCGGATTCTCCCAGGACGTATCCCTGGCGGAAACCGGACTCGGTGATCCCTTGCGCCTCGATGAGGGCCTTCGCGTACTGCTTTTCCATCTGCACGATGGCGTACCTCCCGATGCCTTTCTCCGAATAGGTGGTCAGGGTCCTGGTCTCGGCGCTGGACACGTAGACCGTTGAGAGATAGGGTATGTTCTTGAAGTACTGGGCCGCGATGAGGGCCGCGGACCTCCGTCCGCCGGCGCCCTGGTGGTGACACCCGTAGTATTCGAAGAGTTTCTGCTGGAGGATCTCGGCATACCGGTCCCCCTTCTCATAGAGGTTCTTGGAGATGTAGCGGAGCTCCCTGGCCAGGCTTTCCGCGGCGTCCGCGATGGGCCAGTCGATCTTGACGTGGAAATGGGTGAGGCAGTACCGGCTGTCCTTTCTGTAGCGGTTTTCACGCTGGATGAGCAGGCAGTAGTCGACGTCCAGGAGCTGTTCTAAGAGCTCGAAGAACGAATCGCGCTCGAAGAACCTGGCCGTCGTGTAGAAGGAGCGCTGGAGCCTGATGTCCGGTATGAGCTGGAGGTTGTCTTTTTTCACCCTGTTGGATTCGGAAAACCGTATGTACTTCTGATGGACCTCATCGATGGCGTCCTCGCAGAAGACGATGAAGAAGGGCTGAGCCACGAAGGAATCCTTGGTGAACTCCTTTTTCTTGGGCTTCAGGTCGCCGGGCTCCACGTAGGGGTAGGGCATGTCCTTGACCCGGCAGAGGCGGTAGGGGGACTCCAGTGCGATGGAAATGAGTTTGTGTTCGAGCTGGTCCCTCAGGAACACGTAGATGGACCGCCTCGTTTTCTCGAGGTGGCCCAGCTCGAATCTCGATTTCTTCGTCATGGTGAGATCCCCGTGTCCCCGTCCTGGTACGTGCACGGGCTGAAGCAGCACGTAAGCCGGGTTCTGTGCCCCCTCCCGGATCGTTCCCGGTCGGGGTGGTAATCATTCATCTAGGGCCACGGTTGCCCGCGGCCTCCAGCGACCTACCCGGGGGCGGGACGGGCAGCCCTTGAAGCCCCTCTATTGGTCTTGCTCCGGGTGGGGTTTACCGAGCTTCCCCGGTCACCCGGGGAACTGGTGAGCTCTTACCTCGCCGTTTCACCCTTACTGCCGCAGCCGGGCAGCGGTTTGTTTTCTGTGGCACTTTCCCTGGGGTCACCCCCGGTCGCCGTTAGCGACCACCCTTGCCCTGCGGAGCCCGGACTTTCCTCTCGCGCCGCTCTAGGCGCCAGCGATTACCTGTACTCCTTCAGCCCGAACATCGAATGTATAAAAGTTATGACATGAATACAAGCATGAAATGGTTAAGTTCATTTGTCTGTTGGCGTTCTCCGATGTATAATACAAAGTATGGGAAAAGGTTCGCCGACCATGAGCAGAAATCGTGCGCGCCCGGGGGATGACTTCCTGAACGTATACCGTCACGGCTTCATCCGTGCGGCCGCGTGCATTCCGGAACTTAGGGTCGCAGACCCTCGGTTCAATGCGGACAGGACCCTCGACCTGGTCCGCACGGCGCACGCCCGGCAGTGTGTGCTGGCCGTTTTTCCCGAGCTCGGTCTGTCGGGCTACACGAGCGAGGATCTCTTCTTCCAGGACGCCCTCCAGCGCTCGGTGCTCGGTGCCCTGGACAAGCTGAGGAAGGCCACTGCAGGGTTCGACATGCTCGTGGTGACGGGTGCCCCGCTCAGGATCACCGATGCCCTGTTCAACTGCGGGGTGGTCATGCACCGGGGGAAGATCCTGGGCGTCGCGGTGAAGAGCTACCTGCCCAACTACCGTGAGTTCTACGAGTGCAGGCACTTCAGGCCCGCCGGGGACCTCCCGGTGGACACGGTGGACCTCTGCGGCGATACGGGAGTGCCCATCGGCGCCGACCTGATCTTCGAGGCCGAGGGCATCCAGGGTTTCAGGCTCTTCGTGGAACTCTGCGAGGACCTCTGGACACCCATTCCCCCCTCGAGCCACGCAGCCCTTGCCGGGGCCACGGTCATGGCGAACCTGTCCGCCTCGAACATCACCACCGGCAAGGATGAGTACCGGCACGACCTCGCGTCAAACCAGTCGGCACGGTGCATCGCGGCCTACCTCTATACCGCCGCCGGGCCCGGCGAGTCCACCACGGACCTGGCCTGGGACGGACACGCCATCATATACGAGAACGGGACCCTCCTGGCGGAATCGGAGCGGTTTTCCTGGAAGCCCCAGGTGATTACCGCGGATATAGACCTGGAGCGCCTGGTCAAGGACCGCATGATCATGACGAGCTTCACCGACAGCAGGACGGACCATGCGACGACGCGGAGGTTCAGGAAGATCGGGTTTCCGCTGGCAATGCCTTCAGGAAAGATACTCCCTGCCAGGGATATCCCGCGGTTTCCCTACGTGCCTTCGGATCCTTCTCTCCGTGAAAAGCGATGCTACGAGGTCTACAACATACAGGTGCAGGGCCTCGCAAAGCGGATGAAGTCCACCGGGCTCGAGAATCTCGTCATCGGGGTCTCGGGGGGGCTCGATTCCACCCATGCCCTGACCGTGTGCGCCAGGACCGTGGACACCCTGGGTTTGTCCCGCAGGAACATCAAGGCATACACCATGCCCGGGTTCGCCACGTCGGACAAGACCTATGCCAACGCCCTCGCCCTCATGAAGGCCCTGGGTGTCGAGGCCTCCGAGATCGACATCAGGCCGGGCTGCACACGGATGCTCGAGGACATCGGGCACCCCTACAGCACGGGCCGTGAGCTCTACGACGTGACCTTCGAGAACGTCCAGGCCGGCCAGCGGACCTCGATCCTCTTCCGCATAGCCAACATGCGCCGCGCCATGGTGGTCGGCACCGGTGACCTCAGCGAGCTGGCACTTGGCTGGTGCACCTACGGCGTGGGAGACCACATGTCCCACTACAGCGTGAATGCCAGCGTGCCCAAGACGCTCATCCAGTACATCATCCGCTGGGTGGCATCGGAACGGATCTTCGGCAGGAAGGTGTCGACCTGTCTGGAAGACATCCTGGACACCGAGATCAGCCCGGAGCTCATCCCGGGGACCAGCAACGGCCAGCCCGCCCAGAGCACCGAGGCGGTGGTCGGTCCCTACGAGCTGCAGGATTTCAACACCTTCTACGTCACCCGCTACGGCTACCCTCCTTCCAAGGTGGCTTTCCTGGCCTACTGCGCCTGGCACGACATCGCGTGCGGCTCCTGGCCGGACATCCCCGAAGAGAAGAGGCACCAGTATACCCTGCGGGAGATCAGACACTGGCTCGAGGTCTTCGTCCACCGTTTCTTCAAGATGAGCCAGTACAAACGCTCCTGCATCCCGAACGCCCCCAAGGTCGGGTCCGGCGGGTCCCTCTCGCCGCGGGGAGACTGGCGCGCCCCCAGCGACGGCGAGGAAGCCCCCTGGATCGATGACCTGACCGGCATACCCGACGACGTCTGAGGTCCGGCAGGGGCATGAGACCGACGTTCCTCGCGCGGCTCGTGAACGGCCCTCTGTTCGACCCCGTCGTCTTTGTCCGGCTCCTCAACACGAGCCGCGCCGTCCTGTTCGACTGCGGCCGTTTCGAGGGGCTGTCGAACAGGGAAATCCTCGCCCTCGATGCCGTCCTGGTCACCCATGCCCACATGGACCACTTCATGGGGTTCGACCGTATCCTCAGGACCATACTCCACCGGGAAGAGCCCCTGCATGTCTATGGACCCGAAGGGATCCGCGACAGGGTCATTGCCAGGCTGGGTTCGTATACCTGGAATCTCACCGGAGACTACCACCTGGAGATCACGATCCATGAGGTCACAGATCACGAGATCTCAGTCTGTTCGGTTTCGGCCCGGGATGGGTTCAAGCCCGGGGAGACGAGATCTTTTCGCCGGGATGGGACCGCCATCGCCTCCCGGGTACGGTACACCGTGGACGGCGTCATTCTCGATCACAACCTGCCCTGCCTGGGATTTGTGCTGAGGGAACCCTTCCACATCAACATCAGGTCCGGTGCCCTCGCGGACAGGGGGTATCGCAGCGGCCCATGGATCGGGGAACTCAAGGACAAGCTTCTGGCAGGGAACATGGGCGACGAGGTCGCTGTAGCCACCGGCGCGGGCTCGATACGCAGGAAGGTCGAGGACCTCGTGCAGGAGCTTGTCGTCACCTCCCCCGGACAGACGGTCGCCTACATTGCGGACATCAGGGCATCGGATGCCAACATCGGGAGGATAGAGCGTATCGCGCAGGGCGTCGATGTCCTCTATATCGAGGCGTACTACATGAGTGACCGCGAGCGGGAGGCCCTCGAGAAGGCACACCTGACAGCCCGCCAGGCCAGCTTGATCGCCCGGAGACTCGGTGCGCGGAAGGTCGTCCCCATGCACATCTCCCCCCGCTACCACCATCGGGTGGAGGAGGTGATGGAGGAACTGGATGCCGCGAAGAATGGAGCGCAGCCTTGAAATCGGCACGAGTTGCAGGTATGAATGGAAGCGGGGAGGCGTGGAGAAGGTCATGAAGCTCATCGGGACCGCTCTGGAAGGAGCCTATGTGGTCGAATCGGTCATCCACCGGGACCGGAGGGGCTCCTTCCTGGAGATATTCAATGCAGACGCCCTGGCGCGCTGCGGACTCCATGTTTCTTTCGTCCAGGACAACTGCTCCCACTCACTCGAGGCCGGGGTCATCCGGGGTCTGCATTTTCAGCGCGCCCCCCACGCTCAGGCAAAGCTCGTGTGGACGCTGACCGGTTCGGTCTATGACGTGATCGTCGATCTCCGAAAGGGATCAAGGACCTACCTGAGGTGGGAGGCGTTCGAGCTCTCGGCCGGCAAGCCCCTCATGGTCTTTGTCCCCCGTGGCTTTGCCCATGGTTTCTGCACCCTCGAAGCCGACACGAGGGTGTTCTACAAGGTCGATGCACCGTACAACCCGCAGGCAGAGGGAGGCATTCGGTGGAATGACCCGGACCTTGCCATACCCTGGCCTGCGGATTCCCCGGTCCTCTCGGACAAGGATGCCGGGTTGCCGCTGCTGAAACACCAGGGCTGTTGAACAACGGGTCCGACCTTCCTGCCGGACCGAAGCCCCTTCTTGACTTCGCCCCCCAATCGTTGTTTATTCGCGCTATGTTCCTGATCGTGACAGGTGGCGAGCCGCCCGGCAAAGGGCTGATCACGGACAAGGCATCCCTGGCGGAACGGATCATCGCTGCCGACAGGGGTGCGGAGTATTGCCTCGACGCCGGCGTCATTCCCCATCTCGTGGTGGGTGACAGGGACTCCCTGGGCGACGGGGTCCTCCGGCGCATCGAGGCATCCGGGATCGAGTGCAGGTGGTTCAGTCCCGACAAGGACCAGACCGACACCGAGATCGCACTCCGGGAGGCGCTGCTCACCGGGGCGCGTCTCATAGAGATCCTGGGGGCCGTAGGAGACCGCTTCGATCATACCCTGGCAAACGTGCACCTGCTCTACATGGCCTTTCGGCATGGTGTACCGGCGTTCATCACCACGGATTCCCAGCTGATCTTCCTGGTGGGGTCCCGCGCGAGCCTGGAGCACGCCCAGGGACGTATCGTCTCGTTCCTGCCGCTCACGGAGAGGGTGGCGGGTATCGTGCTCGACGGGTTTGCCTACGAACTCGACGACGGGGTCATGGAGATCGGAAGACCCTACGGGGTGAGCAACGTCGTCCTGGAACCGCAGGCCAGCGTCAGGGTGCGCGATGGAGTTCTCCTCGCCGTGATGACTGCGGGCAGCCGGAGCGGAAAAGCTCGGGTAGTGACAGAATCCGGTGTTGGTGTTATCGTTGGCCACGATGAATGAGCAGCCCCCCGGCAGAGGGGATAAGGAGGAAAACTTGAAGAAGTATGCTTTCTTGGTGCTGGCAGTGAGTGTCTTGGTCGTTGGATGCCCGGGGTCCGGCTCGAAGGAGTCGGGCATCGGCGACGATGGGGATGTCGTTGCCAAGGTCGGTGAAAAGGCCATCTATGAAAAGCAGGTGGAACAGTTTCTGGGAAACCTGCCCCCTCAGGTGAGCAGCAGGTACGGCTCCGAACGTATCCGCCGGGAGATCGTCGATGGTTTTGTCAGCATGGAAATGCTGGCAGGGGAGGCGAGGAGGCGCGGTATCGACAAGCGGGAGGACGTGAAGCTCAGGCTCGAGATGCTCATCGACCAGACCCTCGCCCGTGAGATCGAGGAAGAACTGAAAAAGGGCATCACGGTGGAAGAAGCGGAGATCAGGAAGTATTATGAAGACCACAAGGACCGCTACGGCAGCAATCTCAAGGTCCATGCGCGGCAGATAACCGTGCCCACCGAAGGGGAGGCCAAGACGGTCCTCGAGAAGTTCAGGAAAGGCGAAGACTTTGCGGCACTGGCACGGCAGTATTCCAAGGACGAGCATGCCGGCAAAGGCGGCAACCTCGGCATCGTCAGAGAAGGCAAGCTCACACCCGACCTGGAGAAGGTCGTGTTCTCCCTGAAGGAGGGCGAGGTCAGCCCGGCGGTGAAGACCGACAAGGGATATGTGATCTTGTTCACCGACAGGGTGTCGAAGTCTTCGGAGAAACCCTACGACCAGGTGAAGAAGTCCATCGAACGGGTCATCACGAGGGAAAAGCTCAACAAGGCAGTGGGGGATCTCAAGGCGGATATCAGAAAGAAGACCAAGGTGGAGATCAACGACGAGTACTTCGAGAAGTACAAGGCGCAAGATCAGCAGAAGGATGCGGAGCCGCCCGCGGCCGGGGTGGCGGAGCCGGAAGGCGGGGCGGACGAGTAGATCGTGAGGAGGTCAGGAACCCGTGGCGATCTATAGCTGGACCGGATACACGGAGAAGGGTAAGACCTCCTCCGGCATGATTGATGCCTCTTCCCTGCGCGAGGCGAAGATCAAGCTCCGGTCACAGGGCCTGTTCGTCAGCACCATAGCAGAGGAGGCGCACGGCATCGCGCACCCGCTGCGGGACCTTTCCATCAAGGGACTTCTCGGCAGGGTGCGCATGGAAGACCTTGCCGTCACAACCCGCCAGCTTTCCACCCTCGTGGGTGCGTCCATCCCGCTGGTGGACGCGCTGGGTGCCCTCTTCGAACAGACCGACTCCCCGGCCATGAAGAAGACCATCGCCCAGGTGAGGGACTCGGTGAACGAGGGGCTTTCCTTTGCGGATGCGCTGGCCCAGCACAAGAGGGTCTTCCCCGATCTCTACGTGAACATGGTCCGTTCCGGCGAGGCGAGCGGTGCACTGGACGTGGTCCTGCTCAGGCTTGCCGAGTTTCTTGAGGGACAGCACAGGCTCCGTTCCAAGGTGGGTGCGGCATTGCTCTATCCCGCCGTACTGCTGTTCATCTCCGTGGTGGTGCTCATGTACCTGCTCACTGCGGTGGTGCCGAAGGTCGTGGGCATGTTCGAGAGCATGAACCAGGTCCTCCCCCTGCCCACGCGGGTTCTCATAGCGGTCAGCACCTTTCTCTCGGCGACCTGGTGGATGATACTCATAGCTCTCATCGTTCTCGCCGTGCTGGTGGCCAGGTGGAAAAGGACTGACCGGGGCGCCCTCAGGTTCGACCAGTTCAAGATGAACTTTCCCATATACGGCGCCATCTTCCGGAAGGTGTCCGTGGCCAGGTTCGCCCGGACGCTGGGCACCCTGCTGGCCTCCGGCGTGCCCATCATAGAGTCGCTGCGCATCGTCAAGACCGTGGTCCTCAACCGCATCATGGAGATGGCCATAGAGAACTCCATATCGGAGGTCATGGACGGCTCCAGCCTGGCCGCGCCGCTCAAGAGGTCCGGGGTCTTCCCCCCCATCCTCGTGCACATGATCAGCGTGGGCGAGAAGAGCGGCAGCCTGGAAGAGATGCTCTCCAAGGCGGCCGACTCATACGAGGGCGACGTGGAGACGACCGTGGCGGGTCTCACATCCATACTCGAACCCGTCATGATCGTGATCATGGGCGGTATCGTGGGTTTCGTGGTGATCTCCATTCTCATGCCCATGCTCGAGATGAGCACCATCGTACGATAGAAAACAGAGGTGAACGAAATGGACAAAAAGGGATTCACACTCATAGAGCTTCTCGTCGTCATCGTCATCCTGAGCATCCTGGCGACCTTCGTGGGCATCAGGATCATGAGCAAGCCCGAGGAGGCGCGCCGTACCCAGGCCCAGATCCAGATCCAGGCCCTGGAGAACGCGCTCAAGATGTACATGCTCGACAACGGGGAGTACCCCTCGACAGAACAGGGGCTCAAGGCCCTGGTAGAGAAGCCCGCCGCCGGCACCCCGCCCAGGAACTGGAGGGAAGGCGGCTACCTGGACAAGAGCGCTGTGCCCAAAGATCCGTGGAAAAACGAATATGTCTACCTGTTTCCAGGGGTGAGGAACCCGAACGGCTTTGATCTCTTTTCCTATGCCGCCGATGGACAGCCGGGCGGAGACGGAGATGGAGCGGATGTCGGTAACTGGGAACCCGAGGATGAAGGGGCGCAGTCTGGGTACAACTGAGAAGGGGTTCACCCTCATCGAGCTGATGATCGTGATCGCCATCATCGGCATCACGCTCGGATACATCGGACCACGGATCTTCAGCGGGCTCTTCGCGTCCAACATGGACCGCACCGTCAGGGACATCACCGCCATGATCCAGCTGACGAGGTCTTCGGCCGTCACCCAGCATAAAACCTATTTCATCCGGTTTGACCTGGACGACGAGAAGATCTCCGTGTACCCCATGCCGGAGAGCTCGGGCAAGGAGCCCGAAATGGACAGGGAGCGCTCGATGGCCGACGGCGTGGACCTCAAGAGCATCAAAACGCCCTACCAGACGGAAAAGGACAGGGGCGAGATGGACCTGAAGGTTACCAGCGAAGGGGTGGTGGAACAGGGTGTCATCTACGTGGAGGGGTCCTTCGGGAGGATATACACCCTCGTGGTGAAACCGTTTTCCGGTACCCTGAAGGTCTACGACCACTATGTCGAGGTGACCTATGGTTAGGGGGTTCACCCTGATCGAGGTCCTCATCGCGCTCATTATCCTGAGCATCACCTTCATCGGGCTGCTCGGCGCCGAGAGCCAGGGCATCGACATGGCACTGCGGTCACGTTTCCTCACCACATCGACGCTGCTCGCACAGGAACGCATCTCGGAGGTGACCTCGGGTTTCCGCAGCATATCGACAGGGGACAGTCAGGGGGACTTCGGGGCGGATTACCCGGGATACACCTACGAGGAAACCGTGGAGGCGACACCGCTCGGCGGGTACCTGAAATATACCCTGACCGTCAAGTGGGGGGGAGAGGAGGGGCCCCTTGAGACGAAGATCATCTCGTTCATCACCTCGCGGTAGCGGGTTCACGCTGCTGGAACTGGTCCTTGCCATCGCCATTGCCGCGATCATCATCACCACGGTCAACTTCGCCTTCTTCCGTTCCCATGCCACTATCGAGGCCATAGGGGAACAGCGGGAGATCTACCAGACGGTCCGTATCGTCATGGACCGCATGATCAAGGACCTCACCTGTGCCTACCTGCCCACGGACAACCGCCAGATGACGGCCGACGAGATCTCCCTCTACCGGTTCGTAGGCGTCAACGAGGAAGCAGGCGAGACGGACAGGGACAGCATAGCGTTCACCACGACCACGGACATCGGATTCTCCAGGTTTTCAGGCAGCGTCTGTGAAGTGGGGTACTATCTCAAGGAGGAAGACGAGGAAAAGGGCTCTTACATCCTCATGCGCAGGGAGGATCCCACACCCCACCACGGGGTGACCACGGCGGGACACGAGCTCGAGATCGCCGAGGGAATAACGGGCATGGACATCGTCTACCTCGACGGAACAGCCCGGGAGACCGAGGAGTGGGATCTCGCCGATCGGCTGACGCTGCCGAAACAGGTCAAGGTGACCCTGACCATGGGGTCAGGGGATGACACGATAAGCTTTTCGGCAACCGCATCGCTGCCCCTGGCAGGCATCCGGTTGCAGCCTCCCCAGGGGTAGGTGCACGGTGAAGGTCATGAGGGACCGTAGGGGAGTCGTCCTCATCCTGGTGTTGAGCATGGTGGCGCTCTTCACCGCCATGATCGTCGTCTTCAGTGCGGACGAGAGCCTGGATATCGAGCTCGCCTATAACTTCCGCGATTCGATCCAGGCCCAGTACATAGCACGCGGAGGGGTGGAGGCCGCCATTGCCGTTCTCTCGGAGGATGATCAGGCCTATGACTCGGAGGATGAGCAGTGGGGGGGGTTCGCGGAATATGCGGCAGGTGCGTCCGCCTATCTCGAAGACGCGCAGCTGACCGGCAGCATCACCGATGAGAGCGGAAAGATCGACCTGAACGCCCTGGCGAAGAACGATAACGACCGCGAGCTTCGCATCAGTCAGTTCAAGCGGCTCTTCACCGTGCTCCGTATCGACATTACCGAAGACGAGCTCAATGACCTCGTGTATGCCCTCATAGACTGGGTCGATGCCGATGCCGAGACGGACCTGGGGGCCGAGGACGATTACTATCAGTCCCTGGAGCCGCCGTATCACTGCAAGAATGCACTCATGGACAGCGTCGAGGAGATTCTCCTCGTCAAGGGCATGAAGAGGGAGTATCTCACCGGTACGGAGAACTATGAGGGAATAAGGAACCATGTGACCGTGGGCACGAACGGAAAGATCAACATCAACACGGCCACCGAGGCCGTGATCATGAGCCTGTCCGACGATATCGGCGAGGACGTGGTCACCAGCGTTGTGGACTGCAGGCCTTTTCAGAGTGCCGATTACGGGTGCATTCGAGGCCTCGATCTCTCGGGGGGATCAGCGGAGAGCGCCTGGATCAGGAACACCCTGGACGTGAAGAGCTCCAGGTTCGCCGTGGACGTCAGGGGGGTCATGCCCTCGGGGGCACAGGTGAACGTCAGGGCGGTACTCGAACGCATTAACAACGAGCCGCGAATAGTGTATTATAGGATCTACTGAGGTGATATGCGGACGGTCATCACAAGGAAATCATTGGGTGTATCATGGGACGAACGGAGGATCCAGGCCTGCGTCATAAAGGCCGGTATCGCTGAATTCGTCGTCGAGGACATCATCGTGGCACCCCGTCAACTCGATGCCGGGGGCAATCCCGTACACGGTCCCGCGGAGGATCTCAGGGCGGTCTTGGAACGCAGGGGGACAGACACCGAGATCTGCGTGGCCGCACTCCCCGAAACGGAACTCATGTACCGGAAGCTGACGAGACCCTTCTCCGACCGGAGAAAGATCATGGAGACCATCGGGCCCGAGGTGGAAACCATGCTCCCAGTCCTGGACTCGAAGCTCCTCACGGACTTTGTCCTGCTGGGAAAAGACGCGGACGGCGCGCATGTGGTCCAGGCGCTGTGCGCAAAGACCTCGTCAGTGGTGCGCCTGATGGATATATGGAAAGGCACAGGCCTTGACCCTGAGATCGTGGACTGTCCCTCGGTGGCGATTGCGGCAGGGGCCCGCACCCTCTTCAGGCTGCCGCAGGACGAGGCGGTCGTGGTCCTCCACATGGGGTGGACGGAGACATCCATGGCTGTCCTGTCCGGGGGGGCGATCAAGTACGTCTGGGCGCTCCCCTACGGGTTCGAGAGGATCGTGTCCGGCGGGACCCGCGAGGGAACCGAAGCAGCGGTGCTGGACCGCGAGCGGCTTCGCACTCACGGCGTGGAAGGAGGAGAGGTTCTCACCGGCCTCTTCCGCGAGGTCCTCATCATGCTCGACAAGAGCGTCGGACGCGAAGGAGACCGGGTCCTCCTTGCCACGGGATATGCCCGGCTCATCCGGAACCTTCAAGGGGCGGCCGAGGACATGCTGGGAATGAGCCTCCTGAAACCCACCCTGGGTGATATCCAGTTCGGGGGGACCATGGACGATCTTCTGGAGGCGTTCCTGAGCGTTTCCCTGGCATGCAGGGGCATCGCCGGTGACGATGCGGTGAATTTCCGCCAGGGTGAGCTCGGCCTGACCAAACGGTTCAGGAAGATCATGGGCGATACCGGGCCATGGATCAAGGCGGCCCTCGTGCTCCTCGTGATCTGGGTCCTCGGGCTCGGAATGAATGTCTTCCTCAAATCTCGCACGAATGCAGATCTCACCAAGAAGATCGGTGCCGAGTTCTCTTCGGTCATGCCCAAGGGCACACCCATGGTGGACCCGGTCAAGCAGATGGAGCAGTACCTGGCCCGGCTGTCCGGGCAGGGCGGGGCTCTCGACGGGGCGAATGCCGGCACCCCCCTTGAAATTATCAAGGATATCAGCGCCGGCATCCCGGACGGTATCGAGGTGGTCATCGATTCGATCAATATCGATGGCGAGAGCATCACCATGTCCGGTAGCACCGGCAAGTATGACGACGTGGAACAGATTCAGGCGGTGCTCGCAAGGCTTCCTTACATCAAAGAGGTGAAGATCGTCTCGGCCAATGTGGACAAGAACGACCAGAAGGTGAAGATGAGGCTGACGTGCAGAAGGCAAATCTGAAAATTCCCATAGACAGGCAGAAGATAAGGGGGCTCGTGCTGCCCGTCGAGCAGGCGCTCGGGAAGGCCCTGAACTACCTGGCCAGGCTATCCCCCCGGGAACGTGTCATCGTGACGGGCGGAGCGGTGTTCGTGGCCGTCTTTGTCCTGCTGGCCGGCATCGTGGGGCCGCTGCTGCACTACCAGACGAGCCTGGACAAGGCCATTGCCTCCAAGGATGACCAGCTCCGGGAGATCTACACCATGTCGGCCTCCATCAAGGGACTGCAGAAGACCGTGGACGCCGGGGCTTCCGCCGGAGACAAGCGGTTCACCCTCTTCGGCTTCCTCGAGGAGCTGGCGGCCCGCCTGTCCATCAATGACCGGATCGAGTACATGAAGCCCATCACCGATACCACTGAGGCAGGTCATGAATCGGTAGAGGTGAAGATGAGGGGTCTGTACCAGGAAGATCTCATCAGCCTGCTTTTCGGTATCGAGAACACGCCCTATCCGGTCAAGATCAAACACATCACCATCAGGAGACAGGACAAGGACGGAAACATGGACGTCACGTTCCAGGTGGTGTCCTATGGCTGACGTCCGAAAAGCTTCCAGACTCTGGACCCCTATCGGACTTGGCCTTTACGCGTGTGTCTGTCTCGTTCTCTTCATGTGGATGCGGTTCCCATACGATTCGCTCAAATACCGGGCCGAAAACGCACTGTCGGGTGTCTTCGGCGCTCCCGTCACACTGGGCCACATAGAGCCCAGCCTGCTGAGGGGATACAAGATTCAAGGCGTCGCCATCGGGGGAGACCAGGTGGCAACCAGGCTCATAATAACGCCCCGGCCGTGGGAGATCTTCAGGAGAAGCCTTGGATTCGGCTACCATGCCGACCTTGTGACGGGTGCGGCCGAGGGGAGGATGAGACTCCCCTTCAGGAAGAGCAGCCGGCCCTTGGAGCTCACCCTTGACATGGCGAACGTCGACCTGAAGGGATTCTCCAAAATCCTCCCGCCGAACAAGATCCTTTCGGGCACGGTGAACGGCGAGCTCAGGGTCACGACACCGCGCGAGTCCATTGAGAAGGCCATTGGAAGCCTTACGCTCTCCTGGAAGAACGGGTCGCTGCCGCTCGGCATGCCGACATTGCCCGTCGATGCACTGGTCTTCGAGAATCTTGACCTTGAGGGGACCATCGATAACGGTCTCCTGAGCCTCGACAAGGTCGAGATAACGGGTGATTTCTCGGGCACCATGACAGGGAGCATCCGTCTTTCCCGGGATGTCAGGAAATCACGACTCAATCTCGCCGGGGAGTTGTCCCTGCCCGAGTCACTGAGAACGGCCCTGGGTACCGATTCGGCGTCCTCCGGGCAGGGTGCGAGGTTCAGCCTCAGGGGCAGCATCGAGAAACCTCGGTTCCGCATGCTCGGTTCATATGCGGGCAGAATGGCCAGACGGCCGGCCGCCAGCCCCGCTCCCTCCATACAGGCGCCGTCCAATGCCGTCAGGGATGCCATTACACGGGCAAGGCGGCAGGCAGCCCAACCCCCGCAGGCGGGCGGCCCATCCGAGGCCGAGGAAGAGGAATTCCTCGATCTCGAGCCTGATGAGGTGGAGCTTCAACAACCAATAGAGTCGGAAGGTGAAGAACATGAATGATGAAAACGCGATAGGGAAGCACTTCCCACTGGCTATACGTCTGTCCTGGGAAGAGGTCGAGGAACTCCTGTGGAAGGTGGCGCTGGCCATGAAGGCCGACAACTACGATCCCGACGTGGTCATCGCCGTGGCCAGGGGTGGGCTCGCCCCTGCGCGGATTCTCGTGGATTACCTGCAGAAGAAGTACATCTGTTCATTCCAGATGGGCCACTGGGACGATGGGGCCTCGCTGAGCGAAAGGCCCAAGATCGTCATCCCGCTGCCCGATGTCGACCTTTCGGGAAAGCGCGTGCTCGTCGTGGATGACGTTTCCGACGAGGGAGGAACCATGGAGGGTGTGGTCTCCTACCTCAGGTCGCGCGTCAGGGAGATCCGGACAATGGTCCTGGTGAGCAAGGCCGATTCTCGATTGAAGGCGGATTACTGCCCGGAGACCATGGATGAGTGGCGATGGGTCCTGTTCCCGTGGTCACGGCACGAAGACCTCCTTTCCTTCACGGAAAAGGTCCTTCAGATCACCGGCGGGGCGACGGTGGAGGACATCATCAGGATCCTGGAGGAGGCCATGTCCGTGGATATCGCCCGACAGGAGATCGACAGGGTTCTGGCCGACATGCAGCAGGCGAGGGAGGTCAAAGAGGGCAGCAACAAGGTATGGACCTTGATATAGCAGGGCTTGAGGCCGTTCTTTCACCGTACATCGTACTGCTTGGAGGCACGGGTGTTCACTACGTGAGCGCGGCGCTGAGCGGGCGGCTCGGCGTGGACGAGGGTGAAGTCAGGCGCGGTCTGGACAGGATCCCCGCATTTGTCTCGCCCGGTGCAGAAATCCCTTCATCGGTGGCCCTTGCCACCAAGGGGGGAGGGGAAGACGTCTTCGCATGCACGGCTATAACCCTGGGTGACTGCAGGGTCATCGCCCTGATCAGCGAGAAGAACCCGGCCCGGCCCTTCGTCGAATACGCGGACCGTGATACCTTTGTGCGCATGTTCACCAGGGCCCCCGTGGGGGGGCTTGTGGTGGACCGGGGCGTTGTCGTCTACGTCAACGAGTTTCTGTGCGCACTCCTGGAAAAGGAGCGCGGCCAGGTCCTCGGTACCAGTGTGATAAGCCTCGTGTCGAAGGAGGGCCGGCAGGATTTCATCAGGGCCTGCCAGATATGGCATGACCAGGGCAACGGTGAGGTCGAGACGTTCGATCTCATGCTCACGTCGTGCAGGGGAAGCAGGCTGCTCTTCACGGCACGGGGCGGATGCATCGAACGGGCGTCCCGGAGGCTCATCTGGATCACCCTCGACGACGTCACCGAGAACCACAGGATCAGGCGAGCCCTGAAGGAGGAGCAGCTGAAGTTCGCCGAGCTCTTCGGCGAACTTCCCGCAGGCATCATCTATATAAGCCCCAGGGGCAGGATCATGGAATGCAACGACTACGTGGCCGCGCTCGTCGGTCGCCCCCGGGAGCAGATCAGGGGAACACCCTTCACTGACCATGTCAGTCCGGACCAGGCCGGAGTGCTCAGGGATGACTTCCGGGAACTCTTCACGGACGGCAGGGAAATCGCCAAACGCGAGAGCACGATAACCACCATGGACGGCAGGCCCGTGACCATCGAGTACAACGCCCGGGTGATATACCGCAAGGGACATCCGTCCAAGGCGCTCATGATGTTCAGCGACGTCACGGACAAGAAGGTTCTCGAGCTCGAGCTGCTCGAGAAGAACGCCGAGATGGAACGGACCCTGTGGGACATGGCCGAGGTGAAGGACGCGCTCGAGGCACGCGCCGGAGAGCTCAACAAGGCTACCGAGGACCTCAAGCAGCTCAATGAAAAGCTCAACCTGCTCTCGATCACCGACGGGCTCACCGAGGTGTACAACCATCGCCACTTCCAGGACCGTCTCACCGAGGAAGTTGAACGCCTCAACCGGCTCAAGGGCGGCGGGGTGCTCTCTCTGCTGCTCATGGACATCGACGACTTCAAGCTTTTCAACGACACGTACGGCCACCAGTGCGGGGACATGGTGCTCAAGCACATCGCCTCCCTCCTGAAAAGCTCGATCCGAAGCATCGACATCCTGGCACGGTACGGGGGCGAGGAGTTCGCGGTAATCCTGCCGAATGCCGGGACCGAGCAGGCGGTGATCGTGGGCGAGCGGATCCGTCAGACCATACGCTCCACGCCCTTCACCTACGGAGAGGCTGTCGGGGCGAAGGTCACGGTGAGCATAGGGGTGGGCACCATCGTGAGCGGGAACACCGACAAGGCCGACCTCGTCAGGAAAGCGGACAGTGCCATGTACGCGGCCAAGGCCAGGTGGAAGGACCGGGTGGAGGTATGGGAAGAGGACTGAGCCTCTCCTTCGATCTCGACGGTACGCTGACCGACCTGGCGTTCGTGGACGGGGTGTGGAACGAGGGGCTGCCCGCCCTCGTGGCGGACAGTTTCGGCATCGGCCGCGAGGAAGCTGTCCGGCTATGCATGGATGCCTACCGCAGCGAGGGGGATGCGTCGATCAAATGGTACCAGCTTCACCACTGGCTCGACCACTTCGGCCTGGGACACGTAGACGGGGAAGACCTCATCTCCGGGTTCATCCCCCGCATCCGGGCTTTCGATGACGGGCTGCGGGCGGTCAGGTCGCTGCGCGACCTCGGATATCCGCTCGTGCTCTTCTCCAACGCCCCGAGGCAGTTCCTCGACAAGGAGGTCGAGCACTGCGGCCTCGAGGCGTTCTTTGACAGGACCATCTCCCTGCCGGACGACTGGGGAACGGTAAAGTCCCATGCCGATGCCTTTGTCCGCCTTTCGGAACTCATGGGGACCAGGGTGGTCCATGTGGGCGACCATGTCCGCTTCGACTACGAGGTGCCCCGGAGCGCCGGGCTCCTGGCCTACCATCTCTGGAGGGGCAGGGGGCCGCGCCTCGAGGACTCACTCACGAGCCTCGACCACTTTGTCGACAGGATCGTCCGTGCCCAGAGTCAGTCGTGAATACCTCGTCCTCCTGGGTATCCATTTCTTCTTCTTCCTGAATTTTTCCGAGCTCATCCTGCTTCCCAAGTACTTCCTGACCATCGGTTTCGGTCCCTCGGTCATCGGTCTGCTCATGGGGTCGTTCAGCGTTTCGGTGCTGATAAGCCTTCCCGCTGCAGGACTTCTCTCGGAAAGGCTCCCGAGAAAGGCCCTGTTCATGGCAGGCACCGTGCTCCTGGCGGTTCCGACGCTGTTCTATGAAACGTTCTCCGGATGCCTGGGGGCCCTCTTTCTCCTGCGCATCCTCCAGGGCGTGGGTTTCGCGAGCACCTTCGGCATCACCGGGGCCATGGTGGTCGAGACCGGTGTCCCGTCCGAGCGGAAACTGCTTCTCGGCATCCTCACCGTGGCCGGCATCATGACGCATGCCATCGGTCCTTCGCTGGGGGAGTTTCTCATCGTGGCATGGGGTTACCCTGCACTCTTTGCCAGCGCCGCATCCTTCGGGCTCCTTGCCTTCATCCTGTCATTCCTGCTGCCCCTGCGGGTATCGGTGGACCGGCCCGGACTGGCCGGCGTGAACACCGCCCCTGTCCTGACCGCTTCAAGCCTGGTCTTGGGGGCGGTCTTCGGGTCCGCCATCATCTTTCTGCCGCCGTTCCTCATGACCCGGGATGTCACGGACTCGAGTCCCTTCTTCATCTCCTTCGTGCTCGGGAGCCTGCTCGTGTGGACCGTGCTGTATCGGAGAATAAGGATACTGCCGGCGAGAATTTCGTGGACCGTGTCGTCCGTGCTCCTGGTCATGCTGCTGCTGTGCGTCCCATGGACGGCCGGCGGGGCGGTATTCACGGGACTTTCAGTGCTCTTCGGGGTCGGCTACGGATATCTCTATCCCACCCTGAATGCCTCCATGATAGCGGTCAACCCCGAGCGTCAGGGCATCGCCAACGCACTGTTCGTCTGGTCGTTCAACGTGGGCATGCTCGCGGCGTCCGTGGGGTTCGGGTTTCTCTGCGAGGCCATCGGGTACGGTGCGGCATTCAGGGTCGTGGGAGTCGTCGGGGTCTGCCTTCTGACAGGACTCGGGTTCAGGGCCAAGGCGTCGGGGTGAAGGGAGCCGCCCCGTAGAACTCCCTGCCCTTTGTCCCGACAGCCGCCGTCCCTTTTCTGTCGCCACAGGCAACATTTGCTCACCCGGCAGTGAAAAATTTTCCATCAGGAACCTGAATGCTCCAGGCACGAATGAGGAAATTCCTTGTTCCGCGGGTATGTGGCACCAGGTTTGCTCTGGTCGATGGCAAGAACTTTTGTGCGGAGGCGAACATGCCATCACCCTTAGCAGCGCTCATGGGACTTGCCAGCGGGGCCATGAGTCTTCTGCAGAAGGTCTTCACTCAGCCGAGTGCACCATCGGGGTTCGATGAACAGCTCACGGCTGCGCTGAAGGGCTGTTCACCGGGAAGAATGTCACCACCGCAGAAACCCGTCACCGATCAGGGTGCCCTCGATGAAGACCCCATGACCGCCCTGCCGGGAGACCCCCGGGCCGTCCCGCTGCTCGAACTCCTGTCCGACCTGAAGTCCATGGGCCTGACCAGCGGTGATGTCAGGGCGCTCCTCCTGGGCGATGCCCAGGGAGTCTCCGATGAGGGCATCAAGACCATCCTTGCCGCCGGCGGCCTTCATGACGCCGACATCGGCAGGATCATGAGCGACCCGGTTCTACGTGCCGAACTCAAGGCAGAACTTGCACGGAGCGTCTCCAGCGAGATACGCCGGCAGTTCGCCACGACCGGTCTGGACGTGGACCAGCTCATCGAGAAGACCACCTCTGATGCCGCGGTTGCCCAGTTCGTCCTGTCCAAGGAACGTTCCTGGGGAACTGCACAGGAGGGTGAGAGCACCCTGTTCCAGGCATCCCCTGCCGGGGGCACGAAGGTCTCCGCCGAGATCACGGGACCCGTGAGCGCTGCCATGCCCAAGAACCCCGTCTCGTCACCGGCTGCCGAATCCTTGTTCGCCGATATCGTGCAGGCCAGGGTGGTATCCCGGGGTCAGGCCCAGGTCGCTGCCATGGCAGCGTCAGCTGACAGGTCCGATCCCGCAGCCGTGACCCAGGTCGCCGGAGGCGTGGATGAGCTGGAGAATACCTTGAAAATCCCCAGGAAGATCATCGGTGATCTTCTCTTCTCCTGCGATCCGCAGGTGCGGCAGGCTGCAGTACAGGATGCGACCGAGCGGATCGCCTCCTTCCTCGAGGCCAATGCCGGCAGGGAGCTGCCCAGGCAGGTCATGCAGGCCCTGGGCCTGCTCAAAGGGGGCCTCACGCGCCAGGAATTCAGCGGGATAGACCATGCCCTGAACTCCTTCAACCCGGACCTGGCGGCAGCTATCCAGCCCTTCACCGTTGAGAGGGCGGTTTTCGATGTCCTGCTGCAGAACCTGGGAGAAGAACCGGCCGGCACGACGGGCAGGTATGCCCAGGACGTCATGGAACGAGTCAGACAGGCTGTCCTGGCCGCCGTGAAGGGGAACGAAGGTACGTTCAGGGTGAAGCTCAATCCACCCTTGCTCGGCAGGGTGGATATCGACATTCGCGTGGAGGACGGACAGATCCATGCATCCTTCAAGGTGGACCAGCCCGTGACACGCGATATCCTGCAGCAGAACATGCATGTCCTGAGAGAGGCCATGAACGAGCAGGGCATCAAGGTCACTCAGTTCACGGTGACCACTGACAGCTTCAATGCACGCGATAACCGGGAGGCACTGGCCTGGTTCGGCCCCGGCAATGGCAGGGGCGGATCCCAGGACCGGGGCAGGGGACAGGGCTCCGAGAGCCCTTCGAAAAATCTCGATGAATACGGGAACGGGTATACCCCCGCTCGGCGATTCGCCGATGGCGGCGGGCTCGATATCTTTGCCTGAGGATTGAAGGAGGGAGGCGGTTATGGCAATAGGGCTTGATACCATCCTGGCGACCCAGTCGGCCACCGAGGCTGCATCGGCAAGTACGGTCAGCGACAAGATCGCCGAGCAGAAGAACATGTTCCTCAACCTGCTGGTCAAGCAGCTCCAGTATCAGGATCCGCTGAACCCCATGGAGAACACCGAGTTCACGGCACAGCTTGCCCAGTTCTCCCAGCTGGAGTCCATGGCAGAGATGAACAGCAACATCGAGCTCATGGCGCAGTTCCAGAACTCCATGAACAGCATGCAGGCGGCGTCATTCATCGGGAGGCAGGTGAATGCCAGGGGCAACACCATCAACTACTCGAGCGGGGAGACCGGCATCGACTTCAACCTGGAAGGCAATGCCTCCCTGGTTACGGTGACCGTCTACAACTCCTCGGGTACGACCGTGCGCACCATCACCATGAGCTCAGTGCAGGAGGGCGACGTCACCTGCACCTGGGACGGCATGAATGACAGCGGCGAGGCCGTCAGCCCCGGGACGTACTATTACAGCGTCAAGGCATCGGATTACAGCGGGGCCGCGGTGAATGCCAGCACCTATGCCAAAGGCACGGTCACGGGCATCAAGTTCGAGAACGGGACGATTTACCTGCAGGTCGGCGACAAAGAGATCACCCTTGCGGACATAAACAACATATCGGGCTAAATAGGAGAAAAGGAGGCATATATGAGTATATCCAGTTCGTTGTTTTCGGGTATCAGCGGTCTTTCAACCAACGGTAACGCCATGAGCGTCATCGGCGACAACATCGCCAACGTGAACACCATCGGCTTCAAGTCGAGCCGGACCACGTTCCAGGACGTCCTGGCCCAGTCGGTCGCGACCTCGGCAGGTACGGCTCAGATCGGCCGAGGGGCATCTCTGTCCGCCATTGACACGCTGTTCCAGCAGGGCTCCTTCGAATCCACTTCATCGGCCACCGATCTGGCCATCGGCGGTAACGGCTTCTTCATCGTGTCCCCCCAGGACTCGGAGACCGAATACTTCACCCGGGCCGGTCAGTTCAGGTTCGACGCGGACGGCTTCTTCGTCAACCCTGAAGGGTACGTTGCCAGGGGCTGGGCCCTGGACGACACCGGCAACGACGTGGGAACCCTGCAGGATATACGCCTGAGCGCCTTCACCTCGCCGCCCGAGCCCACGGGATCGGTCACGGCCGTCACGAACCTGGACAGCGAGGACACCTCCAACTCGGACAGTCTCTTCGATGCCTGGGACGCCACTGCCACCGAACCCATCGGGGATGCGGCCTACGGCTACCAGACCTCCATCAGGGTCTATGACGCCCTGGGCAACTCCCATGACATCACCGTCATTTACGACAAGATGAGCGATACCAGTGAATATGATGACGGTGCCATCGACCTCGAAAACTCCTGGGAATACATCATTACCTGCAATCCCAGCGACGATATGAGGGCGGACTTTGCAGGAACCTCCGCCCAAGGGGTGCTCATGCGCGGCACCATGACGTATGACGCCCAGAGCGGTTCCCTGGAGGCCATGAGCGCATTCGTGTACGACGGTTCCGGCAATGATCCCACGGACCCGGCCACCTGGACCCGTGCCACGAGCTTCTCCACCGACGGATACCCGCAGTTCACGGCCCAGTTCGTGGCGGGTGTTGACCAGGTCGTCTCGGCCGAGTTCGGGACCCGAAGCACCAACGGCACCTGGGCTGCCGGCGGAACCACGGTGGCGGACGTTGTCGGTGGGGGGCTTCCCACCTCAACCTGGGAGCCCCAGGCCCTGACCTCAACCCAGTACGCATCCTCGTCCACCACGGTCTTCCAGACCCAGAACGGTTACGGCACCGGCTTCCTGGAGAGCATCTCCGTGGGCACCGACGGGATCATGACCGGCCACTACTCCAACGGCCAGATCCTCAACCTCTACCGTGTGGGCCTGGCCAAGTTCAACAATCAGCAGGCCCTGTTCAAGGTGGGCGGTAACCTCTGGTCGGCGACCCGCGAGTCGGGCGACGCCATCACCGGCCACCCCGGTGAGAATGGCCTCGGGAGGATCGCCCCCAACTCCCTGGAACAGTCCAACGTGGACATCGCAGCCGAGTTCGTCAAGATGATCACCACCGAACGTGGCTTCCAGGCCAACTCGAGGATCATCACCACAGTGGACGGCATGCTCCAGGAGCTCATCAACCTGAAGCGGTAACGGGTATACTCACGTGATGAAGCCCGTTCATCCGGGCCCCGCTCCCTGACACGGGGAGGGGCCCGGAAACGGGTTGACCACCTCTCTCGCCTTTCGGTCACAGGGATCGAGGGCGTCAAATTTATGACCCATGGCACCATGATCTGGTTACCTCCTGCCGACCCACTCACCAACAATATCAATAGGTTGCGAGCAAGCCATCTCGTGGCATGTCCCTTGCTTTTCACTGGTTCGTGATTTCATAACTGCGAGGAGCAAGGGGTACATTCATGGATCTTGCGACGATTATCGGCGTGCTGGTGGCATTCGGGCTGGTCCTCATGGGGATCGTGGCAGGAGGACCGCTGACGCTGTTCGTGAACATCCCCAGCCTGCTCATCACGATCGGAGGCACCTTCGGCATCATCTTCATCAACTATCCCATGAGGGATGTGTTCGGCGTATTCGGCGTCATCAGGAACGTGTTCTTTACCCAGCATCGAGAGGCGCAGGGCCTCATACCGACCTTTGTCGATTTCGCCTCGAGGGCGCGCCGTGAGGGGATCCTGGCGCTGGAGAGCGCGGCCGTGGACCTCGGAGATCCCTTCTTCAGGCAGGGCCTGGAACTCGTCATCGATGGACTCGAACCCCAGGCCATCCGGGAGATCCTGGAGACGGAGATCGAGCACATCGAGCAGCGGCACATCAGGGGGGCCGACATCCTGAACTCCATGGGCACCTTTGCGCCGGCCATGGGCATGGTCGGTACGCTCATCGGTCTCGTGCAGATGCTCCAGTCCATGTCCGATCCGTCGACGATCGGGCCGGCCATGGCTGTCGCCATCATAACCACCTTCTATGGAGCGGTCATGGCGAATCTCATCGCCCTGCCCATGGCGGGCAAACTCACCATGCGCTCCCGGGAAGAGGCACTGGAAAAGGGCATGATCATCGAGGGTATCATGTCCATCTCAGCGGGAGACAACCCGAGGATCGTGGAACGCAAACTCCACTCGTTCCTGTCACCGGCCATGCGCGAGCAGGTGGTGGGGCGGCCGAGAGGAGAGTAGGGCATGGCACGGAAGAAGGTAGTCTATGTCGAGCCTCCGAGGAACACCCTGATCATGCTCTACTGCTCCCTGTTTCTCATCCTGCTCACCTTCTTCGTGGTCCTTGCGTCCATGAGCATTGTGGACAGCAAGCGGCAGAGGCTTGCCATCGGGTCGATACTGGGGAGCTTCGGCGTGCTGCCAGGGGGGAGGAGTCCGTTTTCTTCGGAAGATGCCCGGAATCTCCTGCCCCAGAGCCCACCCGTTCAGGGCGGGCCCATGAGCCTCAAGGACATTCAGGACACCATGAACAATACCGGGGCCGTCAGCAGTATCGCAGTGAGTGAAGGGAAGCTCGGCGTGACGATAACCATCAAGTCGTCCATCCTCTTCGAGGGCGAGACCGACGGGTTCAGCAGGGAGAGCACGAGGGTGCTTTCCGCAGTGGCGAGAATCCTGAACCGGATCGACAACCCGGTCGTCATCACCGGCCACACGGATTCGATCCCGGTGGAAACACCCCCGTTCAACTCCAACTGGGGCCTGTCCGCAGCACGGGCGCTGGCCGTCCTGGCCTTTCTCGAGCAGAGGGACGTCCCGGGCGGCAGGCTGACGGCATACGGCATGGGCTCGAGCAGGCCCATTGCGAGCAATGCAACCGAAGACGGCAGGAGAGTGAACAGGCGGGTGGAGATAACCATCGTGGGCAAGCTGCCGGACGATGTCGGGCTCGATGAAGTCACACAGTCACGCCAGGAGTGGAGAAGGTCCATTTTCTTCTACAAGGGCTTCAACTTCGAACTGGAAGAGCAGTGATGGCAAAGAAAGACATCAACACCGTCTACGTGAGACTGCCCGATCGCCTGGGCTGGATGACCACGTTTTCCGACATGGTCACGCTGCTGCTCACCTTCTTTGTCATGATCATCGCCATGAGCTCCATGGACAGCAAGACCCTGCAGGAATCGTTCGGGTTCTTCAGATCCGTGGCGGGCCCCCTCGAGTTCCCTTACGAACATGAGACCAAGGTCCAGCACAATCTTGTCAAGCCCGAGCCCAGGATCATCGAGCTCGACAGCGAGGGTCTGCAGAGGAATATCATGCTCTCGCTGAGGGACCAGGTCACCCGCCAGGTTGCCCCCCGGGGGCTCGACCTGTTCGAGGTCGTCGAGACGGACCGAGGGCTCGCCATCCGGGTACCCGGGGACGTCCTCTTCGCCGAGGGTTCGGCCGAGGTGAAGAAGGCAGCCGGTGCCTTACTGGGGGCCATTGCGCAGAACATCCGGGGCACCAGTGTAACCATATCCATCGAAGGCCACACTGATGACGTCGGGAGCGAGAGCTCCAACTGGACGCTTTCCCTGCAACGGGCCATCCGGGTAACCGATTTCTTCGTCTACAGTCTCGACATGCCCCCCGGAAGGTTCTGCGTCGCCGGGTACGGAGAGCTCAAGCCCATTGCCACGAATGAAACCGTGACGGGCAGACAGAAAAACAGGCGGGTGGAGATCATCCTGTTGAAAGACCGAATCTAGGAGGGCCCTATGGCAGGTGAGGAAAAGGAAGAAAAAAAGGAACAGGCAGCACAGCCGAAAAGGAAGTTTCCGGTGATGCTCGTCGTGATCGTGCTCGCTGTCGTGCTCGTCCTTGGCGGGGCTGCTGCAGGCTATTTCCTGCTCTTGGCCCCCAAGATGAAGGCACCGGGGAGCTCAGAAGAGGGCCATGGTGCGAGGCAGGAGCAGGCGGTGGCCAAAGGCTCCGAAGGACACGGCGGAGAGGGAGCGGGTTCAGCCGGTCCGATGAAGATGCTCGATCCTTTCATCGTGAACCTGGCTGATGCCCAGGGACAGCGCTATCTCAAGGCGGTCATTCAGCTCGAGACGGACAACCACGCCGTGGAAGGGGAGATCACCGGCAGGCTGCCCCAGATCCGCGACGAGATCCTCATGATACTCTCGAACAAGACCTTTGACGACATAGCAACGGTGGCGGGCAAGCGTATGCTCAAGCGCGAGATCGTTTCCGCGGTCAACAGGTACCTGACCTCGGGACAGGTGACCCAGGTTTATTTCACGGAATTCGTGGTTCAGTGAGGTTATGAAATGGGACAGATACTGACCCAGGAAGAAGTTGATGCCCTCTTGAAAGGGGTCGTCGGCGGGGAGATCGTCACCGAGACTGCCATGCCTCAGGCCGAGGAAGGACAGTTCCAGCGGTTCGATTTTGCCGCCCAGGACAAGGTCGTCCGGGGGAGGATGCCCTCGCTGGACGCAATCCACGACCGCTTTGCACGCTTCTTCCGGAACACGCTGTCGAGCATGCTCAGGAAGATGGTGGATATCACCCCGGTCTCCATGGACACCATCAAGTTCGGAAACTTCATGCGGTCGCTGCCGGTGCCATCGAGCATCCACATCATCCGTGTGGACCCGCTGCGGGGCAATGCGCTGGTCATCGTCGAGACCAAACTCGTGTTCGCCCTCATCGACAGCTTCTTCGGGGGCCGCGGCGCCGGGACCATGAAGGTGGAGGGCAGGGAGTTCACGGCCATCGAGCAGCGCATGCTCCACAAGGTCGTCCATTCGGCGATCAAGGAGCTGGTGAACGCGTGGCAGCCCGTCTACGAACTGGAGCTGCACTATGTCCGTTCCGAGATGAATCCCCAGTTCGCCGGCATCATTCCCAACGAGGACGTGATCGTGGTTGTCCAGTTCGAGGTGGAGATGGACGAGATGACGGGCAACATAATGGTGTGCCTGCCGTACATGCTCATCGAACCCATACGGGACAGGCTCTATGCGACCTTCCACTCCGAGGAGAAGGCGAGCGTCGATGGGGCCTGGGTGAGCCGGCTCAAGCAGGAGCTCATGGGCGTGTACGTGGATGTGGGTGTGGAGCTCGGTCGCAGCACAATCTCGCCCCGGGATCTCGCATCGTTGAAACCGGGCAACGTGGTGCTCCTGGACAAGGACATCAACGACCCGCTCGTGGTGAACGTGCAGAACCTGCCCAAGTTCCATGCACGGCCGGGAAAGATAAAGGATACCCTCGCGATAGACATAATGAACGTGATCGACAGGAAGCTCTACTAAGGAGGAGGCTATGGCACTAGACGACAAGACAGGCGGCACGCTCAGCCAGGACGATATCGACAAGCTCATGGGCGGAAGCGGCGAAGAGAAGAAGGGGACAGACGTCGACCAGGACAAGATGGCCGAGGAGTGGGCCCAGGCCCTGGAGTCGGGGGCGGAGATCGACGGAGGCAAGCCCTTCGAGAAGGATGCGAAGAAGGCCACCTTCACCGAGCTCGAGGAGACAAGGCTCGGTGCAGGCCCGTCCAAGGACCTCGACTTCATCCTCGACATCCCCCTCGAGGTGACCGTGGAGATGGGCAGGACAAGGATGCTGATCAACGACCTTCTGCAGATCGGCCAGGGGTCGGTCATCGAATTGAACAGGCTGGCCGGAGAACCACTGGACATCCTCATCAACAGCAAGCTCATCGCCCGGGGCGAGGTGGTGGTGGTCAGCGAGAAGTTCGGCATCCGCATAACGGACATCGTCAGCCCCCTCGAGAGGGTGAAGAGGCTTGCATGAAGCGATTTTCCTGGATGTTGGCAGTGCTCGTGCTCGGGCATGCGGGAGAGCTCCTCGCGGCAGAGGGGGGTATGGCCGGTACCGGCCTGAGAGCCGCCTTCTCGCTTCTGCTTGTCATCGCCCTCATGTTCGGGATCGCATGGGTCATCAAGCGCTATGGGCCGGTGGCGCGTGCGAGGAAAACCTTCGGCCTGGATGTGCTGGGCCAGGTATCAGTCGGCAGCAAGGCGACCCTGGCGCTGGTCCGGGTCGGCACGTCGGTGCTGCTCCTGGGGGTAACCGCCAATACGGTGAATCTGCTCAAAGACATTGAACAGGGCGATTTCGAAAAATCCCTGTCCGAGTTCGCTGAACCTGTGGGATCACATCAATGAAAAGAGCTCACGTCATTGGTACGGCAATCCTCGCCGCATTCCTCATTCCGGCGCTGCTCCATGCCGCTGAAGGGATCCCCATCCCGAGCGTCAATCTCGGTGTCAAGGAGGCGAGCAACCCCGAAGAGGTCGTCGGTGCGCTCCAGGTCCTGTTCATACTCACGATCCTTGCACTTGCCCCTTCTATCGTCATCATGGTCACGGCCTTCACCAGGGTCGTGGTGGTCCTGGGCTTTCTCCGGCAGGCACTGGGGACCCAGCAGATGCCACCCATGCAGGTGTTGACCGCGCTCGCCATTTTTTTGACGTTCTTCATCATGTCTCCCACCCTGGACAAAGTCAATGAACTTGCCCTGGCCCCATACAAGAACGGGAACATCACCTTTTCTCAGGCCCTGTCGAACGCCGAAGGCCCGCTGCGTGAATTCATGTTCAAACAGACCAGGGAAAACGACCTCCAGCTCTTCATGGGGATCGTGGCCAAGGAAAAGCCCAGGAACAAGGAGGAGGTCCCAACCCGGGCCCTTATACCCGCGTTCATGATCAGCGAGCTCAAGACAGCATTCCAGATCGGGTTCATCCTGTTCATTCCTTTCCTCATCATCGACATGGTGGTCTCGTCGATCCTCCTGTCCATGGGCATGATGATGCTGCCGCCGGTCATGATCTCGCTGCCGTTCAAGATCATGCTCTTCGTGCTCGTGGATGGATGGAACCTGCTCGTGGGGTCAATCATAAGGGGGTTTGTCGGATGACGCCGGAAACCGTTACCACCATGATGGCCGAGGCCATAAAGATCACCCTTATAGTCGGGGCCCCCATGCTCATAATGGGACTGCTCGTCGGCCTCGCCATCAGCGTATTCTCAGCCGTCACACAGATCCAGGAGATGACGCTCACCTTCGTCCCCAAGATCGTCGTCGTTTTCCTGGCACTGCTCGTGACATTGCCCTGGATCATAGAAAAGCTCACCACGTACACCGCCAACCTCTTTGCCAGCATACCGACGCTCATCCGATGAACGAGCTTCTGAGCCTCGCCTGGAGCGACTTTCTCTCGTTCTTGCTGATCTTCATACGAATCGGTGTGATCTTCGCGGTGGTGCCGTTCTTCAGTGCCGAGATAGTTCCCCGCAGGGTCACGGCGCTCATTGCGCTCTTCCTGAGCCTCGTCCTCATGCCTGTCGTCCCCAAGGTGCAGATCATGCCTGATGACCTGAACGTCCTCGTGCTGCTCACCTTCATGATCAACCAGATGCTCATCGGTCTTGCCCTGGGGGTTGCCATCGACGTGATCTTCTCGGGCGTCCAGATAGCAGGCGAGCTCATGGGCTTTCAGATGGGCTTCTCCATTGCCAATGTCGTGGACCCCATGACGGGGATCACGGCGCCTGTCACCGCGAACTTCCTCTACCTGACGGCTTTTCTTCTGTTCTTTTCCTTCGGCGGGCACCACCTGCTCATAGAGGCCCTCGTGGACTCCTTCACCATCGCGCCCGTCAATGACCGTTTTGCCGAGAAGGGATTCCTCATGTCCGTGATAACCTATGCGGGCCAGATGTTCGTCATCGGGGTCAAGGTGGCCGCGCCGGTGGTGGGGGTCCTTCTGCTCGTCAATGTCTCCTTTGCCATAATAGCCAGGGCTCTCCCGCAGATGAATGTCTTCCTCATGGCTTTCCCGCTCACGATATCCGTCGGTCTCATCTTTGCCGCACTGGTCGTCAGGATGATGCCCGTGCTCATGACAGGCTCCCTGGAGAGGGCATGGGTCTTCATGAAATCGTCCATGGCGTTGTATTGAAGCGCTACCGAGTCCATGACAGGTGAATTGAGCCCCTTGTCTTTCCCGGGACCTGGATAAAGTCCGACGGAGACATCGGATGACCCGCCTCCGTGCTGAACGGAGCGACATGGGCTTGCTTTTCCTGCCCGCCTCGTATTATCCCTTAGGAGGACATGGAACGGATAGAACTCGCCAACGGCGTTCTCATCGAGGTGGAGGACAAGTCCACGCTGCTCTCCGGAGAGCTGTACATGGTCCACCTGGCCATCACCTTTTCCACAGCCCTCGACGAAGGGGATGTCGATTTGCTCAAGTATTGCCCGAGCGGGCGTCTCGGCATCACCCGTGTGCTCAACAAGCCGGGTGTCCACCGCAAGGACCTGGAGACGGTGACGCATGGCCTGAGGGATTCCTTCATCAGCACCAACCGTGCCTACATGGAACACCCCAGATTCGTCGAGCGGTTCAAGCACACCTGTCTTCTCAGGTTCCGGGAAGATGAAGAAAAGGCCCGCAAGGCTGCAATCCATGAAAAATGAGAACGGCCTGACCCCCATGATGCAGCAGTACCTCGACATCAAGAGGGACTGTAGCGATGCGATCCTGTTCTACCGCATGGGGGACTTCTACGAGATGTTCTACGACGATGCCGTCAGGGCGTCGAAACTCCTCGGCCTGGCACTGACCACCCGAGACAAGGGCAAGGAAAATCCCGTGCCCATGTGTGGTGTGCCGCACCACAGCGCATCCTCGTACATCTCCCGGTTGATCAGGGCTGGAAACAAGGTGGCGGTCTGCGAACAGGCTGAACCCACTGCAGGGGGAAAGGGGCTGGTCCGACGGGAGGTGGTGCGCATCATAACCCCGGGCCTCATTGTGGAGGACGACCACCTGAACCGGGAGAAGGCCAACTATCTCATGGCGGTCTGTCCGGATTCACGGCGGGAAGCCTTCGGCATCGCCTTCATAGATATTTCCACGGGAGACTTCCGGGCCACCGAGGTCTTCTCCCCGCAAGACCTGCTCTCGGAGATCATTCGCGTAGGCCCCAGCGAGATCCTCGCAGCAACCGACGACGTCGTGCCCGATGGCTTCCTGGTCACTCCCGTCGAGCTGCCCATGTCCCCGGAACGAGCCACTACACTCCTAAACAGCCACTTCGGCACCGTCACCACGGACGGGTTCGGCCTGAAGGAGGCGGGCGCCGCCCTGAATGCCGCGGCCATGGTGCTGGATTATGTCAGGCAGACCAGCAAGGCGATCCTTCCGCACATCACCGCGCTGAGGTTTTTCAACCCCGGCCATTTCATGATGCTCGGCCCCACCACTAGGCGCAACCTGGAACTCTTCGAGACCATATCCGGCACTCAGGGGAACACGCTCTTTTCGCTGCTCAACCGGAACGGCACGTCGATGGGCGCCCGCGTGCTCGCGGACTGGATATCCTTTCCCCTCATGGATATCATTCAGATCGAGGCCAGACTCGACACCCTGGAAGGGCTCATATCCCAGGAGCGCCAGCTTGCAGCCATCCGGGACATCGTGGATGATGTCCCGGATATGGAGCGTGTCATCGGGCGCGTCTCCACGGGTTCGGCAAGCCCCCGCGACGTGAGGTCTCTGGCTGATGGCCTCGAGAAGGTGCCGGGGATCATGGTCATACTCGAGGGATTTTCTGTCCCCCTTCTGAACGAAATCAGAGCAGGATTGAATCCCCTGGACGACCTCAGGGAGAGGATCTCTCGTACCCTGGTGGATACGCCTCCACTCCGACTGACAGACGGTAACGTGATCGCACCGGGGGTCGATGCCGAGCTCGACGACCTCAGGGCGCTGCGCAGGGATTCAAGGCAGTGGATCGCTGCCCTCGAGACCAGGGAGCGTGAGGCCAGCGGCATCAATACCCTCAAGATCGGCTATAACAAGGTGTTCGGCTATTACCTAGAGATCACCAGGGCCCATGCGGCAAAGGCGCCTGATCACTACATACGCAAACAGACGCTTGTCAATGCCGAGCGCTATGTCACCCCCGAGCTCAAGGAGTACGAGGCGAGGCTGCTGGGGGCCCAGGATGCCATTACTGCCATTGAACAGCGTATCTTCCGTGAATTGAGGGAAGCCGTGCTCCCCCAGATACCCTCCCTTCAGGCCACCGCACGGGCGATTGCTCACCTCGACGTCCTCGCTTCCCTGGCTTGGGTCGCGATGGAGAACGGGTATGTCAGACCCCGGGTGGCTGCAGACCGCCGGGTCGAAATCGTTTCCGGCAGACATCCTGTGGTGGAGAAGGTGCTCAGGGCAGGCGAGTATGTACCGAATTCATGCTCCTTCGATGCCGAGCGAGACACCATCCACATCGTTACGGGTCCGAACATGGCCGGCAAGTCCACCTACATGCGCCAAGTGGCTCTGATCTGTCTCATGGCACAGATGGGTTCTTTCGTGCCTGCCCGGCAGGCCTCCATCGGGCTCGTCGACCGCATCTTCACCCGAATCGGCGCGCTGGACAACCTCTCAGCAGGGCAGAGCACCTTTCTCGTCGAGATGAGCGAGACTGCTGACATACTCCATAACGCGACCTCGCAGAGCCTGGTGATCCTGGACGAGATCGGCCGCGGCACCTCCACCTACGATGGCATGGCGCTCGCCTGGGCCGTTGCGGAGTACCTGGACGAGCGCAGGGTGAGGACCTTCTTCGCCACCCACTACCATGAGCTTGCCGATCTGTCCCGTCGCCGCAAGGGCATCAAGAACTACCACCTGGCCGTGGAAGAGAGCGGAAACGAGGTCGTATTCCTCAGGACCGTCAAACGGGGGGCGGTGGGGAGGAGTTTTGGCATATATGTGGCAAGGCTTGCCGGAGTTCCCGACGAGGTGATTGATAAAGCGAAGATTATCCTTGCATCGATCAGTTCCAGAGCAAAGACCATGCCGGCGGCACAAGCCCAAACCCCTCTTCAGACCCATCTCTTCGATACCAGGGATACCGGGATCGCTGACGAGATACTCAAGATCGATCCGGATACCCTCACCCCCCTCGAAGCGTTGAATGTACTCCACAGGCTCAGGCAAAAGATCACAAAAGGCGATTACCACTAAAGCTTCCAGGGCTTTTTTCCGAAAACATCAGGGGAGAGGCCCATATGACGAACCCGACCGATATCAGGACGCTGGCCCGCAAGAGTGGCATGCCTTACATAGACATCTCCCGTGAGGCACCGGATCCACGATGCATCACGCTCCTGAGAGAGAAGTTCGCACGCGACTACAGCAGCCTCCCCGTCCGTTTCCTCGGAGACGGTGTGCTCGTCGCCATCTGTGACCCGGAGCAGAAGGACATCGTCGAGAACCTGAGCGCCCACATGGGCAGAAAGATCTATCCTGCACTCGCTGACAGCCGGGCCATCCAGCAGGCGATCGATCTGTATTACAAGAACGGCAAGGGCAAGGATGAGGCCGAAACCGCCGAACCTGAGCGGAGGAGCCGGATCATATCTGTCATTTCCAACAAGGGGGGCGTGGGCAAGACACACATAGCAATGAACATGGCACGGGTGATCAGCGGCAGCAAGAAGAAGGTGCTGCTCATCGACGCCGACCTTGGAAACGCCGATATCTCCAACAAGCTGGCACTATTCCCGGAATACACCCTGTATGATTTTCTTCTCGGAGACTCGGATCTGGAGAGCATGATCGAAAAGACCCAGATGGGGTTCGACCTCATCGCCGGGAGTTCGGGCGAGTTTAAACTTGCCAACATCAACTACATACAGCGCTCCAAGTTCATCAGGAATTTCAGGAATATCAGCCAGAGATACGATTTCACCATCTTTGACCTGAGTGCGGGAATAACCACCACAGTTCTTGATTTCGCCCTGGCCTCGGATGAAATCATCGTGGTGACAACCCCGCAGGACATTATTGCCGGTTATGCATGCATCAAGGCATCGTTCCAGCACTTCAAGGCCATCGAAGAGAAACTCATGGAAAAGGTGGAGTTCTACAAGCCATGCAGGGTCTTTTCACCCTGGGTGGTCATGAACCAGATCACCAACCTGAACCAGGGCATCTTCATCTTCAACAGGATATGTCAGACAGCTGACGAGCGGATCAACAACATTGAAACGTTCTTCACCGTGAAGCCCCAGTATTTGGGAGGGGTGATGTATGACAAGGATGCGATCCGCGCGGCAGAGGCCCAGAGAAAGCCGTTCACCTTGGTGAATCCCAAGAGCAAGCCATCCCAGTGCCTGGAATATCTCGGCAGGTTAGTCATGGAGCCCCCGGAACTGAGGACCTACAACCAGGAGCTCAAGAGCGGTCTCGGGCGCTTTGCCATGATATTCGGCATGAGCTGATGATCGAGCCCTTAAGTGAACCTTTTTCCAACCGATAGGTAACAGTAGGAAGCTCAAGAAAGGGCGCATCTTCATGAGAATGGAAGAGTACAGGGAGAGACTCGTTAACAGGTGGGAGGAAGTGAGGCCCGTGGTCATCTACTTCGCCGGAGAGAGATTCGTGGTGGAGTATGACGAGCATCACAACCCGCTCCTTTCGCCTGCCGTCGCCATGGTGCACTCCTATTTGGGCAATCTCGATCTGACCAAGACGGACAATTAGGCCTCCTTTCACATCCCGATACCGGCGACCACCATTCTTTCCCCATGTCACCCTTGATAATTCGAGCCTACTTGTCTATTTTGTTTCTTATATGGAAGCACCTCCTACCCTGGAAGAAAAGACCGTTCTCGTCATTGATGATGATGAAGGTGAGTGCTACCTGGTAGAGGACATCCTCGGCGAAGACGGCATCAAGGTCGATGTCGCGGTAGGCGGTGAGATGGGTATCAGGCTCATGGCCGAGAGGCAATACCCTGTTGTCATAACCGACCTGAGGATGCCCGACATCGACGGCATGGCGGTCATCGATTTCATCCGAAAGCGACGGCTGAACTCGCTCATAGTCGTCATAACCGGATATGCCACCATCGACAGCGTCATCGACGCCTTAAGGGCCGGCGCATACGACTACATAATCAAACCCTTCAGCGCGGATCTCCTCCGTTTCACCATACGGAAGGCCCTTGACTATATCATCATCCGTGAAGAGCAGGACAGGCTGAAATATTTCGACAAGATCACGCAGCTCGCCGTCACCACCGCCCATGAGGTCTTCCAGCCGCTCACCGTTCTCATGGGGGAGGCGAACGCCATAGCAAAGGGAACAGAGGACGTGGCCGCGGCCAAGGAGATGGCCGGGTCGATCCTCACCGAGGCGAGGAAGATTCGTGATATTATCAGGAAGATGGAGAAGCTCAACGAGTACGTCACCAAGTCCTTCCCCGGAGGCCACATCATCCTGGACATCGACAAGGGATCATCGGGATCCGACTAGCATTCATCCGAGGCCCCTTGATGTGACCTGAATATCTTTGCACCCTCCCCGGCAAGTACGCTATACTGGGCATGCTGCCGTGCAATGACCATGATGAAGATCGTGATTCCCCTGCTCATGACCATATGTGCATTCCCGCCGGCGGGAAGAGCGGAGCTGAGGCCCCTGCCGCGGGTACCGGATGTGGAGACTCTGAGCATAGGGTTCAACGGTGAGACCCTTAAATGCTTCGTGCTGTTGATCGACTGCCGCACGGACCGGGAGAAGACTGCCGACAGTCTCCGCGGTCAGCCTGCAGGCCCGTCCCTGGTGTTCTTCCAGGGTCATGCACAACGACCCGATGACGCCTACGGGTTCACGAGCCGCCTGGCGCGCATGAGCAGGTCGGGCATTGTCGTAATCCCGGTATGCGACACCCCCTGCGGGAGCGATCCCGGATGGCACGGAGACACCGGCAAGGATGTTGTCCTCATGGAGATGGTTCGGATCGCTCTTGCCCGAAAAGGTCTGTCGGTAGAGGAATTCAAGCCGATTACGGACATGCCGGTGTTCGTCAATGATCCATGTCCGGTTACCAGGGAGGGTGAAGCCGGTACCCGCCTGGTTTCCATCGGATGGTCCCATGGAGGCATTCTGGCACGCAGGTTTGCCCATGCCTATCCTGCATCGGTATGCTCGCTGGGCCAGGTCTGTCCTGCAGGGTATGAACAATGGGGCCCTTGGGAGCTTACGGGCAGGTTTTCCTTGGAGAGCCTGAGGATCTTTGCCAGGATGGGCAACGCTCATGCGGCAGAGGCACTCGGTTCTGCCTGGGGTTTCACCAAGGGATTCACCGGGGACCTGGTCCGTTCGATCCCCGGCGCGCTGATCGGTCTCAATCCGGGTAAGGCCGGGCGTGTGTTCAGGGACATCCATGACTGCTGCACCTACTGTGACAGCGTCTCGTACAAGGCCTCCCACCTCGATCGCATCGCGGTCCTGTTCGCTGCAGGAGATTCCTGCATGGACCCGGTCAGGCAGCTCGGCATCAGGGACCTTTCCCGGATGACCTCGGATGACCTCTTGAGGTTTCACCGGACCTTTTTCGGCGATGTGACCGAACCGGAGAGGCTTTCCCTGAAGATACTCCCGGGGACTCATATGGCACCGGTGAGCCATGCGGGGCTCTATGCCGAAACCCTGCTGGCGGAACTCGGCGAACTGGCCGAATACTGAGAAGGCTGCCGGAGGGGTCATGGCAGGAAGGCAGAAGATTCCCTTCTTTCTTGCACTCATTGCATTGCTCGTCATACTTGCTGCGTACCATGTCCTGGATGCAGGAAAGGCACACAGGGTCGAGCACGTCTATGACGGCGACACCATCGGGCTCGAGGACGGCACCAAGGTCCGCCTCATCGGCGTGGACGCGCCGGAGGTGGATTCCCCCTACTCGAAAAAGGAGCCCTTCGGGGAGCAGAGCAAGTCGTTCCTGACAGGGCTCATCCTGCACAGGGAGGTTACCCTGTCGGAAGGAGATCCGTCGCGCGACAAATACGGCAGGACGCTCGCCTATGTGTATGTTGACGACGTGCTGGTCAACGGGCACATGATCAGGGAAGGATGGGCACGTGCCTACAGGAGGTTTCATCACCCCTGGCGCGACCTTTTCATCGTGTACGAGCGTGAAGCGCGGTCGAAGGGTCTGGGTATGTGGATGAAGACGGAAGGGAAGAAATCTTCCGGGATGAACGAGCACGGCAGGGCACCGAACTAGACGATTCGTTCTGCTTTCTTGTCAGGCGATCCTGCATGCCATGGGTCTATGCGTACCTGTTCCTCAGTTTTCCCGCAATCCACAACAGGGCCAGGCCTGCAGCGATGAGGGCTGCAGACAGGGGGCATTTGCCCAGGGTATCCATGAGCCCTGGAGAAGCCGACACCATGTCGGCCAGTGATGCCGGTCCGCGATTGACCGCAGTGAAGAGGGAAAATGAGTTCCAGACGTCGGTCTGCAGATAGGTGAGGGCCTGATAGAATATCACCGCAAAACCACCGATAGTTCCGGCTATGCCGCCGAGCAAGATGACCTTGTCCACAGTTCCTCCGTCTTCCTGGGATATGAACTCACTAGCATGGACCTCTGCGCACAAGTATAGGAAGAAACCCGGCACAAGACAAGGGCAACCTCCAGCATGAAATCCTTGCAATAATTTTTCTCTTCAACTATTTTGCCCAGCAATATGTCATCGTACATGAAGGAGAGCTGAATGCTTACCTACTTGCGCAAACATTCCAAGGGCTGGCTTGCCTACACTGCCTTCGGAGCCATCATCGTGGTGTTCGTCCTCTGGGGCGGCAGCTCATACATAAGTCGAGAGGCGAATAAGGTTGCCAAGATCGACCGCACCATCATCACGACGGAGCAGTACTCCAAGGCATACACGGACACCTTGAAGAGATACCAGACACAGTTCGGCCAGGCCCTGACACCGGAGATGATCAACCGGCTCAATCTGAGGGAACAGGTCCTCGACGAACTCATAGATCAGTACATCATCGAGGCGGATGCCGCCAAGATGGGTATCGGGGTGAAAGACGCAGACCTCCAGATGTTCATCAGCCAGGTTCCGGCTTTCCAGCGTGACGGGAAGTTCGATGAGGCCACCTACCGAAGGTACCTCGAGTATGAACGCATCACCCCTGCGGAGTTCGAACAGAGGGCACGCAGAGACTTTGTGAAACAGCTCTTCAAGGAGGTGCTCACCGAGAACGTCATCGTCGCCCCGCAGGAGATCGAGGCCGCATTCCATCAGATCAGCGACACCTATGAGCTGCACTACCTCACTGTGGACTCGGCAACCTTTTCGGGAGACGTGCAGGTAAGCCAGGAGCAGGTGCAAGGCTTCTTCGATGCCAACAAGGAACGCTACAGGATTCCGCCCAGGATCACCATTGCGGCTATAGATTTCCCGGTGACCCGTTATCTGGGGAGCACGGAAGTGACCACCGAGGAGGCCATGGACTATTATGACGGTCACAAGGGTGAATTCAGCGAGCCTGCGCAGGTTCACCTACGCCACATCCTCATAAAGGTGCCGGAGGGGGCAGACGCCGCTTCACTGACGAAAAAGCAGGAACTGGCAGCTCAGATCATCAAGGAGGCAAAGGATGGCAAGGACTTCGCCTCGCTGGCGGCTTCTTATTCGGAGGATGAGGCTACTGCGGGCAAGGGCGGCGACATGGGCATGCTTCCGCTGAACAGCTTCCACCCCGAGCTCGGCAAGATCGTCGAATCCATGAAGCCAGGTGACGTCAACGGTCCGGTCATGACAGCCGATGGTATCCAGATCATCAAGCTCGAGGGCAAGGAGGATGCCAAGGCCATCCCCTTTGACAAGGTCGCAGCCTCGGTCGTCGACATGCTCAAGATGCAACGGGCCAGAATCGTGGCCCATGACGAGGCTGAAAAGGCCTTCATGGAGTTCTATGAGCAGGACAAGCTGGATCTTGAAGGCTATGCCGCGAAGCAGGGCATGGAGGTAAGGCGGATAGGGCCTTTTTCCGAAAATGAGAAGGCAGGCATCGCCATGAGCCAGGAGACCGTGAAGAAGGCATTCACCTTCTCTGCGGGAGAACTCGGGGAGGTCATAGAGACACCTGGCGGCTATGCGGTGTATCAGGTCGTCAAGAAAGACCTCTCCAGGATACCTGACCTCGAGGAGGTCGTCGACGTCGTTACAGCCGATGCCAAGGCACAGACGGCACTTGAGAGGGCCAAGGAACATGCCCAGAAGCTCGCCACCGCCCCCATGAATGAGCTGGTCTCCAGCAATCCCTCCAGTACGGGGAAATTCACGAGGTCGGCGTCCGCAGTACCCAAGCTCTCCATGCTCCCCAAGCTCATGGACGAGGTGGACTCCTTGGGAACCCCCAAGGTCTACGAGAGTGACGGAAGGGTCTTCATCGTATGGATCAAGTCCAAGGACACGGTCGATATCAGGTCGTTGGACAAAGACCAGGCAGAAGGGTTGAGAAAAGGGCTCCTGGCAAGAAAGAAGGAGCTGGTTCTGCAGGATTACCTTGAGCAGGCGAGGGACGAGAAGAAGGGGTGGCATGATGTCGTCATCGAGAGGGAAAGGCTTGCAGGGAGTGCCGAAAGGGTCCCTCAGGACGTACCTCCACCCATGGATTTCAACTGAACCGGACGGGATCCTTCAGGGTCTGTTGCCCTGACCTGCAGGGCGTCTCTGGAAACCCGGCGCTGTGTGATCAGAGCTCGGCCATCAGGTTGTCGAAGAGATCCACGGAGACGGCCGGCGCCGTGGTGAACGAGATGCCTGTGAGCCTGGACAATCCCACGGATGCCTTCATGGCCGCTTCCAGGCCCGGCAGCTCAAGGATGAAGACGAGATCCGTCTCGCCGAGCATGGCATACATCCCCACGACCTTTCCCTTGAGCTTCCTGACCAGTGCGGCGGCCTTCTTGGTGCGGACCGTGCTCACGCCTTTCAATGCATCGGGGCAGTACTTGCCGAACAGGATGAATGTCGCCATGATATTTCCCCCTCTCCAGATGATGTTCCGCTGCCGGGTCTGTTCATGCGGGCGTTTTCTGAGGGTGATTCAGGCCGGGACGTGCGGTGTTTGCTCCACATCGAACCGTGTCAGGTTGTCCTCATGTTCCTACTACATTCAGGAAAAAAGTGCCATGTGTAATCAGGAACCCTCTCAATGGGGCACGGGTATCATCCATAACCGAGCTCGGTAAGCCTCTCTTCGCTGATGCCGAAGTAGTGCGCGATCTCATGGACGACGGTTATGGCTATCTCCTCCTCGAGTTCGCCGATGGTTTCACAGATCTCGAGGAGCGGTTCCCTGAAGAGAATGATGGAGTCCGGGAAGAAATCCGGCGCGGAGACCGAACGATCGGGCAGGGCGACCCCGGTGTACACGCCGAACAGTGGTTCATCGGGTGGGAGACCCATGTCCTCGAGCAGTTCGGGCGAAGGCCGGTCCTCCACCGTGATCGCCACGTTCGTCACGTGGTGCATGATCTCGTCGGGGATGCTCTCGAGTGCCCTCCTGACTATCCGGTCGAACTCCTTGTCGCTCAGGTTCATGCCGGTCAGTGAGGTCGGTGTTGGGAAAGCGGCAGGATCATTCAATGACCATGGCCTCGGTGCCGGCGTGCTCCAGGACCCGCCGTGCCCCCACCAGCCTGTTGAAGAAAACCCCTGATTCGAGGTTCTCGATGGTGATCTCACGGGAGCGGTATGACGAGGCATGGATGAACCGGCCGTTCCCGATATAGAGCCCCACGTGATCGATGGAGTTGTGTTTCTTCGGGCGCATGTTGAAGAAGATGAGGTCCCCCGGCCTCAGCTCCGAGAACGCTACGGGGATGCCTTCCTGTGCCTGGTCACGGGATGAACGTCCCAACGTGATGCCGTTCTCGCCGAAGACATGCTGGACGAATCCTGAACAGTCGAACCCGGAAGGTGAGGTCCCTCCATAGCGGTAGGGCGCTCCGAGGTATCGGTATGCGGAATAGAGTATGTTGAGGGTCAATTTGTCGAGATCATTGGTGAGCTCTTCCTGCCTGAGTGCCCTGTGAATCTCTGGACTGTCCTTCGCAAGCCAGAGGTCCGAGGGTTGCCGGTCGGGAAGGTTGAGAGAAGCGAGATGATCTTTTCCGGACGTGGTCCCCGCGTTGGAGTTGCCACGTTTTTTTGAATGCCCCGCGGCATGCTTTGCATGATTCGTGCTTCTGGCCGACTTCTTGTGGATGACGGCCTTTTGAGACGTTCCAGACTTCTTCCTCTTCTTCACGGAAGGCTTGGTGGAGGAGCCCTTGTGCTGCGAGGCCTTGTCGGTGACACCCTGGCTAACCGATGCGTCGGGGGCATCCTGCCCCGCCTGCTTTTCCCTGTGCTGCCGCGCTATATCGGTCGGTTTTATGTTCTTGTCCGTTGTCCGCGCCTGCAACGGGCTATGTGAAGCCACGATGAATCCCGCTATAATCAGGCAGATGACTGGAGCGAGCAGGGTTCTCCTCAGCATAACAAAACACCTCGTTCTCAGGTTTGTGTCCTATTGTCCCGGCCCTGAATAGTGGGCCACTGAAGTATGTGTACAGAAAACCTTATGCAGTTTTGCGGGAAAAGTCAAGGAAGGCAGAATAACTCAAGATGAATCAACTAGATAGAGACTTCTTCGCGTCGCCTGGAGGAACATAACATGCGAATATTGTTACAGCCTGATCATTATGTCGGAAATCCTCTAGAATCGAACGAATCCCTGCCGTCTATCGTTCATCTCACAAAGTCCACAACCCTCCGGGCTTCCACGATCTTGGGGAGAAAATAGTCGTTCTCCAGGGTCTCTATCTTGATCATGCGGGATCGCCTGGAGGGGGCGTGGATGAAATGCCCTTCACCGAGATACAGGCCCACATGGTCTACGGGCCGCCGGTTGCGGCGATTCATGTTGAAGAAGATAAGGTCTCCAGGTCTCAGCTCCGAGATTGACACCGTGGATCCTTCCCGGGCCTGTTCTCCCGATGTCCTGCTGAGGTGGATACCGTTCTCCTCGTAGACATACCTGACGAAACCGGAACAGTCGAACCCGTCGGGGGTTGTTCCCCCCAATACATAGGGGGTGCCCACGTAGTTGTACGCCGACTCGACGATGCTCAGCCTCAGTCTTTTCAGGCGTGCCAGCGTCGTGAGCCGGGAGTATGTCTCAGGCAGTTCGTACGCCAGCCAGCTGTCATACGGTGTATACGCTTTCAGTTCTTCGGTCAGGATGGTGTCGATATCTGCGGTGGCCCGGCCTGACGGTGTCGTCTTCTTGTGTGAAGACACCCGGGCTTTCCCTTTTACCGAGCGCTTCTTCTTGCTGACCGCGGCATGCCTTGTTCTGCAGTTCTTCTTCTTGGACGCGATCTTCTTGGCCGGGTGCGCGGGTTGAAGCTTCTTGCTTATTGTCGTGGAGTCGGTATTCTGGTTTGAACTCGAGGGGGCAATGGATTGTGTCCTGTCGGATTGAACCTGTGAGGCATGTCCGATGTCAGTTCCAATGAGCCCCAACACCATCACCAGGATAACTGGAGCGAGCACGTATCTTACCTGCATGGCTCTCCACCTCGTTCTCAGCTATTCACATACTTTTTCGGTTTTGCGAGCAATCAACTGAAATTCATGAGGGTAATTACGAAAGTACAACCTGATGACAGATTTGTCAAAAAATGAAGACGAGGGTTTTGATATCAAGAGCTTATGAGCATATCGGTTGGGGGGAGACAGGTGTAACTCTCTGAAATCACATGATAACAAGGAAAATGGCAGGAAACCGGCTGAAAACAGCCATTTCCTGAAGGATACTCATCCTTGCAGGCCGAGGTGATGGTCGGCCATTGCTGTGTCGCATCAGGCAGATATCCCCGGGAAATATGCGGCAACCGTCTCCCTGACCTCCCGCAGCCATTCTGAGCGCTGTTCCTCAGAGCTCGTGACCACAACATGGAACATCTTGCGCTCGAAGAGCTGGACACCGCACAGGCCGAATACGCAGGTCTTCCACAAGGTCTCCAGGGGGTCGCCGAAGCAACGTGTTTCCCTCTGGGCCGGGGTGTTCGAGGTATTGAACACGAGGGCAGCCCGGGCCCTGAGCAGGCCACGGGGTACGCCCTCGCCGGAGTCGCCTTCCTCGAACTCATAAGCCACTCCGGGGCGGATTACCCGGTCGATCCATCCCTTCAGTATTGCCGGAGGCTGCCCCCACCAGTTGGGATGAACGATGATGATGCCGTCGGCATGCGCGATTTCATTGCAGTGTTCCATGATCTCTCCAGCGAGAGACGCACCCCTGGGGATCTCTTGTGCCGTAAGGACGGGATCGAACCGTTCCTCGTAGAGGTCATGGAAACAGACGGTGTGATGGTATTCACTGAGCGCCTCCTTAGCCGCATGCGCAATGGCATGATTCAGGCTTTCCTTGTCCGGGTGGGCCAGGATCACTGAAACCTTCACATCCACCTCCACATGATCAAGGCGGGGTCAGAACAACCACGAGGGCGAGCTCTGCGCCGGTTCATTGCCATGCGGCCTTCCCGCTCTTGACCGTTGTGTTGAAAGTCCTGTGTGCAGGGGGTATTCTTTCCCCATGAACGGTTCCTTCATATACGGGATGCTCGCCGATGCGGTGGTGATCATCCACCTGGCTTTCATCGTCTTTGTGATGGCCGGAGGCCTCTTGGCAGTTGTCTTTCCACGGATCGTCTGGGTTCATGTGCCGTGTGTGGTCTGGGGCATCGTGGTGGAGCTGGCCGGGTGCGTCTGTCCTCTGACACCCCTGGAGAACCTGTTCAGGAGTATGTCCGGGTATGACCAATATGCGGGCGACTTCGTGATGCACTACATCGAGCCCGTGATCTACCCACAGGGTCTGACCAGGGAGATTCAGGTGGTCCTGGCCGGCTTGGTGATCATGGTGAATGCCGGCATATATGGCCGGCTGGTATTCAGGAAGACAAGGTAGCACAGTCATCGCTCGCTTTTGAAGCCCTCCCCACCGGTATGCATCGGGGTCTTGCAGCTGGTGGTGATGATGCCGTACCTGGTACAGATATCCCGGTACACCCCGTTGTCCTTGATCCGTTTGAATGCCTGACTGAACTCCCTCTCGATTCTCGTCGAGCAGGGGTATTCCGTGGAGATCATAAGGTGGAGGCTGTCCTGGGTCAGCGGTTTTTCCGCAAAGGCAAAATGGTGCACCCTGCGGGGATACACCCTCCGGATGTTATACAGCCCCGCGGTCTCGTCCAGGGGGAGCAGGTCGAGGCGCCCGAGGAAGAGCTTGCGGATATTCTGGTCTTCACAAGGGAGATATTCGATTGTCAGGCCGAGGTCACGGAGCATGTCCTCGTGGCGGTAGCTCGTCCCCCCTCCCACCGTGTATCTTTTCAGGTCATGCATGTCCACGAACTCGATCCCGTTGGGATACTTCCTGGTGTTGTAGAACATCCGGCCGTTGCTGAACATGATGCTGTCCGAGAAATGAAAGACCTTGCTGCGTTCCGGCGTGATGACATGGGGGAAGGATGCATATGCACGGCCATTCCTCACCTCCTCCTCGACGCGTTTCCACGGGTAGAAGCGGTAGACCGGTTTCATGCCCATCTCTTTGAAGACGGCCGTGACGACCTCGGTGAATATTCCTTTGTTCTTCATGCGCTTGGATACGTAGGGGGGCCATTCTCCTGTGGCGAGAACCACCCCTTGTGGTTCTGCCGCATCGACGTTGCATGCGATGAACCCGATGATGATCAAGAGGAGAGTGGGAAGGAGCAGATATCCGGGCCGGCCCATTGTCCTCTTATCGGCCGGGTCCGTTGTGTGCTATAGGGTTTGTAATCTGTAACCGGGCCATAACAGAATGTATTCGTCTATCCATCGCGTGAAGATCGTGTATATGATGAAGAAGCTCTACCGGGTGCTGGTCCTCGGGGTGCTTCTTGTTCCAGCGGCCTATGCAGACGAGTGTCCCTCTTGCCTGGAGTGCCCCGGCGCATCCGGCATAGAGGCCGCGATCAGTGCATCCGGGATCTCCGAGGAGGAACTCCTGGCAAGACTTGTCTATGCAGAGACCGCTTCTACGGGTTTTCCCCATGACCCCGTCATGTACGAAGCCATATCCTGGGGAGTCATGAACCGGGTCCGACTCGGTGGTGCATCACCTTCCATGCAGAAGGCGTTCGGCAAAGGGATTCACGGCGTCGTGTTCCAAAATGGCCAGTTCAACCCGGCACTATCCCGGGGGTCCCCATTTTCCAGGGAGTTTCTCTGCCCGGGTGATCCCCGGAAGTGGGAAAAGGCTCAGGTAGCTGCTCGGAAGGCCATGGAAGGAGAAGGTAATCCCTTCATTTCGACCGAATGGGAGAAGCGGCATGGGCTCTCGCTCGTGGTGAACTTCTACTACCCCTCATCGGTCCAGGCACAGGAGCCGTATGCACCATGGGAGAACAGCACCGCGCTCAGGTTCGTGGAAGAGGTACGCATCGGGGACAGCGTTGTCCCGCCGGAACGTGTCCGTTTCTACAGGCTCAGCAGGCCGCCGGGAGATGTCACGGATATTCGCGGCGTGAGGTGAGGGTCGCGTGTCCTCCTGAGGGAACGAGGCCCGGTGACGGCAGAGCAGAAGGTTCATCGCCAGAGTTGCTTCAACGAGGTTATGGTGTCCCGAGATGCGGAAGGGGTATCCAATGGTTCACGTTGTGGTATAATACGAATAAGCATATGAGGAGGTTTGTGTATGAAGATCGCCGCAGTCGAACTGTACCATGTATCCGTACCCCTGAACGAGACCTTCTGGCCCACGTGGATTCCCGGCTACCCGCAGACCCACAACCGCTTCACCCTCGTCAAGATCACCACCGACGACGGCATCACCGGATACTCGGCAGGGACGGCCATGGGCACTGAAAGGCAGGGCCTCGGGGATCTCATCGCCGGTTACCTCATCGGCGCCGATCCCACGGACATTGAACGGGTCCAGTCCCTGCTGAAGCAGGCGGGATTCCTGGGGTGGAGGAACTTCTGGATAGAGCCGGCGTGCTGGGACATCATGGGCAAGGCACAGGGAAAACCAGTCTATGAGCTGCTCGGAGGAAAGGCCAGGCCCATAGACGTCTACCTTTCCACCGGGGAGATGCACGACCCCCACAAACGAGTATACGATCTCATGGCGAAGCGAGACAGGGGATTCAAGACCGCCAAGCTCAGGGTCAAGAACGCCGAGCTCAAAGAAGACATCCGGCACATAGAGACCGTTGCCAAGGGTCTCGGGGGAAAGATGCAGCTCGGCGTTGATGCCAACCAGGGGTGGCTCGTCTCCATCGTCGACAGGGTGCCGGCCTGGGACCTGGCCAGGGCGAAGGACTTCGCCAGGGCATGCGGAGACAACGGCCTCCTCTGGCTCGAGGAGCCGCTGGACCAGCGTGACTATGACGGAAATGCCGAGCTGAAGAAGGTCTCCCCGGTCAAGGTCGCCGGGGCCGAGCTCAACTACGGCTGGGACGAGATCAAGATCATGCTCGAGAAGGACTGCTTTGACATCTACCAGCCCGATGCCACCTTTGCCGGCGGTATTGCCCAGGTCAGGCAGATCATCGATGCCTGCAGGGCGAAAGGTCGCCAGTTCAGCCCGCACACCTGGACCAACGGCATCGGGTTCTACATCAACTGGAACCTCTACCTGGCCGATCCTGACGACTCCCTGCCGCTGGAGTATCCACTGGAAGAGCCTTCGTGGATCCCCGAGTTCAGGGAGGGCATCATCGAGCCCATCATCCCGGACAGGGAGGGCAGGCTGCAGCCCTTCACCAGGCCCGGGCTGGGCTTCGAGATCGACGAAAAGCATCTGAAGAGATACGGCAAGCGGTTTTTCAAGCTCACCGAGTTCGGGCTCAAGCTCAAGGTCATCCGCGAGAAGGGGCTCAAGGCAGCACTGGACATCAAGAAACGCAAGGAGAAGAGTTCATAGCGACTGCTTCATGGATGCCGTGAGGGCTTCTCCCTGCCGCGTCTCGCCTTGTCCTTGCGTGCCCTGCTGCGCTCCTTGATGAGCCGAGATATGTCCTTCTGACGACGGGTGACCTTCTGCCCTGCCATCATGAGCCTCCTGGAAAGCTGCGATCAGTCGGCCTCGGTTTCCATGTTGATGAGGTATTTTGCGGCCACGGCATTCACCGAGCACGCGGCCTTCTCACCTTTGAGGTGGGCCCGCAGTGTCTCGAGATCCGACTTCCATGCCAAGTCCCCCATGGCCAGGAAGGCGACACTGCCAGGCAGGTACGTGGAGGAAAGGGCATTGTCCTTATAGTAGTGATGCTGTTCGCACACCTCGGTGGCATAGTCGCGCATGTAGGGAGGGATGTCGGTGGGCCTGAACCACAGCTTGATCTCGCGCTCGGCATCGGCAGGGTTCGCCGATGCGTGTATGAGGTTGTCGACCCGTTCACCGACTCCCTTTCCGGAATCGTCCTTGACGGGCACGACGGTCCCGAGCGCCCGGATGCAGCCGGGCTTCTGTACCCGCGCGTCATGGGCATTGGTGGGGCCGGCGATGTCCCTGATCTTCTTGATGGCCCCCGGTCCCTGATAGACAAAGGCGATAATCCTGCGCTTCCAGGGTTCATCGGGATAGTGGAGGCGGCCGGTGATGTATTCCTGCAGGGACTCGTAGAAGAATTTTCCCCGGTGTTCCTCGTAGTGCTCCTCGGCAAGGATCCTGCTGACGGCCACGATCTTCGCGCCCGCGAAGTGCAGGCCGGTGTGGAACTCGGACAGCATGGAAAGGATGTATCCGGTCAGTGAATTCTTCAGGGCGTCGGGCTTGATGAGCACCAGGGTGTTCTCGCGGTTCTCGGCTGACATGAAAAGACCTCCTTGCCGTGTTGTGAGCTCAGTTTGAAGCGTTGATACAGGCATACTCTCCGAGATGTCAAGCGAAACGTGGCAGGGCAACGACACTCCGTTCCCATGGGGACAGCCCCGCCGGAAACCGTCGTGGCGAAGGTCTGGGCTCGAGGAAGAGGCCTATAACCGTCTTGCAGAGAACCCCTCGGTCCAGTCGAAGAATACCTGGTGGAACTGCTCGAGGGCTCCTGCCTGACAATGCTCGCCCGCCCCGTCAGCCGCCCTGAGGAGGTGCTCCTTGTACGTCCGTGCCCGGGTGAGGTTCTTCCTGTACTGTGCACTGTCGCTCGATGGGATGAGATGGTCCCGCTCCCCCCTGACGATGAGCACGTCGCAGGTGATATCCTGGGCCACGGGGGCGACGGTGTAGTCCCCTGTCCTGACGATCAGATCGAAGGCCGAGTCTGCACCGATTGACCAGCAGCCGTTATCCAGCGCCCATCTTCTGCCGATGTCCCGGGATGCCTTGATCTGGGCGAGCCTGTTGAAGAGCCCGGAAAGTCCCAGCCGGAAGAGCCATCTGCCGATGCCTGGAAGCTGTGCCAGGGCGGCTTGCTGCATATTGAAGAACCCGCCTAATCCAGCTGCGGCATCGACGCGCTTGTCCCGGGCCGCCGCCCGGAGGGCCAGCATGGCCCCCATGCTGACGCCCAGGAGCACTTTCCTGCACTTCACAAGTTCAGGGGCTTCCCATTCGGCATAGTCCAGGAGCACCTTCAGGGGCTTTTCCCATTCATGGGTAAACCTCGCGCCGTATTCGCGGAGCATATTCGACTGCCCAGGACCCTCGAACATGATACAGGGGTACCCCCGTTGACGGGCGGCATGGCCGATCCAGAAGAACAGCTCCTCGACGGTCGAGTCATACCCGCCGAAGGCAAGGATGAGCGGCCTTGCCTCGTCGCCGGGTAAATAGTATGCGAGCATGGACATGCGCTCGTAGGGGATCTTCCAGATCTTGTGGGGAATCTTGAGGGTCTGGAGGGCCCGTACGAAGCTCCCTGCGCTCTGGCGATAGGTTTGGAGGCGTCTGGGATCACCCGGCGGCAGGAAGAACTCGCTCGTGCGATAGTAGTTCGAGGCGCGCAGCAGGGACTTGCCCCTGCTCACCGCATCACCTTCGGCTACGGACAGCTTCTCGCACCTCTCCCCGAAGGCATGCCAGGCCGTATACCAGCTCTCGGCATCCTCGTCGCGTATCCGGCCGATGGCTTCCAGACACTCGCCGGGGTTCGCCCCGGAGGCTGCCGAATGGCCCATAGTCCTCAATGCCTGGTAGTGGAACGCCTGGGAGCGGAACAGCCGTGTGCCGAATCCGGGGTGACGCATGGGGTCCTCCTCGCGAACACAATCAATGCCCGACTATATCATGGAAAAGGGTGTTGTTTCAAAGGGTGATGGAGGGAGACTCCCGATCAGGCACCGGCGCCACGTGTTCTGCGATGAGGTCGTCCTTTTCCCGCCAGAGACGGCTCACCCATGACTGGAAGGCATCACGGAAGTCCCTGTCGTTCTCATAGTCACCTTCCAGGAACTGCTCTGGCACCGGGATTTTCCTCACCCGGACCATGATCTTCTCGACACGTCCACACAGATAATCCCAGAAGGTCAACTCCCTGTGGGGATAGATGATGGTGACGTCGAGAATCTCCCGGATCCTTCCATCCATGGCTGCCAAGGTGAAGGCGAAGCCCCCTGCCTTGGGTTTCAGGAGGTGACGGTACGGGGAGCCCTGACGTGCATGTTTTTCAGGGGTGAACCGGGTACCCTCGATGAAATTGAGGATGGAAACGGGGGTATGGCGATACCGCTCGCAGGCCCTGCGGGTCGTTTCCAGATCCTTGCCCCTCATGTGGGGATTGAGCTCGAGGAACTCCTTCGAGAAGCGTTCCATGTAAGGGTAATCCAGAGCCCACCAGGAGGTCCCCAGCAGCGGTACCCAGAAGAGCTGCTTCTTCAGGAAGAACTTGAAGAAGGGGATGTGTCCGTGGAAGGTGATGAGCAGGACCAGGATATCGGCCCAGGACTGGTGGTTGCAGTTGAGGAAATACCACTGGGATGTGCTGAGTCCTTCCCGTCCCTGGATATCGTACACGGTTTCCTGGGTAAGCCGCAGGGCGCCGAGAATACCCCGGATCCAGCACGTGACAGTTCCCATGAGCAGGCGTGCGCAGGTGACCTGCCAGGAGGGGGTGCGTATGAGAAACTTGGTGAGGGCCAGGATGTGGACGGGGATGGCCCAGAAGAAGGTATTGACGGCCATGAGCGATATGGCGGTGGCCCCCCGGAGAGTTGGAGAAAACATCGATTTCATGGCGAGATGCCCTGCGGCGGTCCCTGCTGGCATGTGCAGTGCTGTTCGATGAGCTCGTCCTTGTCCTGCCACATGTCACATACCCAGGTCTGGAGACGGCCCCTGAAGGCGTCGTCATTGGAGTAGTCGCCGGTGAGGGCCTCCACGGAGACGGGCAGCTTTTTCGCGATCACCGTTATCCTGGCAACGCGGCCGCACAGGAAATCCCAGAATGACAGACCTTTCTCCGAGTAGATGATGGTGACGTCCAGTATGGCTGAAATCCTGCCGTCCATGGCTTCGAGGGCAAAGGCGAAGCCGCCCGCCTTGGGTTTCAGGAGGTGGCGGTACGGCGAGCCCTGTTTTGCATGCTTGTCCGGTGTGAATCTGGTCCCTTCCAGGAAGTTGAGTATGGATACCGGGGTGTGTCGGTAGCGTTCGCACGCCTTTCTCGTGGTCTCCATGTCCTTTCCCCTCATGTGGGGGTTCTTCTCCAGAAAACTCCTGGAGTATCGCTTCATGAAGGGAAAGTCCAGGGCCCACCAGGAGATGCCGAGCAGCGGCACCCAGAAGAGTTCTTTCTTGAGGAAGAACTTGAAGAACGGTATGTGCCCGGTGAAGGCACGGAACAGTACCAGGATGTCGGCCCAGGACTGGTGGTTGCAGTTGACGAAGTACCATTCTTTCCTGCTGAGTCCTTCCAGTCCCCGGATCTCGTAAACGGTGGGCTGGGTGAGCCTCAGGATCGCGTTCTGCCCCCTGATCCAGCAGTTGCCGCCGGCCGTGGTGATGTGGGTGCAGACCCTGTGCCAGGCTTCATTCCGGCTGAGTACCTTGGTCAGGGCAAGGATATGGAAGGGTATGGCCCAGAAGATGGTGTTCAGGACCATGAGTGTTATGGAGATGACCCCGCAGACGCTGGCCGGAAAAAACGATATCATATGCCGAACCCTCTCACCTGATGTCTCAATATCATTCGTCTGGGGGAGGACAAGGCTCAGCCGCCCCCTGATCATGGAAGACTCTAAAAGCCTTTTTATGCAAATGCAATGGATCAGGGGCTGCAACCTGCCGGTTTGACAATTTTTTTACATCTACGGAAGATCGTGATTGCCTGAATACGAAGACAACCCGGAATCACCGTGGTGGACCCGGATTGGATTTAATCTTCTCCATCTCCGGGAGCGCTATGGGCAGCCGATTCCCGTCTGGAAGAGACCCTTCCGTCGCGGCCCCTCAGCCCCAGCAGCACGAGGACAATCCCGGTGAGCAGGGAAAGGGCGAGGGTTACGGCGATGAACCCGATGATGAGCTCCTGCGAGGGGGTGCCCTCGTGACCCTGGGCGGCCATGGGCATCATGGATGAACCCGCGGCCCACAAGGCGGCAAGCAGCGGATTGGCCCAGTTGGCAAAGGCCCCGTAGGCCAAGAACCAGAATGCCGCCCTCATCACGGCCCCGTCGAGGTTCAGTCTGGGCCAGACGAGGCCCATCACGACGAGCAGCATGCCGCTCAGGACCCCTTCCACGTGGCTGGCCAGGGCCATTCGGGGGTTGGCGAGCTCCTGGACGGCGAGGCCCGTGATGAGGCCCAGCAGGATGAGGGTGACACCGAGGCGGATAAGCCGTCTCGAGAAGAGCTGTTTTACGCCGGAGATCTCCATGCCGTTCTCATCACGGTCTCTGCTCACGTTCGGGGGGTCCCTCCAGGCCCGCTTGTTGTGGGTCGAGGTGAAGTCTATTTCCCATCGGGGATGTCCACGCCCGGGGGCATCATGCCCTTGGGCATGCCTGCTGGCATCCTGGGCATCTCGAATTTCTTCGGGGTCTCGGTGATCTGAGTCTTGGCACCCGTGCCGTAGCCCGTAAGCTGCATCTCGAAATCCTTCCCGGTTGATTTGACGAGACCGTAGGGAGAGACCTTCTCCGCAACCCAGGAATCAACCTCTTCCTTGTCGTACTGGTACTGGATGTGCCGTGCCATGAAGGTGCCTGCCGGGACGGTGACCTTCTCCATGCCCTTGTCGACCGTCTTCACCTTGGGATCCTGGCCTTTGGCCTGTTTCTGCCCTCCCATGGCCGGCATCTCCATGGCGGGCTCCTTGCCGTGTTTCATGATCATGCGCTTGACGCTTTTCTGGTCGTTCGGGTCTCCGGACACGAGCATCTTCATGACGCTGCGGCCGCCCTGGCCGTCGGTGACGGTCTCGTACCAGAAGGCGTTGCCTTCCTTGGCCACGATGGCCATCTTCATCTTGTACGGCGTCATGCCCGGCGCCTTGACCTGGTACTCGGACCAGGCTCCGACCACCGGCTTGAAGTCCCCCCGGAATCTGGGCCCCTGACTGCCCTGTCCCCACTGGGCGAAGGCGGACTGGGCAAGGATGAACAGGAACAGAACGGAGACTATCGGAACCTTCCTCATACGCACCTCCCTCACTTCGACTGGACGGCGGCAGGCAAGACATCCTGCACCTGCAGGAGCCACATCGAAATAACCCAATGTACCGCCGGCCTTATTATTGAATGAGTCATGAGAAGATGCAATCACTTTTGAAGACGGAACGGCGAGGGGGAGCGGCACATGCACCGGGAAGATCGAACACAAGCCGCGGCGTGCTCCTCTCGCGAGCGGGGAGTGCGTCCCTTGACTCAGGGCTGCTCGAACAGGATGTCTTGGGCCCCATGCCAGAGCACGAGCTTGCCGAGCTCCAGCAGGTGCTCCCGGCCCTCGACGATGGAGAGGAAATGGCTGCCGGCGAGCTGCCCCATCCTGCTGGCAAAGTGTGTGGGACCGTAGGGCAGCAGGATCTCGGTCTCGCTGTATCCGCCGGGGTAGAAGAGGATCTCGCCGGGCGCCGGATAGCTGGTGGCATTCTCGAGCCCCACGTCGAGCCTGAAGTCTCCCAGCGGGATCCAGCAGGCCTCGCCGCTCCAGCGCGCTTGGATGAGCTTCTGCCGGTAAGGGAGGAGCCTCCTGAACTGAAAACACGTCTGAGGTGCCCGTTCGTCTTCCATGAGGGCGGCGAACTCGAATGACGCCACCCGTATTCTCAGAACAGTCATGGCAGTGCATGGGAAACCCATGGTGGAATCCTCCTCCCTCAGCACCGGAGCGGGTGCATCCCCCCGGACGGCTCGGGGTACCATCATACCACAGCTGTGACGCTTTTCAAGCAGCTCCCGCCATGGGCGTGGATACGGGTGATTGTGATCACCGGTGCGCCCTCGAGCGTGAATACGACGATGAAGATCATAGTCATAAGTGTTACGAAAAGATAAAAAGTAACATTTTGTTCTTGTTCGGGGGGGCGTCAATGGTATAGAAGGGGGCCAGACCTTTTCATGGAGGTGCACCATGATCAGCAGGGGGTTGCTCGTCGCGGCGGCAGTGTTCCTTGTGTCGGCACAGGGCGCCTATGCCCATTTCGGCATGGTCATTCCTTCGGACGACATCGTCTCCCAGGGTGATGCACGGCAGATAAGCCTCAGGCTCATGTTCGCCCATCCCTTTGAGATGCAGGGCATGCCCCTGGAAAGACCCGCACGGTTCGGCGTCATGACCGGCGATACCAAGACCGATCTTTCGGGTAGTCTCAAGGAGGTGAAGGTCCTCAACCAGAAAGCCTGGGAGGCCTCGTACACCTTTCAGAAACCCGGAGTTTACAGCTTCTACATGGAACCCAGGCCCTACTGGGAACCGGCAGAGGACTGCTACATCGTCCACTATACCAAGGTCATCGTGAGCGCCTTCGGCCTCGAGGACGGCTGGGATGAAGAGATAGGTCTCAAGACCGAGATCGTGCCGCTGGTCCGGCCCTTCGGTCTCTATGCCGGAAACGTGTTCCAGGGTCTCGTGAAACTCGACGGTAAGCCTGTGCCGTTCTGCGAGGTGGAGGTGGAGCACTACAATCAGTCAAGAAAGTTCAAGGCCCCTGGCGACAGCTTTGTCACCCAGGTCGTCAAGACGGACGCGAACGGCTTGTTCACATACGCGGCGCCCAAGGCCGGGTGGTGGGGGTTCGCCGCCCTGAACACCTCCGACAGGAAGATCAAGGACAAGGACGTGGAAATAGGCGCCGTGCTCTGGGTCAGGTTCCACGACATGAAGTAGCACATGCACATCTCCGAGGGCATCTGTTCACCACCGGTGCTTGCCGCAGGGCTTGGGCTCGCGGTCGCCGGGGTGGCCTACGGGTTGAGGAAGATAGACACGGAGAGCATCCCCAGGGTCGGGGTGCTCTCTTCGGCATTCTTCGTCGCATCCCTCATCCATGTCCCCATCGGACCCACCAGCGTTCACCTCGTGCTCAACGGTCTCATGGGGCTGCTGCTCGGCTGGGCAGCGTTTCCCGCCATCATGATCGCACTGCTCCTGCAGGGAGTCCTGTTCCAGTTCGGGGGGCTGACCACGCTTGGCGTCAACACCGTGAACATGGCGTTGCCGGCCGTCGTCTGTCACTACCTGTTCAGGGGCATGATCCGTGCAGAGGGTATGAAACCCGTCGCACTGGCTGGTTTCGCCTGCGGTTTCGTCTCGCTGACGCTGAGCATCGTGGCCGTGGCAATGACCCTGGTGCTCACCGAGAAGGCGTTCCTCGTCACCGCCAGGGTGGTGCTCGCCGCCCATGTGCCGGTGATGGTCATCGAGGGCCTCGTCACCGCCTTTGTGGTGATCTTTCTCAAGAAGGTGAAACCGGAGATGGTGGGGGTGTGAACATGGAGACTTCAAGACTGCTGATGTGCATGCTGGTCGCGATCGTGCTGAGCACGCCTGCGTACGCGCACAAGGTCATGGTGTTCGGCTGTGTCGAGGAAGGCCAGGTGCACCTGGAGGGCTACTTCGCAGACGGCAAGAAGGCTGAGAACACACAGGTGGAGGTGTTTGCCGAAGACGGACAGAAGCTCCTCGAGGGCAAGACCGATGAACAGGGCGTGTTTTCCTTTCCCATGCCGGACGTCTCCGGGATCAGGGTTGTGCTGACGGCTTCCATGGGACACCGGGCCGAGTGTGTCGTGCATGGGGAAAAAGGCGCCCGGGCACCGAAAGAGGATTCTGCCCGGGCCGTTTCGGCGAAGCCGGCAGGAAAAAGCTCACTCGCCGCTGCGGTTTTTCCTGCTCGTGAGGAAAGTTCTGCGGAAGACCCGACTCCTCTCAATGAGGAACGGATACGTGCCATTGTGGCGGAAGAGCTTGAAAGGAAGCTCGAGCCCCTGATGCGGGAGGTGATGATGCCCTCCCGGCACACGACGTCTCTGACCGATGTCATCGGCGGCATCGGGTATATAGCCGGCATCATGGGACTGATCATGTACTTCAAGGCCCGCCGAGGAAGCGGTACCTGATGGAAGTGAACCATACCGGTGCAGGAAGATCCCCGTTACAGTCACTGGATGCCCGCACAAGGATCATTGGCGTGGTCATCTATTCCGTCGTTGTCGCCTTCCTCAGAACCCCGTCGGCACTCGGGCTCGCGCTGGGGCTCGCGACGGTCTTCGTGCTCCTCGCGCAACCTCCCGCAGCGGTCCTCCTGAGGCGCCTGCTCGCCTTCAATCTCTTCCTGGCCTTTCTCTGGGTCTTCATACCCTGGGGCATGCCGGGAGAAGAGATCTTCGGGATAGGATCTCTTTCCGTGACCAGGGAGGGGGTCGGCTACATGATCGCCATGACGCTGCGGGCAAATGCCCTCATGCTCGCCCTTGTCGCCCTCATGGCGAGCACCACCGTCACCGCCATGACCCATGCCATGAGCACCCTGCGCGTGCCCGACAAGATAACCTACCTGCTCTTCCTCACCTATCGCTATATCGGGGAGATCGCCAGCGAGTACGCGCGGCTCGTCAATGCCATGAGGGTGCGGTGCTTCAGGCCGTCGTCGAGCATCCACACCTACCGGAGCTATGCCTACCTCGTGGGCATGCTCCTGGTGAACAGCTTCGAGAGGTCCCAGCGGATACGGGCCGCCATGCTCTGTCGGGGGTTCGACGGGAAATTCCCCCACCTCGAGGAGGGATCCATGTCGTGGCTGGATGTCTTGAGCCTTGGTGTGCTATGCCTTGTGCTCGCAGGGATCGTCTATGCGGGAAGTTGAGAGGGTCATCGAGCTGAACGATATCACCTATGCGTACCCCGGGGGATCAACCGTGATCGACCGGGCAAGCCTGGCGGTGAGCAGGGATGAACGCGTCGGCATCATCGGGCCCAACGGCTCAGGCAAGACCACGCTCTTCCATCTCGTCATGGGCCTCCTGAGACCGGCATCGGGGGCCATAAGTATTTTCGGCCGGGAGATGGACAGCGAGAAGGACTTCTTTGAGGCGCGCAGGAGGATCGGGTTCCTGTTCCAGAATCCGGACGACCAGCTCTTCTGTCCCACGGTCCTGGAGGACGTGGCCTTCGGGCCCCTCAATCTGGGCAGGCCCCCGTCACAGGCCAGGGCGATCGCGCAGGAAACCCTGGCAACGCTGGGTATCGCCGATTTCGTGCATCGGGTCAGTCACAAGCTCTCGCACGGGGAGAAGAAGCTGGTGGCCCTGGCGAGCGTTCTGGCCATGGGCCCGGAGGTTCTCATCCTCGACGAGCCCACGGCAGGCCTCGACCAGGACACGAGAGGCCGGCTCGTGGAGACACTCGACAGCCTCGGTCTGACACTGATCATCACGTCCCACGAGATGGACTTCCTGTCGAGGATGGCCGGTGTCTTCTACACGCTTTCCGACGGCCGCATCAGGCCAGCCCGGGGCATCACACCCCACACCCACGCCCACGTCCATGTGGGCGGGGAGTACGCGCACCGGCACGAAGACGAGTATCCCTGAGTACTCCGGGTTCTTCTCAGTATCTCCACCCCGAGGCATAGGCGATAATGTTCATGACGACGGGCACCGCATAAATGAAGAGGAGGATGCTGATCTTCGCCTTCATGGTCTTGCGCGTGATCACCCAGATGGCTGCACAGAAGAAGTGGAAGTACCCGATGAGGAAGATCAGGGGGACGCCCTTGAGCGAAAGGAACCAGAAGGGATACTCCCAGACCAGGTGGCCGCCGATGTTGAGCAGGCACTCCACGAAGACGCAGAAGACCGAGTAGCCGATCGCCCAGAACCACATCTCCGGCAGGCCCAGGATCTTCACTTTCCTGTCCTCGGTCAGCGTGTGGTAGAAGATGATGCCCACCAGCGTGAACATGAACATGATCTCGATGTTCCATCCCACCATGGTGCGCAGGGCCGTGTCCCCCGGCGTGGTCCAGAACGCGCTGCGCTGGGTGAAGTGGAGCACCCAGCCGTTCCAGGTCTCGTTGAAGAAATCCACCCCGAAGATGGTGGCGCCCGCGAAGACCGCGTTCCAGTTCCCCGTCTCCTTGGCGGCCTTGATCTCCTTGACGTAGATGTAGATCACGATGGCCAGCAGCGGGATGATGTACCATTTGACCATGGTCAGGTCCCTGAGTCCGTCAAGTGCCTGCAGTGTGGCTTCAGTCATGGAAAACCTCCCCTTGTATGGTCTTTATTCCATGCCCCTGAGGGCAATCACGTCGTGAACTGCGGCTGCGTCGTGCAGATCCCCCGCAGCACTATCTTCATGGCCTCGCCGTACATGCGTGCCGCCGATACCCCCTCGGACTTCACGTACCGCTTGATGAGGAACATGATGTAGATGGAGAAGAAGAGTTCGGCAGCGTGATCCACGTCCATGGGGTGGAAGCGGCCTTCTGCGATGCCCTGGCCGAGGATGTTCCTGATGAGCTGCATGGCCCCGGCGTTGATCTCGTAGAAGCGGTCTTCCCGGGGGGTCAGTGAAAAGATGCCCGGGTCCCTGATGAGAATGGCCCGCAGGTCCTCGTGGTCAACGAGGTAGTCGAAGGACAGCCTTGCCATGACCGAGAACTTCTCCACCACGTCGTCCACCCGTGCGACGGCGATGGCCACGGCTTCCCTCCACTGCTGCAGCGCACTGCTCACGGTCTTCTCGTAGAGGTCGCGCTTTCCGGACACATAGAAGTAGAGGTTCCCCTTGGTCATGCCGAGCGCCCCAGCAACATCCTCCATGGTGGTCTTCTGGTACCCGAAGCGCGCGAACGCCACCAGGGCGGCATGGAAGATCTCGTCTCGTCTCTGGTTCCTGTCCATGGGCAGCGATGAAGAACTGAATAATTGATTCATGTAGTCAGTTAGTTGAAAAATCACCCGGTGTCAATCCAGATTCACGCGATGGAGGGAATCATGGAATGGTGTTTGATGGGCCTGCAATATCTGTTAGCATGAAGGCGGGGGCAGGTGCCCCTGCAGGCAACCGCCTACGAGAGCCCTGCATAGGCCTCGTGTGCGAGGAGGTACGGATGTCCATGGACAGTCGTGAGCTCATGACCTTTGCGCGGGACAGGCTCCGGGGGAGATGGGGCGTCGCTGCCGCGACGTTTCTCCTCTACCTGGTGCTGTCATTCCTGCTCAATGCCATACCGAAGGTCGGCTGGGTATGCAGCTTTCTCGTCGCAGGCCCCCTGCTGGTTGGGCTCCACATCTTCTGTCTTGCCATAGCTAGGCAGAGGTACCATGCGGCGGGACAGCTCTTCGAGGGATTCACGACCTTTGCCAACGGGCTGGTGGCCTACATCCTGACCACGATCTTCATCTTCCTGTGGTCATTGCTGCTTATCGTGCCGGGCATCATGGCCGCCTTCTCCTATGCCATGACCTTCTTCATCCTGGCGGACGACCGCACAGTCGACGGCCTGGAGGCGATACGCAGGAGCAAGGCCATGATGTACGGGCACAGGTGGCGGCTCTGCTGCCTGGTGGGGAGATTCACCGGGTGGATACTGCTCGGCCTGGTCACCTTCGGGATAGGCTTCCTGTGGGTTGGGCCATATCTCATGGTGAGCGTGGCGAAATTCTATGACGAGCTCAAGGGATCGGGGCATTCTTTTCCGCAGCCGTACCGGGAGATGACGCCCGGGGCATGACAGGGAGACGGTAAGGGGGCTGGCTTTCGCTGCGCAGGCTATGTCAGGACCCGGCCGTCGGGTAGACGGCGCGATGCTGCTTGGGTCTGGCAATGATCACCGTGATCAGGAAAGATATCACGGAGATGCCGAGCAGGATCGACACCCCCTGCGCGTAGGATGCGGTCGCGTCGTAGATCCTGCCCAGGAGGACCGAGCCGACGGCCAGGCCGATGACCTGGAACAGGCCCACCATGCCGATGAGCTTGCTGAAGTGCTCGACCCCGAACCGCTCTGCCACGAACAGCGGCAGCAGGGTGACGAA